>Ga0187809_10000804_pt1 | contig 15771 bp, 18 predicted proteins | sample NC_wetland_sal_i_8_FD_132415 | JGI IMG/M metagenome (GOLD analysis project Ga0187809, IMG submission 132415) | Wetland sediment microbial communities from Neuse River Estuary, North Carolina, USA - ASW_4 | ecosystem: Environmental > Aquatic > Freshwater > Wetlands > Sediment | place: USA: North... | reverse complement strand
GTGCACCGCGGAGCGGCGGGAGGATCTGTTCCGCGCCGTCGTCGCGTGCGCAGAGAAGGTGGTCGTGCGCGCCATCCCGGCGGGCGACATCGACCGCAACGGGCTGCACAAGTCGAACCTCGCGGGCCTGCGCGCGATGCTGACGGAGCTGTCGCCGCCGGCGGAAGCGTGTCTCGTCGACGGATTCCGTCTCGGGCCGCTCGCGCCCGACCACACCGCCGTCGTCGACGGCGACGAGAAGAGCGCGGCGATTGCAGCCGCGTCGATCGTCGCGAAGGTGACGCGCGACCGGCTGATGCACCGGCTCGACGCGCTCTATCCGGCGTACGGCTTCGCGCAGCACGTCGGCTACATCACGCCCGGCCACTCCGCCGTCGTGCGCGAGCGCGGGCCCTCCGCCGTGCACCGCCTGTCGTTCCAGGCGCTCTGTTATCGGTGAACGCGGCCGAGCGCCGCGCCGCGCGCTGGTACCGGCTGCGCGGGTGGCGCATCCTCGGCACGAACGTCTGGGCGGGCCGCAACGAGATCGACCTCGTCGCGCGCCGCGGCCGCGCGCTCCGGTTCGTCGAGGTGAAGGAGAAGACCGGGCCGCGTTTCGGCGACCCCGCGGAGATGGTGACGGCCGAGAAGCAGCGCCGCGTGCGCAGCGCCGCGGCGGCCTTCCTCGCGTCGCACCCGGAGCTGCGCGGGTTCGACGTCGCGTTCGACGTCGTCGCCGTCCGCGAAGGGAAGCTCCGCCGGATCGCGGACGCGTTCTAGGATCCCCTGCGTGAGCGCGGTCGGGGAATGGGACTGGTCGCTGCGCGTCTTCGACCACGTCGACCTGCAGGCGAGCGACTTCGACGAGAGCGTTCGCTTCTACGAGACGGTCCTCACACCGCTCGGAATCCCGAAGCTCTCGCAACACGAGGGCGGTGCGTGCTTCACGAACCTGAACGTGGTCGATCGGCGTCCCGCCACGCGGAATCTCCATCTCTGCTTCTACGCGAGGGAGAAGGAGCACGTCGACGCGTTCCACCACCTGGGAGTCGGCGCCGGCTTCCGGTCCAACGGAGCGCCCGGCTACCGTGAATACGGCCCCGGTTACTACGCGGCGTACTTGCTGGATCCCGACGGCAACAATGTCGAGGCGCTGTACCGCGACGTCGGAAACGTCGGCCACGACGCGTCGGCGAGGCTCCGATGAGCTGGCTCGTCCTCAACGCACGGGACGCAGAGTGGATCGATTGCGTCCTCGGAAAGTACTGCGGCTTCGAGACAAAGGAGGACCGCTTCGAGCAGCTCGGCATCAATCTCAACGTGCTGCAGCCGGGCGAACCGATGACGATGTACCACCGCGAGAACGCGCAGGAGGACTTCCTCGTGCTCGAGGGCGAATGCCTCCTCATCGTCGAGGGCGAGGAGCGCCCGCTGCGTCGATGGGATCTCTTCCACTGCCCGCCCGGTGTCGCGCACGCGATCGTCGGAGCAGGTGACGGCCCGTCGCTCGTGCTCGCCGTCGGCGCCCGCCGAGGTGAGGACGAGGGCCTGGTGTATCCGGTCGACCCGGTCGCCCAGAAGCACGGCGCCGGCGTGGCCGTCGAGACAACAAGCCCGAAGGAGGCATACGCCGGCATCACCTTCGATCGCGGCCCCTACCAGGAGGGCTGGCTGCCGTAGCGAAGTCTCTCGTGTGGCGGTCACGCAGGAGGAGCTCTACTCCGGCCTCGATCTCGAGCTCTCGTGGTCGGAAAGCGCGCTGCCCGAGCACGTGCGGACGAAGCACGTGCACCGGCTGCACCCGTATCACGGCAAGTTCATCCCCCAGCTCGTCGAGATCCTGCTCGACCGCTACTTCCCGAGCGGAGGCCACGTGCTCGATCCGTTCGCCGGCTCGGGGACGACCCTCGTGCAGGCGCTCGAGTCGGGGATGGACGCGACCGGCGCCGAGCTCGCCGCGTTCAACTGCCTCCTCATGCGCGTCAAGACCGCGCAGTACGACGTCGACGCGCTCGCCGTCGAGCTGCGCGACCTCGTCGAGCGGCTCGACGCGTTGAGGACGACGTCGCGGCCGAATGCCTACCTTCGCCGCTGGTATGCGCCCGCGGCGGCGAGGCAGCTCCTCGCCTTCCGCGACCACGCGCACTCCGAGGTGCTGCGGGTGATCCTCTCCCGGGCCGCACGGTCCGCGCGCCGCGCCGCGCACTTCGACCTGGAGGCGCCGAGCGAGCCGATGACGGGCGAGTACTGGTGCCACAAGCACCGCCGCAGGTGCCGGCCGGTCGAGACGGCGAACGGGTTCCTCCGCCGCTACGCGCTCGACACGCTCGTGCGCATCGAGGAGTTCGCGGCGGTGCGGAGCGACCGGGCCGCGCGCGTGCTGCACGGCGACTCGCGGACGATCGAGTACGACGACACCTTCGACGGCGTCCTCACGTCGCCACCCTACCCGGGGCTCATCGACTACCACGAGCAGCATCGCTACGCGTACGAGCTGCTCGGCCTCGACGACCGCCGCGAGCTCGAGCTCGGCGCGGCCGAGGCGGGTACCTCGCGCGCGGCGCTCGAGGCCTACGTCGACGGCATCGCCCGGGCGCTGGCGAACGCAGCCTCGGCTCTCGCGCCCGGAGCCCCCGTGCTCATCGTGGTGAACGACCGCCGCGATCTCTACCCGGCCATCCTCGAGCGCGCCGGCCTGCGGCTCGAGGAGCGCCTGCGCCGGCACGTCAACCGGAGAACGGGCCGCCGCGCAGGCGAGTACTTCGAGGACGTCCTCGTCGCGCGCCAGTAATGTCGCCTGCGTGAGGTCGCCTGTTCCCGATCGCGCAGCCGCGGCAGCGCTCGGCGATGCACTGCGCGCGCTCGGCTACGAGGCCGACACCATCTCCGACCTCATCGGCGACGACGTCGCCGAGCGCGAGGAGGTCGTCGTCGCCGAACGGCGGCTGTCGGAGTCACCACTGGAGAACGCGATCCGGCTGCTCTACCTCGAGCTGCCGGTAGCGGCGCGGAAGGTCGACTCCGGCACTGCGGAGGCGCTCGTCACGCTGGGGCTCGTGACGCGCGACGGCGACGCGCTCGTCCCGCACGCGCGCGTCGTCCCGGTGGACGAGACGCTGCTCGCCTCGGACGGCTTCACCCGGGACGCGGAGGACCCGCCCGACTACGTCGCCACGTACACGCCGACCGCGCGCACATGCGACCTGCTGACGCCTCGGCCGCGCGTGAAGCGCGCCCTCGACGTCGGGACAGGCAGCGGCATCCACGCGCTCCTCGCGGCACGGCACGCGAAGCATGTCGTCGCCGTCGACGTCAACCCGCGCGCGCTCGCGTACACGGAGTTGAATGCGATGCTCAACGGGCTCGACAACGTCGAGTGCCGCAACGGCAGCTTTTTCGAGCCCGTCGACGGCGAGACGTTCGGGCTGATCACCTGCAATGCGCCGTTCGTCGTTTCTCCGGAGCAGCGGTGGGCGTACCGCGACAGCGGCTTCCGCGGGGACGACGTAACTGCGCACGTCGTGCAGCAGGCCGCCGAGCATCTCGACGACAGGGGCTATGCGACGCTGCTCGGGAGCTGGCTCATCGTCGACGACGACGCGCCGGAGGAGCGGCCGGCCGAGTGGGTGAGGAGGAGCGGCTGCGAGGCGTGGATCCTCACCTCGATCGAAAGCGACCCGCTCGAGCATGCGGCGAGCTGGAATCAGAGCTTCTTCGCCGATGCGGGGACATACGCCGAGGCGCTCGAGCGGTGGACGCGCTACATCGGCGAGCTCGGCGCGCGCGGCGTGGGGGAGGGGGCGATCCTGCTGCACCGGAACGGCGGCAGGACGAGCCTGCGCATCGACGAGATCGACGAGGACACGCTCGAAGACGCGGACGCGCAGATCCGGCGCGCGTTCGCGAACCGGCACCGTGCGATCGACCTTCTCGACATGCGCCTGAAGCGCGCGATGCCGCTGTGGATCGAGCACGAGATGGGACGCAAGTCGGCGAACGTCGTCCTCGACAGTGGAACGCGCTCGATCCTGCCGACGACGTACGGGGCGGCGAGGATCGTCGACGACCTGAACGGCAAGAGGACGCTGCGCAAGCTCGGCGCCGACGGGCGCGCGGTGAAGCTCTGCCGCGAGCTGCTCGGTCTGGGAGCGTTGCAGATCGTCGACTGAGCCGTATCACTTCGGCGCATAGCGTCCGTGCGTGCTTGCACGTGCGGTCACGCATGCGCTCGTCGGGCTGGAGCCACGCCGCGTCGAGGTGGAGGCGGACGTCCACGAGACCGGCTTGCCCGCGTTCGCGATCGTCGGCCTCCCCGACCGTGCCTGTGCCGAGGCTCGCACTCGCGTGCGCAGCGGCATCGTCGCTGCGGAGCTCGCCTTCCCCCGCGGCCGAGTCACGGTCAATCTCGCTCCGGCGGGGCTGCGGAAAGAGGGCTCCGGCTACGACCTCCCGATCGCGCTGGCGCTCCTGGCCGCGTCGGGACAGATCAGGCAGTCGGAGCTGAGCCGGCACGCCGCCGTCGGCGAGCTCGCGCTCGACGGCCGCCTGCGCCGTGTCGGCGGCGTGCTCGCGGTCGCGGAGGGCGCGCGGAGGCTCGGCCTCGAGCGGCTGCTCTGTCCCCCGGAGTCGGCCGCCGAGGCGGCGCTTGCCGGCGTCCGGCCCGTCCCCGTCGCGCACCTCGCGGACGCGGTCGCCTACCTCCGCGGCGAGCTCGCGCCCGCCGTCGTCCCGGAGGCCGAGGCCGGGGAGCCTCCGCGCGTACCCGACCTCGCAGACGTGCGCGGCCAGGAGCGTGCGAGGCGGGCGCTCGAGATCGCGGCGGCCGGCCGCCAGAACCTCCTGTTCGCCGGCCCGCCCGGCACGGGCAAGACGATGCTCGCGCGCCGCCTCCCCGGGATCCTGCCGCCGCTCGACGACGCGGCCGCGCTCGAGGTGACGCGCATCCACTCGGTCGCCGGCCTCCTTCCGCCCGACCAGCCGCTCGTGCGCACGCCGCCCTTCCGGGCGCCGCACCACAGTGCGTCCACTGCGGCGATCGTCGGCGGCGGGCCGGGGATCAAGCCGGGAGAGGCGAGCCTCGCGCATCGCGGCGTGCTCCTGCTCGACGAGCTTCCGGAGTTCCCGCGCCCGGCGCTCGAGGCGCTTCGCTAGCCGCTCGAGGACGGAATCGTGTCGATCGCCCGTGCAGCCGGCCGTGCGGTCTTTCCGGCGCGCTTCATGCTCGTCGGGACGATGAACATGTGTCCGTGCGGCGCGCGTGGGGACGCGGGCGCGAGCTGCACGTGCACGGCGCAGCGCCTCGCCGCCTACCGGGCGAAGCTGTCGCGCGCGCTGCTCGACCGCTTCGACCTCGTGGTGGCAGTGCCGAGAGCTCGTGCGGTCGAGCTCTCCGCCGGTCGCGCGGAGTCGACGGGTGCCGTCGCACGGCGCGTGCTCGCCGCGCGGACCGTTCTCGCGTCCGCACCGCTACGGCGAACGGCCGATGCGGACGAGCTGCTCTCTCGCGCGGTCGATCGCCTCCCGTTGTCCGGGCGGGGTCGTGTGCGCGTCGCCCGCGCGGCGCGGACGATCGCCGCGCTCGCCGGAGTGGAGGAGGTACACGCCGAGCACGTCGCGGAAGCTCTGGCCTACCGCTCGCCGCTGGAGCTCGCGTGAACGAGCTTGCGCTCGCCGTGTTCGCGTCGGAAACGGGAGCGCATCTTTTGCGTGCGCCCGAAACCCCGCGCTGGCGGGCGCACCTGAGCACGTTCGACGCCCGTGACTACGAGCGCACACTCGCGCAGCGCGGCCTTCGCTTCACGTGCGACCTGCCGCCGCTTCTCCGCTCGATCCACGATCCACCCGTCGGCCTCTTCGTGCGCGGCGACGCGCCGCTCGAGCTGCTCGCGCTCCCCGCCGTCGCGATCGTCGGCGCGCGCGCCTGCTCCGGCTACGGCGCATCGGTCGCGCGCAGCCTCGCGCGCGAGGTCGCTGCCGCAGGGATCGTGGTCGTCAGCGGGCTCGCTCGCGGCGTCGACGGCGAAGCGCATCGCGGCGCCCTCGAGGCGGGCGGCACGACGGTCGCGGTCCTCGGCTGCGGCATCGATCGCGACTATCCGGCGGCGCACGCCGACCTCGCCCGACGCATCGCCGAGGCCGGCCTGATCGTGTCCGAGTACGCGCCCGGAGTCGAGCCGGCGCCGTGGCGCTTTCCCGCACGAAATCGCATCGTCGCGGGGCTCGCCGGCGCGACCGTCGTGGTCGAGGCGCGCGAGCGCAGCGGCGCCCTGATCACCGCCGACCTCGCGCTCGAGGAGGGACGCGAGGTATTCGCAGTTCCCGGGGAGATCACGAGCGGACTCTCCGCCGGGACGAACGGCCTGCTGAAGCTCGGCGCTGCGCCGCTCACCTCCGCCGCCGACCTCGGGATCGAGCCGGTGCCGCCGGAGGCCGGCTCTCCGCTCCTCGAGCTCCTGCCGGCGACCGCTGACGAGCTTGTCCGCCGCACGGGCCGTGACGCGGCCGAGATCGCGCGCGAACTCGTCGAGCTCGAGCTGGCCGGGAGTGTCATCGCTCGGGACGGCGTGTACCGTCAGGGCGCGTGAACCCGTACTGGCTCGAGGACCCCGTCCCTCCGCGTGCGGACGGCAGCCGAGACGGCCGCGTCGACGTCGCAGTCGTCGGCGCGGGCATCACCGGCTGCAGCGCCGCGCTTCGACTCGCCGAGGAGGGCCTCCGCGTCCGCGTCTACGACCGCCGCGCGGTCGCCGAAGGCGCGAGCGGCCGCAACGGCGGCTTCGCCCTGCGCGGTGGCGCGGCGCGCTACGACGTCGCGCGCGAGACGTACGGATCGGACGCGTCGCGCGCGCTCTGGCGCTGGAGCGAGGAGACCCTCGACGCGATGGAGGAGCTCGCCGGCGACGCGCTGCGTCGCCCCGGCAGCTACCGGCTCGCGGCGGACGAAGAGGAGCGCGGCAACATCCGTCTCGAGTACGAGGCGCTCCGCGAGGACGGCTTCGCCGCCGAATGGATCGACGACTTCCCGCGCTTCCACGGCGCCATCCACCACCTCCGCGACGGGACGATCCAGCCGGCCCGCTTCGTCCGGCGTCTCGCCGCGCACGCGGCCGACCTCGGAGTCGAGCTCCGCGAGCACGACGAGGTGACCGATCTCGGGGCGCTCGACGCCGAGCGCGTGCTCGTCGCGACCGACGGCTACGGCCGTGGGCTCATCCCCGAGCTCGACGACGCGATCTGGCCGGTCCGCGGCCAGGTCGTCGTCAGCGAGCCGCTCGGCCGCGTCCTCTACGACCGGCCGCACTACGCGCGCCAGGGCTTCGATTACTGGCAGCAGCTGCCCGACCGCCGCCTCCTGCTCGGCGGCTTCCGTGACACCTCGATCATGGACGAGATGACGGACGTGGAGGAGACGACGCCAGCCATACAGGCTTCGCTCGAGAGCTTCCTCGGCGAGCTCAGCGGCGGGGAAGCGCGGGTCAGCCACCGCTGGGCCGGGATCTTCGCGCTGACGCAGGACATGGTCCCGCTCGTCGGCCCGGTACCGGGACGCGACGGCGTGTGGATCGCAGCCGGCTACTCGGGCCACGGCAACGTGATGGGATTCGGGTGCGGGAGGCTCGTCGCCGACGCCATGATCGGCGGCGAATCCGAGCTTCTTACGCTTTTCGACCCGGCCCGCTTCTCCTAGGGTCGGGCGCGTGAGCGCCGTTCGGGTCGACCACCTGCGCGTCGTCCGCGGCGGCACGATCGTGCTGCCGGACCTCTCGTGCGAGGTGGCACGCGGCGTCGTGACGGGGCTCCTCGGACCGAGCGGCAGCGGCAAGAGCACGCTCATCCGGGCGGTTGCCGGCGTGCAGCGCATCGCGGGCGGGGGCGTCGACGTGCTCGGCCGTCCGGCCGGCTCGCCCGAGCTACGGGCGCGTGTCGGGTATATGACACAGGCGCCGTCGGTCTACACCGACCTGACACTGCGCGAGAATCTCCGCTTCTTCGCTCGCGTCATCGGCGCCCCGGCGTCGGCGATCCAAGAGGCGATCGACCGGGTGGCACTCGAAGAGCACGCCGATCGCGTCGTCTCGAGGATGTCCGGAGGCCAGCAGTCCCGCACGTCGCTCGCCGCCGCCCTGCTCGGCTCGCCCGAGCTGCTCGTGCTCGACGAGCCCACCGTCGGCCTCGATCCGCTCCTCCGCCGCGACCTCTGGAACCTCTTCCACGAGCTCGCCCACGCCGGCGCGACGCTGCTCGTCTCGAGTCACGTGATGGACGAGGCGGATCGCTGCGACGCCCTGCTGCTGCTGCGCGACGGCCGCGTGGTGGCCGCGGACACTCCCGACGCGATTCACGCGCGAACCGGGACGCAGAGCATGGACGAGGCGTTCCTGCGGCTGGTGGAGTCGTGAGGGCGCTCGCCGTCGCCGCCCGTGTGCTCGCGCAGCTCCGCCGCGACCCGCGCACGATCGTGTTGATCGTCGCCGTCCCGGCGCTGCTCGAGACGCTGCTCAAGGAGCTCTTCGCCGGCCGGTCGGAGATCTTCCAGCATGTCGGGGCGCCGCTGCTCGGCCTCTTTCCGTTCGTGACGATGTTCCTCGTCACGTCGATCACGATGCTCCGCGAGCGGACGACGGGAACGCTCGAGCGGCTGATGGCGTCGCCCCTGCGCAAGCTCGATCTCCTCGCCGGCTACGGTCTCGCGTTCGGATGCGTCGCCGCGGTGCAGGCGGGCGTCGTGTCGGCACTGACGTTCGGCGCCCTCGGCCTCGACGTCGCGGGCCCGAAGCCCGTAGTCGCCGCGCTCGCGGTCGCGAACGCGGTTCTCGGCACCGCCCTCGGGCTCTTCGTCAGTGCGTTCGCGGAGACGGAGTTTCAGGCGGTCCAGTTCATGCCGGCGGTCGTTCTCCCGCAGATCATGCTCAGCGGGCTCTTCGTCGCTCGCGGCGACATGGCGACGTGGCTTCGGTGGATCTCGGACGCGCTGCCGCTCACGTACGCCTACGACGCGCTCGCGCACACCGCCTCGGACACGTTCGACGCCCGTTTCGGGGCGGACGTCGGCGTCGTGTGCGGCTGCATCCTCCTCGCGCTCGCGCTCGGGGCCGCAACGCTGCGCCGCCGTACGGCATAGCGGGCATAGTGGGCCGGTGAGCCCCAAGACTCTCGCCGCCGCCGGCATGAGTCTCCTGATCGTCGCCGCCGTGCTCGCCTTCTTCCTGAGGCCGGGACCGAAGCATCCACATGCCGCGGCTCCGCCGGCGACGACGACCGTCGCCCCTCCGGCCACGACGACCGTCGCCCCTCCACCGCCGACGACGACTGCGCCGCCTCCGCCGCCGAAGCCGATCCCGATGTCGTTCGAGAACGGCGGCGCGATCATCGTGCACACGCACGATGCAGACCCGGTCTGGCTCGGCCAACAACTCCGCGCGGCCGGCTTCGGCTGGGTCGCAGTCGACCTCGCGGCCGACGACCCGCCGGACCTCGGCTGGATCGAGCGCTTCGAGCAGGCGAGCGGCCTCGCCGTGGGAGGCTGGAGCGTGCTCGGGAACGACCCGAAAGCCGACGCCTCCTACGCCGCATCCCAGATTCGGCAGAACGGACTGTCGTTCTACATCGCCGACGCAGAGGCGCCCTACCAGGCCGACCCGGCGCGGTCGCAGCAGTTCGTGGACGCCTTCCGCGCCGCCGAGCCCAACCTCCCCGCCGGGCTCTCGTCGCTTTGCGACGCGGCGGGCATCGGGCTCACGGCGTGGGCGAACGCCGGCTTCGACTTCCTGCCGCAGGCGTACGTGAACGACTTCGGCTCAGGGGTCGATCCGGCCGCGTGCGTCCATGCCGCTGCGCCGTGGTTCCCGGCGTCTCGGGTGCACCCGACCGTCGGGAGCTACCACGGCCAGCGCGGCTGGTTCGCTCCGGGGAGGTACGTCCGCCTGCTCGCGCAGGCGGGCACGACCGGCTTCTCGGTCTACCCGGCGGAGACGGCGATGACGGCGCAGGGCTGGCAGACCTACGGCAACGCGATCGCTTCGCTCCACATCGCCGCGAAGCCCGGTTAGGGCGTCTACGCGTACGACGGCGGCCGGATCCCGACCGCCTGCAGCACCTCGTGCGCCCACTCGCGCGCGTGGTCGATCTCGCAGCCGTCGAGCGGCCCCTCGGACGTCTGGACGAGGAAGCTCGCCGGTGGGACGACCACCCAGGCGCCGTGGCGCCGCAGGATCTTCGCGAGGCGGACGGCCGCCGAGCCGGTGACGATGCGCGGCCCGTGGAGGCGCGTGTCGAAGGTTGCGCCTTTGACGCCGTGGAGCGCGTCGCCGCCCAGCCGTGTGAGTGCGTCGTGGAGCAGCGTGCTGATCCCGTGCCGGTGCGTCGGCCCGCCGACGACGAGGAGGCTGACGCCGCGCAGCGCCTCGTCGACGTCGTCGACCTCGTCCACCTCCGCGAGCCGGGTGTGCACGGATCCCTGGAGGACGAGCGCAATCGCCTCGGCGACGGCCTCCGTGTTGCCGAACTTCGATTCGTACAGCACCAGTGCGTTCATGGCACCAGTGTCCATCCGCCCGCGGGTGGTCCCATCGGGGACGGCCCCTACCTTCGGCGGGGCGACCCCGCTACAGGGTCTTGACGTCCTGGATGAGCTGGTCGATCGACTGCTTCGCGTCCCCGAAGAGCATGACCGTCTTCGGGTTGTAGAAGAGCGGGTTCTCGATCCCGGCGAATCCGGGGTTCATCGACCGCTTGAGGACGACGACGGCCTGGGCGTTGTCGACGTCGAGAATCGGCATCCCGTAGATCGGGCTGCCGGGATTGTTGCGCGCGTCCGGGTTGACGACGTCGTTCGCGCCGACCACGAGCGCCACGTCGGTGCGCGAGAACTCCGGATTCGCGTCGTCCATCTCCTTCAGCTGTGGATACGGGACGTTTGCCTCGGCGAGCAGCACGTTCATGTGGCCGGGCATCCGCCCGGCGACCGGATGGATCGCGTACGAGACCTCGACGCCCTTTGCCTCCAGGAGGTCGGCGAGTTGGCGCACGTCGTGCTGCGCCTGGGCGACCGCGAGCCCGTAGCCGGGGACGAACACGACCTTGTGCGCGTACGCGAGCATGACGGCGACGTCCTCGGCGCTCGCCGAGCGCACGCTGCCGCCGCCGTCACCGGCGGCAACCGCCGCAGCCTCGGCCGTGACCTGGCCGAACGCCCCGAAGAGGACGTTGGCGACCGAGCGGTTCATCGCCCGCGCCATCATCAGCGTGAGCAGCGTGCCGGAGGCGCCGACGAGCATGCCGGCGACGATGAGGACGTTGTTCTCGAGCTCGAAGCCGCCGAGGGCGACCGCGAGGCCGGTGAACGCGTTCAGCAGCGAGATCACGACCGGCATGTCCGCGCCGCCGATCGGCAGCACGAAGAGGACGCCGAAGAGCAGCGCGGCGCCGACCGTCACCCAGAGGAGCCACTCGTCCTGGACCCCCGAGGTGAGGGCGATTCCACAGCCGAGCGCGCCGAGGAAGAGCGCGCCGTTGACGAACTGCTGCCCGAGATACGTGATCGGCCGTCCTCCGATCAGCTCCTGCAGCTTCGCGAACGCGACCATCGAGCCTGCGAACGAGACCGAGCCGATGAGCGCCGAGAGAACGATCGCGAGGGAGATGTCGACCTTCGGCGCGCCCGGCTCGGGGAGGACGCGATGGATCTCGGCGAGCCCGATGAGGGCCGCGGCGCCGCCGCCGACGCCGTTGAACAGCGCCACCATCTGTGGCATCGCGGTCATCTTCACCTTGCGCGCTGCGACCGCCCCGAACCCGCCGCCGATGATCATCGCGATCGCCATCGCCCACCAGTCGGTGCCTCCGACCTTGATCCACGTGACGACGACGGCGAGGAGCATTCCGACCGCGCCGATCTGGTTGCCGCGACGCGCGTGCGCGGGATTCGAGAGGTAGCGCAGCGCGAGGATGAACGCCACGATCGTGATCAGGTACAGCAGGTTCGAGAGGTTGTAGCTCACGTGCCCTTGCCGTCCTGCGACGCGTCGACCTTCTTCGCGGGCTCGCGCTTCTTGAACATCTCCAGCATCCGGTCGGTGACGACGAAGCCGCCGACGACGTTCGCGGACGCGAGCACGACGGCCGCGAACGCGAGGATCCACAGGTAGGTGCTCTTGTGCGGCAGCCCCATGACCAGCATCGCGCCGACGATGACGATGCCGTGGATCGCGTTCGTGCCCGACATCAACGGCGTGTGCAGCAGCGTCGGCACCTTGGAGATGACCTCGATGCCGAGGAAGATCGCGAGCACGAGAATCGTCACCTCGAAGACGAGCAGGGTGTTGTGACTCACGCCGCGACTCCTTCCTTCTTGCCTGCGACGCACGCGCCGGCGGTGATCTCGTCCGACCAGTCGAGGTTGAGCTGTCCCCTGGGAGCGAGATGCAGCAGCAGCGCCTGCACGTTGCGCGAGTAGAGCATCGACGCGTGGTACGGCATCGTCGACGGCAGGTTCGTCAGGCCGACGAGGGTGATGCCGTCGCGGACGGCGATCTCGCCGGGGACGGTGAGCTCGCAGTTGCCGCCGGTCTCGGCGGCGAGATCGACGATCACTGAGCCGGGGCGCATCGTGCGCACGGCGGAGGCGGGGATGATCTTCGGCGCCGCCCGGCCCGGGACGGCGGCGGTGGTGACGACCGCGTCGAACTCGGCGATGCGCGCCTCGAGCGCGGCCTGTTGCGCCTGCATCTCCTCGGGTGTCAGCTCGCGTGCGTAGCCGCCCTCCGCCTCGCCTCCGGTGACGCCGAGGTCGAGCCAGTTCGCGCCGAGGCTCTCGATCTGCTCCCGCACGACCGGGCGCACGTCGAAGCCGGTGACGACGGCCCCGAGGCGGCGCGCAGTCGCGATCGCCTGCAGGCCGGCGACGCCGGCGCCGATGACGAGCACCTTCGCCGGCGGCACGGTGCCGGCGGCGGTCATGAGCATCGGGAAGAAGCGGGGTAGGTGCTCGGCGGCGAGGAGCGCCGCCTTGTAGCCGCCGACCGTCGCCTGCGACGAGAGCGCGTCCATCGGCTGGGCTCGCGTGGTGCGGGGGATCGACTCCATCGCGAAGGCGGTGACGCCCCGCGCGGCGAGCGCCTCGACACCGGCGCTGTCCCCCAGCGGATCGAGGAACCCGATGAGGATCTGGCCCTCGCGAAGATGCGCCGGGTCGGGCCGCCGGACGGCGACGACGAGGTCGGCCTCCCACGGCGAGCCGATCGACGCGCCCGCCTCCGTGTACGCACCGTTCGGGAACGACGCCGCGTCGCCCGCTCCGGCCTCGACGACGATCTCGAAGCCCGCTCCCGCAAGCTTGCCCGCAATCTCGGGCACAAGGGCGACCCTGCGCTCTCCGGGCGCCGTTTCGCGCACAACTCCGACCCGCATCGGTGCCAACTCTATTCAGGTCGGCGGCCGGGAGAGTGCGGGACTTCCCCGATCCGCCCTCCGTAGACTGGCACCGGCCTCGTGACGCACTTCGTCTCCCATTACGGGCTCTGGGTCGTCTTCGGGGTCGTCTTCCTGGAGGTCGCCGGCCTTCCGTTCGTCCCCGGCGAGACGGCGCTGATCATCGCGTCTGCGCTGGCGTCGCAAGGCAAGGGCAGCCTCGCCTGGACGATCGCGCTCGCCGTCGTCGCCGCGATCCTCGGGTACGTGGTCGCCTATGCGGTCGGTCGCGCCCGCGGCCGCGACATCCTCTCGTTCTGGCCGTGGTTCGAGCGTGTGACGAAGCCGGGAGTCGACAAGTCGGAGGAGTTCTTCCACCGGCACGGCTCGAAGACGGTGTTCCTCGGTCGCTTCTTCCCATTCCTGCGGGCGACCGTCGGCTGGATGGCGGGCGTCGGCCGCATGCCGTGGTCGAAGTTCCTCGCGTGGAACGTCCTCGGCGCGGTCATATGGTGCCCCGGCGTCGGGCTCGCGTCCTACTACGCGGGGGAGGCGGTCGTGAAAACCGTCCAGCGCGACGCCGCCATCGGCGCGGGCGTGATCGCCGGGGTGGCGGTCCTCGTCGTAGGAGCGCACTTCCTCCTGCGGCGGCTCGAGCGCGCGTGACGCACTTCTTCACTCATCACGGCCTGCCCTTGCTGTTCGTCGTCGTCATGATCGAGTCGTTCGGCGTGCCGCTGCCCGGCGAGACGGCGCTCATCTTCTTCGGCGTGCTCGCGGGCCAGGGTCACTACGACATCGCGGTCGTCATCGCGGTCGCCGCCGCCGCTGCGATCGTCGGCGACAACCTCGGCTACTGGGTCATCGGCCGCTGGGGCGGCCACGAGCTGTTCGAGCGTTGGGGCTGGCTGAAGCGCTACTCCGACCGCGTGCTCCCGCGCGCCGAGGAGCTGATGAAAAAGCATGGTGGCAAGGTCGTCTTCTTCGGCCGCTTCATCACCGTGCTGCGCTACACGGCGGCGTGGGTCGCCGGTCTGGGGCGGATGCACTGGCTGCGCTTCCTCTTCTGGAACGCTGCCGGGGGGATCTGCTGGGCGACGCTCGTCGGGCTCGTCGCGTACTACGGCGGGAGGTCGGCGGCCGACGCGATCCAGCGCTACGGCATCTACGCGTTCGGAGTCGTCGCCGTCGTCCTCGTCGTCGGCTGGCTGGTGACGCACTACGGGAAGCGCTGGGCCGAGCGGAAGCTCTGAGCGCGGAGCACGTTCGAGCTGGTCAAAGAGCGGCCCAGACTTCCAGTTTTTGGCGCACGCGGGAGATGACCTCGTCGGTGAACTCGGTCGTGCCGAGGTCGCCGCCGAGGTCGGCGGTGCGCGCGCCGGACGCGACCGCCTCGAGGCACGCCTCGCGCACCGCACGGCCCGCGCGCTGTCCTGCCTCGCCCGCGTGCGACAGCAGCGCCCCGCCCGCGAGGATCATCGCCATCGGGTTGGCGACGTTCTTGCCCTGGAGCGACGGGGCGGTCCCGTGCGCGGCCTCGGCCATGATCGCGGCCGGCTCGAAGTCGTCCTCGAACGCGACGAGCAGCGACTCCGAGCCTGCGATCGAGCCGAACAGCGGCAGCACCAGGTCGGAAAGGATGTCACCGTCGCGGTTCAGCGCGGGGATGACGAGCGGCTCGCCCGTCGTCGAGAGGAGCAGCGCGAACGTCGCGTCGATGAGCTGGGGTTCGTACGGGACGTCCGGGTGGCGCTCCGCGGCCGCGTCCATCTCCTCCTTCAGCATCCCCTCATACGTGGGGCTCACGGTGTACTTCGGCCCGCCGAAGACCTTCGCCCCGGTGCGCTCCGCCTGGCGGAACGCGAACTCCGCGACCGCGTGGCAGATGCGCCGCTCGATGCGCTCCGTTCGGAACGCGACCTCGTCGTCCCCGTCGCCCTCGCGCCACTCCTCGGCGCCGTATGCGTCGCCGACCGCCATGCGCACGATCGATATGGGCGCGAACACGCCGCCGAGCGGGACGACGCCGGGGATCCGCCGCCCGGTGCGAACGATCACCTTGCCGCCGATCTCCTCGCGCAGGATCCGGTTCGGCGAGCCGACGTCGCCGCGGCCTTCCGGCGTCACAGTCGCCGCCTTCAGCCCGAGCCCGTGCTCGCGGATCGCCACCGCAGCCTCGTCCACGACCGCGTTCTGCGTTGCGCGCCGGCTCTCGAGGGAAAGGTCGTAGCGCGGGAACTCCAGCTCGAGGCCGACGACGTGCGGGGCCAGCACGCGGAGCGACTCCTCCAGCAGCTCCTGTCCGGTCTGGTCGCCCTCGAGGACGACGATGACGTTCTCGTCGCGCATCCCGCGGCCAGTGTAGTGCCGTTGTTCCTGCGCCAT
>Ga0187809_10000803_pt1 | contig 15805 bp, 12 predicted proteins | sample NC_wetland_sal_i_8_FD_132415 | JGI IMG/M metagenome (GOLD analysis project Ga0187809, IMG submission 132415) | Wetland sediment microbial communities from Neuse River Estuary, North Carolina, USA - ASW_4 | ecosystem: Environmental > Aquatic > Freshwater > Wetlands > Sediment | place: USA: North... | reverse complement strand
TCTCGACGGCCTCCCGAACGCATCGAAACCGCCGGACGGCTGTGCTTGCTGCGGTAGCGACCACGCCGGTCTTGGAGTCGGGCCTGCGTTCGTGAATGCCGTGCGTATCATCTGCGTGAAGCGCGTCGCCGCCTGCACACCGCCGCTGAACGGCGTGCCCCCCGCCGCCACCGTCGCCGCCATGGCACTCGCCGGCGCCGACGAGATCTACCTGCTCGGCGGCATCCAGGCGATTGCGGCAATGGCACTGGGCACCGCGTCGATCGCACCGGTGGACATGCTGGTCGGCCCAGGCAACGCCTTCGTCGCCGAAGCCAAGCGCCAGCTGTTCGGCCGCGTCGGCATCGATCTGCTCGCCGGACCGACCGAGACCCTGATCATCGCCGACGACTCCGCCGACGCCGAAATGTGTGCCACCGACCTGCTCGGCCAGGCCGAACACGGCCCGACCTCACCGGCAATTCTTCTGACCACGTCAAGGAAGATCGCCGACGAAATCCAGCCCGAGATCGACCGCCAGCTCGCACGCCTGGCCACCGCCGACATCGCCGGTGCCGCGTGGCGCGACCACGGCCAGGTCATCCTGTGCGACACCGACGAGGAGATGGTGTCCGAAGCCGACCGCATCGCCTCGGAGCATGTGCAGGTGCTGACCCGCAACCCGCGCTGGTTCCTGGACCGCATGACGAACTACGGCTCGCTGTTCCTGGGCAAGGAGACCAATGTCGCTTACGGCGACAAGGTGATCGGCACCAACCACACGCTGCCGACCAAGCGCGCCGCGCGCTACACCGGCGGCTTGTGGGTCGGCAAGTTCCTGAAGACGGTCACGTACCAGGAGGTCAGCCAGGAAGCCACGGCCATGATCGGCGAATACTGCTCGCGCCTGTGCGCGATTGAAAACTTCGCCGCGCACAAGGAACAAGCCGACCTGCGCGTCCGGCGCTACGGCGGCAAGAACGCCTGAACGCCCATCCGGCAATAATAGTGTCGGCACCTCAAGCCGTAACTTCACCTCTCCCGCTAAGCGGGAGAGATGAGGCGTCAAGCCCGGATCGAATTACCACCGCCATCGCCGACCGTGACACATTGGGTCTGCCGTCCGAACCGCCGCGCCTATTGCTGACGCTCGCTACGGCGCGTCGGCGCAAGGCAGGCCACCGCTCGCTGTGATCAGCGCGGCACTCGCCACGCCGGAGGCAAATGCCACCGGTTCGGGCGCAAATCCCTGGTGGACGCTCAACTCCGCTTCAACCGGCGCCCCGCGACTGCGCAGTGCAACGCGCGTGGGCGCCTCGACGTGGTCCATTTGCACCGGCACGTCGAAATACCGGTTCAGATACACCGCGATGCGCTGCAGCAGCGCCTGGCGCGCCCAACAGCAGCTCAACGTGTGGTCGGCGCCCTCGAGCAGGTGGAACGACACGTTCGGCAAGCGGCGCAACAACCGTCCTTGCGCCCCGAAATACTCGGCGATTTCGTCCAATCCGGGATCGTTGCCACTGAGCATGAACAGGATCTGCACCGAGCGCTCCGTCAGGTCCCGCACCTGCCGGCGGATGGTTCCGACCGGCGTTTCCTGACGACGTACCAGCCGCACCGCGGGATCGCAGGCCGCGGCAACGCGCCGTGTTATGCGCCCGGCCAACGCACGGGAGATGCCGGCCACGTTGATTTCTCCCCGCAGCAGACGGCGCAAGGTCGTCGCGCTGGCGACATTCTGCATGTAGAATCGTGTGGTGCGGAGAGTCGTGCGCTGCACTACCGAAAGCGATTCGCCACCCCGCCAGACGAACTTCTGCAGATTCACCAGCAGCAATCCGCGGATGCGTCGGTCATGGAAGGCTCCGCGCAGCGCATGGTAGGCGCCCGAGCACATCCCCAGCACGATAACCGGTCCGGCAAACCGCGCGGACAACGCATCGACGCCGGCTTGCAGATCGGCATCCCCCTGTTCCGAGTAGGGCAGGCCGCGCTCGCCGGTCTGCGGCAGCGAGTCACCGATACCCGTTCCGTCCATGCGCAACGATGCAATGCCATGCGATGCCAGCCAGCGCGCCACGATCACCGCCGCACGGGAATTGCCATAGCGCGGGTTCGCGCCCGTGTTGGCGATCAGCACCACCGGCGCACCCGGCAGCGCACGCGCCGGCTCACAGAGCACGCCGAGCAGGGCGTTATCGGGCCCCAACCAGACCGGCCGCTCGTAGCCGCAATCCAGCTCCAGCACCGCACTGGGCAGCGGCGCCTGCACAGGCCGGTTACACGGGCCAGCGGACGCTGTCGATGTCCCGGCAAGTTCCGCGTGCCACGCCACCGCGCGCACAAATGCCGCGTGCGGCACTTCGTTGTCGTGCGAATCCCGCAACATTGCCTGCAACCCCGCCGCCGGGCTGTGGGTGACCTCGGTGCCGCTCCGGCGCAGCCGCTGCACCAGGGAGCGAACCGAGGCGCTGTCCGGCGCATCCAGCACCAGCGTGTGCGGTGCCGGGCAGGACGGCAGTTTGCCAAGGTCGAGCCGGTCGAGCGCATTGCGCGTTGGACGATCGAGCCGCAGGCCGTGCGCCTCGAACCAGATGCCGTCGTCGATTTGCGGTTCGGTCTGCCAGATCTCCGCATTGGTGCGCGCCGCCAATGTCAGTTCGCGCAGGAAGCGGCGCCCGCTGGAGGCCGGCGAGACCAGGATCAGCGCCTCGATGCCGTCGATCTCGCATGCCGCGCGCGCGGCGATCGCCGCACCGATGCGGGCACCGGCCAGCGTGACGGAGTCCACGCCGCAGGTGTCGTGCAGCCAGCGGACGCCATCGGCAACGCAATCCAGCCAACGCTGGAAACGGTCCGGTTCGCCGTCGTCGCCCGCCGAATCACCAAACCCATAGAATTCCAACCGCAACGTCGGGCATCCAGCCTGCGCGAAGTGTTCCGCCAGGAACACCAGCGGGCGATACGCATTCATGGCTTCGTCGCCGAGCGAACCCAGCAGCAGCACGCCACGGCGGCCGGCGGCCGGATGCAGCATGCCGAAACAACCGGAGATATAGACCGGCGTCATGCCCGCCCCGCATACCGCACAACGCGGTCTGAATTCAGCGCAGTGATTTCGCCCGACGGTAGCGCATCCGCACGGCCGACCGGCTGCAGCGCTATGACGCGATCGTCCCCCGGAGCCAGATGCAACCAGTCATCCTCCGGCTCGAAGTTCGGATCGTCGATGTGCAGGAACTGGGCGAAGCCACGACTTCGCAGGTGCAGCACCCAGTTTGCGGCGTCCTTCTCCACCGTGGCCTCCAGGCCGATGTCGCGCGTCACCATGGTATATGGCGCGGTCAGGCCTCCCGGAAAATGCGTCGCCTCGGAGATAACGCAATCGTTTTCAGCATCTAACAGAGTTGCAACCGTGACGTTGTGGGAACGCGGACCGAAGCGGTAGGCGTAGGTGGCGTCGAAAAAGCCCGGCAACATCTCCCCACTGCTTCGCCGTTCGGCGCCACGTGCCGGGATGGTGATCGCGTGCTCGCCCTCACGCACCGGATGCGCACCGTCCTTGAAGCACCGCACCCGCAAACGCGCGTTCAGTGGCGAGTCCGTTTCGTTCAGCACATGCAGATGCAAGCCGTTCAGTCCCTCGTCCGTGATCAGCACGTGACGCGTGCGAAAGGCCCGTCGCAAAGCGTACCAAGCCGGTTTGCGGCGCCCGGTTGCATCAACAATCCCCCATCCGGCGCCCGGCATCAGATCCTGGAACTGCCAGACCAGGCCGCCGGCACAGCGCGATCCGACGCGCCGCCATTCCGCGAACACCTGCTCCATAAGGATGCAGCTTACAGCCCGTGACAGTTCGAGGTAACGGGAAAAATCTGCCCATCGCAGCTGCACCGGATCGATCCCGAACAGTTGCGCCAGGTAATGGTCGCGCACGTCGTCGAAATCCCACCCCGCGCCCGGATCGCGCGGCACCGCACGCTTCCATCGCGGGTCGGTGATCGTGGCGACGCCGAGGGCCTCCGTGGTTTGGGCACCGGGCACGTTGGCCAGCGCCAGGCATTCCGACGCGAACTTCACGTCGGCGCGACGTGCGTCCTCCAGCGGGCGCAGGTACGCACCGACGCCGTAATAATGGGCCACGCCGGTGTCCGGCTGGAACGGCCACGCGCCGCCGCCGGGAGAGTTGGGCACATACACCAGATCGGGCCGCCAATCGCGCAGTGTTGCCGGGATGACGCCGGTGTACAGCGATGCGTCGATCTTCTCAGGCGGCAGGCCCAGCATGGCAGCCTGCTGCAAGACCTCGCTGCCGCCGCAGAGCACGGCCAGCGATGGGTTCGTCTGGGTGCGCGACAGAAACGCTTGGAGTTCTTCCGCAAGCAATGCGCGGAAGGAGTCGGTGGTGGGGTAGTCGAAGTTCGCCAGCATGGCATCCTGCCACACCAGCAGACCGAGTTCGTCGCACAGCGCGAAGAAAGCGTCGCTCTCGTACGCCATCGTTCCGCCGACTCGGATCATGTTCATGCCGGCGTCGCGCGCGCTGAGCAGCCACGGGCGGTAAGCCTCGGCGTCACCCGGCAGCGCGACGATGTCCGGCGTGGTCCAGCACGCGCCACGGCAGAACACGGGCTGCCCGTTCACCGCCAGGGCAAAGCGGTCGTCGGTGTGAGCCTGGATGTCGCGGAACCCGACCGGGCCGAACTCACAGACCGTATCGCCGAAGCGCAGCCGAACGGGATAAAGCTGCGGCGCGCCGTGCGTGTGCGGCCACCAGCGGACGACATCGGGGATGCGGATTTCGCCGCTGAAGGTACCGGGTGCGCTGCGCGCCAGCCTGGCGGCGTGCTCGCCGACCTCCACCACCGCGTCCGCCGCCACAGGCTGATCCAGCACCGCGCGAACCACCACGCGGCCTTCGGTGTCGTACACCGCCGAACGGACGTCCAGTGCTTCCACCGCGGGGCCGGTGCGGTGTTCGCGCACGATCGGACGCCAGGGGCCGACCGGATGCACGGTCGGGCACCAACCGGGCATGTGCCCGAGCAAGCTCGTGCGCGCAAAGCGAAGGTTCTGGGGAACCACCAATCGCGTGCGCCAGCGCGCCCGCCCGCGCTGCGTCCCGAGCCAGGCGGTCAGGCTGCGGAAGCAGATGTGCAGCGTGTTGTCGGCCTGGGTATGCACCGTGCACTGCCGCGGCACGAACATGCTTTCGCTGCGGAACAGCAATTCGCCGTTCAACCAAACGTCGGCGATGGTGGCCAGGCCCTCGAAGCGCAGTCGTTCCTCGCCGCCGCCGCCGCTGAACCGCGTACGGTACCAGATGTCGCAACCGTCCAGTTCCAGCGGCGGTTCGCCATCCCAGCGTTCCGCCGCACGCAGAGCAGCGGCAAAGGTGCCGGGCACGATGGCGGGGAACCAATCCAGTCCAGGCAGCCGGTCAGGCGACTCGACCGCGCCCGCTTCGGTGCGTGCGCACTCCCAGTTGTCGCCGGCGGGCTGCACCAGAGCTGTCGAGCAGACGCGTATGCTCGCCATGCTTCCTCCCTGTGCGTGCCGTCGTCTGCTTCAGGCGAAGCAGCGGTCCAGGCGCTGCATTGTTGCCTGCCAGGTCTGTTCCAGCGTGTCGAACGAGGCGTCGCAGGGATCGAACCGCCGGCGGCTGGCGATGCGCGCCACCTTGAACTGCATCGCCTTGGCGGTGGCGGACATGGTGGCGGCGGCTTCGATGACCGGCGACAGTTCGGCGACCTGCCGCGCCTGCAGCCATTGCAGGTGCTCGCCCAGCAACTGCCAGTTGGCGCCAAGCTGACGGAAGACACCGAAGGCGTATTCGTGGAACAGGTCGGGATGCGCCATAAGCCAGTCCATGTGACGGGCAAAATCGGCACGGTAGGCGCTGATCGGGTTGCCGTCCGGCCGGCGGCGCAGATGCCGGCGCAGCAGCGCCACCGCGGCATCGGTCAGTTCCCGGCCTTGCAGCGGCGCCCAGCGGCGCTTCACGAACTCGACATAGGGCGGCAGCACGTCGTCCGCTGGCTGCTGCTGCGGCAGCTTGTGAAACGCGCCGGCGTAGTCCTCGCCGGTCAGTTCATAGTACCCGACATTGTGGAAATAGGTCAGCCGCCCTGCGGTGGGGTCGATGCTGTCTACGCCGATGGTGGTCTTCGTGTGCTGGCTGCGGTAGCTGGTGGCGCGCGTGTCGGGCAGGTAATAGCCGTCCACTTCCAGCAGCACCAGGCGGCCCAGGCGCGTCTGCTCCTGCGTCTGCTGCTCAACAGAGCTGTAGATCGACAGCTCGCCGACCAGCAGACCGTACAGCCGCTCCAGGTCTTCGTGCAGGAATTTGAAGAACGTGAACTGGTCGCCCTCGTAATCCTGTGTCAGCGTCACGCCCAGGCCGGCGGCGGGCTCCAGCCCCCAGCTGCGCAGGATCAGCAGCCAGGCGTCGATATAGCAATTGGTAACCGGCCAGTCGCGGCTGGAGGTATCGGCCGATACCGGGATTCCGGCGAGTTCGTTCATGCTTCCAGCCGCAGCGCAATGCGGGCCTTCTGCGGCCACGCGGCGGGATCCATGCCGTGGTGGCGGAACAGCGCCAAAGCGAGTCGCTCCAGCCCGAAGCCGACGCAGCCGCTATAGGCGACATTGCCGGACGAGGTGCGGATGTTCCACGGCTCCCCGAAGTGATCCAGATGATAGTTGAAACTCATGCAGGCAGTCGGCTTCTCGTCGCTCGCCACCGGCACCAGCATTTCATACTTCAGCTTCTGCTCGCGCTGGCTGTCCGCCATCAGGCGGCCCGCTCGGCCGAAGAAGGGATCGTTGGCGATGTCGATCGTGTAGGGCAGCGCGAGATCGTTGATGAAGCCCTGGGCGCGATCGATCCAGGCCTGGCGGAACTCCAGCACTTGTTCGTTGGTCCCCATGCGTACGAACTCGCGCACGCGGAAGCACTGCATGCGGGCGGGATCGAGCGATGGCTCGCGACGGAAGCACCAGGAATGCATGTCGTAGATGCCGCCTTCGGCCGGCAGCGTGCCGCGCCTGGCGATGATCGGATACAGCGGATAGCAGGCGGCGGGAGTCAGCAGCACGTCGGTCGGTTGCTGCTGGCCGGTCCAGGGTTCACCGGCTTCGACGCAGCGCAGCAGGCGGCGATGATCGGATTCGTTGCCGCAGAAGCAGTGCACTGTCCCAAGCAGCTGCGGAAAGCTTTTCAGGTAGCCGCTGCGGGCCAGCTGCTCGGACACCATGGCGGGCGGAAAGCGGAACACTTCCGGGCTGTCGATCGCGCCGGTGCGGCCGACCATCGCGTCCAGCGCATCCACGATGGATTCGAAGCGGCCGCTGCGGGCGTAGATCCCATCGACGCCGGATGGAACCAGCAGGCCGCTTCCAATCAAACGGTCGAGCAGCGTCGGCATTGCGTCCATGCTACAGCACTCCCAGCGTCGGCTTCTGCATCAGCAACAGGTTGCCGGTGCTTTCAAGCATGCGGTCGTTGTTGATCATCACGGGGGCAGACATCAGGTCGCGCAGATGGCGGCCCAGGCTGAATTCCGAGTTGTTCTTGTAGGCGTTGATGCCGCAGACCATGAAGGCATGATGCACCGCTTCCAGGCACAATTCGGAAATGCTGGTCTTGAGGCTGTTCATGTCGGCGGTGAAGCCCAGCGGCAGGCTGCGGGCCGGTCCGGCGAAGACCGTGTCGTAGTCGCGAAGCGCCTGCGACAGGCGCGATTGCATCAACTGCAGCAGACCCACCGCGCGAGCCAGCCGGTACGATCCGGCCGAGGTGGAACCGCGACTGCGGACCTGCTGGCGCAGGTAGGCGCGGGCGCGATTGACCGCATCGGTGGCGATGCCAAGCCAGACGCTCGTCCACAGCAAATGGGACACCGGCAGCATCGTCTGGCCCGCTATCTCCGCGAAGGACGCGGGCAGAATCTGCTCGGCGGCGCCCTGGAAGTGCAGCTTGAACGCCTCGCTGCAGGTGCCGCGCATGCCCAGCGCATCCCAACCGGCGGTGCGTTCCAGCGTGTAGTCGTCACGCAGCGCAACCACCATCACCTGGTCGTTCGGCGCCGCCTCGGCGTTGCGCCGGCAGGTGATCAGCAGTGCATCGGAATGCGCGCCGTACGACACGGTGGTGGCGTTCTTGTCCAGCCGGGCCGCGCCATCCTCTACGCCGACGGCGCAAACGCTGTTGAGGATATTGCCGCCGGTGCCGACTTCGGAGGTGACCGACCCGAGCAGCAATTGCTCGTCGCACAGGCGGCGCAGCAACGCCTGGTGCCAGTCGCTGTGCAGGCCGTGCGCCACGATGCAGGCGACCTGGATCTGGTGCATCGCGTAGATCATGCCGCTGGAGCCGCACGATTGCGCGAGCGCGTGACACAGCGCCGCGACCTGCGACATCGAGCGTCCAGGACCGCCCGCGGCGGCGGGTACCAGCAGGCTCAGCAAGCCTTCACGGCGCAGGGCGGCGATCGCTTCGGCCGGAATGCGGCCCTCCTGGTCGACGGCACCGGCGTGTTCCGCCGCGACCGACGCGACCGACAGCGTGGCGGCATCCAGGCCGCCGCTCACAGTCATGAGTGCGCCGCCTGTCCGGCCAACTCCTCCACCACCGAGCGGATCGTGCCGATGTTGGCGAAGGTCTTGCGAGACAACTTGTCGTCCGGCAATTCGATGTCGAAGGTTTCTTCCAGGCTCATCAGGACGTTGACGATCGCCAGCGAATCCAGGCCGGCCGCGAACAGGTCAGCATCGTCATTCAACTTGTCGACGGGCACGGTGAGGCGCCCGTTCTCGGCCAGGATTTCACGGATCTGCCTCTGTGTTGTCGTCATGCATTCGGCCCTTGGTCATGTTCCGCGGAATGGGAGTTGCGCGTCAGTCAATCGGCAGCGGTGCGTTAACGCTAACCATCGGTTCGCGGTTGTGCGCACGGGAGACGCAATCGGTGTGCCATCGTGAGCAGACCGGCTCGCTGGCGGCATGACCGCCCGGGAGGATTCAGAACGAACGCGAGTGCGCCGAAGCTTCGTCCGGAGTGAAACGTCATCCGCTGTTAAGCGCGAACGTTAAGCCGGCCCGTGCATACAGGGTCGCCCGGGCGCCATCGGGATTTTTCCGTGGCAGAACACCGGCCTACGAGGTTCACGCCGTGTTTCGTGATCATCGCCGATGCTTCACCGGCGCGGCGGATGCATTCGATTTCTGGCAATTGCCAAGGCGGACCTCCTCATGGGCTGCGCAACGATTCCCGAACGGTTACCCGCATTCGACCGGATCAACCGCCGGGCCTATCAGCAGCGCGGCGTGCTGCGGCAGTTCGGTGCGGCCAGCGGCTGGCTGGAGCCAGGCGAACGGTTGGCGGTCGAGCTCGTGGCCGAGGCCGCACGCGATGCGCCCGTTCTGGATATCGGCATTGGTGGCGGACGCACCGCGCCGCTGCTGCGGCAGATCAGTGCGGACTACCGGGGCATCGATTACACGCCGGCAATGGTCGCCGTGGCACGCCGGCGCTACCCCGATGCAGTCTTTCTGGAAATGGACGCGCGCAAGCTGGCATTTCCGGACGACAGTTTCGCCCTGGCGGTGTTCTCCTACAACGGCATCGATTCGATCGACCTGGGTGGACGCCGGCAGGTGCTGCAGGAAGTGTTTCGCGTCTTGCGTCCCGGTGGTTGCTTCGTGTTTTCGGCGCTGAACCGCCGGAATGCCCCGGCTGCGGGGCATTGGCCCGACTGGACGGTGTTCCGGGACGCCGGACGCTCGCCGGCCGGTTGGCTGCGCGCGATCGCCCGCCTGCTGGTGGGCGGCCTCAACCGCCTGCGCCGAGCCCGCCTGTTTCGCGCCGGGTTGAATGTCGCGGTGGGGCAGATCGCCGCGCATAATTTCTCGCTGGTGACGCTGTTCGTGTCCCTCGAGGAGCAGCTGAAGGAACTGCGCTCGGCCGGATTCAGCGTGGAAGCGATCTTCGCGCCGGATGGCACGCCGGTGCCGGTTGACGGCGCGCAGGCAGGAGACGCGCCCTGGTATAACTATGTCGTGCGCAAGCCCGGGTGAGACGCGAAGGCGTCAGAGGGCGCGTTCGTACCAGCGCCGCGAGCGGCGTACGATGTGCACCACCGAGAGCATGACCGGCACTTCCACCAGGACACCCACGACGGTCGCCAGCGCCGCCCCGGATTGAAAACCGAACAGGGCGATCGCCGTCGCCACCGCCAGTTCGAAGAAGTTGCTGGCGCCGATCAGGGCGGATGGGCCAGCCACGCACCACGCCACACCCAGCCGGCGGTTCAGCAAATAGGCGAGGCCGGCGTTGAAATACACCTGGATGACGATCGGCACCGCGAGCAGCACGATTACGCCCGGCTGGCGCATGATCTGCTCGCCCTGCAGGCCGAACAGCAGAACCAGTGTCAGCAGCAATGCGCACAGCGACAGCGGGGCAAGGCGCTGCAGCGTCCGCTGCAAGGCAGCCGGCCCGCCGTGTGACAGCATGGAACGGCGCCAGAGCTGGGCGGCCGCCACCGGCACGACGATATACAGCACGACCGAGAGGAACAGCGTGTCCCACGGCACGGTGATCGATGACAGGCCCAGTAGCAGGCCGACGATCGGCGCGAAGGCAACCACCATGATGGTGTCGTTGAGCGCCACCTGGCTGAGCGTGAAGTGCGGCTCGCCTTCCACCAGGTTCGACCAGACGAACACCATGGCGGTGCAAGGTGCCGCCGCGAGCAGGATCAGGCCAGCCGTGTAACTGCTGATCTGTTCGGCCGGCAGCCAGGGCCGGAACAGGTGCGCGATGAAGATCCAGGCGAGCACCGCCATGGAGAAGGGCTTGACGAGCCAATTGACGCCCACGGTGGAAGCGATGCCGCGCCAGTGCTGCCCCACCTGCCACAGCGCGGCAGGATCGATCTTCAGCAGCATCGGCACGATCATCAGCCAGACCAGCACCGCAACCGGCAGGTTCACCTGCGCCACGGTGGCATCGCCAAGCGCGTGGAACACGGCCGGCGCGAGTTGCCCGAGCGCAATGCCGGCGACGATGCACGACGCGACCCACACGGTCAGGAAGCGCTCGAACAAACCCATCGCTGGCCGGGCGGCCGGTTCGCTTTTCATGGTCGTGGCGGAGTCGCTCATGGTCATGCCGCGACGCGCCGAGCGGTGACGCCGGTTGGCAGAAACGTGGTGATAGCCAGGCAGATTGCCAGCATGATTGCCGATCCCCAAAGACACGCCTGCATGCCGCCGGTTTGCGTGAGCAGGCCGGACAGCATGATGCCCATCAGGCGGCCGGCGGCATTGGCGGCATAGTAGAAACCCACATCCTCGGCCGCCTTCTCCGATCCCGCATAGGCGAGGATCAGATAGGAGTGCAACGAGGAGATCACCGCGAACGCGAAGCCGAACACCAGCAGGCCGGCCACCAGGATCAGGTCCGGACGCGGTACATCCGGCATGGTCAGCAGGATCGCCAGCACCACGGGGATGACGGTCAGGATGCCACCCCACAGGCGCGCCGCCGGCACTTCCCGGCTCAGCCCGTCGCTGCTGCGGGTGACCACGGCCGGCGCCAGCGCCTGTACCGCGCCATAGGCGATGGTCCAGGCGGCGACGAAGCCGGCCACCTGCATGTACTGCCAGCCGAACCCGTAGAGGTACACCGGCAGTGCGACGACGAACCAGACGTCGCGCGAGCCGAACATGAAGACGCGCGCTGCCGCCATCAGGTTGATCGCACGGGTCTTGGCGAACAATTCGCGAAAAGTCTTCGAGGCTTTCGCCTTGCCCAGGGTGCGCGGCAGCAGCAGCATGGCGCCGATCAGCACGGCGACCAGCATCGCGGCCATCAGCCACAGGGCCGGGCGGAAGCCGGCGACCTGCAGCAGGAAGCCGCCGATGAAGAATCCGGCGCCCTTGGTGGCGTTCTTCGATCCGGTGAACCAGGCGACCCAGCGGAACAACTGGCCCATGTCCTGCGTCGATGATGCCTTGATCGCGCTTTTCGATGCGGTCTTGGTCAGGTCCTTGGCGACCCCGGCCACGCCCTGCGCCAGCACCACCCAGGCGACCGACAGCGCCGCGCCCCAGGTGGGACTCAGCGCCGACAGCATGAGCAATCCGCCGATCTGCAGGATCTGCCCGGCCATCAGCATGCGCGGAATGCCGTAGCGCGTCGCCAGCCACCCGCCGCCGGCATTGGCGAAGACGCCGGCCGTTTCATACAGCAGGAACATGAAGGCCAGGACGAACGGCGTGTAGCCCAGGCTGTAGAAATGCAGCAGCACCAGCATGCGCAGCGCGCCGTCGGTGATGGTGAACAGGAAATAGGCGGTGGTGACGATGGCGTAGTTGCGGACCCCGGACGGCATCAGCTCCCCCGCTGCATGACGATGTTGGCGAGGTCCACCATGCGGCAGGCATAGCCGGCCTCGTTATCGTACCAGGCGTAGACCTTGAGCAACGTCTCGTCGGTGACCATGGTGCTAGGGCCATCGACGATCGCACTGCGCGCGTCGTTGACGTAGTCGGCGGACACCAGTGGGCGCGTTTCGAAGCCGAGTATGCCGGCCAGCGGGCCGGCCGCGGCGTCGCGGAACAGGGTGTTGATTTCCTCCACCGTCACCGGACGGGCCATCTCGAACACGCAGTCGGTCAGGCTGGCGTTCAGCACCGGTGCACGCACGGCATGGCCGTTCAGCTTGCCCTTCAGCTCCGGGTAGATCAGCGCGATGGCGGTGGCGCTGCCCGTCGTGGTCGGCGACAGCGACAGCATCGCCGAGCGTGCTCGCCGCAGATCCTTATGCGGCGCGTCGGTCACCACGTTGGTGTTGGTCGGGTCGTGGATGGTGGTGATCTGGCCGTGGCGGATGCCAACTGCGTCGTGCAGCACCTTTACCACCGGGGCGAGGCAATTGGTGGTGCAGGACGCCGCGGTCAGCAGCCGGTGTTCTTCCGGGTTGTAGCGGTCGTCGTTGACGCCGACCACGATGTTGAGCGCGCCGGCTTCCTTGACCGGTGCCGCGACGATCACCCGCTGCACGCCGCGCGCGAAATAGCCGGCAAGCTGCTCCTGCCTGAGGAATTTTCCGGTGCATTCCAGCACCACGTCGCAGCCCAAATCGCCCCAGGCGATACCGTCCGCGGTTGGGGCGGCGCTGAAGCCGATGCGGCGATCGCCGATGTGGATGGCGTGGTCGCCGTCCGCGGAAAAATTCTCGCGCCAGCTTCCGTGCACGCTGTCGAACTCCAGCAGATGCGCGGTGGTCGCCGCCCCGCCCTTCAGTTCGTTGACGTGCACCACGTCGAGGCGGTTGTTGGCACGCGGGTCATCCGCGGGGCGATACAGGCCGCCGAACGCGGCGCGCAAGGCGAGGCGGCCGATGCGGCCCATGCCGTTGATGCCGACGCGCATGCTCAGGGCACTCCCAGCGGTGGCCGCAGCCCGCCGCCGATCTCGTCGAGGCGCGCCCGGATGGCCATGCGGTCGAGCGAGGCGAAGGGCAGCGCGGTGAAGATCTCGATCCGGCGGCGCAGGCTGGCATACAGCTCGTTCAGCATGGAGGAGCGCTCGACCGGGCTGCCGGTGAATTTGGCCGGGTCGGGCAGCGGCCATGCGGCGGTGACTGCGACGCTGCCGAAATCGGGGCAGACCTGGCCCTGCGGCGTGTCGCAGAGCGTGATGACGAAGTCCATGCGCGGTGCTGATGGCCCGAGGAACTCGTTCCACGACTTGCTGCGCAGGTTGGACACGTCGTGGCCGAAGGCGCGCAGCTTGTCGATCACCTCCGGCAGCGGTGCGGCGATCGGCTCGGAACCAGCCGACCAGGCGCGAAACCGGCCGGCGCCGATGCTGTGCAGCAGGGCCTCCGCCATGATCGAGCGGGCGGAGTTGTGCGTGCACAGGAACAGCACGTCGAAGGCGGGAGTCATGCTGTGGTCCTCCGTGGGGTCGGCGGGCAGCAGGCGGGCGAGATCGCCGCACAGTTCCGGCCGGCCGCCGCAGCAGGTCTCCGTCAGGAAGGCGAGCAATTGCCGCAGGCCGGCGATCCGCGCGGCGTGCACGATCTGGCGGCCCTGGCGGGTCGATTGGGTCAGGCCGGCGCGTTCCAGCGCGGCGAGGTGGAAGGACAGGGTCGAGGGCGGCAGCGACAGGCGCGCGGCGATCTCCCCGGCCGGCAGCCCGGACGCGCCCTGGGCGATCAGCAGCCGCATCAGGTCGAGCCTGGTCTCCTGCGACAGTGCGGCGAAGGCGGCGGCAGCCTGGGTACATTCCATATTTCCAGTATGGTCGAATTCTCCCGGCGTGGCAAGGGGCGTCGCAGTCGGATCGGGGGTTGGTTTGAATTTCGGTCTCCGAACTCAATTCAGCAGGAGTGGAACCACGGATGAGCGCGGATCAACAACGGATGGCGCCGTGGATTGTGCGACGTCCGTGCGCAGCAGCAGCTGATCATTATGTCGCCGGCTGAGCGAAAACGCGCGACGTCGCCGCGGTTCGCTGCCAACCATCCGTGTTCGTCCGTGGTTCCAATTCTTCGTCTCTGCTGCCTCCAGGATCGACGCCAATAGAGTTCTGCGCGCACCGGTGCCGAAAGCGCGGCATCCGCCGCCTCCTGCGCGTCATCGCCGGGCCGTGACGCGGCTGTGCATCCCGGACAAAGCAAGTCCGCCGTCTGCCGGCGCCATCATTCCGGAGTGGCTGGAGCCCGGGCGGGTCAGCCCCGGTCACGACAGAGCGGGAAGCTACCCCACCCTGCCCGGCAGCCGCTTGAAGAAGCCGCTGCGCGCATCGGCGCCCATCAGCAGATACGAATGGTCGTTGCCGGTCAGCACGAAACGCGCGCCCATGCCGACGTAGCGGGCCGCGTTCTCCTCGTCGTACACTCCGCCCATGCCCAGCACCTTGCCATGCTGCGCGCAGGCGGCACCGACGGTCTGGTAGGCGTCGATGATCTTCGGGTGCCCCATCTGCCCGGCGATCCCCAGCTCCGACGACAGGTCGGAGGTGCCGATGAACAGCACGTCCACCCCCTCCACCGCGGCGATCTCGCCGGCATTCCGCACCGCTTCCGGGCTCTCCAGCATCACCACGGTCAGGATTTCGTCGTTGATCGCCCGTTGCGCCTCGGCCATCGCCGGCGCGCGGTAGCCGAAGATGGCCGGCGGGCCACCCCAGCTGCGCCGGCCGCGCGGCGGATAGCGGAACGCCTCGGCGATCCGCAGCGCCTCGGCCGCGGTATCGACATGCGGCATCACGATGCCCTGGGCGCCGTTGTCCAGCGCCCGCGTGGCCTCGTCGATCGCATTGGCGCAGACCCGCACGATCGGGCTGATGCCGGTCGGCAGCGAAGCGATGCAGAGCTGGGCAATCTCGTGCACTGAAAACGCGCCGTGTTCGTTGTCCAGGAACAGCCAGTGATGCCCGGTGGCTGCCGCGAGCTGCGGCACCGCGGGGCTGCGCAGGTGGTGCACGCCGAAGCCCAGCGCCACCTCGCCGCTTTGCATCCGCCGCTTCGTATGATTGGGGACCAGGGCCATCACGTTTCCTCCTTGGCACTCTGGCGGAGGCCAGCACGCACCGGGCGCAGGGTCAATCAGCCGATCCTGGCATCGACCCGCGGCAGTATCGACCGTGGCAGTCATTGACCGCTGGAGATATCGACTTTTGGCAGTATCGACCGTGGCAGTCATTGACCGCTGGAAATATCGACTTTTGGCGGTATCGACCCTCGCCAGCATCAGCTTCCAGAGACAATGACCTGGGGGGGCAACGCCCCCTGGAGCATCGACCCGT
>Ga0187809_10000801_pt1 | contig 15826 bp, 20 predicted proteins | sample NC_wetland_sal_i_8_FD_132415 | JGI IMG/M metagenome (GOLD analysis project Ga0187809, IMG submission 132415) | Wetland sediment microbial communities from Neuse River Estuary, North Carolina, USA - ASW_4 | ecosystem: Environmental > Aquatic > Freshwater > Wetlands > Sediment | place: USA: North... | reverse complement strand
CGGTGTTAGCCTGTGGAGAAGCGGTAAGACCCGCTCGAAAGCTGAAAAGCAATCGAGAGGGCAAGCCTTCTGTGAAGCAGGAAGCCTGGCGTGTGAGCGTCAGAATCCCCCGGCTTTAGCCGTGGGGAGCATAGTCAAGAGAAAATCTCTTCGGACGCGCCTCTGCTACCTATCGGAACGTCTTGCCTGACCTAAGATGACACTCTTAGATACGCTCCCTGCGCGATGGCCCTCAAACTTCACCGTCGCCGTTGTTCCAGGCTGAGCCTTTACCACCCACTCGACATGCTTTCTCTGACTACTCGGTGGCGACCACGTGCTTTGCCCGCCGTAACCATCGAGATGATTCAGCTCTGTGGGGGACATCCCCGCGATGACCTCCACTGAGCCGTTGATGGTGGCGCGAATCCCTTCAAGCAGCAGTTTCTTGCCTTTCTCTGTACTAGACGTCGGTAGGAATCCAGCGTTGGCCACTTCGGCAACGACTCGATAAAGACCCTCTCCCTCCTCTGCGGCGCTGACCGATGGAATGGTCAGTTTCGGAGTGGAGAGTCCCAGTTTCGTGAGGAACAATCCAACGTTCTTACACTCTTCCTCTATGAGATGCCGTGGAGGGTTTTGCAGGATGAACTTCTCATCGAGCCCCCCAATCTCTACCGCTCCAAAATCCGGGTGATGAAACGGCGTCCAGTTAAACACGCCCCTATCGCCCACTTCCTTGTCGGCCCACGCCCAAATCTTCCGGTCGTCTTCAGCCACTTCGTCTGGTGTCAGTTCCATCATGCGTCGCATGCCAAGTTCGCCATATCCCCGAGCTCCTGCGCGTCTATTGAGATCCCAAATTTCCAACGTAAAACTGAGCACTCCAAGGTGGTCGTACATCCAGTCATCAGCTGCACCAGGCATCAGAACCTTTTCATGCCCGGTTGCGAATGTTTGATAGTTAGATGCGCTGTGGTACCCGCTAATGTGGGCTCCCATTTCTGCAATCCGAGTAAAAAGGAGCCGATCCGTAGTCGACAAAACCGTATCATCACCCGTTGAGGGTTGACGGAGAATCACACCGCCCGAGGTGTGCAAAGCCACATAGGCCGCGATGTTCGGATGCGTCTGGATGAAGTCTGCCAAGCTCCGGAGCTCAGGTTCGGACAGAGGATACGGCCCCGACCCCGGTTGTTCAGATTCGCCTGCCCACCGAATGGGAAAGTTTCGGTTAAAGTCCATGCTCCATCGCCGTGCATCCTTCGCCTGGACCATAGCCGGCAACGGTCCCGACTTTGAGGTTCGGTCAATGCGCCCCTCAGGGAACACATGATAGTACTTGCCGCCCATTTCTCCGGGGCCACGCGCACGCATGATACGTGAATCAATGTCGTCCATGACGAAACCGCCGTCTTCTGCGGGCACGCGCATATACAGGATGTGCCCGTCCCCGTTCACATCCTCTTGAACGTAACCTTCGGGCGGATCCGAGTATGGGTAAGAGTGCGGACTCGATCGAAACCGCGCCGGCGTTGTCATGTAGAGTTCAGCACCATCAACTGCAACCCTTGGGACGATGTACACGGTATGACTATCTAGTAATTCCGTCGCATCACTGTCCTTACCGTAATTTGCGAGACACCACTGCATCCAGAACATTGCTACGGCATTCCCGGCAACCTCACCGGCGTGAATGTTGGCATCCACAAACACAGCTGATTTCATATGAGCGGGACCTGTCTTCCGATGGGTCAGTGTCACGCCGGCAATGTCCCGACCCTGTCGACTCTTTCCGATGACTTCAACAGTCACAAATTCCGGGTACGCTCCCTGTAGTCTCAGGAGTTCATCCCACATTGTTTGATAGGTATAGTATCGTCCGGTCATGGTCTCACCGTTCCTCTCATAGAAAACCTTATGGCTCCGTGAATCCCCGCGCTCCTAGTCCATCACGTACCGCCTCATTGATTGGTCTCACCGTCTAAACCTTGCGGGAATGCTCTCGCCGCCAGTTTTTCAATGTAATCTCTGATGTCAGGCGCCCACTCGGCTATCAAATCATAAAATCGGCTTGCATCAGCAGCATACAGTGCGCGTAGGGCTTCTTCATACTGATGGAAGTTACCAGCCATGGCCGTCATAAAACGATATGTCGCTTCTTGCGATTTGCGAATTTTGCTCCGTTCTTCCCCAGCGCGACGAGCCTCGTCGATGAGCTTGCGTAGAGTTACGGAGGCCCCTCCAGGTTGACTCTTGAGCCATTCCCAGTGGCGTGGCAGTAGCGTAACCTCACCAGATACGACGCCCAATTTTGGTCGGCCAACGGGTCGTGAAGCCGGAATACCTACTTCCACAGCAGACACATGGCCAGGGCGTTGCGCCCGTCGCTTGAGCACATCATCCACCGTGCCACGAAAATCAACTTCTATTTGCTCACCTGTGGAATCGTCAAAGATGAGCAACTGTGCGACTTCGGATTCAGCAAGGCCTTCTTTCACTACGGATACAACTTGCTCTACAGAGCCACTGGCAACTCGTCTAGCGCCTAAAAATGCCGTACAGGAAATGGATGCTACTTCGCCGGCCATGTTGTATCTCCCCCCTCGGAGTTCTACAGCTATTTTACCAGGGTAAAAAGTAAAGTCAATATTACCCGGGTCAAATCCAGGCCTGTTCGGGGCTCCCTTCCCTGTATCATTGCAGCCGTCAGTTTTTAACGTCACGTGAGTCGTAGAGCTAATGGCTTATTCCTCAGGCACCCGCCGGACTGTAATCAGGTCAAAGCGGTTACCGTACAAATCTTCGAAGACGACCTCACGTCCATATGGGGAACTCTTTGGTTCGCCGTGAAATTTCACACCATTTGCTTTCATTTCCTTGTAATCGCGGTCGACATCATCACTTTCGAGTGTAATCAAGACATGGTTTGCAACCTGTGATCCTAATCGGTCCTGCTTCTCTTCTGTATCTGCTTTAACAAATACGATTCCAATATCCTGCTGTCGCGGTAACGCCACCGTTAACCAGCGATAGTCACCAAACTGATTGTCTGCCGTGACTTCAAATCCCAGCTTTTCTGTGTAAAAGGTGGCCGCTGAGTCGTAGTCATCCACCAGAACCGTAATAAATCCCATCTTATTTATCACTTTATTGTTCCCCCTACATGTTCACTCTGAAGATCTTGATATTGCTGGAGTAGCATCCAAGAAACCTTGTGATGTTGTGCTGTTTCCAAAATGGCGTTCGGTTATTTCTTTCAGTAGCTCAAGACGCCCTTGACACGGATGCCAAGGAGGACTTCGATTGAATTCCCAGTCGCTTCTAATTAAGTATTCTTCTAGTATCTCTACTTATTGTGGTAATCCTCCGCCGACTCACTCCACGCCGCCCGACCCGGTTTCGTATGTCCATGCACACACCGCCCAACAGGGATTCTCAGGTGCCTTTCCTTGTGACATCCTCGCCCTAAACGGTGGGGCCTGCCACTCACATGGTCAAAAGAATTCATCAAGTAGCTGATACCACTCGATTTTAGACCAGTCATGCTCTCGTATACCGTATTCCTTAAAGAATAATTCTGCACATGTCCAAGCGTGAGACCGCAGTGATGTACATTTTATCAGCATGCTGATAAAATTCCCCTATGGATATTAACCGTTACCTCATTAGCCACCAACTTCATCGAGCCGAACATGTTATGGGTAAAGCATTTACAGAAGCACTGCGGAAACTTGGCGTAACACCAGCTCAGGTCGGAGTGCTATTGCATATCGATCGCTTCCCGGAAATCACTATGGCAAAGGTTGCCGAGACTGCCCTGATAACACCTCAGACGATGAACAGGATTGTTACAGGGCTGGAGCGCCGTAGGCTCGTTGACCGTAGGAAAAAGGATGGAGACCGGAAGTCATTTTATTTGTCTCTAACGCCTCTGGGCAAGGAGATTCTCGGTAACGCGGAAGTCGTACTGAAAGATGAACAGGACAGATTGCAGCAAGTTTTTACTCCTCAAGAGTTGAGCACTTTGTATTCTTTGCTTCAACGATTTGAAGCAGTTTTTTCGAAGGCTGATGGAGATGAATCTCTATGAAACGTAAGGGTGTCTGTTACGACGTGGGTCGTTATCTATATGGTGACTGGCGTAAGGACTATAATCCTCGGACGGTGCAGCGGGAACTAGATATCATAAAGAATGATCTACACTGCAACGCTGTCAGGATTTGTGGCAGAGATATTGCCAGGCTAGAGACTGCCTCTGAATATGCACTTCAGCTAGGGCTTGAGGTCTGGTTCTGCCCCGAGCTGTGGAACAAAAGCCCTGAGAAGACACTGGACTATACGGCAAAATCGGCTGAAGTGGCGGAACGATTGAGGAAACGTTATCCCGATAAGGTCGTCATGAGTGTTGGCTCCGAACTCACTTTATTTATGAAGGGAATTGTCAAAGGTCGGTCCTTATGGGGGCGGATGCGCAATGCGTTTCATGGGGGCCTGGTGAAATCCGGAAAACACAACAAACCCCTCAACGAATATCTCTTTAAAGTTGTTGAAGCTGTTCGCAAGGCATACTACGGGCCTGTCACCTATGCTTCATTACCGTTCGAGCAAGTGGACTGGGGACTGTTCGACTTTATTGGCATAGACCATTATCGTGCGGAGCAAATCAATGACCGATATACCGATATGCTAAAGCCGCTGGTTGCATTAGGCAAACCGGTGGCTGTAATGGAATTCGGCTGTTGCACCTATCAAGGCGCCGAACTCAACACCGGGCGTGCGTTTGACATCGTAGATATAAAATCGCTCATTATGCACCGTATACCGTTGTTAGGAAGATTTGTACAGGCTCGTCTAAAGGGAGACTATGTCCGTGATGAAACGTTGCAGGCACGGGAAATCGTCGAGTCCCTTCAAGCTTTCGATAGCGTGGGTGTCGAAAGCGGCTTCGTTTTCACATTTGTACATCCACAAAACCCCTACAACGAAAATCCACGGAATGACTTGGACATGGCTAGCTATAGCTTGGTGAAGTTTTATGAGGGCAAGCATGGCGTAACGTATCCAGACATGACGTGGGAGCCAAAAGAGGCCTTTAAAGCGGTTGCGGATTACTACAAAAAATGAGCACCAATACACACAATAGAATCCAAACACACCGCTTCTAGACGGGTGTCTTTACTTCAAATAGTCTACCATACAAAAATTACATAAATATACAACGTCAGCCGATGCGGAAGCGCCGCGTTTCTCCAGACAATCACGGGGACTTGAGTCCTGCTTGCCACCCAGTGTGCAAGATTGAGCAAATCTTTGGATTCCCGAACGCCGCCGCTGTAGGCTGTTGGGGTGTTGACGTATCGGGCAGAACCACATTCGCCTCATGTTTCTGAAAATTCTGTGCTAATCCCAAAAATGGGATCCACTTTTCCTCCCGACACGGTGCCCACCCGTTTCTCCATCGCAGTTCTTGACTGTGGTAAGAACTCATCGTAAGACCCACGAGTGATGCCAAGTAACGACCAAACAAAAAATGTTTAGTTAAGTATTTTTATACATTACTTAGATCTCTTCTTCGTGAACAGCAGCCGCCTTGTGCGACAGAATGAAGGGCCGTAAGGCGAGTTTGATTTAGACTGACACAGTGTTGCCAAGCTGAAACGACCGTTTCTTGACAAGAGTATAAATGAGTACCACTGCCGACCAGATTACATTCCCTATAAAAGGTTGTCGGTGATAGACAGTGGCTAAATGAAGACTTATCGCCCCAAAGACAATGGAGTAGCTAACCATCGACCAAAAGCCCCACTTCTTCAGAGAAAAATATCCAACAGCGAGCACAACGGCAATGAGCGCTACGATTATCCTAACGGGTTGTTCAGGTAAAGTTGGGACTCCAAATCTCGCCGCTATCCCAAACCGGTCTGAGTTAGGACTGTAGAAAATGGACGTGTAGATCAGTACGACGGCTCCAAAGAAATAGAAGAGGCTAATGATTACCACACCCAGTGGTCGTTTCAATGAAATCCCTCCTCATTCACCACATTACACAATACATACGGGAAAGATGAACGACTTGTCGAATTATCCCCTAGTTCCACTAGAATGCCGTGATCCTTGTAAATATTCAATCACTTTTCACCATGACGAGATCTTCAGTAATGGCGCCACCGGGTAGCTTGGGCACCTCGCCCACTCCCTCACGGCAATCCCCGCCAATGCACTATTCGGACTTTCTTATCCACCTTGCGTTCCGTCCTTTTTCAATACACTCGATAACGCCCTCTTTGCTCATAGCATTCAACGTCTTCGTAATTAGGGCCCGGCTGATTCCAGGGCAGCGTTCTTCGACGTCTGAAATTGCAAAATCAGCCACAAACGCCTCAATTACCTCACGCACCCGATTCTGTTTCCATCCACGTTTTTGCGTGTGTTCTACATTCCCAACGCGCTCTTCAAATTGATGGTATGCCTTCTACTTCATTTAAAGGCTGGTGATTTTGCTCTTTTCGTCCATTGTTAGACGTCCCATTTTTCCCAATCAAATGTATTTTTGTTTGATCACTATAAATCGGATGTGATACATTATGTATTGGTGATGTACACATGATTAAATGTAACTTGTCCCGACTGATGGGGGAGAAGAAGCACTCCATCCAGGACGTGCACAGAGCGACAGGCATATCTAGAGCTACCCTGACTCGACTATATTACGAAACCAATGATGCTATCCATTACGAAACGCTGAATAAACTTTGCCGATTCTATGAATGCAAACTTGGAGAGTTGTTGGAATGGGTACCAGACAGTGAGGTGGCCGAATTATGAGCCTTGACAAGATATTGCAACACCTCGATATAAAAAAGTCTAAGTTGGATTTAGCACGCCCACTTCCACCTGCCTCGGTGCGAAGTTTAATGGATGATTTCCGCCTTCGCTACACGCACGAAACTACAGCCATCGAGGGGAACACGCTTACCCTGCGAGAAACACAGGCCGTCTTGGAACACGGCATCACAGTGCATGGAAAGCCATTGCGTGACCATTTGGAGGTCATTAACGCAAATGAAGCTTTGGATTGGCTTAATAAAGCTGTAGAGAGCAAAGAACCAGCATCCGAAATGCTCGTCATGGAATTTCATCGGATTCTGATGAAAGGGATTCTAAAGGAAGATGCCGGATACTACCGCAGAGTTCCGGTGTTTATTAAAGGCGCCAAGCATATCCCGCCAAACTGGCGGAAGGTTCCGAGCCTCATGGAGGAACTCGAAACATGGCTCAAGGAGGCTAAAGATCATCCCGTTGTACTCGCCGCTGAAGCACATATTCGATTAGCACGAATCCACCCGTTTGTGGATGGAAATGGCCGGACGTGCAGACTGCTGGTGAACTACATCCTGATGCAGCATGGCTTCCCACCAGCTTTGTATACGTCAGAAAACCGAGATCAATACATGCAGGCACTCGATGATGTTGAAGGTGGCGACGAGGAACCGTTCATTCGAATCACGGCTGAGGCAACCGAATGGATGCTCGATAGGTACTTGACCATCGTGAATGATTTAGAAATCGGCGGGGACGAAGCCTGAAGACAATCTGATATTGGAGCATTGCAGAACGAATCAATAGACCGGGGCATCCGCAGCCAAGCAAGCACCGAGGAACTCGATGGCGGTATGGAATGGAGAGGAATTGACCCCTCACGAACGCTACAAAAGGTATACCTCGCACAAGAAAGCAGGAGATTGTAAATAGTGTTCGTACGCTATTTGATTGGCCAACGCCATGCCTCAGACATAAAACGGAGGCCAAGCAGGCCTCCGAATCCACCCCATGCAACTGTACCCCTGCTTGTGGTTACTGCAACTACCACAAAAATGCCAGAGCGAAGATCCAAGCGAACTCCTGTTGGATCAAAAAGACCACCCTAACGTTTTACAACTCATATCCAACGGGTGTATGTTGGCTGTGCTGACCAATGAGATTTGCCACATGCTACACCTCGACTGGAACCAGGCGCCACGGTGGCTGGTGCGACTTAATTGCGGTCAACAAACTCCCAAATTCCACACTCGCATACATACAGTCAGCGCGACTGTTTTCCGAAACATACAATCTGCAAAAGCGCACCGTTCCTAGATGATGTGTTTTTTATATTCATATAGATTTCATAGGGGTATCTTGTGTCGCTAAATCCCCCGTTAGTTCAATTGCAAATGAAGTGAATTCAGCCACTCTGCAACATTTAGTTGTTGGTCCTACCGAAAAATGCTTGGTACGCACTCGTCACATACTTCAAATCAGACAACTTATTCTGCACTTTCTGTTTCCAAGTTGACTCGTTGGAGAGTTTTGACAGTTCTATGCCGTACCATGTCTGCACTTCTGCCCGTGTCGCATGGTATGAAGCACCTGGAAATGAAAACGTGATCGCATTTAGATTGTCAATCAGAGCGAAATTGGCGGTGGCATTATAGACAAGGCTTGCTTGAAATTGGCTCATTGCCATTGCAAGGTCCCGCTCTGACTTCGTGTAGCGAACATCAAGCGTACGAGTCGTCGAATCAATGGAAAACGTATGCGGTACATTTGCAAGTGGCAAATTGGCATTCAAGTTCACATCATTCGAATTGTTGCCCACAAAGGGATTCTTGAACTTGACGATGTTGTTAAAATCATTCGTCTTAGGATTTAATTGTGCCAACGCATACTGCTGTTGTTGATGTCGAATGTTGGCTTTGAACCCAAATTCAACGACACACAAAGCAGCCACCCCGATGATAAGCAAAACGATGATGACCAAATTTCTTCTTGTCACACGAACCCCTCCTGTTCTTGAACCAGACGTTGAACTCTCACGAAGTACAACGGAATAAATACACTGACAAATGGCAGCACAACAGACACCACAAAGCTTGCGAACACGTAGGGACCTGTCATTTGGATCGAGCGGTGAAACCAGATGTCACTCGCAAACCAAGTACCTAACGTAAAACACGTTGAAAGAATCACATAAATGCCCCAAAGAACCCAAACGACCTTTGTGACGTTTCGAAGTTTCCGAACATTGATCACCCGTGTTGTCTCGTCACTTCGTGTTAACCACAGAAGTACCAGGTACACTACCCCGGTAATGACGAGTACTAGCGTCCATCCCGTATTTGCAAGAACACCAGAATGAAAAAATCGAAGGGGAATCGTTATGACCCAAGGAATGAGTGAGTATAACACTGCAAGCTGTGCTGCTCCTCTTCTGAATCGATTCCGTGCAACTTCTTGATGTCCCTCAATGAGTAGATCAACATTACCCAAACTTTCTACCGCAAGGTCAAAAGCCGCTTGGTACGGTTTTCCTTGTGCCATTTCGTCATCGATCCGAGCTTGTAAGTTAACAAGAACCTCGTCTCGAAGCTCTTGAATTTCCTTGTTATGCTTGAATTTAGCGAATCGACGATTTACATAACGCTCCAAGTCGTTCATTCGGTCCCCTCCTCTTGATATGCAATCAATCGATCAATCAGGTTGCGTGCTGATTTCCATGCAAGCAGGTTTTGTTGATACAACACTTTGCCTTGTTCCGTGAGTCGGTAGTACTTCCTTCGCCCACCTTGGGTCTCATCGCCCCAGTACGATTGGATCATCTTTTGTTTTTCGAGCCTTCTTAGGCTCGCATACAGTGTCGGTTCCTTCAGCTCATATTCGTCATCACTTCTGTGGCGTATGGCTTTAATAATTTCGTATCCATAATGGTCCTGTGCCATTAGCACACAGAGAATAATCGTGTCGATATTCCCTCGAATCAGATCACCACTTACGGAATCACTCAAGAACTCACCTCCAGTTTCCATCAAACACAAAGTACTATATCTGATATAGTTTTATATGTAAAACAGGTTGCTGTCAAGTAATTACAGGAGAAATTTCAAATCATGCGTTATGCAGTTGCTCTCAATAATTGGGTGTCGTCAGGTTCGAACCATCTCAGTTTCAGCCGCCTTGGCCAAAATTTGTGGATGAGGCTTGCAAAGCATTTCGCTCGTGTCAAGATCGATGGTAATCGAGCCCTGCTCGTTGGATGGGGCGGCTTGACGGGTACGACAGCCGATGCAGAGTAGATTGCGAATCACTTGGCTGTGGGTGCAATCTTCTTCGCCCGCTATTTTTGTTGCCAGAGTAGGTACCGGACCAGCGTCTCAGCCGCGAAGAGCAGTGTCATGTGGGCGTGAATGTGGTTTTCGTTTGGCGAATGACAGGTAAGCATCCCAAGTTCTTGCTTTGCCGTACGGAATAAGACCTCAATGAGGCAACTCCCATCACTTCGGATGGGGCATCGTAACGGTTGCTGAGCAGCACATAGGCACATTCGTACTCTGCTGACACGTCATCTATCTCGGCTTCATTCAGGTCTACGAATGGTGACACCAGAATGGCCCTGTTCGCTTGTGGCTTCATGCGCTTACCGACAACTGCGGCGACCTGGGTGTATTTCATTTTCGTGCACGGTATACCCCGCCGACCCAGCAAAGGTATGGGCATCTTCACATAGATGTTTTACAGGCGACAGAGGCGACATCCACGTTGGTTTGTGTCATGAGCACTGGATAGTCCTCCCGAATGAGATCCTTTGCGCTTATCGGTACAAAGCGTTCACGTCCAGTGCCCGGCTCAATCATCCTGCGGAATAACTGTATGTTGCGCTTGGCCTTAGTTACCCAGTCAAAGTGTTCCGATTCGCACTGAAGCAGGAATGCTTTGCTGAGACCAGCGATCCATGACGAGCCAAGGACGGCATGTGACTTGCGTGCGGACCTGCAAAAGCATCTGCCATGCCAGGTCAAGCTTCGACTGCTTCTTGTCCGCATCGTTCTGAGGTTTCGTCCAGATGGCGTAGGACCAAGGGAATTCGACACCGCTGCTGCGGACAGCGTGAAACGCCACAATGTTCATCGCCCAGGTGTAGACTTTCGTTGAGCTGTCGAAGAGCCAGTAGAGAGACGGGATTCCCTTTGCGTATGGGTGTGGCGCATGTGTATCATCGAGTGCGAGCACATTCCCGTCAGCAAGGGCTGTGTCGGGGTCTTCCTGAAGGCGAGTTGTGCGCTTCTGGTTGAATACGTCCCATTGACAAAACCCTGTCAGGCAGCGACTCAAGGCAGATTGAGTCACCCTTTGGATACCGGTCATGCGCTGCAGCAAGCTGTCTTTGTTGAAGAATGAGGCCAGTGAATTGACCGATGGGCAGCAATGAATCAGTCCCACGACATAGACAAAGGCGATGGTCCAGGTGGCCACGCCAAGAATCTTGAAAATCCCTGACTGAGACAACAGAAGAGAAGAGTCAAACCGATTCCACACAGAACGCAGAACCGGGACACCACCAACATCGCTCAAGGCAGAAAGGTCCTTGAGTTCCGGTTTACATAAACGAGCCATGATTGTCACCCAATCGCTGAGAGATAGGCAGTTAGTTGCCTCCTCGGCGATTCTTGGGGTGTTTTGCAAAAGTCAAGTGTTTTTCTATGTTTTCATGAAATTTTCAACGTGCATGAAAAACCAAATTCATACAACAACTGCATAACGCAAGGACCAGCCTAATTTTGGTGGCACTGGCGTAATGAGAGTCGAGAAAAACTACCGGATGGGTGGGGTGCGCTAGGGTTACGGGATACGATTCTTTTTCAGAGTTCGGATCCACGGGGTAGCTTGTATCGAGATCAGCGGGACTTTCATCATCAAAACCCGACCCAGTACCTACTATAGTAAATCAATACTGGTATGCCTATGTTCGCCAAACCAATGAAAGCCATGGTAATTGCGAAGTTCGTATTTGATTCGTAAGTCCGCTTATTGGCTGCTGTAAACTTGCTCCGTGATGTAAAATAATTGCCACGGAAGTCACCTCGTCTTGCCCCGGGGGTAAAAGGAAGCATAGCAAGAAGCACACAGACAAAACCTAGACCGCTGAACCAAACGTACTCAATATTCCAATTACCCAGCGACCATGAAATAAGTGTTCCGATGAGTGCGATACCGATTCCAATGCCTAGCCTCCACGCGACTGCCAAGAAGAATGATTTCACTCCGCTTCTCCTCACGTTCAGTTGGGATACTGTGTGTTCAATCCGAATTTGTTAAACCAGTTGTCCATCTCCTGTGTACTTTCCTCTTCATAGGGAACGGTTTGCAGACTATGCTGTCCCCCTTTGTAGAGAACAAGTCTTACCACTTTGTGTGCCGTCTTCATTTGCTGAGCAAAGGTTTGCACGGTTTGCCAAGGCACCTTCGTGTCCGACGTGCCTTGAAGCAAAAGGACAGGAGCTTGAATATTACTGACATTCGGCGAGCGTTCCTCGTAAGTCTGAGAATTTGTATTGTTACCGTATTCTTTTTCAATTGTCTGAAGGTCATCATAGAACGTTGTATTAGGTTTGGCATTGGGTTTGGCCCAATCCACAAACTCCTTTAGTCCTACGAAAGGACTGATTGCTACAACCGCCTTGACCTCGTGGTCGGAAGCGGCTGTCATGAGGGCTAAGCCACCGCCCAGTGAATATCCAACAAGATATGTATCACCAGGTTTTATCTCCCGAAGTTTCTTTGCGGCTGATATGGTGTAGCTGATCACGCTGCTTGGCATTAAGCGAATCAGCGCCAATGTCGTTAAATCGTCGGGTCGGGGGCTGCCGCCATTGGCGATGACGAGTCAGGTCAACGTCAATGCCAATGACGGTGGCTGGCAGGAAATCATAAGCGAGATACAGCAGAACTCAGTTGCAGCCCTTCTCCAGAGAAATGATCCTGCGCTGCGTCAAGCGGCCATCCTACCCGTTTTTCTCTACTTCATGGCACAGCCATAGTCGGTGTACCTTGCCGACGTCCTTTTCCCTGAGGTGATAGAATTTCTTGGCACAGGCTTTGCACAGGGCCGTGCCACCTGCTGGGATGTACTCGAGATCTTGCCACTCTTCCTCATTGGGTAGGTCAATCACGGCGAAGGGTTCCCAATCCAGGTTTTCACCACAGATATCGCAGGCCACCCCCGGATCCTCAGAAATCCGGGGGATGGACCGTGACAGGCGTACGTACCATGAAACCAGAGCCACCTCAGGTTCGTCCTGGGTGATGAAGACTTTGTCTGTCCATGGCGGCGTTTCCCCTTTTGGGGGGAGTTTTTTAGATGAGCTCATCTTCATCCAGTCCTCTTTGTACGGATTGGACGTCGACGGTGGTGCTGTCCATCTGAGCGGCAGCAACCAAGGCATAGCGACAGAGATTGTTGACGCGACGGGGTACGCCCTTGGAGCATTCATACACGAGCTCGATGGCTTCCTCTGTGAAGAGCTGTCTATCCATTCCTGCAAGCTTTAGGTGGTGTAAAATGTAGCTGGAAATCTCGTCTTGGGCCAGACACGGCAGGCGGTAGTGGACACTGATGCGTTGACGGATGCATTCGAGGACTTGGAGGCGCAGGGTCTCAGCAAGCCGGGGTTGACCGGAGAGGATTACCATCAAAGGTGAAAAGGAGTCGGCTTGGTAGTTCAAGATGAAACGCAGCTCGCCGAGCATTGTGACAGAAAGCTCTTGGGCTTCGTCAATGACCACCAGAGGTTTTACCCCCTTCTGATGCATCTCCATCATGGCCTGAGTCACGAGACGCTTGTTTTCAGAGATCCCCCGAGTGGGTCGGATGTTGACTTGGTAGAGCAGATTTTTGTAGAACTCCGCTGGGGAGAGTGCGGAACTGACCAAGTAAATATCGCGGTACTTGGCAGTCTCCAGGGAGTGAATGAACGAACGGATGGCCGTGGACTTGCCGCAACCGACCTGGCCCGTAAGAACGGCCAGCGAACCATTATTGATGGTGTGTCGGAGTCTAGCCAACAGTTCCTGGTGCCCTCGGGAGATAAAAACTTCTGAGGGAGCAACGTTGCGAGCAAAGGGTTCTTTGGTAAAGGAGAAGTAGGAGCTACTCATCTTGCTTCACCCCCATGGCGCTGGCAAAGGAAAGACCGCAGCGCTCTTTCACCTGCTCATGATGTTCTTGCACGATAGCCCGCATGGCGCTCTCCAATGCGCTGTGAGCGGTGGCTTGGCGCTCGCGCACGCGACTTTCGGTAAAATTCTTCATTCGGTAGGGATGGGCCTCACAGCGAAAGACCCCTTCGCAATAAACGAGAATGCGACGCAAATCATAGGGATTGAAACGGAGTTCGACGGTCTTACCCAACAGGTCCTCCTCCACTTCATAGAGGTTGCTGTAGATCTTGACGGCACCCAGGGAACTCACTTGCCGCTTTTCCCGCCAGAGAAAGGCCTCATACACGGTAGCCGGCTCCACCTGGCGGGACAGAACCAGGTGATTCGCTTTTGCCTGCTCCAAAGCTTCCATTGGACTCATCTTTAAGGTGGAGTGACGCCGATTGTGGTAGCGTGTGTCCAGCCACGCGGTGAAGAAGGTGTTGACATCGCACAGCGTCTTCAGCTTGCCGGAGTGGATTTGCTCCTTGAGCAGGGGCTCGCACTTCTCAGCCACCGTCCTAAACCAACGCTCAATTCGACCGCGTCCTTGGGGAACTCCGGGAACACTGTGTTTGACGCAAAAGCCCAGTTCCGCCGCGATGCGCTTGAGGTGTGCAGAACGAAATACCCTGGCGTTGTCACAGTAAAAATTGGAAGGTACATGGTGCTTCAGGACAGCTTTCATCAGAGTATCCTCAATGCAGGGGCGATTTTCGTTGAAGTAAAACTCCCCATGAACAATGACTCGAGTGAACGCATCGATGATGGCTACCAGTCGCAATCTTCGATTCTTCCGGGTTACTTCGTCGTACAGATAAGGTCCGTCCCAGACATCGCAAATCCATAACACATGAGCGCCCTCCACACTGAGCAGGCGGTATCGTTTTATCACCACTCGCTTGAGTGCTGGCCAGTCCTTCGCCAAACGACGCAGGTGACGCCCCAAGGTGCTGACGGTCATCTGCTGGGCCCCGGGTGTTCCCGCGGATTTCAACTCTTCAATGATGGAATCCGCCGATAGTTCCGGACGGGCGATACGAATTTTCACGGCCTCATCCAGCGCTGCTTGTGGGAAGGCTTTGAGAGAACCGTGCTCTGGGCGCAACTGAGGTTTCAAACCCTCCAGTCCAAATTTGCGGTAGTTACTGAGATAGCGTTCAAGGGTACGCTTTCCCAAAATGAAGGGCTGCCCACGAACAGCATCGAGGTATACCTGGCTGGCCAACTCCTCCAAAATGATTTTCTGGGTGCCCCGAGGCACAGGCCCAATGACCAGCGGAGCAATGATCTCGTAGCGTTGCAGAGCCGCCTGGGTGCGCCTGTCGTTTTGTGGTTCTTTCATCTACTTTTTCCTCCTAACTCGTGATGTTGAGAAGGGTTTTCCTCCTCATCGCCATCATGGGACGAGCCAGGGGTGTTGGCGATAGCCATGGTTTGTGGGAAATTGGCTTTGCAAGGATACATTATCCGGGTGAAAGAGTGCGCTGGAAACGGGACTTAGCTCTGCCTAAAGGTGCGCCCCACAGGTCCCAATCTCCTTGGCCGATGCAGTTACAAAGGCCCATCAGACGACCTTTATGCTGAAAGTCCGTGAGTTGGGCCAAGCGATAAACCCAGGCAAACAACAGGGCAGTGGGCTCTTCAGCCACCATGGAGGGTAAAGGGATTGCCTCAGTCCCTACGAGGTACAGAATGCGGCGTACCACTTTGCCGCAAAGAACTTCCGCCTGATCAAAAATTCTCCTAAGCCACCGGGCCAGAGTCCTTGGATCATAGCCTATTTCCCTGGCGCTTTCGCGGATAGCTCGTCCGTCCAGATGCTCAACGG
>Ga0187809_10000799_pt1 | contig 15835 bp, 9 predicted proteins | sample NC_wetland_sal_i_8_FD_132415 | JGI IMG/M metagenome (GOLD analysis project Ga0187809, IMG submission 132415) | Wetland sediment microbial communities from Neuse River Estuary, North Carolina, USA - ASW_4 | ecosystem: Environmental > Aquatic > Freshwater > Wetlands > Sediment | place: USA: North... | reverse complement strand
GCGGCCTTGCCGGGGCAACCGGCTTGCTCGGTGGCGGGACCGGGTGGCTCGAGCTCGCCGGCGGACTCGGCCTGGCCGGCGGCGGTTGGAGCGGGAAGTACTCACCGCTGGCCCACGCCGCCGAGCTGACCAGCATCGAACCGTCGGCCGCGCGCACCTGCTCGATGAAGGTGTCCTGGCCCCGTCCGCAGGCCGGCAGCGCCGGGGTGGTGAGGTTCAACCGGCCGGCCGCGTCGGCGCGGACCGGGACGGTACGGGCCCCGCAGCTGCGCCCGCTTCGATCGGTGAGTCGCACCTCGAGCTGCACCGGCTGGACCGGCACCAGCCCGTTCACCTGCACCTCGTCGGCCACCTGGGTCCCGGTCGGGCGGGGCCCGTTCCCCCCGTGCACCGCGGTGCTGATGCTCGGCGTGACCGGAAAAGTCTCGGCCGGTTGCCCAGGCCGGCTGACCGCCACCGGAAAGCCGTTCAGGAACAGCTGCTCGCTGAAGGTGTCGCTCCCACCGCCGCACGCGGGCAGGCCGGCGGTGTGAAAGTCCAGCCGGCCGTGACCATCGGGGTGGACGCTCTCGACGTGCGTGCCGCAGCTGAGCCCGGTCCGACCGCGCAGGCTGACCGACAGGCGGTACAGCGCGCCCGGGGCCAGGCCGGTGCCGGTGACATGGTCACGCACGCGCTCTCCCTGGTGCACCGGCTTGCCCGTGGCATCGACGGCGGTCTGCAGGGTCGGGGTGCCGACCCGCACCCGGCCCAGCCTCGGCGGCGTGGTGATCAGCGGATGGCTGGAGATCAGGGCCACCCGCTGGGAGCCGGTGCTGAAGTTGTTGGTGGCGTGCGTCGGCGAGTAACCGATCCGGATGGTGTTGTTGGCCAGCCCCTCGCCGATTGCCCCGACCGCCAGCACGCCGGCCCGGCGGGCCTGGAAGTGATAGGTCACCACGCCGGTGTGTCCGGTCGTGCCGCGCATCGGCCCGAGCAGCCGCATCCCCGGCCCAGGCTGCAGGACGAAGTTCGACCAGGGGACGCTGAAGCCGGCGGCGCTGCGGATCAGCACGGTGAAGCGACCTTGACCGCCGAGGACCGGGGCCGGCCCCATCCGGACTTCGGCCCGGTACGGGCCGGCCCACCGGGCCGAGTCGGTGAGCATCCGGTCGATAGCCGGCACGATGCCGGCGTCGATCGCCGCCAGCTGCGGGCGGAAGTAGCCGTAGTAGCTGCGGTTGAACGGAACCGAACCCATCAGCAGATTGATCGCCATCGACACCTCGGCATCGACTGCCGGCGAGGTGGAGTTGCCGTAACGGTTGACAATCCACGCGATCCGCTGCGCGGTTCGACCGTTCGCGCCCGAGTTGGACCCTGGCCGCGCGGCCCAGCCTGCAGCCTCGCTGGTCCGGTAGCCGTAGCGTGGGTCGGGGTAGTCGTAGTAGTCATCGATGCAGTAGGAGCGCTGTCCGGCGACGCTGCGGTAGGCGCCGGCCCAGTAGGCCCGGGACGCGCCCTGATACGGGTCGGTGAGCAGGAAGCCGGCGCCGGGCAGCTCGGACGGATGATTCGGCGCCAAGGATCGGTGGTCGATCGGCGCCGCGCCCTCAGCGGGTGGGCTCACCACCGCGGTCAGGAGGAGAACGGTCAACAGGAACAAGCCGAAACCGAGGTATTTGCGCACCGTCCGATCACACCGGTCCAGCCGGCCCCGCGGGGCAGCGGACGACAATCTGTGGACAGCCACCCTCGCCTGTGGACGGCGGATTCGAACACCGGCACCGGCCGTCGCCGCCCGGTCGGATTGTCGGTCCCCCGACGTAGCCTGAAGCCATGACCGCCAACCCCGCCGCCAGCTCGAACCGCGTCATCGGCGCCCACGTGGACTCGACCGATCCGCTCAGTCATGCCGGAGCGGTTGACGCCGCGGCGATCCAGTTCTTCCTGGCCGACCCGCAGGGCTGGAAGGCGCCGAAGCCGCACCCGAAGGCGGCCGACATCAAGGCCGCCGACCTGACGGTCTACATCCACGCCCCGTACGTACTCAACCTGGCCACCACCAACAACCGGATCCGGATCCCGAGCCGCAAGCTGCTCGGCCAACACGCCCAGGCCGCGGCCGACATCGGGGCCAAGGGCTTGATCGTGCACGGCGGACACGTCACCGGCGGCGACGACCCGCAGGTCGGGATCGACAACTGGCGCAAGGCGTTCGCCTATCAGGCCGAATCCGGCGGCTTCCCGCTGCCGATCCTGATCGAGAACACCGCCGGCGGCACGAAGGCGATGGCCCGCCACCTGGACATGATCGCCCGGCTCTGGGACGCGATCGGTGAATACCAGCCCGGATTCTGCCTGGACACCTGCCACGCCCACGCCGGTGGCGAGGACCTGTCCGACATCGTCGACCGGGTGTTGGCGATTACCGGCCGGATCGACCTGGTACACGCCAACGACAGCCGGGACAGCTTCGACTCCGGCGCCGACCGGCACACCAACTTCGGCACCGGCTTCATCGCTCCCGACACCATCGGCGAGATCGTCAAGTTAGCCGGCTGTGACGCCTTGGTCGAGACCCCGGCCGACGGTCAGGAGGCCGACATCGAATACCTGCGCAAGTACGCCGACTGAGGCCCGAGCTAGCCGGCAACCGCGCTCTGCACCGCACCGACCGCCTCGGCCACCGGCACGTCCTGGCGATCGCCGCTGCGGCGATCCCGAAGCTCGACCACGCCGTCGGCCAGGCCGCGACCCAGGATCAGCAGGGTCGGCACGCCGAGCAGTTCGGCGTCCTTGAACTTGACCCCCGGTGAGGCCTTGCGGTCATCCAGCAGCACGCGCACGCCCATCCCGGCCAGTTCTGAAGCCAGCCGCTCGGCCTCGGCCAGGGTGGCCTCGTCCTTGAGCGTCGGCACGATCTGGACATCGGCCGGCGCCACCGAACGCGGCCAGCACAACCCCGACTCGTCATAGGTCTGTTCGGCGATCGCCGCTACCGCCCGGGTCACGCCGACGCCGTAGGAGCCCATGGTTATCGTGACCGGCTTGCCGTCCGGTCCGAGCGCGGTCAGGCCGAAGGTCTCGGCGTACTTGCGACCGAGCGCGAACACGTGCCCCATCTCGATGCCGCGGGCGATCTCGAGCGAACCGCCGCAACGGGCACACCGATCACCGGCCCGGATCTCGACCGCGCCGATCTCCCCGGCCGGCTCGAAGTCGCGCCCCCGCACCACGTGGGCCGCGTGCTGGTCGTCGACGTTGGCGCCGGTGACCCACGCCGACCCCGGCACCACCAGCGGGTCGACCAGGTAGCGAATCTTCCACTCCGCCAGCTGCTGCGGACCGATATAGCCCTTGACCAGCTCCGGGTGCTTGGCCAGGTCATCCGGGCCGGCCTGCTCGACCAGGGTCGGTTCGAGCTGTCCACCGAGCCGCTTGAGGTCGACCTCGCGATCTCCGGGCACCCCGACGACCAGCAGCTCCCACTCCTGCGCGCCCGGGGCCAGGGTGCGCAGGACGACGTTCTTCAGGGTGTCGGCCGCGGTGAACGGCTCCGGGCGCAGGCCGAGGCTGTTCAACCGGGCGACCAGCGTGTCGATGGTCGGCGTGTCCGGCGTATCCAGCACCTGCTGGGCCGGATAGTCAACCGGATCGTGCGCCTCCGGGGCGGCGATCACCACCGCCTCGGTGTTGGCGGCGTAGTCGCAGTTCTGGCACTGCACGAACGTGTCCTCACCCGAGGCAGCCGGCGCCAGGAACTCCTCCGACGCCGAGCCGCCCATTGCCCCGGAGACCGCGAACACGATCTTGTAGGTCATGCCGAGGCGGGTGAAGATCCGCTCGTAGGCATCGCGATGAGCCCGGTAGGACACCTCCAGGCCCTCGTCGGTCAGGTCGAAGGAGTACGAATCCTTCATAACGAATTCCCGCCCGCGCAGCACACCGGCCCGGGGCCGGGCCTCGTCGCGGTACTTGGTCTGGATCTGGTACAGCGACAGCGGGTAGTCCTTGTAGGAGGAGTACTCACCCTTGACCAGCAGGGTGAACAGCTCCTCGTGGGTTGGCCCGAGCAGGTAGTCGACCTGCTTGCGATCGGTCAGCCGGAACAGCGAGTCGCCGTAGTCGTTCCAGCGCCCGGACTCCTCGAAGATCTCGCGCGGGATGAGTGCCGGGAACAGCACCTCCTGCGCCCCGATCGCGTTCATCTCCTCGCGCACGATGGCCTCGATGTTGCGCAGCACCAGCATGCCCAGCGGCAACCAGGTGTAGATGCCCGGCGCGACCCGGCGCACGTAGCCGGCCCGTACCAGCAGCCGGTGGCTCGGCACCTCGGCGTCGGCCGGATCGTCGCGCAGGGTTCGCAGGAACAGCGTGGACATCCGCAACAACACGGCAACTCCCAGGACGGATCGAGAAAGACGACAGTCAGGCTACCCAGGCCCGGGCCGGCCCAGCGAGCGAGTAAACCGGGCTCAGGTCGAGCGCTCGACGAAGTCGGCCAGATCGCCGGACTGCTGGACCCGCGACGGTTCGTGCACATACATCATGTGTCCGGCCGGGTAGTAGGCGGAGTCGATGTTGCCGCGCAGCTCGGGCGGGATGGGCAGGTGGGCCAGCACGTATTCGGCGGCGAAGTAGGGGGTGGCGCCGTCGTGGTAACCGAAGGCCACGTGCACCTTCAGGTGCGGGTTGGCCCGCATGGCCCGGGCCAGGGCCTGGGTCACGGTCACCGACTTGTTCTCGAATTCCTTGTAGGACCAGGGGTTGACCTTGGGCGAGATCATCTCGTACGGCAGGTCGTTGAGGTAGTCGAGTTCGGCCCGCAGGTAATGGTTGATGCCGGCCGCGTACGGGCCGAGGATCGCGTCGTAGCTCGGGTCCTCGTCGAATACCTCGGCCACCCCGTCGTGCAGCCAGCCGGCGAAGCGGCCGTCGAGCCGGCCCACGGTCCGCCCCTCGGACCGCAGCAGTTCGGTGAAGAAGTGATGCGCCTCCAGCCGCAGGTCCGAGCGCAGCACGTACTCGGTGGACAGGCCGGTCAGCTCAGCCAGCTTGGTCGCCGCTTCCTGCCGCTCGGCCTCCGACAACCGGTGCCCGCGCGAGAGCACCCACGGGTAGTCGCGAGAGGCGTAATCCTCGGCCTCCCGCAACACCGTGCGCAGCGACTTGCGGCCGTGCTTGCCGTGATACTGCGCGATCGCAGCATAGGTCGGCAGGAACAGTGCGGTCGGCAGGTCGTTGTCGGCGTGCGGGCGCAGGGTGGCCATATTGAGCACCGAGGAGATCAGCATGACCCCGTTGCAGTACAAACCGAATCTCGTCTGCAGCAGTTCGGCCAGCGCCGCCGCCCGCAAGGTTCCGTAGGACTCGCCGGCCAGGAACTTCGGCGACATCCAGCGGCCGTTGCGGGAGGTCCAGAGCCGGATCAGCTCGGCGACCGCATCCAGGTCACGGGTGTAGCCGTGAAACTCGTCGGCCGGTTCTCCGGCGGCCGAGCGCGAGTAGCCGGTCGAGACCGGATCGATGAACACCAGGTCGGCGTGCGCCAGCAGGGTTTCGGCGTTGTCGGCCAGCGCGTAGGGCGGGGCCAGCAGCTCACCGGCATCGCCCATGACGATCCGGCGCGGGCCGAGCAGGCCCAGGTGCAGCCAGACCGAGGACGATCCCGGTCCCCCGTTAAACGCGAAGATCACCGGCCGGCGGGCGTGGTCGGCGCCGTCGGCGACGTAGCTGGTCAGGAACATCTCGGCCCGGGCGGTGGGGCCGTGGTACTTACCGTCGGCCAGCTTCTCCTCGCGCAGCACCACCCGGCCTGCGGTGGCGGTGTAGCTCAGGGATCGGCGACCGATCCGGATCGTGTGGTGGGTGCTGACCAGGTCGTCGACCGGCTCCGGTGGCTCGGGGGCGGCGGCCGGCGTGCGTTCTTCGCTCACGCCTGCACTGTATGAGCCGGCTCCGGCCGGGACGACAGCAGCCGGTCGGTGGCGACACCCGCGAACGGCCCGGCGCCCGGATCGGGCTCAGCCGACCACCGCACCAGGTCGCGCTCCGGGTGGTACAGCTCGTACACGATCAGCCCGACCAGCACGAGCAGGATGGCGTCGCGGACCAGCAGGAACCAGGTCAGTCCCTCATAGGTCATGGCCTTGTTCGGGTCGGCCCCGGACAGCAGCCAGAGCAGGGTGGCGATCCAGACCCCGATCTCCGACATCTGCCAGATGATGGCCATCCGCCACCGCGGCCGGGCCAGTGCCAGCAAGGGCACCAGCCAGATCGAGTACTGCGGGCTCCACACCTTGGTGGTGAGCAGGAAGGCGGTCACGGTCAGGAACGCCAGCTGAGCCAGCCGCGGCCGGGCCGGCACCCGGAGCGCGACCCAGGACACCGCGGCCAGGGCGATCAGCAGCGCGACCGCCACCGCGGCGCCGGGCGGCGTCCACCCGCGGGTGGGTGAGGAGAAGTGGTCGGGATAGAAGTGATTGAGCATCGCCCAGAACGTGCTCGCCTCGGCCGGCCGGGACTCGGAGAAGGTGTAGAACTCCTTCCACCCGTCGAACCAGGCCAGCGCCACCGGCAGGTTGACCGCCAGCCACGACACCACCGCGGCCACCAGCGCGCCGATCACCGGCCGCCAGAGCCGGGTGCGGTAGGCCAGCAGCGCCAGCGGGATCAGCAGCAGCGCCGGATAGAGCTTGGCTGCCGTGCCCAGCCCGATCAGCACACCAGCCAGGATCGGCTTGTTCCGGGCCCAGGCGAACAGCGCCCCGGACGCGAACGCCATCGCCAGCAGGTCCCAGTTGGAGAAGGCGTGAAAGATCAGCAGCGGGCTGGCGGCGAAGATCGCCACGTCCCAGATCCGACGCCGACCGGCCGCGCCGGCGGTGCAGAAGACCGCGAGCAGGCCGCAGATCCCGAGCAACGCACAGGTCACGACGCCGAAGATGATCGACTGGCTGGTGCCGGGCAACCAGCCGTTGTCGGCCAGCGCGGTCCAGCCCCGGGTCAGCTCGGCCGAGATGTACATGAAGCCACCGGTCAGCACCGGATACTCCACCGCGTGGTCGCGGTAGGGCACCTGACCCTTGTCCAGGCCCTCGGCCGACCACAGCGGGATGACGTCGGAGTAGCAGGCGTGGGTGTACTGCTTGTTGGCGACCCAGTTGCCGTCCGCGCACGGCAGCTTCTCGCCGTATCCGAGCAGCATCGTGAAGGCGGCGATGGCCAGCAGGACCCGGATCGGCGTCCACCACCGGCCCGAGTAGCGGGCGTAGCGACCGAGCGGGCCACCGGCCAGGTGGCTGGCCCGGGCGATCGTCTCGTCGTCGAGGGACGGTGCCTGCGCAACGGACATGTCGGTCAGCCTAGAGACTGCCGCTGGACGCCGCCGGGCCGACGTCGAAGCGGCTCATCAACCGCCCGGGTTCGTACCGCTGGCACCGCCACCGCCGGGCTTGGCCCCGGCCGCGCCGCTGCCAGCGGCGGCCGGGCTGCTACTGCTGCCGGTCGGGCTTGGAGTCGGCGTCGAGCTCGAGGGCGGCGGCGGGCTGGACGACGAGCTGGCGGTCGTCGGCGGCGCCGAGGTCTTGCTCGGCGGCGCCGAGGAGGTCGCCGGCGGACTGGACGACGGCGGGGCCGACGTCGTCGCCGGCGCGCTCGAGGTCGGTGCCGACGTGGTCGGGGCGGCCGGCGCGCCGATCTGCTGGGTCGTCGGCAGCGGCTGCACCGGCTTGCCGGCCAGGTAGTAGTTCATGAACTTCTGCCAGGCCGAACCGGCCAGATCGCGGCCGTACTCGGAGCCGCCGTAGGAGTTCTTGATCGCCTCGACCTTGTCCGAGCCGACCCAGGAGGCGGCCGAAACCTGAGGGGTGAAACCGACCGTCCAGCCGTCGGAGGACTGGTCGGTGTTGCCGAGCTGGACGGTGCCGGTCTTGGCCGCCACCGGGCGTCCGTTGTCGAGCGGGATGTAGGACGTGCGGGCCACATCCTCCATGGCCAGCGTGGTGTCGTTGGCGACCTTGGGGTCGATCACCCGCTTGCCGTTGTCCTTGTGCTGATACAGCACGTTGCCCTTGCTGTCGGTGACCTTCTGCACGAAGTACGACGAGCGGTAGACGCCGCCGTCGGCCAAAGTGCCGTAGCCGACGGCCTGATCCAGGATCCGTACCGGGTAGTTGCCGATGCCGATGTAGTCATCGGGAACGCCGTTGCGCATCAGCGTCTGCGCGCCCGGGTTCGGGCCGGTGTCGGTCTGAGTGGCCGGAATCCCCATCGCCCGGGCCATGTCGACCACGTTCTGCGGCTTGACGTCGGAGGCCAGCTTGGCGAAGACCGTGTTCAGCGACAGGGTGGTGGCCTGCTTGAGGGTGTAGGAGCCGCTCTTGGGATCGCTCGGATCGTTCTGGATCTTGTAACCGTCGATCATCTGCGGCGACGAGCCGTCGAACACCGACTGGATGGTGTACGCCGGTTTGACCCCCTTGAGGTTCTGGGTGAGCGCGGTGGCGATGACATACGGCTTGAACGTCGACCCGGGCTCGCGCCAGGACTGGGCGTAATCCAGGCCGGTGCCGTCCTTGCCGCCGTAGTAGGCGATCACGGCCCCGGTCTTGGGGTCGGTGGCGACCAGGGCCGGACGGAGATTCTGCTGGAACGGCTGCAGGTTGGTGTAGACGTCAGCGATTGCCTTCTGGGCCGCAACCTGGGCCGAGCGGTCGATGGTGGTGGTGATCCTCAGACCCTTGGTGTTGATCTCGGCCGGATCGACCCCGTCGGCCGAGAGCTCGGCCTTGACCTGGCGCCAGACCAGCCCGAGCGGGCCGTTCAGCACCGACGTCACGGGCTTCGGCTTGATCGTGGTCGGGAATTTCAGCGCGTTGCGCTGGGCCTGGGTCAGCTTGCCGGTGGAGACCATGCCATCGACCACGTAGTTCCATCGCCCCTTGGCTGCATTGGGGGTGATTCGCGGGTCGAAGTACTCCGGCGACTTGATGACCGCCGCCAGCAGCGCGCCCTGGGCGACCGTGACCTTCGATATGTCGACCCCGAAGTAGGCCTTGGCCGCGGCCTCGATGCCGTAGGCCTGGCGACCGAAGTAGATGGTGTTCAGGTAGTTCTGCAGGATGTCGCGCTTGGAGTACTGGCGCGACAGCTTGAGCGAGATCGCCAACTCCTTGAGCTTGCGGCTCAGCGTCTGGCTGGAGTTCAGGTAGGCGTTCTTCACGTATTGCTGGGTGATCGTCGAACCGCCCTGAGTGTTTCCGCCCCGCAGGTCGTTGAGCGCGGCCCGCAGCGTGCCCTTGATCGAGACCCCCGGTTCGCTGTAAAAACCCCGGTCCTCGGCGGCGAGCACGGCATCCTGGACATACTGCGGCACCTTGGACAGCGGCACATCGGTCCGGTTCTCGCCGTTGGTGATGGTGGCCATGGTCGAGCCGTCGGCGTAGGTCAGGGTCGCGGTCTGGTTGACCTGCAACTCGTCCGGGCTCGGCACGTGCGCGACCGAGTACATGATGAACGCGAACGCGGTCAGCATGGCCGCCAACAACGCCAGCAGCCAGGTGCCGAGGATGCCGACCCGACGCCAGATTCGCTTGGCCCGCGACATCTTGGCCAGCCGCCGCTTCTTGCGGGCTCGCCGGCGGCGGTACCAGCCGAGGTCGGCGTCCGGATCGCGCCCACGGCCGGAGTTGGTCGTGACGGGTCCGTAGTCCTCGGACAAGGCGGGGCACTCCTCGGTTCGGGTAGCGGCTGACGACGGCACAGTACGTGCCACCGCTGAGCATCCTGCCCAGCTTTCTCAGCTTCTACTCTGCGACCGTGATCGCTCAGCGGTCGGCGAACTTGGCCAACGCCGCCTGGATCGCGGTGCCGATGACCGTCGAGGTGTGGCCGGCATTGTCCAGAATGACCAGCTCAGCGGCCGGCCACGCCTGGCTCAGCTCCCAGGCGCTGGACAGCGGCCCTTGAGGGTCGACCCGGCCGTGAATCAGCACGGCGGGGATATCCCGGACCCGATCGACTTCATCGATCAGCTGGCGGGTGCGCAACCAGGCGCCATGGCTGAAGAAGTGGGCGCACAGCCGGGCGAAGGCCAGCCGATACCGCGGATCCTCGGTCTTGGGGCTGGGGCCGCGCGTGTCCGGATCGAGGCTGACGACGGCGTTCTCCCACGCGATCCAGGCGTCGGCGGCCGCCTGGCGCACGGCGGGGTCCGCGTCATTGAGCAGCTCGTCGTAGACCGCGATCAGGTCACCGTCGCGCAGGCTCTCCGGCACGGCGGTACGGAAGCCCTCGAACTCGATCGGCAGGAACCGGCGCAGGCCGCCGTACAGCCACTGCAATTCATCTCGATTGCTGAGGAAGATGGCCAGCAGCACCAGCTCGCTGACCCGGTCCGGGTGGGCCTCGGCGTAGGCCAGACCCAGGCAGCTGCCCCAGGAGCCGCCGAACACCAACCACCGGTCGATACCCAGGTGCTGTCGCAGCCGTTCCAGGTCGCCGATCAGGGCGGCGGTGTTGTTGTGCTCGAGGCTGGTCTCGTGATCGGCGGCATGGGGCCGGCTGCGGCCGCAACCCCGCTGGTCGAGCAGCACGATCCGGTACTTGGCCGGGTCGCCGTTGCGCCGCATGCCGACCGAACAACCGCCGCCCGGGCCGCCGTGCAGGATGACCATCGGCTTGCCGTCCGGGTTGCCGACCTGCTCGTAGTAGAGCTGCTGGCCGTCTCCGACATCGAGCAGCCCGGTGTCGAACGGTTCCGGGGCGGGAATCGGCCGGCTGGCATCGGTCACAAACCGGGACACTAGTCTGCCCGTCAGTGCTCGCTGCCGGGAGACCCTGGTATGGCCAAGCTCATCGGCCGGTCAACGGGAACGCCTGATGTGAGGCCACGACCAGGCAGGAGGATGCTCCGCTGCACGCCAGCTGAGCAGGCGGCCACGGCAGAGTGTTGGCACCGGGCGTGGTGACCGCCCAGGAGCTGCCGTCATAGTCGAAGATGCCAGCTTGGCTCACGGCCAAGCACCGGCCCGCGGCCACACACGCGACCCGGGACGAGCTGGCACCGCCACGGTCGGTCACTGAGCCCCAGGCCTGACCGTTCCAGAACACGAAGCGGTCCGACGAGCCGGCAGTCGCCAGACACTGCGTGCCGGAGTAGCAGGACACCGAGGTCACGCCGGTCAAGCCGGCGCCCGCCGGGTTGGACCAGGTTGTGCCGTCCCACATCGACTCGGACCCGTCAGTGCTCATCGCCAGGCAGAACGTCGGCGAGGTGCAGTCGAGGAAGCTGGCCCCGGACAACGGGGAAGATCGCGACGAACTCCAGGCACTGCCGTCGAACGTGAGGTAGCTCCCGTCGGCCGCCAGGGCCAGACACCAGTCCGCCGCCACGCATTGGACGCCGATCAAAGCCCGATCGTCAATGTTCTGCGGCGTACCCCAACTGCCAGCGGTGTAGCGCACAACGTTTCCGGCCTCATCGACCGCGAAGCAGTTTCCGGCGGCGGGGCAAGCGATGGAAGTGAGGCCGGCAGCGGGGTCGATGCGCTCGGCGGTGGTCCAGGCCGTGCCGTCGTACTGCACCGCGGCGCCGCTGCCGTCGACGGCACTGCAGAAGTCAGCGCTCGGACACGACAACCCGGTTATCCCACCCGATCGCCAGTCGTAGCTCTGGGACGCCTGCCAGGCTCCGTCTCGGTACTGGTTCACCCGGTGAGTGGTTTCCTCGGCCAATCCGAAACACACCTCAGCCGATGGACAGCTGAGCTGTGTCCAGCCGGAGGCGGTGCCGAGGTCGGCGGCGTAGGTAATGTGCTGGTCGCCGATCAGGTCGTAGGCGCGGCCTCGATCGTCGGTGATGAAGCAGCGGTCGGCAACCGGGCAGTCGACCGACTCCGCGTTCATGCCGGGCGTTCCGGGCGCAACCGGAAGCACTCGCCAGCCGGTTCCTTCGAACAACTCGACCTGGTTGCCGATGGCAGCACAGAACGTGGGTGAGGCACAGCTGACACTGTCGAAGAACTCGTCGCGGCCAGGGAGCACTGGCTGCGCCGTCCAGGACGTGCCGTCGAAGACGGCCGACGCCCCTGAGTAGCCAGTGGCCATGCAGAACGAGGCCGAGGCGCAGTCGAGGGAAGTCACGGTCATCGGCGGCATAGTGGCTGCCGTCGTCCAGGACGTGCCGTCGAAAACCGAATACACAAATTGACCAGGGCTGGTGGAGGGGTAGTTCACTGCGAGGCAGAACGTCGAAGACGTGCAACTCAGGTAGAGGACGTCATTGCGTTTCGGGTTCATCATGGGCATCGGCGTGCTGATCCACTGATGCCCGTCGAACCGAACCGCCTCCGCGCCGATGGCGAGGCAGAACGTCGAAGACGCACACGACAGGCTTTCGGTCCTGAAGTTCCAGGCCTGCGGAGAGCTCCAGGTGGAGCCGTCGTAGTACACGACTGAGTTGCCCATCCACGCGACACAGAAGTCGACCTGCGGACACTGCACGCTCCTCAGCCCGCTGTCGGGCGGATCGGCCGGCATTGACTTGCCGGTGGTGAAGCCGGCAGCGGCTCGATCCCGGTAGAAGCCGACGACGTCGACCACGACCGACAAATTCGAATGGGTGTTATTTCGTACGTGAATCGCGCCGGAGCCGTCGAGATTGGCCACGACAATGGCTTGTGCGGTCGGCCCGGCGGCGAAGCTGGCGCTGGCATTGCCCGGAAACGGCTTGTCGCTGTCGAAGACCGTGACGGATCCGGCCCGCGGCGGAGTCAGCACGGTCAGCCGAATGAGGGCAGCGGTGACGCCGACGTCGGGGGCAGACCCGACCGGAGCGATGGTGCTGGTCGCTCCGTCGATCACGACCTCGATCTCGGAATCGCCGCCGAATGCCGGCGTGCCCGGCGAGCGCGAGTCATATTGACGACCTCGACCTAGCGGCGTGAAGGTGCCCGCCACCGACGGTGTCCCAGCGGCGAAGAAGCCGACCAGGTCGGCGACGACCTCGACGCCGACCGGCCCGCTGTTGCGAATGGCGATCTCGCCTCCGGAACCGACCGGGACGGTGAGGAAGGTCTGTGAGTTGCTGCCCGGCCGGTAGTTCACATCGGTTGAGCCGCTCCACCTCGTCCCCCCGGCATACGCGGCAAGCGAACCGGGCCGGGTCGGACCGACGACGGTGAGGTCGAGTACTGCGGCGCTGGCGCCGGCCAGTCCGGGATCCCTGATGGTTGTCGTGACCGCGGCCCCCAGAACCTTGGACGGCGTCGGGCGGCTGTCGTACAGGCGTCGCTGAACAACGCTCTGGTAACCGCCGGCCACTACCGAACTTCCGCCCAGGTAGTAGCCGACGACATCGAAGACGAAGTTGGCGGCCACGCCCAGGTCGTTGCGGATGACCAGCGCACCGTCACGGCCCAGGTCCTCGGTCACCACCTGCTGGAAAGTCGCGCCGGCCGGGAAGCTGATCGTTGCCGAGCCGTTCCAACTGGTGCCGCTGGGGTAGATCGATGCGCTGCCGGTCTGAGCCGGGCTCAGCACGGTGACAGTCATTGCCACTGCGGTGACGCCGGTGGGCGGGATCGAGCCGACGCCGGCCACCTGGGCTCCGCGGATGCGGCGCGCCGGCACGGCACCGCTGGTTCGGGTGTCGAGTACGCGGGTCCGCGCCACGCCGTGGTAGCTACCCGGCGCCGGCGCGGCGGTAGCCGCTGGCGTCAGTGCGGCCACAGTGGGCGCAGTGGGCGCAGTGGGCGCCGCTTCGGACGGTGCAGCCAGCCCCGACAGGCCCAGCAGCGCCGACGTGACAACGGCCAGGTGGCGGTACAGGCGCATGCTGAGCGGCTCTCCACGAGGTTGGGGCACTTTCTCGACGTTTCTCGCGGGAGTGTATTGCCCGAGCTGTGACCCGCGAAACGTTTTGGCACTTTGTCGCTCTCGCGGCCGTGCCCACCCGGGCGGATGTCCCCGCACAGGGGCCGCATAGCGCCCTGATGCATCGCCTTGATGTATCGTCTCGATATATCGTCGTCAACGAAGCCGGCGTGGCCGCCAAGCGACAGGCAATTGAGGGGATGGTGAACGGCAGTGCTGGAGATCGCGATCCTCGGCCTGCTCAACGAGTCCCCGATGCACGGCTACGAGCTTCGCAAGCGGCTGTCCACCCTGCTCGGCGCGTTCCGGGCGTTCTCCTACGGCTCGCTCTACCCGTCTTTGCGCCGGCTCCAGGACGCCGGCTGGATCGACGAGCAGGCGCCGCTGCAGGATGAGGCGGCAGTCGGGTTCGGAACCCGGTCCAAGCGGGCCAAGAAGGTCTACCGATTGACCGCCGAAGGCAAGGAGCACTTCGCCGAGCTGCTGGCCGAGGTCGGGCCGGAAGCGTACGACGACGAAGGCTTCGGCACCCGGCTGGCGTTCTTCAGCCAGACCCGGTCCGACATCCGGCTGCAGATCCTGGAGGGTCGGCGGCAGCGGATCACCGAACAGGCCGACGGGATGCGAGCCGCCCTGGGCCGGACCCGCGAGCGGCTGGACCGCTACACGCTGCAACTGCAGGAGCACGGCCTCGAGTCGGTGGACCGTGAGGTGCGCTGGCTTAACGAACTGATCGAGACCGAACGCACGTCCCCGTCGGACGCCCGCGTGGACCGGTCACCCGACAACGAGAACAACCAACCACAGTAAGGAGGAACCCCGATGGGTTCGGTCTCTGAGAACAGCACCGGCGGCCCGATCCGGGTCGGCATCATCGGTGTCGGCAACTGTGCCGCCTCGCTCGTGCAGGGCGTGCACTACTACCGGGACGCGGACCCGTCGAGCACGGTTCCCGGCCTGATGCACGTGCAGTTCGGTCCGTACCACGTCCGCGACGTCGAGTTCGTGACCGCATTCGACGTCGACGCCAAGAAGGTCGGGCGCGACCTGTCCGAGGCGATCGTGGCCTCGGAGAACAACACGATCAAGATCGCCGACGTGCCGCCGCTGGACGTGCCGGTGCTGCGCGGGCACACCCTGGACGGCCTCGGCAAGTACTACCGCGAGACCATCGAGGAGTCCGACGAGGAGCCGGTGGACGTCGTCAAGGCGCTCAAGGACGCCGCCGTCGACGTGCTGATCTGCTACCTGCCGGTCGGCTCGGACGATGCCGCCAAGTACTACGCCCAGTGCGCGATCGACGCCGGCGTGGCCTTCGTCAACGCGCTGCCCGTCTTCATCGCCGGCACGCCGGAGTGGGCCAAGAAGTTCGAAGACGCCGGGGTGCCGATCGTCGGTGACGACATCAAGTCCCAGGTCGGCGCGACCATCACTCACCGGGTGCTGGCCAAGCTGTTCGAGGACCGCGGCGTGGTGCTGGACCGGACCTACCAGCTCAACGTCGGCGGCAACATGGACTTCAAGAACATGCTGGAGCGCGACCGGCTGGAGTCGAAGAAGATCTCCAAGACCCAGGCTGTCACCTCGAACCTGAACGGCCCGCTGGGCGGCAAGATCTCCGACCGCAACGTGCACATCGGCCCGTCGGACTACGTGGCCTGGCTGGACGACCGTAAGTGGGCCTACGTCCGACTCGAGGGCCGGGCGTTCGGCGAGGTGCCGCTGAACCTGGAGTACAAGCTCGAGGTGTGGGACTCGCCCAACTCGGCCGGCATCATCATCGACGCGCTGCGCGCCGCCAAGATCGCCAAGGACCGCGGCATCGGCGGCCCGATCCTGTCCGCGTCCAGCTACTTCATGAAGTCGCCGCCGGAGCAGTACGACGACACCACGGCCCGGGAGAAGGTCGAAGCCTTCATCCGGGGCGAGCTCGAGCGCTAGGCGGCTCGAGCTCCATCAGCACAGCTCGAGCGCTAGG
>Ga0187809_10000798_pt1 | contig 15838 bp, 14 predicted proteins | sample NC_wetland_sal_i_8_FD_132415 | JGI IMG/M metagenome (GOLD analysis project Ga0187809, IMG submission 132415) | Wetland sediment microbial communities from Neuse River Estuary, North Carolina, USA - ASW_4 | ecosystem: Environmental > Aquatic > Freshwater > Wetlands > Sediment | place: USA: North... | reverse complement strand
TCGCCTCGATGACCGCGCCGGCTCTGCCACGGCGGATCAAGGCGGCGATCTGTGCCTCGCTGGGGAGGTCGTCGTCCGAGAAATTGTCGGCAGCGGTCCCACACTCTGCCGCACGCCAAGCAGAGTTGGTGGTGGACCGGTGGGCGAACGCGCGCGGCTGAGCCGGCGCCCGTTCCGTGGGAGTCTGGATATCCTGGCCGGAGGCAGCGATCCGCCGCAGCTGGTTGTCCAGCATGGCGGCGAGCTTCAGTGCCCGGGCGATACGAAGGAGAATGCGAGCCAGATCGGAGGTGCCGAAGCGGACCTGCATGGTCAGCCGGACCTGCGGCGTCGCACTCTGCTGGCGCAGGGTGGCGGCAAAGTTCTTGCCGTAGCCGATCAGGAACTGGACCAGGGTGAGCAGGCGACCGATGCGTTCGGGCACGGGGGTGGGGGCTCCGATTTTGGTTGAGAGTGGAGGACCGCGGTGGGCTGCGGCTCGTCTGGAACGTATATAGAACACAACCCGGGGGGCTTGGCAAGGGAATTCTTTGTGGAGGGGGCGCGGGGCGGCCTATCCGGCGCCGGCGGGACAGCCCGGGTGTGGTGGCAATCGTGGGATCATCCGCAGGAATTGGCGCGGCAGACCCGGCCCGACGCGCCATGGCCGGGCCAGGACCTGACCATTCCCCACAATCCTGCATGCGACGGAGTTCTGCTCCAGACGGAGCAGACGACGCTGCACGAGGGCCCTGGTCCGTGTCCGCAGACGGTTGTGGATCAGTTTGAATGTCGCTTACCGAGCCTGGTACATCTCGCCGGAAGCAGTGACGCGCTTCCGCATACCACGTCATGGCCGGCGAAGGCCCGCCGTCCACGGCTGGCTGCGGGAGCTTGGCAACAGCGGTTTGCGACATCGAGACCCCGCCAACAATTCGCGGGTGGCGGGATTGCGCCCGCCAGGACGGAGGACGAAACGCGTCACTACTTCCGGCGGCCTGTAACAGCCGGTTGCTGGTGCTATTTCGCCCGATCCCAAAAGCGGACATTTGCCAGCGGCGGTCGCGGATGTCAGGCCGCGAAGACCTCCACCTTCCTGCGGGCGGCAGCAGCAAGCAACGCCTTGTCGCAGGATGCCAACGCCATTCGCCTGCGAACAGCGAGCTCGAGGTAAGCCGCGTCATAGAGGCTCAGGTCTTCCTCCCGAGCCAAGCTGCGTGCCGCGCTCCAGGCGTGATCGTCGGTTTCCTCGTCGCGCTTGATTGCGAGGCGGCCGAGCCGCGCCAACGACCGCTCGACATAGGCCGCATTGCAACGCCCGCGCCGTTCGGCGTTGTGCAACACATCGGCGACCTCCAACCGCCAGAGGGAAGGGACGATCGCCCCTCGGCAATAACGCGGCGCATCGCGGCGTGCGCGGCCTCGGTTCGCTCATCGTCGAACAGCCACGCGATGGTCATCGACGCATCGAGGACAAGCGTCACAAGCGGCGACCGTCTTCCAGCAGCTCCCGGATCGAAATGCCGCCGAGGGAATGGCGCCGGCTGCACCGAGGAGGCGCGGCGCTTTCCCTCCATTCAGCACAGGAGATTTTAGCCATGACCACGACCAAGCACATACCCGCACCTTGGCTCTGCGTATACAGCCCTTATCGCCTACAGGACGACAGCGAACTACCCGCTTATGAGGTTTGGGGAGCTGAAAAGGTCTGCGACCTCAACGAGAATCGCCCTGCCGAGGAGCAGGAAGCTAACGCCCGTCTGATCATCCTTGCGTCCGAAATGCTGGCAACTTTGCGGGAGGCCGTCACCGCGTTGAACACCGTCCCGCGTTTTCGTGTCCCTGCCCTCGATAGCGACAGCTACAAGATCGCCACCAAGATCGACCGCTTGGTTGCGCGAGCCTGATGGTACAGGCGACGCTAGGCGAGCGGCGCCCCATTTCGTGTCGTTTTCCGACAAAAAAACAGCATCTGACCCTTGATTCCCCTCGTCGCCCCACCATGTGGTAGATGGGCGTTCTTTGTTCTTTGAAGGCGGTATGCCGGACGATTCTCGCTCCGCAGCTCTCTATCCTGTTCCTCCTCGCCCTGACGATGAGCGCATCGTCTTGGCTATCCAGAGATCGCGCCCGGAGGAAATTCCCGGTCTTGTGTGGACACAGCCGGACTTTGCGGTTACAGATCATAGGATCGTCCGTAAGTTCGATATCGACGGAAAGAAACGCCCGGATCGCGCGTTCATTCCCTGCGCCATGTGCAGCGGAGGACATCCGAAATTCTTGGCAGGTTCTATCCTGTGGTCACCAGACGGACATCTTCGGCTGATCGGTCACGTCTGTGCCGCTAAGGACGAGAATTTTGGCGAGGCGCGATACCGCCAGCTCGTCAAGCAGCGCGAGCAGGAAGAACTAGATAACGCTACCTTGGCATGGATGGAAACCAACATTGCGTCGATCGGACTAGTAGCATCGTCGGTAGCGGAATTAGGAGGGATCGTCAGATTTTGGGAAGAGCAGCAAGGAGTATTTTTTCGTGGCGTCCCGCAATTGGCCGAAGTGCTAGAAAATATTGCGCGACGCCAGGATGGCGTGCTCACCGTCGTGCAGGAATCGTCATCAGCCCAGTTGGTTGCTGCCGCGATGAGTGGGCCGACCGCGCGAAGCCGTGCGACCTCCAGTCAGTATGGAGTGGTCACTATCGGAACGCTCTCCGGCCTTTCCTTCCTGCGTCGTCCCAGCACTAAGCGATCCCGACAGCTTGAGGGCATGCTGGAGGCTTTTGCCAGCATGCCAGAAGGCAATCCGCAGCAACAGCTTTTGACCCTATTTGGGGGCGGAGAGCATGCTGTCACCACGACTACAGGTCTCGTTTTTCGGAACATGCAACGCGCCGTCAAGCTGGCGGATGAATGTGCGGACGCGCTGCAATTCATGACGCCAGAAAATACAACGCTCATTGAAAGCTGGGGCGGCGACGAGCGCAATCCGCAGCCTTTTACAATCCGCCGCTACAGCTCCGCCCTGGAGTTTCTTCTACCCGACAGGAGTCGTGCGCGACTGCAAACCGCTTGGCCGTCGATGCCAGACCTATCGGCCCTGCGCCGCATCGTTGCTGCTGGAATCGAACTGGATGACTTGCTGAAACGCAACAAGATGTAGCCAGCAGCTAGCGCCTTCACCTATGCAAGCGAAACGCCACACATTTTTGGAATGGGCAGCAATCATCTGCTGCATAAATCAAGATTAGAGCTCCAAAACCGGAGCCTTGAAATCGTGGGGCTTTGCCGATGCGAAATTCCGGTGCACGATCAAACACGAATGGAGGCCGGCCATGCGAACACCGGCCATCCACGTCTCGCCACCGGCGCACAGTCAATACACGCAAACGCCCACCGGCCCCGGTCGCCAATCCCCCTGGCCTGAACTAGCATGGCGCCGCAGCAGAAGGGGGAAACCGAGCCATGTCCACCACGACACAATCCAGCAGCCCATACCTGCCGGTGCGCGACGACTGGCTCGCGCGCCGCACCGAAGCCATCCTGGAGCCGGAACTGCCGATCGTCGATCCGCACCACCATTTGTGGGAGCGGCCCAACTGGCGCTACATGCTCGACGACCTGCTGGCCGATACCAACAGCGGCCATAACATCGTCGCCACCGTGTTCGTGCAGTGCCGCTCCATGCACCGCGCCAGCGGTCCGGAGGCGATGAAGCCGGTCGGCGAAACCGAGTTCGTCAACGGCGTCGCCGCCATGAGTGCGTCCGGTGGCTACGGCCCGACGAAGATCTGCGCCGGCATCGTCGGTCATGCCGATTTGCGCCTGGGCGGGCGCGTGCGCGAAGTGCTGGAAGCGCATATCCGCGCCGGCGGCAACCGCTTCCGCGGCATTCGCCACATCACCGCGTGGGATGCCGATCCGGCGCTGATGAATCCAGCCTATGCACCGCCGCCCGGCCTGATGGCCGACGCCACCTTCCGCGAGGGCTTTTCCCAGTTGGCGCCGTTGAATTTGAGTTTCGACGCCTGGCTGTACCACCCGCAAATTCTCGATGTCACCGCTCTGGCCCAGGCATTCCCCGCCACGCCCATCTGCCTGAACCATGTCGGCGGACCGCTCGGCATCGGCGCCTACGCCGGCAAGCGCAACGAAGTGTTCGCCGCGTGGTCGCAATCCATCCGCACCCTGGCGCAGTGCCCCAACGTGGTGGTGAAGCTCGGCGGCATGGCGATGCGCATCAACGGGTTCGATTTCCACGAGAAGGCCGATCCGCCATCGTCGGAGACGCTGGCCGCGGCGTGGAAACCCTATGTGGAAACCTGCATCGAAGCCTTCGGCGCGGCGCGCTGCATGTTCGAAAGCAACTTCCCGGTGGACAAGGGCTCCTACGCCTACGCGCCGTTCTGGAACGCGTGCAAGATCCTGGCACGCGGCGCCGGCGCGGCGGAAAAGACCGACCTGTTCAGCGGCACAGCCGCGCGGTTCTACCGGCTGGCGTTGTAACCACCGGGTTGCAACCTCCCGGTTTGCAACCTCGCAAGTTGCAACCCGCGTCACCGGCGGCCCCGTTGTCCCACTGCGTCGTGGCCGGGCTTGACCCGGCCATCCGCGCACGGAAGATCGGGCGTGAAGGCCCGGATCGATCTCCGGCCATGGCAACGGGGAACCGCACGCATGCAGACGGTACAAATCGGCGACGTCACCATCACCAGCATCATCGAGCGCGACGGCCCGTGGCGCCGGCCGCAGGACATGTTCCCGGCCTACGACCCGGAAATCGGCAAGCGCCACCTCGCGGAACTCGATCCGGTGGTGTACGACCCGGCCAGCGACCGGATGGTCATCACCTATCAGACCTTCGTGGTGCGCACGCCGCGTCACACCATGCTGGTCGATACCTGCACCGGCGAGGACAAGAATTATCCCGCGCCGATGGATTTCCCCAAGCAGCGCTGGCTGGACGAGTTCCGCGCCGCCGGCCTGAGCTTCGAGTCGATCGACTACGTGTTCTGCACTCATTTGCACATCGACCATTGCGGCTGGAACACCGTGCTGCGCGACGGGCGCTGGGTGCCGACCTTTCCCAACGCCAAATACGTGTTCCACAAGCGCGAATATGCCGCGTGGGAGGAAGCGACGAAGCGCGGTGACAACCCGCCCGGCAACGTGTGGCGCTTCAACTGCGAGCCGGTGGTGCAGGCCGGCCAGGCGCTGCTGGTGGATGACGACTACATGCTGGACGACATGGTCTGGCTGACTCCGACACCGGGCCATGCGCCGTGCCATTGCTGCGTCAACATCAGCTCGGGCGGGCAGCGTGCCGTGGTGACCGGCGACCTGATGCATCATGCTCTGCAGGTGCGCGAGCCGGACTGGTCCACCATTTTCGATTGGGATGCGAAGCAGGCGGCGGCATCACGCCGCAAGTTCCTGGGTGAGGTGGCGGATACGTCCGCGCTGATCCTGCCGGTGCATTTCCCCAGCCCGACCGTGGGCCGAATCGCCGGAGACGGCGAGCGGTTCCGCTATAACTTCGTGCGGTCGTAGCACTGGCGGCGTGCGGCCGCCGGCGCAGGTGTCGCGGCCGGACCCGCGGCCTCCCGTCATGGCCGGCGCAGGCCGGCCATCCACGTCTTGCTGACGCACACTGGGGAAAGGCGTGGATGGCAGGGACAAGTCCGGCCATGACGGGGGGCGAGCACGCCCGACCCTGACGCGGGGCGAACCCGCCTGGCCCTGACGCAGGACGAACCCGCCCGGCCATGACACGCGCCGAACATCCGCGGCCAGCGAACCGGGCCGACCTGCGCGGACGCTACTTCTTCCCGCCGGTCTCGCCGTTTCCCTCCGGCGCCGACGCAAAGTCGAACATGTCCATCATGTCGCCGATTGCCGGGCTGTTCGCCGGCACGTACGGGTCGCCCGCGGTTGGCACCGGGTTCGGCAGATTGTCCCGGCTGCGGGTGGAGATCGGTCCCACCCGCCAGTTCGCCTCGATGAACTTCAGGATCGCCACGTGGTCCATGTAGCTGTGCACCACGCGCCCGCCGCGCGAGTACGGTGAGACGACGATCATCGGAATCCGCGGACCATCGCCGAAGAAATCCAGCGGCTGGATGTAGCCGGAATCGTAGTAGCCGCCTGCCTCGTCGGTGGTGATGAATACCGCGGTGGACTCCCACAGTTTCGGGTGCCTCTGCAGCTCCGTGATGATCCGCCGGGTGAAAGCCTCGAACAGGCCGAATTTCGATGACCCAGGATGTCCGTCGTCCAACCATCCCGGCTTCACCAGCGATACCGCCGGCAGCGCCCCGCGCTTCAGGTCCGCGTCGAAGTTGCGGATGTCCTGGATCATCGAATCCCGCAGCGCGGGCTTCGTCATGATGGAGGTCTCGTAGTTGAACGGATTGCAGATATCGCAGTACCCGGTGTTTCGGTCGTGCGGGTTCGCCTTGTAGCGGTCCCAGCCCTCGGCGAACCAGGTCACCGACACGCCGGTATCGTGCAGCAGATCGCCGATGCTGTGGGTTGTCACCGGCGGAATGACGAATTCTCCGCGGTTCAGGGTGCCGTCGCCGTAGTAGCCGGGCGGATAGTTGTTCAGCAGGTAATAGCGGTTCGGCTCGCAATGCGGGTCGATCTTGCGCGGCAGTGCCTGCAGATACTGCACCACCGCACCCACGCCCGGCTGCTTCGGATCGGCACATTCGCTGTACGAACCGCCGTGGTAGCCGTCCTGGGTGTACCAGTTGTTGGTGCCGTGCTGCGGATCGGGATTCTCGATTTGATTCGCCGCGGGCTGTGCAGGCTGGCCGTCCGGCCCGGTGTACCACAATGCATCGCCGAACCCGGCAACGATGCTGTCCAGCCCGGTGCCGCCCATGGACGGCTGATGGTAGTTGTCGGCCATCGCGTATTGTTCTGCGAGCTGGGTGAAGTACGGCATGTCACCCTGCTGCACATTGTAAAAGCCGAGCGCGGAGGCGCCTTCGCCCGTGGTCTGGTCATTGAATTTCGCCGGTTGTGGCCCGCCGTTGCTGCCGGCGCCGGCCGATACCTCCACCCAGGCAAACAGATCATGCAGGCAGCCGCTGGGGTTGTCCGCGCTCGCGTGCTCCACCGAACAGTCGGACTGCTGCCAGTTCTGGTAGAAGCGATGCACCGGGCTTGCGGCATAGGCGTCGTACGGCACGCCGGGCGTGAGCTGAAACGGTCCCGGCGGCAGCCCGTTCACGCCGGCGATGCGGGTGTCGATGCTGTTGCGCGGCAGTCCCGTCGCGCCGGTGGTCAAGGCCACGACATCCTGCGACGGCAGGCTGCGATCCGCCGCTGCCGCCGCCGCCGGCGTGGCGAAGGGGGGCGGGTTCTTGTCGCTCGCCGAACCATGCGCGCTGCCGGTCATCGGCGGTGGCAGCGTCACGTAAACCCCGGCCTTGGTGGGAGCGATGCTGTACGTGTCGGTATCGGTCGCGCGGTACTGCATCGCCGTGGCAAAGTTCGGCCCTGGCTTGCCGGCTTTATCGATGATGCCTTCGGACAGCAGGTTGCGGATTGTCTGGCCCTGCGGCGGCACGTAGGTGGCGAACAGGTGATCGAAGCTGCGATTTTCCCCGTAGATGACGATCACATGCTTGATCGGCGTCGCGGTATCATTGTCATGCGGCGCCGCCGTGGCCGAACCGGCAAGCGGCATGCCGATGACGGCAACCTCCAGGCAAAGCAGCAGCCTGCGCCGCCAGGCATTGTCGGTCATTCACGCCCCCGTTCTGTTGTGCGTCCACGCTGGTATGCGTCCGCGTTGGCGTGGCGGTATCACCGGGTCGTGACAATTCCTGGGCAGCAAGCTGACGCTTGGATGACAGGCCGGCGCCGCGGGCCATGGGATCCGCGGCGCCGGCTTGCCGGTCTCGCGGCTACTCCGCCGGTAGCGGCCGCGGTTGCGCTGCGCCGGCCTGGCCCAGATCACGTGCATGCAGTTCCACGTCGCGCGTTTCCGGTCCCAGCAGTCCGCCCGCCATGATCAGCGCGCCGGCTACCATCAGCATCACCATCGGGGTGAACTCATAGGGCATGAAGTGCGACAGGCCGAGCAGGTAGAAGCCGGCGAAGGCGGGAATGACGACGGCGCCACTGTAGCCGATGCCGTAACCGCTGGCGCGCACATGCGTGGGGAAGCGTTCCGCGATGTAGGTGGTCACCACGCCCCAGGGCGACACCACCAGCACGTCGAAGGCCACCACGATCACCGCGGTCTTGAACGTCGATCCGCCGGTGAGTGCATTGTGCACCAGTGCATAGTACAGCGCCGTCCCGGCCACCAGGATCGCCGCGCCGCACAGGATGATCGTTGGCCGCCGGCCGATCACCTGGCTGAGCAGGCCGACGCCGACGAAGCCGAAGAACAGCAGGATGCTGCCGACCAGGAAGGCGCTGGACGTGAGTTCCGGCGACAGGTGCAGATGCTGGATCATGATTCCAGGCAGGATCGATGGCGACTGCGAGGCGAACCAGAAGCCGAGCATCATCAGGAACACCTGGCCGAGGTTGCGCAGGTGCGCGCCGGAGAACACCTCCTTCAGCGGCGCCTCGCTCTTTTCCGCCGCTTCCCACATCGGCGATTCCGGAACCGTGCGATAGTACAGCAGGAAGGCGAAGGCCATCAGCGCGCCGAAGATGAAGGTCGCGCGCCAGCCCCATGCGGCGTACTGCTCCTTGGTTGTCGCCCAGAACATGAAGCTGGTCACGGCGGAAACCATCGCGAAGCCGATCGGGAAGGCGCCTTGCAGCAATCCGCCGACGAAGCCGCGGCGGTCCTTCGGCACCATTTCCAATGCCAGTGTATTGTTGGACGTGTATTCGCCGCCCATGAACACGCCATCGACGAAGCGCAGCACGATCAGCAGTACCAGTGCCCAGATGCCGATGCTGCTGTATCCGGGCAGGCAGGCGATCAGGAAGGTCAGCGCGCCGAATCCGGCGATACTGATCATGGTGGTGCGCCGACGGCCGACCCGGTCGGCGAAGTGGCCGAACACCACGGCTCCGCAGGGGCGCCCGAACAGCGTCGCGGCGAAGGTGAAGAAGTAGATGGTGGTGCTGGCCGAGGAACTGATGCCCTTCGGCTCGAAGTAATGGATAACAGGTGCCAGGGCCAGGATTGGCAAATAGATGTCGAAGAAATCGACAGCGAATCCGATGCAGCCTGCGAACACGGCCCGTCGCATTTCGGGCGTGAGTTTCTGGTCGCTGCGTAAACCGGACGGCATTGCGGCACTCCCTTTTGCCAATTGCTTATTTTGGACTAGTCTAGCACCGGCCTGGAGCAGTCGCAAATGCGGCAGACGTTAACATTACGCAATAGCGATCATCAGCCGCGGCGGGCCAGGTGTTCACCCGGCCCGCGAGCCTCATGGTGGCATGGTTGGTGGCTGCCGGCGTTGACCAGCCACGGCGACGCCAGGTCAGGCGCCGCGGAACACCGGCCGGCGCTTTTCCATGAATGCGCGGCGGCCCTCGATGAAATCCTGCGTGTCGAAACAGGCCTTCACCAGTTTGTCCGCGGCAGCCAGATCGCCCTCCGGACCCTTCACCAGTTCCCCGACGGTCCGCTTCAAGGCGCGCATGGTCAGCGGCGCATTATCGGCGATGGTGGCGCAGTAGTTGCGCACGTAAGCATCCAGTTCCGCGTCGGGCACCACGCGGTTCAGCAGGCCCATGCCTTGCGCTTCCGCCGCGGTGAAATGGCGCGCGGTGAAGAAGATTTCCTTGGTGAAGGACGGACCGACGATATCCATCAGCTTCTTCACCCCCGGCGCGCCGTAGCCAAGCCCGAGCCGAGCGGCGGGAATACCGAATTTGGAGGCTTCGCTCGCAATACGGATGTCGCAGCAGAGCGCGATCGCCAGCCCGCCGCCGATGCACCAGCCGCGGATCATCGCGATCACCGGCTTGCTGCACTCCGCCAGCCGCCGGCTGGCACGTTCGCTGATGCGGTCGTACTGCTCGTTGGCCTCGCGTGAGGCGCGCGCGTCTTCGAACTGCGAGATGTCGGCGCCGGACACGAAGGCCTTGGTGCCCGCGCCCTTCAGGACGATCACCCGCACCGCGGGATCGCTTTCAAAGCGGTCGACGATCTCCGGCATCGCCTCCCACATGTCCAGCGACACGGCGTTGTGCCGTTCCGGCTTGTTGAAGATCATCCAGCCGATCGGGCCTTCGATTTCGGCCAGCATCTTGCCGGTCTGCAGCGGGACGGTGACGGCGTTCATGCCTGGGATTCCTCCGGGACGGGCGGCGATACATTGCAGGGTGATCCTTGGCCGCACCGGCGCCCTGCGCCGGCCGCCGCGGATCGAATTCCCGGCAGGTACCACGAATCCCCATCGCTCGCCCAGATCGCTCCGGTCAGGCCCCCCCGGTCAGGCTGCCAAGCAGCTGCTTCTCCTCCGGCTGGATGGCGGCGACGCGGGAGAGCTTCCCCTGGGCGTCCTCGACCTTCTCGCTGGCTTCCTCCAGTTCCGCGCTGGCATCCCGCAGCGTGCCCGCCGCCTGCGGCAGCGTGATCAGTGATGCGAAAGTTGCCTTCAGCTTTGCCAGCTGGTCCTCGCTGAGATCCTCCAGCGACAGCATCGTGTTGCGCGCGTTCTCGTTGGCGCGGATCAGCTCGTCCAGCTTCAGCTGGATCGCCGCGGTATCGCGGTTCTGGGTGTTCTGCATCAGGAACACCATCAGGAAGGTGACGATCGTCGTGCCGGTGTTGATGATCAGCTGCCAAGTGTCCGAATAGTGGAACACCGGTCCGCAGATTCCCCACACCACGATCACCAAGCATGCCGCCGCGAACGTGTGCGCTCGGCCGCATTGCCGCGCGGTCCATTGCGCCGCGCGTGAGAACAGGTCGGAAACCACTGCCTTGGCCATGATGCACATCTGCTCGTTTGCCTGACGCAGCAGGCTGGCGCGTGATTGCGGCGCCGGCTCGGCCCCCAGGAACAACACAATGCGAGGATGCATCGGTCCGGCATCACAAAGCCTCGACATGCGGGCTTGCCCGCCATGCGCCGCAACGGCACAGTCGCGGGACTTCGGGAGGGAAGCAGCATGGCCGAACCGTACAACCATTATCGCGACACCGCGGCACGACCGCACGGCAAACCGGGGCGCGAGACCCGCCCGCGCAGCCTGACGGTGGACATCCATTCGCACGCCATGGTGCCGGCCGCCGGCGACATCGCCCGCCCGCATCTGCAGCCGGACCCGCGTGCCAAGCTGCTGACCGAGGAGACGCAGTTCCTCACCCGAAAGCAGGACGTGGACCGCACGCCCAACCTGCTGGACCTGTCGCTGCGCATGCGCGACTTCGCGGAAATGGGGCTGGACGCGCAGGTGATCAGTCCGGCGCCCCCGCAGTGCTACTACAACGTGCCGGCGGCGATCGGCGTGGAATCCGCCCGCGCGATGAACAACGGCATCGCCGAGATTGCCGCACAGGACCCCAAGCGCATTCCCGCCGCGATGGGCAGCGTGCCGCTCGGCGCCGGTGGCAACGCCGCCGCGGAGGAGCTGGAACGCGCCATGACCAGCCTCGGCCTGAAGGGCGTCGAGGTGCTGGCGCATGTCGGCGACAAGGAACTCTCCGATCCGGATTTCGAGCCCTTCTGGGCGAAAGCCGAAGCGCTCGGCGCGGTGGTGTTCATCCATCCCGCCGGCTTTCCGCAGCCCGAACGCTTCCGCCGGTTCTACTTCAACAACGTCATCGGCAATCCGCTGGATACCACGCTGGCGCTGCACTACCTGATCTTCGACGGCGTGCTGGAGCGCTATCCCAACCTGAAGATCATCGCCGCGCACGGTGGCGGCTATCTACCGGCGTATTCCGGCCGCATCGACCACGGCTGGGGTGCGCGCAGCGACGCGCATGGCGACCTGCCGAATCCGCCGAGCACGTATCTGAAGAAGATCTACTTCGACACCATCGTGTTCACGCCGCAGCAGATCGAGGCGATGGTGAAGCTGTTCGGCGCGGACCATGTGCTGCTCGGCACCGACTATCCGTACGACATGGCGGAGTACGACCCGCTGGGCCTGCTGGCGGCGTGTTCGGAACTGAACGCGGAACAGGTTTCCGCCATCGCCGGCGGCAACGCGCAACGGCTGTTCGGTTTCTGATTCGCCCGTGCGATGGCCGGGCATGACCCGGCCATCCACGCAAAGCCGGTCGGCGGCTCTGCGTCATCGGCACGGAACCTTGCGGGGCCGGTCGGCCCACCGCACATCGCGCCTCATGGAGGCGTTGGGCCGGCGCGCGGCGTGCACAGAAATGTCACGCATCGGTGAGGGGTTTGCAGTGCATCGTGTTTGACACGGGCCGGTATAGGTTGATATCAACCCATTATGTCGCGGCCGGAGGCATAACCCCGGCCGGTAGCCGCACCGGCATGTTGCAACCATGGCCCCAGAGGCCCCGCGCTCGAAGGAACCCATCATGCCGCAAGGCGATTTCGTCTGGTACGAACTCTGCACGCCCGATTCCGCCGGGGCGGCGGCGTTCTACGCGCAGGTTGTCGGTTGGAGTGCGGCGAAGTCCGGCGTTCCGGGGATCGACTACACGCTGCTTCAACTGGGGGATCGGCCGGTCGCCGGCATCATCACCCTGCCGCAAGACGAAATGCCGCCCCGGCCCGTTTGGAGCGGCTATGTCGCGGTGGAGGATGTGGACGCCAAGGCGGCTGAGATCGCAGCAGCCGGCGGCGTCGTCCACAAGCAGCCGCAGGACATCCCGGCAGTCGGGCGCTTTGCCGTGGTTGGCGATCCGCAGGGCGCCGTGTTCATGCTGTTCAAGGGCGCCGGCGAGCCGCCGCCGCCGCTGGCCATGATGCAGAACGGATCCATCGGCTGGCATGAACTGCACACCAGCGACATGGAGCAGGCCTGGTCCTTCTACGCGCAGATGTTCGGCTGGACGAAGGATACCGCGCATGACATGGGTCCGATGGGCACCTATCAGATCTTCGCGGCAAACGCTCGCCCCTGCGGCGGCATGATCACCGATCCGCGGTCGCCGCACCCGTACTGGCTGTATTACTTCGTGGTGGACGACATCGATGCGGGGCTCGAACGCGTGCGGGCCGGTGGCGGCACGCTGCTGTTCGGTCCGCAGGAAGTGCCTGGGGGAGCCTGGGTCATCAATGCGCAGGATCCGCAGGGCGGCGTCTTCGCCCTGGTGGGCATGCGCAAGGCCTGACGACCGCCTGCCGCGGCGCAACCGCCCGCGGAACGACACCAATTGCCGCAAGGATCGATGCATGAACAAGCTGGTCACCTGCCTGTGGTTCGACCGCGGCGAGGCGCGCAAGGCGGCGGAGTTCTATGCCGCCACGTTTCCCGACAGTCATGTTGCATCGGCGTTTGCGGCTCCCTCCGATTATCCCGGGGGTGCGCAGGGCAGCGAGCTGATCGTGGAATTCACCCTGTTGGGCCGGCCCTTTGTCGGCCTGAACGGCGGCCCGGGCTTTTCGCCCAATGAAGCGGTGAGCTTCCAGGTGATGACCGATGACCAGGCGGAGACCGACCGCTATTGGAATGCGATCGTCGAATCCGGCGGCAGTGAAAGCCAATGCGGCTGGTGCAAGGATCGCTGGGGCTTTTGCTGGCAGATCGTGCCGCGTGCCCTGCTCGCCGCATTCCACGACCCGGATCGCGCTGCCGCGAAGCGGGCGATGGAGGCCATGATGACGATGCGCCGCATCGACATCGCCCGGATCGAAGCGGCACGCGCCGGTTCGTAGATCGCCGGAGCTTAAGCCGCCTTCCCCCGTCCTTCCGGACCCCCTACTGTGCTGCACCGCAACACACCGGAGTCCGTCCCATGACCCTCACCGGCAAGACCGCGCTCGTCACCGGTTCCACCAGCGGCATCGGCCTGGGCATTGCCCGGGTGCTGGCTGCGCAGGGCGCCAACCTGATGCTGAACGGCTTCGGCGACCCGGCGGAGATCGAAGCCCTGCGCGCCGGCCTGGCGCAGCAGCACAAAATCCAGGTCGCCTACCACCCCGCCGACATGAGCAAGCCGGGGCAGATCGCCGACATGGTCGCGGCCGCCGCGGAACAGCTCGGCGGCGCGGACATCCTGGTGAACAACGCCGGCATCCAGCACGTCGCCAGCATCGCGGATTTTCCGGACGACCGCTGGGACGCGATCATCGCCATCAACCTGTCGGCGGTGTTCCACGGCATGAAGGCGGCGATCCCCGGCATGAAGCGCAAGGGCTGGGGGCGCATCATCAACATCGCCTCGGCGCACGGGCTGGTGGCGAGCGGGCAGAAGTCGGCCTATGTCGCCGCCAAGCATGGCGTGGTCGGGCTGACCAAGGTGGCGGCGATCGAGCTGGCCAACAGCGGCGTCACTGCCAACGCGATCTGTCCCGGCTGGGTGCTGACCCCGCTGGTGCAGCGCCAGTTGGAGGCGCGCGCCAAGGCCGAGGGCATCAGTGCAGAGCAGGCGGCACAGGCGTTCCTGTCGGAGAAGCAGCCGATGACGCGGTTTTCCACGCCGGAGCAGATCGGCGGCCTGGCGGTGTTCCTGTGCTCGCCGGCGGCGGACACCATCACCGGTGTGCCGATGTCGATCGATGGCGGGTGGGTGGCGCAGTAGTCCTGAAAATCCAGCTGCACGGTCGCCCCCCGCGCAAGCGCCGCTTGGTCGCGTGCAGCACCATCCCGGGAAGGGCAGCGACGTATTCTGCAAGTTCGGCATCATGACGGATGCGGTGGTGGATCGGCGCGGCGGGAGGGTAGTGGTGCTGCGGGGCAGGTTTGGGGGGCAGCGCTTTGTCCGCCTCCCACCTCTCCGGCCCGTCCGAGCAGCGGCTTTCGCCCCCCAGCAAACGTGCGCAACGAGCGGGACCATGTCCGCTCCTACCTAGAGCAGACTATTTTTTCGAGCATGGCCGGAGGCTAGGCCAGCAATCTCGTCAGCCCATCCCAGCCATCCAGCACCGGCGACCGAGTGCGTGGATCGGCTAGCCCCAGCTCCTCTAGCAGGAAATCTTCCCGGGCAAAGTTGCAGACCATGCAGGCCGTGACGAGGTTTGCTGCTTCATTGTGTCCACCGCGGGCGCGCGGGGTGATATGGTCGACGGAGCCCCACAGAGTCCAAAACCCAGCATGACACCCAAAAATAGTTGCGTGACTCCAGCGAATTGTGCCCGGGAGGCGCTTATCAATCCACCGCCGCACTTTGGAGGGAATTACCCGACACCCGCAGTAGCGGCATCGCCATCCGTCGCGTCGGAACACCGTGTTGCCGAGCGGGGATTCGGAACGGAAAGCCGGTGCCCGCTGCTCCTTCGGTAGCTTCGGTAATATGGTTGCCACCTTACGCACGCGATGAACGCTGAAGACGGGTGGCGCCCGGCACGCCTGCTCACGCAGATCGAAGAGGGCTTTGATGTCGGCCTGATCTATCAGCGCGGCTGCTCCCCCGTCGCGGTTGGCCAGGATCATATCAGCCGCCTCACTCAGTAAGTTGGCGGCGCATTCCATTTCAGGCGTCGCGGGGAGCATGCTATTTCGGATCGCCCAAAACTCGGAATTTCGCTCCGGAGCGAGGTCGTTTGTGGCCATGTTGACTGTTTGCTTCCTTGTAAAGATCGACGCTGGTTAGAACCGCTGGGGAGCAGTATTTGCGAGGGCTCAAGCGGCCAAACGCCCGATTACGCCCACCGAAGTCGCCGCGGATCATAAGGGCCTCAACCTTTAAAAATGGTTTCTCGGTGGAAGCGTAGGAACTGCCTGTGCGGACGGAGTTCGGGACGTAGTGGCTCGCGAAGCCGGCGCTCTGGATTGATAAGCCGGTCAAC
>Ga0187809_10000797_pt1 | contig 15840 bp, 15 predicted proteins | sample NC_wetland_sal_i_8_FD_132415 | JGI IMG/M metagenome (GOLD analysis project Ga0187809, IMG submission 132415) | Wetland sediment microbial communities from Neuse River Estuary, North Carolina, USA - ASW_4 | ecosystem: Environmental > Aquatic > Freshwater > Wetlands > Sediment | place: USA: North... | reverse complement strand
GGAATCAGCGGTGCACAAGTGATTGTCCATATCGTTAAACTTGCACTCTTCTACCATGCATCGTACACCCTCTGGCATTGGGCATCCCTCCCAATCCTTAGGGTGAACCATCACATGTATCTCCATGCATGTATTTGTTGGAGACCCAGTGCAAGGTTTCGTTACTTCAGCAGGGGTAGCATGCTCACGCCCATGTCCGGCAATTGGACTTGGAAAAAATCCGCCACCGTCGCTCCGATGTCGGCAAAGGTCCGACGGGTACCCAGTGAAACAGACTTCGTCATAAAGTGTCCGTAGAGCAGCAATGGGACATACTCGCGGGTGTGATCGGTCCCGGGAACTGTAGGGTCACAACCGTGATCGGCAGTAATAACCAGCAGGTCGTCCCTCTGCATTCGTTCCACCACGGTTCGGAGCTTCGCGTCGAAGGCCTCAATGGCCTTGCCGAATCCCACCGGATTGTTGCGGTGACCGTACAGAGAGTCAAAGTCTACCAAATTCGCGTAAATCAATCCGCTTTCTTGGCTGTCCATCTGAGCAATTAACCGGTTCATGCCGTCTTCGTTGTTTTCGGTATGGATGGATTCTGTGATTCCCGAATTTCCATAGATATCGCTAATCTTGCCGACACCGCAGACCTTGTACCCGGCGGTTTCCAGTGCCGTCAGGACCGTATTGCCAAAAGTAAGGGAAAAGTCTTTGCGGTGGTGTGTACGTTCGTAGCTTCCTTTGCTGCCGATAAAGGGTCTGGCAATGACCCGGCCAACTCCGTGGGCGCCGGTGAGGAGGGAACGGGCATAGCGACACCAGTCATAGAGTGTATCCACAGGGACGACGGATTCGTGACATGCAATCTGAAACACACTGTCTGCCGATGTATAGACAATGGGTCTTCCCGTGAGCTCATGTTCTGTTCCGTACTCCTCTATAACTTCCGTTCCGGACGCAGGTCGGTTGCATAGGACCCGCCGGCCCACATAGGCTTCAAAGGGTTCGATAATTTCCGATGGAAATCCATGAGGATATGTAGGTAATGGAGTACGCAGAACTACGCCGACGAATTCCCAATGTCCGTTGGTTGTGTCCTTGCCAAAGGATTGTTCGCGCATCTTGCCGTACGCGCCGGGTGCATGGGATGGGTGAACTCCGGGGATTTTGGCTATGTTTCCCAGTCCCAATCGCTCCAGGTTCGGTACATTCAACCCGTTCAACGCATCAGCCACATGAACAATGGTATTACTCTGCCTGTCAGCTTCTCCGTAGTGGTCGGCATCTGGCGCAGCGCCAATTCCCACACTGTCCAGAACAATCCAAATACAACGTCTCTTGCGGTTCATTCCCGTACCTCCAACTGTCTATCGTCGGTGTTATGCGCGAGGATGGGCGGTGGCATAGACTTCCTTTAAATGTCCTCGCGTCACATGCGTATAAATTTGTGTAGTGGAGATGTCCGAATGACCCAGCATCTCCTGAACTGAACGAAGGTCGGCCCCTCTTTCCAGCAAGTGTGTCGCAAAAGAATGCCTGAGCGTATGGGGAGTGATGTCCTTCATGACGCCTGCTTCGCGACTGTATTTCTTGAGAATTTTCCAAAACCCCTGACGCGACATCCGTTCTCCTAAGTGATTGAGAAACAGGGCCTGGGTAGGTGTATTGCGCAGAAGTTTATCCCGAGCGTGTTGAAGATATTCCTGTAGTGCCTGCTGAGCCACTTGACCAATGGGAATAATCCGTTCCTTTGACCCCTTGCCCACACATTTCAAAAACCCAGCCGACAAATTCAAATCCGGCAAGGTGATGGACATAAGTTCGGTAACCCGAATGCCCGTGGCGTAAAGCAACTCCAACATGGCTTTGTCCCGCATTCCTGCTGGATTGTTTGGAATGGGCGCAGCCAAAAGACGTTCAACTTCATGAACCGTCAGCACTTTCGGAAGACGCTTTTCAATTTTTGGCGTATCCACATGGACGGTGGGATCTATCTGGACAATCTCGGATTGCAAGAGATAGTGGTAAAATGACCGCAAACTTGCCAGATTCCTGGAAATGGTGGAATTGGCTCGGCCGGAGAGCTGCAGGTGGGAAAGATAACTCAGCAGGTGTGTCCGCCTTGCTTCCAGGACGCTCAGGTCGTACGTCTTCTTGAGGAAAGATTCAAAAGAAACCAAATCGCGTTGATAGGATTCCAAGGTGTTCTTGGAAAGACCACGTTCTACCGAAAGGTATTGAATGAAGGCCAAAATCCAATCCGTCATGTACCGTCCCTCGATTCGCAAATCCATCTCACATCATATTCCACACTCCTTGGCAAAGTCCTGCCTGTTTCGACAGAGCCTGCTGGGCACCTCCCGATTAACCGCCAAATCTCCAGAATTGTATTAGGTATCGCCCCATATTCTCCCCCATAGATTCGAAGACTGGAGGGTAGCTCGCGTTACTCACAGAAACATAGGGCGGGTGTGGCAAATCATAGGGACTGCCGGCGACGTAGTGCAGGACGAGATGCCACGCCGTAAAAATGACCGCGGCCAGCACACCCGCCATGACCATGGCCTGAACGGCATGAAACCAGGTCGTCACTCTGTCTGCGCGCATTCAATCATCCCTTCTCTCTGCCCGTCATGAGTCTCAAGGCCACTTCCATAGAATCTGGTTGAACGGGTGACTCAAAGTCGAGAATGTTCTTCACTGTCTTTCCACATTTGAGACAACGGTGTACCACCTGATAGCCCTTTTTACTGTTATATTCCACCTTCTCGGGGACCATGAGACCTCCGCAATTTGCAGCGCGATCGCCGGGGTTGTTATCGAGGTGAAGCGAGTAGAGGCAACGAGGGCAGTGGTTCCTGCAGGAAGAAACAGAGGGCTGCACGTCCTCACCGCAATTCCGGCAGACAAACCCTTCGTTTCGATGTGTGAACTTCCGATTCATGAACTACCTTCCCTTTCCAGTGGTATCAAACCCCACCTCCAAGGACCGCTGTCAGAATTCTTGGCATGGTGTAGGCTTCAATGCCCGAACTCAAAATGAAGCCCGCGGCGCAAAGGAAAAATAGACCCGTATAGTGCAAGAGTTGGAGCGACAACGCCGACAAAGGATACACTTGCTGCAGGAGGCTGGCCGAAAAACGAATGGCCATGGCGCCGGCAATAATGAGCAGAGCCAGCGCAATCACCTCATGGCTGAAAATTCCCAGGGCAGCCACCAAAAAACCTTTCCACCCAAAGTCAATTACGGTGAAGCCAACGGCAAAACCAACACTAAATGACCGGAGAAACAAAACGATGACAATCAAAGGAAGTCCAATGACGGATACGCCAAACAGCCACAACAGAGCCAGGACTTGAATGTCCGCAACGGTTCGTTGCCACCACAGTTGACTGGAGGCAGCCAGTTGATGCTGACTGACAGCCGTCAGCAGGTTGTCCACGGTCTGTACAAGGGTGGACGCATCGCCGCCCTTCATCTCGCCTGCTACCACGCCGCCAAAAATGAGGCCACAAACAACGACACCCACGAGAAACGACCAGACGTGGAGTTGGCTGTTGACGAATTCTTTCAAAGCCCCCAGAGAAGTTTCCAGTGAAGGCCAGAGTGTCTGACGAAGGCCTTCGTGCATCTCAATCCCTCCCAGCGAGTCCCGTTTCTATGACTCTATGAATGTCTCAGAAGGGATATTCGTGGACTGTCTATGTAGACTGTCTATAGAGAACCCTCAAGCAGGCGACCGTAGGTCCCACCACCGCCCGTCTCAAAGTGGAGTTCGCCAGCTCTTGCCCGGAGAATGAGATTGGCCAGACGGCTGCCACAGACCTCCGCCAACTGAGCCTCTGTTGCCAAGTGAAGCACGTTCATTTCTGATTTAAACCGGTTAACCAATCTCTCCTGGAGCTTGGGACCAAGGCCCGGGATGAATTCCAAGGGAATTTGGCGAACATAGTGTGGTCTGTGGGGCGGGTGTTTGGGGACGTCGCGATTGCGCAACTCAAGCCACCGATTGTACACGCCGTTGGTGAATGCTGTGGATTTGCACTGGCACCGATCTCGGGAAAAATCCCAAGGTTGGCCACAGGCCGAACAGCACGCGCGGTGGTATTTACCCAACCGTGGGTCCAAGCCGAAGTTCGCCGTCACTCTCCGTCCTTTTTGCCTCCCCAGAGCCATGCGGACTTCCTGAAAACTCAGCGCTGCTACCTGCACTTCATTGTATTCCCGTGCAATCTTCCCCACAGAATGGGCATCAGAGTTGCTGAGTAACGTGATGTCCTGCAATTCATCGAGGCAGTCCGCCATATCGGTGTCCGCGGAGAGGCCTAATTCCACTGCGTCCACCTGCGCGGTGTTCACCATGTCCGACATCTTATTGACGCAGCTTCCATACAAACCCTTGTGGGGTGTGAACGCGTGGTGTACGACAAATATTCCATTTTGCGATTTCACCTGCCGCTGCAACTCCTGGGCGGTGGCGCGGACGCGCTGCGACGACAGGGCGACGTTGAGCTGTACCTGACTTAGCCAAGAGGAAAAAGCGGAAGCAGCTTCCAGGGATTCAAACCAGCAGCCAAAGTGCGCTGCACCGCCACGCGGACCTGGTGCTTCCACCTCTGCGCCGAGCAGAACCAGCAGCCGATTGTCATACAGATAGCCGCCATCCCTGGCCGGGACCAGCAATTCCGTGGCCAAAAGTCGCCGAAGGTCTTCCTGTACAGGCGGGCACACGCCATCGATGAGCGTGACTACCTGTATGCCCTTGTACTGTGTAGCGTGCGACAGGATGCGGTTCACAGTCATGGCCCTGGATGCTGTAATTTTTACAGGACGGCCCTGGGCCTCTCCCACGTGTACATGGAAATCTGCAAAGACACGCATGGCATTATTTCACTGTCGGACGAACAAGCCACCACTGAAAAGCGAGGAGTGTTTTGGCATCGTCCACAAGTCTTTCTTTCACCAGGCGCTCTACGTCGCTGCGGGAAAGCTCCACCACCTGAAGAAACTCATCTGCGTCAGGACTGGCCACTCCACCTTGAAGGTCGCTGGCATAGTACAGAGATATCATTTCGTCAGAGAATCCAGGACTGGTAGCAAACCGTGCGATTTCCAGCAGTTCTCCCGCTACGAAGCCTGTCTCCTCTTGCAGTTCGCGATGGGCGCAAACCGTAGGGTCTTCCCCAGGCTCCAGTTTGCCTGCCGGAATTTCCACAAGAATTCGATTGAGTGCTGCTCGCCACTGGTGCACTACAAGCACGCGGCCGTCCGGGGTTTCAGCCAGAATAGCCACTGCGCCGGGGTGGCGGACAATTTCCCGTTGGGCCTGCCTCCCGTCAGGGAGTGAGACGCGCATTCTCTCCACGCGAAGCATGCGACCCATGTAAATGTCCTCGGTGTCCAAGGGGGTCTCCACGAGGTTGTTGTTCCTGTCATCCTGCAACATTGGGTCATCTCCATTCACTGTCTTCCACTGTACCTGTACTGCCGTCTCTCATGCAAGCAGAAGGCCCATTCTGCTGTTCGGGCCAAACGCAGTTAAGGGACCCGAAAACCCTCGACGGCGGCCTTGACGGCGGCAATGAAAGAGGTGCCCTCCTTGTGACCCATGGCTCTCACCGGCATGGAGTCACAAGCAGGGCATGTTCGTTGTATTGACTTGGCAGTAGTGGTTATAGGAGTAGGCAATTCTTCAAGTCGTTAATTAAAGGTCACGCCATGGTGATGAACCGCAGCGCAATTTGACTCGCTTTGACGATGTCTTCCACGGCGACCTGTTCACGGGTGGAGTGCATATTCTCATACCCCACACCGATGTTGATAGTTGGGACGCCTAGGGATGTAAAAATATTTGCATCGCTGCCGCCGCCTCGCTGGGCAGCGTTTACTTTAAGCCCCTCCGCCAAAATGGCGGACTCAGCCAAGCGTCGTACATTTTCGGCGGCGTCGAAGTGGAATCCCCTGTACATGAACTGGCTGTGAAACTCTACTTCCGCGCCCGCTGCCTCGGCCACCTGGTTGAAGGTGTCTGCAATCTCCTGCAAGACGGCGTTCAACCGTTCTTCGGAAAAACTCCGGGCTTCGCCAATGAGGTTGACCTTGTCTCGAACGACGTTGGTGGGCCCTTGACCCATAAAACTCCCAACGTTAACAGTGGTCTCCTTGTCGACGCGACCATGCGGCATCCTGGCAACGGCTTGAGCGGCCACTTTGATGGCGCTGATGCCCTGTTCCGGAGCTACGCCGGCATGGGCGGATACACCTCGAAATTCTGCTTGCCACTTGGCTTGGGCTGGGCCGGCCACAATGACGGTACCTGGGACATCACCGCAATCCAGGCAGAGGCCCACCGCCGCCTGAAGCAGACTTCGGTCCAGGCTGCGCGATCCCGCCAAGCCCATCTCCTCACCCACCGTCAGCACCACCTGAATCGTGCCGTGCTGAAGGCCGCTGTTCTTTAGATTCGTCAGGGCTGCCAGAATGGCTGTCACTCCGGCCTTGTCGTCCGCTCCGAGAATGGTCTCTCCGCGGCTGCGCACAACGCCGTGGGCGTCAATTTCCGGAACGATTCCTACACCCGGCTGCACGGTGTCCATATGGGCCGCCAGTAAAACCGGGGTTCGGCGGGGGTCTCCGGGCAGGGTGGCGACGAGATTGCCCTGAGTGCCGCCCAGCTTCGCTCCGGCATCGTCCTCCACAACACCAAAGCCAAGGCCTTCAAGGACATCTCGACAACGCCGAGCCATCTGCCCTTCGTGAAGAGACGGGCTATCAATTTGAACCAGTTCAAAAAACAGGTTCCGTACTTCATCAAAATCCATGGTCGTCCTTCTTTCCAAAGCATGCCCCTGCCAAAGCACTCCCGGCTTGTTGCCTAGAGGGGGATGTTGCCGTGTTTCTTCGGATGGCGAGGCTCGGTTTTGTTGGCAAGGAGACGCAGAGCCTCATAGAGTTTGGTTCGGGTTTCCCGCGGATCGATGACGTCGTCTACCATCCCCGCCGCCGCCGCGATGTAGGGATTGGCAAACTGCTTTCGATACTGGTCGATTTTTTCCGAACGAGCCTGCTCCGGATTGGGACTGCTGGCAATTTCCTTGGCGTAGATGATGTTGGCAGCCGCCTCGGGTCCCATGACTGCAATTTCTGACGCAGGCCATGCGTATACCAAGTCAGCTCCAATGGATTTGCTGTTCAGAGCCACATAGGAGCCGCCATAGGCCTTGCGCAGAATCACAGTAATTTTCGGCACGATGGCTTCCGAGTAGGCATAGAGGATCTTCGCTCCGTGACGAATAATTCCACCGTGTTCCTGCTTAATCCCGGGAATGAAACCGGTGACGTCTTCCAGAGTGATGATGGGTATGTTGAACGCATCGCAAAAACGTATGAAACGTGCAATTTTATCTGACGAGTCGATGTCGACTCCGCCAGCCATGTACTTCGGCTGGTTGGCAATTAAACCTGTCACCAACCCGCCAATCCGGCCGAAACCAACGACCGCATTGCGGGCAAAAGTCGGCTGAACCTCCAGAAAGTCACCTTCGTCCACCAAGCGGACAATGACGTCCTTGACATCGTAGACCTTGCTGCCATCGGTGGGGACCAGATTGACCATGGCTTCGTCTAGTACCGGCTCAAACTCCGTGGGTTTTTCCGGGGGACGCTCCGTATGGGACGACGGGAGGAAGGACAACAGGCGACGCACGCTCTGCAACACTTCTTCCTCCGACGATGCGGTGAAGTGGGCGACACCGCTCTTGGACTGCTGAACCCGAGCTCCGCCAAGGTCTTCACTGGAGATTTTTTCCCCAGTCACGGCTTCAATGACCTTCGGGCCGGTAATGAACATCTGGCTCGTCCGTTCCACCATAAAGATGAAATCCGTGATGGCCGGCGAATAGACGGCACCTCCGGCGCACGGTCCCAAAATCACCGAAATCTGTGGGATGACGCCAGAGTAAATGGAATTTCTGTAGAAAACGTGACCATATCCGTCAAGAGACACAACACCTTCCTGAATGCGGGCACCGCCGGAGTCATTTAGACCGATGACCGGAGCGCCATTCTTGACGGCTAAGTCCATGATATTTGCAATTTTCTGCGCGTGCACTTCTCCCAGTGCGCCACCGAAGACAGTGAAATCCTGAGAGAAGACATAAACCGTTCGACCGTCCACTGTACCATATCCCGTAACGACGCCTTCGCCTGGGGCATCGACCACGTCCATGCCGAAATACGGTGTGCGTGTGGCCGCAAAGGCGTTAACTTCACGAAAGCTGCCGTCATCCAGCAACAGTTCAATGCGCTCACGTGCCGTGAGCTTGCCTTTTTCGTGTTGGTGCAAAATCCGGTGGTCACCGCCACCTAATTCAATCTTGCGGCGTCTGTCCTGCAGGTCGAAAATTTGGTTATCCATCACGGCGTCTCATCCTCCGCTTCCGTCCACTGGCAAAATTCCGTCAAGACACCAGTCGCAGATTTTGGGTGCACAAAGCCGATAAGTTTCCCCTGTCCGCCAAATCTCGGGTGTTCGTCGATTAATTTCAGGCCCTGGGCTTTGACTTCAGCTAGTGCCGCTTCGGCATCCTCCACCTGGTACGCGATGTGATGAATGCCCGGTCCGCGTTTATCCAGAAAGGACGCAATGGGACTGCTTTCATCCGTGGGTTCCAGGAGTTCCAGATGTACGCCGCCCACATCAAGAAATGCGGCCCGCACCTTTTGGCTGTCGATGACTTCCTCATGAACGACGGACAGTCGCAACGTCCTGGTGAAGAAGGGCAAAGCTTCGGCCAGGCTGCGAACGGCAATGGCTACGTGATCGACTCTCTGCGCCAAAGGCAATACCTTGGCTTCAGGCAACCGTGCCATCCGCACATGGGCACGAATAAACTCGGCCACGTCCGCGATGTTGGTGCCCGGGGTAAAGACCTCGGCAATCCCGGCTTCCCGCAGGAGAGTACAGTCCTCCTCCGGAATGACGCCGCCGCCAATGACGAGAATATCGTCTGCACCTTGCTCCTTCAGCAGCCGAATCACTTCCTTGAAAAGTTGCATGTGGGCACCGGACAGACTGGACAATCCAATGCAAGCCACGTCCTCCTGGATGGCCGTAGCCACGATTTGCTCCGGTGTCTGACGCAGACCGCTGTAGATGACTTCCATTCCTTCGTCACGCAGACCCTGTGCAATCACCAAAGCCCCCCGGTCGTGACCGTCCAGACCGGGCTTGGCCACCAGTATACGTATTGGTTGTGCCATTAACGCTTCCTCCCCCTCAGTACAGTGGCGGCACATACTCGCCGAACACGCCCCGGAGCACGTCGCAGATTTCGCCGGTCGTGGCGTAAGCTCGCACCGCGTCAATAATGTATGGCATGACATTTGTCGAATGATTCATAGCGGCCGATTTCAGTTTGTCCATAGCTGCCTGCCACTGTGTCTGGGAACGTTGTTGGCGCAGTTCTGCAAGTTTTTGCGACTGGCTTTGTCCCAGGCTCTCATCTACCCGCAAGAGTTCGGGCTGGGTATCGTGTTCCAGCCGGAACTTGTTCACGCCGACAACAATCTCTTCTCCTTGCTCAATGGACCGCTGTGTTTCGTATGCCGCCTGGTGAATTTCCTTCTGCATATAGCCTTGTTCAATGGCAGCCACCGCTCCGCCGAAACTGTCGATGTAGTCAATGTACTGCCACGCTCTTGCCTCAATTTCATTGGTCAGAGACTCTACGTAATAGCTTCCCGCCATGGGATCAACCGTATCCGCCACGCCGTTTTCGTACGCCAGAATCTGCTGTGTGCGAAGTGCGATTCGGGCCGACGTTTCGGTAGGCAGAGCCAGAGCCTCGTCGCGGGAATTGGTATGCAGGCTTTGCGTTCCCCCCAACACTGCCGCCAGAGCTTGGACAGTCACGCGAACAATGTTGTTGTCCGGCTGTTGCGCGGTGAGGGTGCTGCCTGCGGTCTGGGTATGAAATCGCAGTTGCAGTGATTTGGGGTTTTTCGCACCAAACCGCTCTTGCATGATTTTGGACCACATTCTACGCGCCGCCCGGTATTTGGCAATCTCCTCAAAGAAATTGTTGTGGGCGTTGAAGAAGAAGGACAGCCGAGGCGCAAAGCTGTCCACGTCCAGTCCCACGTCCACCGCAGCCTGCACATAGGCAATGGCGTTGGACAACGTAAACGCCAATTCCTGAACAGCCGTCGATCCCGCTTCGCGAATATGGTAGCCACTAATTGAAATTGTGTTCCATTTGGGGACTTCGGCAGCGCAGAACTGAAAGATGTCCGTGATGAGGCGCATGGACGGCTTCGGCGGAAATATGTAGGTTCCTCGAGCCACATATTCTTTGAGAATGTCGTTCTGAATGGTGCCGGATACCTTGGCCCATGGGACACCCTGTTTTTCGGCAACCACTAGATACATGGCCAAGAGTACCGATGCAGGGGCGTTGATAGTCATGGACGTGCTCACTTTGTCCAGGGGAATCTGGTGGAACAGAGTCTCCATGTCCAGAAGTGAAGAAATGGACACTCCGACTTTTCCCACCTCTCCTTTGGCAAAGGACGAGTCCGCGTCATAGCCAATTTGTGTCGGGAGGTCAAAAGCGGTGCTAAGCCCCGTCTGACCTTCGGTCAGGAGGTAGCGAAACCGCTCATTGGTTTCCTCTGCCGACCCAAATCCTGCGTACTGCCTCATTGTCCAAAACTTGCCGCGATACATGGTAGCCTGTCCGCCGCGCGTGTAGGGGTACTCGCCGGGCAAGCCAAGTTTGTCCATGTACTGCTTATCGTCCTGGACGCCGTCCAGGCTGGTATACAGGCGTTTCACCGGTATGCCAGAGTGCGTTTGAAAAGATTTTTTGCGTTCCGGCCGTTTTTCAACAGCGGCCTCCGTCGCCTTGTTCCATCGTTGCAACTCTTCTTCCAGAGCCATTGCATTCCCTCCTGTCAGTTGCTACAGAGAAACAGACTCACACACTAGGCGCGCGAAAATGCTACCTTAAAAACTTCTGCAAACGCTTCCATTAACCTGTTTTCCCACTCGTCAAAATCGACATTTTCCGCAACTTCCTGCGCGACGGAAGTTACGCCCTTGTCGGTGATGCCACAAGGCACAATGGTCTGGAAGTGCTGCAAATTCGTCGTTACATTTAGGGCGAGTCCATGGGCGGTCACGAATTCCCCTGAAGGACTGCGACGCACACTGGCGCCAACGGCGCATATCTTACTGTCCCCTGTCCATACACCAGGGTAACCCTCACGGCGCATAGCTTCAATTCCCACTTCCTTCAGCGCCTGAATGACTACTGATTCCAATAGCCGCACGTAGAGGCTGACGTCGTTCCCCCAGGGTCCAAGATGGAGCACTGGGTACAGCACCCATTGTCCTGGTCCGTGATATGTGACGTCTCCGCCTCTGTCGACCGAGCGAACTGTGAATCCTTCCTGCTGTAACCACTCTTGCGTCGCAAGTATGTTTTGCGTTCCGCCGCTCTTGCCAATGGTAATGGTGGGCGGGTGTTCAACGGCGAAGACTGTCTGCCGGCAAGTTGTTCCCGCAAGGAGTGCATCCCGCTGCTCCATCTGTCGCCGCAACGCCTCGTCGTATTGCATTCGACCCAATGACACCCAGGTAGCGGGTTGAATCTGGGTCTGAGTTGTCGAAACCATGGTTCAAAAACCCCCGTCAGTTGGACTATTCGCGGATGGACTGGAGTGGCAGACCGTTTGCCCGCAATACCTGCTCGTGAGCGTGGTACGAGCTTCTCACCAGTGGCCCGGATTCGACGTGGGCAAAATTGCGCTGCAACCCTTCTCCTCGCAGACGCAGGAATTCCGTCGGCGTGTAGAACTTTTCCACGAGAACATGTTTCCTTGTAGGTTGCAGGTACTGCCCGATGGTGAGAATGTCACAGTCGACGCTTCTCAAGTCGTCCATGGTCTCCAGCAATTCCTCCCAAGTTTCCCCCACCCCTACCATAATACTGCTTTTTGTGCGAATGTCAGGACGAAGTTCCTTGGATTTTTGCAACAGTTCCAGGGTTCGGTCGTACTTCGCCCGGGAACGAATGCTATCGGACAGTCGACGAACTGTTTCCACGTTGTGGTTCAAGATGTCCGGTGACGCGTCCAGAACGACCTTGAGCGCATTCCAGTCACCCATAAAATCTGGAATCAACACCTCTACACCACACTCCGGTCGCTGCTGGCGGATGGCCCGGATGGTTGCGGCGAAGACGGAAGCGCCCCCGTCCTCCAAATCGTCTCTGGTGACGCTGGTCACAACGACATGCTGCAAGCCCATGTTGGCCACGGCATCCGCCACCCGGGCGGGTTCCGCCCAATCCAGGTCCGTCGGTTTGCCGCTGGTTACGGCGCAAAACCGGCATGCGCGTGTACAAATGTCCCCAAGGATCATAAAAGTGGCGATACGATGCTCCCAGCAGTCGTAAATGTTGGGGCACCTCGCTTCCTCACATACGGTGTGGAGGGTCTTAGTGCGCATGATGCTCTTCAAATCCTTGTAATTGGGGCCCACATTCATGTGGATTTTCAGCCAATCCGGTCTAGATACGGCCTGTTCCTGCATCGCACGCCGCTTTTGTGCCTGATGTGCTGTGAGCTTGGAATTCGTCAAACGACCCCCTCCTTATGTCTCGGGTTCCCGATACCCTGTTATGAACATACCAAAGGACGGTGCATTTCGCACCATCCCTAATGAGACTTGTTTTACACGGCGGCAAAGACCCCGTTATCCCGCGGAATGAGCCGGTCCTATCGGATGATTGTATGAACCGTCAGTACAGTACAGTATCCTCCCCAAAACCCTCCAACCGGCTCTTGACGGCCTGGAGAAACTGTCCGCTGACCCATCCGTCCAGAAGCCGGTGGTCCAGGGAGAGACACAGGTTCACCATGCTGCGAATGGCAATGGCGTCGTTGACGACCACAGGGCGTTTGACGATGGATTCCACAGACAGTATGGCTGCCTGCGGCATGTTGATGATGGGCTGCGACAGGACGGAACCAAAGGCGCCGGTATTGTTGACGGTAAAGGTACCTCCCTCAATATCGGCCATTTGCAGGCGCCCGGACCGAGCCCGGGCAGCCAAATCGTTGACGGCGTGGGCCAGACCGCCGAGGCTCAGCCTGTCGGCGTGATGAATCACGGGAACTGAGAGGGCTTCGTCCGTGGCCACGGCAATGGAAATATTGATGCTCCGATGCATGTGAATCTGATTTTCTACCCAGGAAGCATTAAGTAGCGGAAATTGCTTGAGCGCCTCCGCGACCGCCTTGATGAAAAAGGGCAGATACGTCAGGTCAATCCCTTCATTGCGCTTGAATTCCGCCTTTTTTCGCTGCCGGAAATCCACCAGGGAGGTAACGTCCGCTTCCACCATGGTCCAGGCGTGGGGCGCGGTCTGTTTGCTTTCCAGCATCTTTTTGGCAATAGTTTTACGGATTGTGCCGGCATCTACAATGTTGTCCTCTGCCGCTGCCCCAACCGTTGCAGCGTTTCCCGCCGGTGACGCCGGCAGGGGGGCCAGGGGCTCCACCGGCGAAGGTGTCTGCGACTGAGCCTGAACAAACGCAAGGACATCCCTGCGGGTAATTCGGCCCCCCGTGCCCGATCCCCTGACTCGGGCCAAGTCCAGTCCGTGTTCCTCTGCCAGTCTCAACACGGCCGGCGAATAGCGCCGTTTCATGTCCGTTTGTTGAGCCACATCCTCTGCACTGCCCCCCATTGGGGCAGGCTGGGCTGCCGGCCTTTCGCCGTCGTTCAAGGCTGCTGTACTGGGCATTTCCCCATCAGGCCTGGCTTCCCTCGTTGGCACCTTCGCCATCTGAATTGGGTCTAGCGCGCCGTCCGTACGGTCACTTTCACCAACTGCGGAAATCCGGCAGATGACGGTTCCCACCGCGACGGTTTCCCCTTCGGCCACTAGAATTTCCGTAAGTGTTCCGTCATAGTCTGCCGGAACTTCCGCGGTTACCTTGTCCGTAATCACTTCCACCAATGGATCGTACTTGTGCACAACGTCACCAGGCTGCTTTAGCCATTTATTCAGAGTGCCCTCAGTGACACTCTCTCCCAACTGGGGCAACACCACGTCCATCATGTTCCACACCCTTTCCAGTGCGATTGCAATTGTCCAACTCCACCACGAAACTCCTCGGTTCTTCAGCGTGATGCCAGCTACAGCGGGCCACAGGGCGTCAGCGCTGCTGCGACATCCGCGCTACACCTGCGGACAACCTCTAAAAGGCCGCCAATTGGCGCATCTGCGCGGCAATTTTGTCCGGTGTGAGCATATAGGCCTTCTCCAGTGTGGGACTGAAAGGCATGGCCGGTACTTCCGGGCCGGCGAGCCGGGCAATGGGCGCGTCCAGGTCGAACAGCGCCTGTTCGGCAATAATGGCGGATACTTCCGCGCCAATGCCGGAGACCTTGTTGTCCTCGTGCACAATCAGCACCTTACCCGTTCGTCTTGCCGCCGCGACAATGGCTTCCTCATCCAGTGGGCGGAGGGTGCGCAGGTCGAGAAGATGAGTGGAGATTCCCTCCTGCTCCAGTTTCTGTGCGGCTTCCAGTGCAAAATGATGGGCCAGCCCATAAGAGATGACGGTAATGTCGTCGCCTTCCCTGGTGACTTTCGCCGTTCCCAGGGGCACCGTGTAGCCTTCGTCGGGCACCTCTCCGCGGACAAGGCGGTATAAGCGCTTGTGTTCGAAGAACAAAACAGGATCGGGATCGCGGATGGCAGCAATGAGGAGCCCCTTGGCGTCGTAAGGATTGCTAGGGACCACCACCTTCAGACCGGGGATGTGTGTGAACAACGCCTCCATGCTTTGGGAGTGGTACAGGGCTCCGTGAACACCGCCGCCGAAAGGCGCCCGTATCACCACGGGGCAGGACCAGTCGTTGTTTGACCGGTAGCGCATTTTTGCTGCCTCAGAGATAATCTGGTTCACCGCCGGCAGAATGAAGTCGGCGAACTGAATTTCGGCGATTGGGCGCATGCCCACTGCGGCAGCTCCCACGGCGATACCGGCAATGGCGGCTTCTGTGAGGGGGGTATCAATGACGCGGGCTGCGCCAAACTTTTCAATGAGGCCGGTGGTCACACGAAAGACGCCGCCGCGCACGCCCACATCTTCGCCGAGAATGAAGACGCGCTCATCCCTGGCCATCTCCACTTCCATCGCGTCATGAATTGCCTGAATGTACTGTTTCATCGCCATTTACATGCCCTCCTCGCCGTAGACGTGCAAGTCCAGGGTCTCCGGATTGGCGTGAGGAGCTGCTTCGGCGTAGGCTGTGGCTTCGTTGACTTCTTCAAGGAGCGACTGCCGCAGAACCTGTTCTTCCGTATCCGTAAGAAGGCCGGATTGCAACAGGTAATTCTTCATGCGCAGGAGCGGATCGACGTCCTTCCAGTGCGCCACTTCCTCCCTGGAGCGGTAGGTGGAGTCGTCATCGTCACTGGAATGAGGCGCCAGGCGGTAGGTCTTGGCTTCCACCAGGGTGGGGCCGCCACCGCTACGCGCCTTGTCAACTGCTTGTTTCACGGCTACGTACGTCGCAATAGCGTCGTTGCCATCGACAATAACGCCGTCAAAGCCGTAGCCTGGTGCTCTATCGGCAACGTTCTCGCAGGCCAGTTGTTTGGTTTCCGGAACGGAAATTGCGTATTTGTTGTTTTCACAGAGAAAAATGACTGGCAGTTTGTGCACGCCGGCGAAGTTGCAAGCTTCGTGAAACTCCCCCTGATTGCTCGTACCTTCGCCAAATGTCACCAGCGCGACGGCGTCTTCCCCGCGCATTTTACCGGCTAGCGCCG
>Ga0187809_10000796_pt1 | contig 15841 bp, 14 predicted proteins | sample NC_wetland_sal_i_8_FD_132415 | JGI IMG/M metagenome (GOLD analysis project Ga0187809, IMG submission 132415) | Wetland sediment microbial communities from Neuse River Estuary, North Carolina, USA - ASW_4 | ecosystem: Environmental > Aquatic > Freshwater > Wetlands > Sediment | place: USA: North... | reverse complement strand
GCAGCTGGCGGCATCACGCTGCGCTCGCTGCCGGGCGGAAATGTCCAAGGGCTGGGCGCGCGAGGCACCACGCAGGCGACCGCAAAGGCCGTGGGCAACTGGTTGCACGATCAGGGCCGCGGCGTCGCGGCGACGGTGATGTCATACAGCGCGACGCTCGCGTACTACTCGGGCAGCGTCTGGTACCCAACCGGATACTCCACATCGGACGACGCGGTCGTGGCCTACCTTGAACGGGTTCACCCGAGCAGTCTCGTGCTGACCACGACCGCCACCGACACCTATGAAGCGAGATGGATACGCGACGGCCTTCCCGACGCTCACTATCGACTTATCAAAGAATTTCACCTCAACGGGTCGACCACCGCGGTCTATGAGCGGGTGAGCTGAGGCCACACCGATCGGCCATCAGCCCTTGGCAGCGCGAAATCCCTGGCGCCCACACTCCGGGGGGTGCGCCGTCGTTGGGTCAGGAACTTGAGCCGGTTCCACGCCCAGGACTGTCCGGCGTTCACCCGACGCGCCGTCACAGGATTCTAAGAGTGACGGTTACGATTGCCCGGTGGACATCTCCGTCGTCATCCCGGTCTTCAACGACATCGAAGGCCTGACGTCGTGCGTCGAGGGTCTTGCGGCGCAACAGCTCGACCCTGAACGATTTGAGGTACTGGTCGTCGACAACGGGCCGCTTGAGGGTGCCGAGAACCGCCTAGCGGAGATATCGCGACTGCTCGAGAAGCTGACGAACGGAGCGGCGTTTCACGAGCCGAAGCCGGGATCCTATGCTGCTCGTAACCTCGCCCTGCAACACGCGCAAGGCGAGGTTTTCGCGTTCACCGACGCAGATTGCATTCCGACCCCTGAGTGGCTCGCAGCTGGCGTCGACTTCCTGAACGAGCATCCCGATGTCGCTGCGGCCGCGGGGGCGATCAAACTTTTCCCCAAGGATCCGACGAAGCGCACGGCGGCGGAGCTCTACGAGCTCCGCCACGGCTTTCAGGTCCAGAGGTACATCGAGACTGGGTCATACGGGCCAACCGCGAATCTGTTCGTCAGGCGAACCGCGATCGATGAGGTCGGCCCGTTTGACTCCAATCTCCGCTCTGGCGGCGACAAAGAGTGGGGCATGCGCCTCAAGAAGCACGGCGGCCGCCTGACGTACGCCTCGCGTGCCGCCGTGCGGCATCCAGCCCGCCGCTCCCTTGAAGAACTGCGGCTCAAGGCCAAACGCGTGGTCGGCGGCGATCTCATGATCCGCCGCCGCCAGGGTTGGTCTCGGCTCAACTGGTTGCGCTACTCACTGCAACCACTGCGGCCACCCCTTCGCACCATCTGGCGCGCAAGGCGCGACCCGCTATTCACGTCAAAGTCGGAGCTCGTCCGCTACGGTGGCGCGTTTATCTTGACGCGCTGGATGACCTCGCTGTACCGCCTCAAAGCCTTACGGGAGTGGCCGGCGGCGTAGGCGCCTGCGGCTGATTGGGGCGGCTGCGCAACCCTTGAGACACGTCGTCGAAAAGCTGGCGGCGGTTGTGCAGACTCCATAGGCCGATGTAGCCAAGGGTGCGAACCTTCTCGACGTAACTGATCGGGGCTCGACGCACCGACTTGACGTACTCGGCAAGAAGTCGCCACAGCGGAAACGCCCGCTTGTCACGCGCGCCCGGCTCGAACCACGCGCGCCGCGCGCGCGCGTCCGGAAACGCTCGCATCGATCGCCCAGGGTGCTCGCGATGCAGGAAGAGGTATTCAGGCACCTCGTAGAAGCGCCCGCGCAGCGCGAACTCGAGAATCAGCGTGCGGTCGCTACTCGTGTACGGGCCGATGAGGCCAGTGCCTTCTACCGCCCAGCGGGGAGCGAGCCCGAACGCCTCGAAGCACCGCGATCGCTTTGCCAACACCTCATGCGCCCGTTGGCTCGGCCGGCCACCGGCCGCGTATGGCAATGGGCGGTACCGTTCAAGCTCGACGCCGTCAGGATCGACCTCAATCGTCCTTGTGTAGGCGAGCGCCAAGCCGGGGTCGGCCTCGAGCGCGGTCACACAGCGCTCAAGCCAGGTCGGCTCGTACAGGTCGTCGTGGGCAGCCCACTTGAAGTATTTGCCCTTTGCCTCGGGCAACAACCGGTTGTAATTCCAGGCGGCGCCGCGATTCTCGGGGGAGCGCAGATATCTCACCCGAGAATCGTTGGCGGCGAGTTCTTCGCAAATCGCGCGAGTGCCGTCGGTCGACGCGTTGTCGCCGATGATCAGCTCGATATTGCGATATGTCTGGTCGAGTAACGACCGGCAAGCGGCCAGCAAGAAGCGCTCGCCGTTAAAGACCGGCAGCGCGATGCTGACCAACGGTCGCGTGCCGGTTGACTCAGTCATGATCCGCTCGGCTGGAAGACGAGAACCGCTTCCCCACCTTCTGGCAGACCGGAGTCATACTGCGCCACGACGTCGGCCGGCATGTCGGCGAGGTCGGACATCCGCCGGAAGTCTCGCAAGGACGTGCCCAACGGGTGCGAGTCGGCGTTCGGCGCAGCCCGGCCCGCGCGCAGGTCGGCGATGTTGACCGTGCGGAAGTCGATGCTGAAACGGCTGCGCCCAGACGTGTTCGGAACCGTCGAGTGCATCTGGGCGCCGGAGAACGCGATCAATCCGGCCTGCGGCGGAATCAGCCGAATCTGCGGGTCACGCTCGATGTCGGCCGGAGGATGCGGCTGCTTGCGGGTGTCCTCGTGGATGTGCTTCGCGGCCTCGGCCCGGCCGGTCGCGTTCCACTCGTAGTAGTTGAACTCCTCGCTGTGGTTTTCGACGCCCACCGACCAGTACTTCGGGTGGAACGCCATCGAGCTTTCCGACTCGATCTCGAAGAGCGGCATCCACCAGTTGATCTGCGCCATCGGCGCAGACCACCAGGTGTCGCGATGCAACGGATGCGCGTAGCCGACACCAGCTGTCAGGTAGGCGTCGGCGGTGACGCCGCGCAGTCGCGGCACGTCGAGGTAGGTCTCCTCCATCGAGCAACCGAGCCGCGTCAGCAGCCCGCGCATGAGCTCCATGGTCTTCGGGTGATGGATGAATCGAGGCTTCAGCGGACCGAAGATCTCGACGAACCGTTCGACCGGCATGTCGAATTGCGCGGTCAACGGGTCGTGCGGCGCGAAGGCCTCGGTGATCATCTCGACCGCGAAGTCGCGCAGCGCGCGTGATTCATCGCAGGGCGTGAACACAAACAACTGGCCTTGAAAGAGTCGCTCGCGGCGGACGTCGTCGCTGACCGGCGAGTCGATGTAGACCGCGTTGTTGGTGGCGTCCATGGGTTCCCTCATCTCATACACAAACGACCTCGGCGCCGATGCCGAGCGTCGCAAGCTCATCGCAGACTTCCTGCAAGTACGTGGCGTTGGTGATCACCACAGTGTCGACGCCTGCGCCTCGCAGGTCGGCCGGAGCAGAAATCACCTGACCGGTGCCGGGCAGGTACGACCCCCACTTGCGTGGATTCAAATCGACAACGAACGCGAGTCGAGATTCGCGCCCGACGGCGTTCGCGAATGTCGTGCCCTTTGCGCCCGCGCCCCACAGCGCGGCCTGCCGCTGCTGCGGGATCGCGCCAAGCGCAAGGCGCTTCCGCCAATCGTCGACGGTGGCTCGGTACGTCGTCGCGAACGACTCGGCGTGGCGAATCAGTGCCGCCACCTCAGCGGAGCCAGCGAGCTGACCGCGCTCGGAGGAGGCGTCGCCAGGCGCCGCTTCGACGTAGAGGAACTCGCCGTCAAAGGCTGTGCCCTCCGCCAGCACCTCAAATCCACTGCGCTCGACGAGACACTTCAGCGACGCCGACGTGAAGTACGAGACGTGTGGGTAGATCAGATCCCACTGACCGCTCGGGCTCATAGTGAAGGCGCCATTCGGCACCTCGAGATAGACCCGCGTCGAGGCGTCGGCGCAACCCTTGCGAAGACCCGTCAGCATCTCGTGCGGATGCTCAAGGTGCTCGAGCACATGCCGGCAGACGAGGAAATCGAACGGCTCCCCGGTGCCGTCGAGCGGGTACAGGTCGCGGACAAACGTGACGTCGGCGGCGTCGCTCTCACCGTCGTACGTCGGGTCGTATCCCCTACCGGTGTTGCCGCCCTTGTCGCAAAGCAGCTTCAAAAACTCGCCTTTGCCGCTGCCGATCTCAAGCACCGTCTTGCCGCGCACGTCGTACCGCGCGATGAGCCGCTCGGCCAAGGCGTCGGCGTAGCGCTGGAAGGACGGCGAGAAGTGCAACGAGTTCTCGTAGCTGCCGTCGTACTCGATCAGCGCTGGGTCGAAGGCGGCGTTGCTGACGTGAGAGCAGTCGCGGCAAACCGTGAGCCTAAGCTCGCCGTTTGGCGCGCTGACGGCAGCGTCTGCGGAGGGCCAGTAGGCCCCCACAACGGCCGGCACCGCACCAACGTCCAGCAGAGGGGCCAACGAGTCGCCGCCGCAAGCGACGCAAGTGCTGATCATGCGAGCCACAGCTCCGCCGGGACGCCGAGACGGTCGAGCTCTTGTTGAATCTCGTCTCGATAGATCGGATTCATGACGATGACAACGCCCGGCTGATATTCGTGGAGGAACTCCGGCGAGACCACTCGATGCCCACCGCCCGCCAGATACTTGTCGGCCTTGAATGGGTTGATGTCGACTGCGTACTCGATCGGCGCCGCGGTGCCCAACGCGGTCATGAACGCGACGCCCTTCGACCCACCGCCCCAAATGACGACCCGCTTGCCCTGCGTTGTCGCCTCGGCCACCCGGCGCCGCCATTGCTCGATCGTGGTCGCGTACGACTGCTCGAAGTGCGCCACCGCCTCCGCGAGCGCTGCGAGGTCTTCCTCGCCGTCGATCTGCGCTGCGGCCGCGGAGGCCTCGGACGATGGCGTCGCCTCGAGAACGATGTACTGGTCGTCGTACTCCATGCGCGCAGACAGGACGTCGAACCCGCAGGTGCGGAACAACCGCGTCAGGGAGCCGATGCTGAAGTACGAGCAGTGTTCGTAGTAGACGTCCCAGAACGCCGTCTCGCGTAGCACCCGCAACACGTCGGGCAACTCGAACAGCACAACCGTGTCGGTGCGGTCGCCGATCGTGCGGCGGATAAGCCGCAAGAAGTCAGCCACCGGCGAGATGTGCTCAAGAGTGTGCCGGCAAACGATCGCGTCGGCTTCGATGTGGGCGTACTTCTCGGAGTAGAGGTCGGCGATCCAGGTCAGCTGGTCGGCGGCCGCAGACTCGATCCGGCTCGGATTGACGCCGGGGTCGATGCCGATCCCTTTGCCTGCGCCGTGCTCGACCATCTGCACGAGGAACTCGCCCTTGCCGCAGCCGATCTCGAACACCGTCTTGCCGTGCAGGTCGTAGTCGTCGACCCAGCGCTTCGCCAACTCGCTGGCGAACGTCATGAAGCGCTCGGAGAAGCCCTGGGTCTCCTCGTAGCGAGCGGAGTAGTGGCTCAGGGATTCGTCGAACACCGTGTTGGTGATGAACCCGCAGCTAGGGCAAAACCCGAGACGGATGTCACCGGTCGGGAAGTCTCGCGCCTCTGCCGCGTCGTCGAGCAACAAACAGCTGTGCGACGGCACGCGGGTCTCTTCGTGGAAGATTCGCAGGCCGCTCGCCCCGCACGCGGGACAGCCGGCCGAACTGTCGATGACGCTCACACGATCACCGGCTCAGGCACCGGAACGATGAACTTGCCGCCTAGAGCGCTGTACTCCTGTTGCTGCCGGCGGATCTCGTCGGCGAAGTTCCACGCGAGCAATAGCAGGTAATCAGGCCGGTCTTCGATGAGCACGCTGGGATCGCGGATCGGCAGATGAACGCCCGGCATGAAGCAACCCTGCTTGTGCACGTTGCGATCGACGACATAGTCGAGCAGCTCGCCGTCGATACCGGTGAAGTTCAGCAACGTGCTGCCCTTCGCAGCCGCTCCGTAGCCCGCGATGCGCGCGCCGTCTGCCTTCAAGGCTTGCAGCATCGCGACTAGATCGTGCTTGACATGCTCGACCCGGCCCGCGAAATCGGCGTAGTAATCGAAGGAGTCCATGCCAGCGGCGCGCTCTTCGGCCAGGTAGCGTCGGGCGGTCTCCGAGACGTTCTCCTGCGGGCCAATGTGCCAGCGCAGCGTGCCACCGTGCAGGTCGGGGAAGTACTCCACGTCGTTCAGGAACAACCCGTGGCGTCGCATCAGGTTGTCGACCGCGGTGCACGAGAAGTAGCAGAAGTGCTCGTGATAGATCGTGTCGAACTCGCAATGCTGGACGAGGTCGCGCACGTAGGGATTCTCGACGGTGATCACGCCGTCGTCAGCGATCAGGATGCGCATGCCCTCGACGAAGCCGTTCAAGTCAGGCACGTGCGCCATCACATTGTTGGCGATGATGACGTCGGCCGCGCCTCGCTCAGCCCTCATCCGTCGGGCCAGCTCGTCACCGAAGAACTCCTGTAGCGTCGGCACTCCGGCCTTCTCGGCGGCGGCCGCTTGATCCGGCGCGGGGTCGACGCCGAGCACCGGCACGCCAGCCTCGACGAAGTTGCGCAGCAGGTAACCGTCGTTGCTTGCCAGCTCCACCACGAGACTGTCGGCGCCAAGACCGCGGCTGGCAATCAAACCCTGGGCGTGGCTCCTGGAATGGTCGAGCAGGTGGTCGGAAAACGACGAGAAGTACAGGTAGTTGTCGACGAACAACTGCTGCGGCGGCACCTCCTCCAGAATCTGGACGAGTGTGCACCGAGGACAAAACGCGACGTCGAGGGGAAACCGCGGCTCCTCCTCGCTCAGTGTGGCCGTGGTGAGCAACGCGTCGGCGAGCGGCGTCTTACCGAGCGACAGAAACGGCCGCAGCCCCGGCTCGCCGCATGATCGACACGGGACCGCGTCAGACATGGGCGACCTCTTCACGCGCGCCCACGACCCGAAGCTGCTGGTCGACGAGGCCGGCCTCCTGCAGCGCCAGGATGTGCTTGATGCGCTGGAAACGCGCGCCGGTCAGGTCTTCGAGCGTGAGCCCTTCTTCCTGATAGGCGGCGTACAGCTCCTCGACCCCGCGGCGCACAGTCCACTGCGGCTGATAGGCCGGCAGCACCTGCGTGATGAGGTCGCAGTTGACCCGGTAGTTGCGCAAGTCGGGACCAGCGCCAGGCCCGAACGTGGCGACGCTGCCGGTGACGACCTCTTCGACGATGGTCGCGACGTCGCGGATCCGGTAGTTTTCCTCGGTGCGCCCGACGTTGACCGCCAGCAGATGCACGACCTCGCGTGGCGCCTCAACAGCAGCCAGAAACGCGCGCGAGATGTCTTCGATGTGCACCAGCGGCCGCCAGGGTGTGCCGTCGCTCTTGAGCAACACCTGCTTCGTGGTCACCGCGTAACCGGTGAGGTTGTTGACGACCAGGTCGCCGCGCAGCCGGCTGGACAAGCCATAGGCGGTGGCGTTGCGCAAGAAGGTCGGGCTGAAGTCGTCGTCGGCCAGTGCCGCGATGTCGCGCTCGGCGAGCACCTTGGACTCGCCGTAGGGCGTCACCGGAAGGAAGTCGGCCGTCTCGTCGATGGGCGCGTCTCCGTGCGCGCCGTAGAGACTGCAGGACGACGAGAATATGAAGCGGCTCACGCCAGCCGCCTTCGCGGCCTTCGCCACGTGCACGGCGCCGCGGTAGTTGATGTCGTAGGTGTTGTCGGCATTCAGGTCGCCGAGCGGGTCGTTCGAGATGCCCGCGAGGTGCACGACCGCGTCGAATCCCTCGAGGTGCTCGGGCAAGACGTCGCGGATGTCGAGCCGGTACGCGGGGATGTCTTTCACGTCGCCGAAGTCGCAGCCCTCGAAAAGGTAGGAGTCGAGACCCACCACGTCGTGGCCCGCGTCTTGAAAGAGCGGGACGAGCGAGCACCCGATGTAGCCGGCGTGGCCGGTGACGAGAACGCGCATTCCTTGCTTGTTTTCCGGACTCACTTCGGGTCTCACTTCCAGGTTTTCCAGGGCGCGTTGCCCGAGGCCCACAGTTCCTCGAGCAGGACTTTGTCGCGCAACGTGTCCATGCATTGCCAGAAATCTTCGTGCAGATAGGCCATCAGCTCGCCGTCCTTGGCCAGCTGCTCCATCGGCTCGTGCTCCCACTGCGTGCTGTCGCCCTCGATGTAGTCGAAGATTCCTGGCTCAAGCACAAAGAACGCCCCGTTGATCCACCCCTCTCCGGCTTGCGGCTTCTCGGAGAACTCCGAGACCCGCGCCCCATCGAGCACGAGGTGGCCGAACCGGGCCGGCGGTCGAACCGCCGTCATGGTGGCCAACTTGCCGTGCCCCCGGTGAAACGCAAGAAGGCGGTCGAGGTCGACGTTGGAGACGCCGTCGCCCCACGTCAACATGAAGGTCTCGTCGCCCACCCAGTCGCGAAGCCGCTTGATCCGACCACCGGTGTTGGTGCGCTCGCCGGTGTCGACGATGTCGACCCGCCAGTCCTCCGCCTCGTGGTCGTGCACCTCCACCTTGCCGTCACGCGTGGTGATGGTGAGATCACTGGTCAACGCGGAGTACTGCAGCATCCACCGCTTGATGTAGTCGCCCTTGTAGCCCGCGGCGATCACGAAATGCCGGTGCCCGAAGGTCGCGTAGTGCTTCATGATGTGCCACAAGATCGGACGCTCACCGATCTCGACCATCGGCTTCGGCCGCACGATCGTCTCTTCAGAGAGCCGACTGCCTACCCCACCCGCAAGAATTGCAACTTTCATCTGCCCCACCCCTGACAAGCACTATTCCACGTAAACCGACCGTCCACCAGGCGATGGAGCGGGCCCGATTCGCGGCCTTTTTTGATCAAACGTCGGCTCAGCGCGCGCGGCTCAATAGGCCCCAGAACCACGGACGACCGCGAAGAGCGTTTGCCAGAGAATCGCGAAATCGTAGAAAAGCGACCAGTTCTCGACATATCGCAAATCGAGGCGAACGGACTCTTCCCACGTCAGATCCGAGCGGCCGCTCACCTGCCACAAACCGGTGACGCCCGGCCGCACGAGCAACCGGCGGCGCACGTCGTCCGGGTACAACTCGACCTCACTTGGCAGCGGCGGCCGCGGGCCGACCAACGACATGTCGCCCCTGACCACGTTGATCAGCTGCGGCAGCTCGTCGAGGGAGTACCGACGCAAGAACCGACCAACCCTGGTCACTCGAGGGTCGTCGCGAATCTTGAACAGCAGCCCGTCAGCGTTCTCGTTGAGGTCGCGGATCGCGGCCAACCGAGCCTCGGCGTCGACATGCATCGAGCGGAACTTCAGCATGGTGAACGGTTCACCGCGAAGGCCGATCCGCTCTTGCTTGAAGAAAGCAGGGCCCGGCGAGGTGAGCCGCACCCCCAGCCAAATCGCGATCATCAGCGGCGAGACGAGCAGCAAGCCCGTCGTCGCCATGACGCGGTCGAAGACGCCCTTCATGACCCTACGGACGCCGGTGAACTCAGGCTTTTCGACGTGCAGCAGCGGCAACCCGGCGACCGGCCTGATGTGCAGCCGCGGGCCGGTGACTTCGATCAGGGCGGGCGCGACGACGACGTCGACGTCCATGTTCTCGAGCGCCCAGCAGACCTGCCGCAACTCGGGACCACCGAACTCGACGCACGTGGTCACCGCGAGCACGTCGACCTGAAGTTTGGTGACCGCGTTGACGACGCTGGCGAGGTCGCCCACGACCGGGACGCCGGCCTCCGACATCCGCCGCGATCCCTGGCCGCCGGGCACACAGGCGCCGACGACGTTGAGCCCGGCGTCGGGGTTGCTGCGCAACTCGGCGACCAGGTCGAGCACCGACCACTCGTGGCCCGCGACGAGGACGTTTTGCAGGCACCGACCCTTGGCCCGCGAGCGGCGCAGGTGGCGCCGGGCGACGGTGCGCCCAAGCATGGCGATAAGCAGGCACAGCGGCAGCGCGGTGACCACGTATCCCCGCGCGAATTGAGCCTTGAAGGCGTACGACACCACCGAGATGCCGGCGGTCAGGCCCACACCGGCTTGAATCACGCGGCGGAACTCCTCGGCGCTCACGCCAAGGAAGCGAGACTCATAAGCCCGGCTGATCGTGACGCTGAGCAGCCACAGGATCGGCAGAACTGCGAGGCCCCAGATGTACTTGTTCTGCTGGTGCACGTTCGCGTCGCCAAAGCGAATCAGATACGCGGACGACGCGCCCACCAGGGCTGCCACCAGGTCGATCGCGTACACCGAGATCTGGTACGTGCGGAGGTGGCCGGACGACGGCTGACGGCGACGCGGGACGTCGGGCAGCTCGGCCAGGTCGAGGTTGGGCGCGCTCCACACCCGGCGGTCTGCGCCGGTGCCGTCGCCCTTGCGCCGTGGGCCACGGCGGCGTTCGACATGGGGCCAGCCCGTGCCGGCGTTGACGGCGTCGACCACGCGGTCTTTGTACAGGGTCGACTCTCCGATGCCGGTACGTCGATCGATCAGATCCGTCACGCATAACCCCCCACCCGGACATCGCCGCGGGTGGCGCGGGCTAGTGCCCAACGCCCCAGCGTCGCTGTCCCCCAAGGTTGTCTTCCATAGCCAACCGCTCATGGGAGCCTCTCCCACAAGTGACCGACTTATGCCCCACCCAAAAGTGCTATACCCCGTGCCTCACAGTGCCTCCCCGTGGCTCCAAGTGTGCCTCAGCGGCGCAGTGAGCGCATCCCCTCAACGCGCTTTCATACGTTCAGCCTATAAAGGGACACCGATCAGGCCACTTTGATACATGCCGGACCACTCGCGGCAACCTGCGGTTAACTAGCGCGGCCCGTGAAAGTTTGCCTGGGTCTGCGCGAGCCCGACCCGGACGAGGCTTTCAACCGCCTCCGCTGCGTCATCGATGAAACTCGGAAGGTCCTTGCGCTCCGACGAAGTGAAGTCACGCAGCACGAAATCGGCCGGATCCATCCGCCCGGGCGGGCGGCCGATGCCGAAGCGCACCCGCAGGTACTCGTTCGAGCCGAGCGATTTGGTGATGGAGCGCAGACCGTTGTGCCCACCGTCACCACCGCCGAGCTTGACCCGAATCGCGCCGAAGTCGATGTCGAGCTCGTCGTGGACGACGACGACCTGATCCAGCGGCGCGCCGAAGAAGGACCGCAGGGCGGCGACCGGGCCGCCCGACTCGTTCATATAGCCGCGCGGTTTCGCGAGCACGCCGCGCACGCCGGCGAACCGGCCCTCAACGACGTCCGCCCTGGTTTTGTGGGCTTTGAAACGCGCACCCTCGCGCGCGGCGAGCGCGTCGACGACCATGAACCCGGCGTTGTGCCGGTTGCCCGCGTAGGTCGGACCGGGATTGCCGAGGCCGACAATCAGCCAGGGATCAGGCACCGCAGCGCCGCGCCGGGCGAGCCAGGCTCGCTACGCCTCAGCGCCGGCCGACTCGGAGGATGCGGCGGGCTCAGCCGCCTCGCCGCCCTCAGCGGCCTCCGCTTCCGGCGTGGTGATGCCGAGCTCGGCCTCGGCCTCGGCCAGCTCTTCTTCGACCGCTGCCGCCGTGACCGCCGGCGCGATGTGGACGACGACCGCTTCGGGGTCGGTCTGGAGCGCGGAGCCCGAGGGCAGTTCGACGTCCTTGGCGTGCACCGACTGACCGATCTCAAGGCCCTCGATCGAAACCTCGACCTGCTGCGGGATGTGCGTCGCCTCGGCTTCCACTGAGAGCGACACCAGCTGCTGGTCGAGGAAGGCGTCGGCCGCGAGGGCGCCGGTGACGTGCACCGGAATGTCGATCGTCACCTTTTCGCCGCGCCGCACGAGCAGCAGGTCGACGTGCTCGAGCAAGCCGCTCACCGCGTCGCGCTGCACCGCCTTCGGAAGCGCGAGCTCCTCGCCGCCCTCGAGACCCTCGAGTCGCAACAACACGTTCGCCGTCTTCAGCGCGAGCATGAGCTCGTGGCCCGGCAGGCTGACGTGCCGCGGCGGCGTGCCATGGCCGTACAGCACGGCGGGCACCTTGTGGCTCCGACGGACCCGACGCGCGGCGCCCTTGCCGAACTCGGAACGCGGTTCGGCGTTGATGCGGACCTCGGCCACGACGGAACTCTCCTAAGGCTGTGATGTGCAGACGGTGCTGTGCAGACGGTGCTGTGCAAGGCAGCGGTCGGCAAGTCTAATCGCCGTCGCGGCGCGCCGCGAAATGAGGTCAGCCGACCGGGGTTTGGCCACGCTGGCGAAACCAGTCGATGGTGCGGCGCAGACCGTCCTCGTAGTCGATCTTCGGCTCCCAACCTAGGGCGTCGCGGGCCAGCGTGATGTCCGGCTGCCGCACGGTCGGGTCGTCCTCGGGCCGGGGCGTGAACACGATCTCGCTCTCGGAGCCGGCCAGCCGCTTGATCGTCTGCGCGAGTTCCAAGACCGACGTCTCGAACGGGTTGCCGATGTTCACCGGGCCGGACAGCTCCGAGTGCAGCAACCGGACGATGCCCTCGACCTGGTCGTCGACGTAGATGATCGACCGGGTCTGGCTGCCGTCGCCCGCGACCGTGATCGGCGCGCCGGCGAGCGCCTGCGTCGCGAACGCCGGGATCGCCCGGCCGTCGTTCGGCCGCATCCGCGGGCCGTGGGTGTTGAAGATCCGCACGATCTTGGTGTCGACGCCGTGCGCCCTGCGATAGGCCATGGTCAGGGCCTCCGAGAACCGCTTCGCCTCGTCGTACACACCGCGCGGTCCGACCGGGTTCACGTGACCCCAATAGCTCTCCGGCTGCGGGTGCACCTGCGGGTCGCCGTAGGTCTCGCTCGTGCTCGCCAGCAGGAACCGCGCGCCCTTCTCCTTCGCCAGGCCCAACGCGTGCAATGTGCCGACCGACCCAACCTTCATCGTCTCGATCGGCAACTGCAGGTAGTCGATCGGAGACGCCGGCGAAGCGAAGTGCAGCACCGCGTCGACCTGGCCCGGGACGTGGATGTAGTTCGCGATGTCGACCCGCACCAGCGAGAACGCCGGATTGTCGATGAGGTGCGCGACGTTCGCCGGCGTGCCGGTGAGGAAGTTGTCGAGGCAGACGACGTCGTAGCCGTCGTCCAACAGCCGCTCACACAGGTGCGACCCGAGAAAGCCGGCCCCTCCGGTCACGACCGCTCGTCTGCTCACGCGGTCCTCCGGAGGGTGAGTTGGTCAACTGGCGCCGTTGAACAGACTTGTCACCGAACCGTCTTCGAAAACCTCGTTGATGGCACGAGCCAGGAGTGGCGCGATCGTCAAGACGGTCAGCTTGTCGAAGCGGCGGTCTTGTGGAACCGGCAGCGTGTTGGTGACGACCACCTCGGTGATCGGCGAGTTCTTCAACCGGTCGACGGCCGGGCCGCTGAACACCGCGTGCGTCGCCGCGACGACGACCTCGGCCGCGCCGTTCTCGAGCAACGCCTCGGCGGCCTTGGTGATCGTTCCGGCGGTGTCGATCATGTCGTCGACCAAGATGCAGGTGCGGCCGGCGACGTCGCCGACGACTTCGTGCACCTTCACCTCGTTGGCCACCATCGGGTCGCGTCGCTTGTGGATGATCGCGAGCGGCGAGTTCAACCGGTCGGTCCATCGCTCGGCGACCCGCACCCGCCCGGCGTCAGGTGAGACCACCGTGATGCGCGACGTGTCGAGCTTGCTCTCGAGGTAGTCGGCCAGCAGCGGCAACGCGAACAGGTGGTCGACCGGGCCGTCGAAGAAGCCCTGAATCTGCGCGGTGTGCAGGTCGACCGCCATCAGCCGGTTGGCCCCCGCGGTCTTGAAAAGGTCGGCCAGCAGCCGGGCGGAGATCGGCTCGCGGCCGCGGTGCTTCTTGTCTTGCCGCGCGTAGCCGTAGAACGGGACGACGACGGTGATCCGCTTCGCCGACGCCCGTTTCAACGCGTCGATCATGATGAGCTGCTCCATGATCCACTTGTTGATCGGCGCGGTGTGGCTTTGGATCACGAACGCGTCGCTGCCACGCACCGACTCGTCGAACCGGACGAAGATCTCGCCGTTCGCGAACTCGTAGGCCGACGTCGGGGTCGGCTCTATCCCCAGGCAGCGGCCGACTTCCTCGGCCAACTCGGGATAGGCGCGGCCCGCGAACAGCATGAGGGTCTTCTGGCCTTGGCGTTTGATGCCGGTCACCGCGGATCTCCCGAATCGTCGTCGCTTGTTTCATTCTCGCGGTTGGCCAGTTCGGCGTCAGCAGCCGGTGCTGGCGCCCGGGCGTCGAGCGCGGCCGCCGCCGATCGCGCCATCGGCGTGCCTGGACGACGGCGCAACGTCCACCCGTCGATGTTGCGTTGTGGACCCATGCTGACCGCCAGCGCGCCGGGAGGGACGTCCTCGCGAATGACCGTGCCGGCCCCCGACGCGGCGCCGTCGCCAATGCGCACCGGCGCCACGAGCATGTTGTCGCTGCCGATCCGCACGTCGTCACCGACGACCGAGTGATGCTTCTCGACGCCGTCGTAGTTGACGAAAATCGTTGCGGCGCCGATGTTTGTGCGCTCCCCGATGGTCGCGTCGCCGACGTACGAGAGGTGCGGAACCTTCGACTCCTCGCCGACGACGGCGTTCTTCATCTCGACGAACCCGCCGGCCTTCGCGCCGCGCGCCAGCTTCGTGCCGGGCCGCAGGTAGGTGTACGGACCGACGGTCGCCTCGGGGCCGATCTCGGCCCGCTCACACGTCGCGTCGCGCACCACCGCGCCGACGCCGACGAGGGTGTCGGTGAGCGAGCAGTTCGGGCCGACCTTCGCGTCGCGCTCGATGCGGGTTTTGCCGTACAGCAAGGTGTTTGGCAGCACCACGGCGTCCGGCTCGATCTCGACGTCGACGTCGAGCCACACGCTCGACGGGTCGATGAACGTGACCCCCTCGCGCATGAAACGCGCAGTGAGGCGGTCCCGCAGCAACGCCCTCGCCTGCGCGAGCTGCGCGCGATCGTTGACCCCTGCGACCTCGTGCCAGTCGTCGATGAGCGCCGCGCCGATCGGGTCGCCCGCCTTGACCAGAATCCGGACGACGTCGGGCAGGTATCGCTCGCCCTGCGCGTTGTCGGCGCCGATCTGCGCGAGGGCAGCCCGCAACTTGGCGGCGTCGAACGCGTAGACGCCCGAGTTGATCTCGGTGATCTCGCGCTCGACCTCGCTCGCGTCGGCATGCTCGACGATCGCTTTGACCCGCCCCCAACGGTCGCGGACGACGCGGCCGTAGCCGGCCGGATCCGGCACCTTCGCGGTGAGGACGACGCCAGCCGCGTGGGTCGACTCGCGATGCGCGGCGAGCGCCCGCACCGAGTTCGCCGTCAACAGCGGGGTGTCGCCAGGGACGATCACCACCGTGCCGCGTAGCGGCACTCCCTCGCCGTCGAGCGCGTCAAGCGCGAGTTGGACGGCGTGCCCGGTGCCGTCCTGCGACGGCTGGTAAACGGCGCGCGCGGCCGGGTCGGACGACGCGAGGTGGGCCTCGACCGCCTCCCGCCGGTTGCCCGTGACGACCGCGACCCGCTCGGGCTCGCAGCCGCGAACCGCGGCCAGCAGGTGGTCGAGCATGGTCCGCCCGCAGATCTCATGCAGCACCTTCGGGGTCGCCGACTTCATGCGAGTGCCCTCGCCCGCGGCGAGGATGATCGCCGCCGCTACCGGCGGATGCGTCTCGCTCACGACGGCGACTCCTCACGGCGACGTGCCACCAGCTCCCGGGGGAGGATTCGAACCCCCATTGACGGGACCAAAACCCGCTGTCCTGCCATTAGACGACCCGGGACTGCTCTTCGATCGCGGTCAATCCGCGGGCCCTAGCGTACGCAGTGGGGCCATCGCCGCGCTGACGCAGGTTCGGCAG
>Ga0187809_10000795_pt1 | contig 15857 bp, 16 predicted proteins | sample NC_wetland_sal_i_8_FD_132415 | JGI IMG/M metagenome (GOLD analysis project Ga0187809, IMG submission 132415) | Wetland sediment microbial communities from Neuse River Estuary, North Carolina, USA - ASW_4 | ecosystem: Environmental > Aquatic > Freshwater > Wetlands > Sediment | place: USA: North... | reverse complement strand
TGCTCGCCAGGATTTCCGGCACCGGTGCTCGCCAGCCCCCGAAGCGGGCCCGCAACGCCCCGACTGGTGACCGTGGCACGGTCTCGGCGGGCGCAAACGGCACCTCGAACCACCACTGCAAAAGTCCCTCACCCGCAGGCAAAAAGCCGGCAACCCCTCCCGGGCCGATGACGTTGACGCCGACGGCGCCGGCGGCGATCGAGTGGTCGCTCTCGATCAGCCCCTGCCACGTCGCCCAGCCGGTCGGTGTCGCCACGCCACCGACGAATTCGTCGCGCACCAGGGAACGGTGACCGTCGGCGCCGATGACGACGTCGGCGTCGACGACACTGCCGTCGGCGCACCTGATCCGGGCGCCATGCCGGTCGGCTTCGAGTGCGACGACATCGCGACCAAACCGGACGGCCGCAGGTGCCAATCCGGCTGCGAGGCGCTCCACCAAGCGCGACCGCGGAATGGTGACGGCGCCCCGACCGAGTCGCCGACGAATCGACGTCACGTCGACGCGCCACATCGGCTGGCCGGTGGAACGCCATGCCTCGAAGGTGTCGATCTCTCGACCGACACCGGTCAGCTCGACGCCGAGCTCATCGAGCACGTGCAACCCGTTGCTCCACAGCGTGAGCGCGCCGCCCGACGCGCGAAGGACGGCCGATCGCTCAAGCACCACGACGTCATGGCCGGTCGCCAGCAACGCGCGCGCGGTCGCCAGACCGGCGACCCCACCACCGACGACAGCCACCCGCATGCGCGAATTACATCGTCAGATCAAGCGATCTGCTCGTCCGCCCTGGACGCGGCGGCGTTCGCAGCCGCCGCCCAGACATGCTGCAAGGCATATGACCGCCAAGGCCGCCATTTGCGGGCGGCCTCCTCAGCACTCCGAACGTCGCTTGGCAGCCCCAACGCGCGCAAACCTTGTCGGACGCCGAGGTCACTCGGCATGAAAGCGTCAGGATCACCGAGCGCGCGCATCGCGACGTACGACGTGGTCCACGGGCCGATGCCCTGCAGCGCCGACATTCGCGACACGGCCTCGTCACGATCCGATCCCGGGTCGAGGGTCAGCTCGCCGTCGTCAACCGCGCCGGCCAGCCCTACAAGCGCGGTCGCCCGCGCGCGCGGCATCGGCATCGCCGCCGGATCCGCGTGGGCAATCGCCGTCGCAGTTGGGAAAAGCCGGGTCAACGTCGGATCCGCGATCGGCAACGGCTCGCCGTAGGTGAGCGACAGCCGCGCGGCAAGCGTGCGGGCGCCCGCCACGCTGACCTGCTGACCGAGGACGGCGCGCACCGCCACCTCAAATCCGTCGACGTGACCAGGCGCACGTCGTCCAGGCGACGACCGCACGCTCGCGGCGAGCGCGTCGTCCGAACCAAGGAACTCGTCGATGGCTGGCGCGTCGGCGTCGAGGTCGAGCAGCCGTCGCGATCGCGCGACCGCCGATGCGAGGTCACGCAGGTCGCAAAGCCTTAGTGTGCAGGGAATCCAGCCCTGCTCGTTCCACGTCGACGTCGGGTCGCTGATCGAGGAGACGTCGCCCACCTCGACGATGGCCGCACCGTGCGGAAGGGCGACCGTGCGGCGATAGCCATAGGCGTTGCCGACCTCCACGCCGGGCGCCGCCCGTGCGGCGAGAAAACCGAACAACGACGTCACGTCGAACGGACGGCGGAACGGCAACCGCAAAGAGAGTGTTCCGGCAGCAGGCTCTGGTGATTGTCGAGTGCCTGGACGACGCGCGGCCCGCAGTTGCGTCGGCGTCATCGCGAAGACATCACGCACCGTGTCGTTGAACTGGCGAATGCTGGAAAAACCAGCGGCGAAGGCGACATCTCCGATCGGCAGAGCGGTGGTCTCGAGCAAGACGCGTGCGGTCTGCGACCGTTGCGCGCGTGCGAGCGCGATCGGTCCGGCGCCGACCTCGGCGAGCAGCTGCCGGTGCAGCTGCCGCTCGCTGTAGCCAAGGCGGGCGGCGAGACCGCTCACCCCTTCGCGGTCGACGACACCGTCGGCGATCAGCCGCATCGCGCGCCCGACCAAGTCGGCGCGGACGTTCCACTCCGGCGAACCCGGCGCCGCGTCTGGGCGGCAGCGCTTGCAGGCGCGAAAACCCATCTCCTGCGCGGCCGCCGCCGTTGGCGCGAAGACGACATTGCCTCGCCTCGGCGTGATCGCAGGACAGCTCGGCCGGCAGTAGATCCCCGTCGTCCGAACACAGGTGAAGAACCACCCGTCGAAGCGCGGGTCTTTGCTGGAAACCGCGGCGTACTTGGCGTCGTCCGTCAACACGTCAACGAGCATGCCTGACCAGGCGGCGAAGAGCTAGCGGGTTTCAGACACGTGCGCTGACGCGCGAAGCCGGATAATCATTGAATGCCTGACGTCTTTGACCTTGCTGTGACGCCGCGTCTGCTGATCCCCGCCAACGAGCTGAATTGGCGGTTTTCCCGCAGCAGCGGCCCTGGCGGACAAGGCGTCAACACCACCGACAGCCGAGTCGAGCTGTCGTTCGACCTCGCGAACAGCACCGCGTTCCCGCCGCGGCTGCGCGACCGCGCGTTGGAGCGATTGGGTGAGCGGGTGATCGACGGGGTCGTCACCGTGGCGGCGTCAGGGCGCCGCTCGCAGCTGCGCAATCGGGAAGCCGCCGCGTCCCGTATGGCGGCGCTGCTGCGATCGGCGATCGCGCCGCCGCCGAAACCACGACGCCCGACGTCGCCGTCAAGAGCTGCGGTTGAGCGTCGGCTCACTGACAAGAAGTCCCAGTCGCAACGCAAGGCGCAACGGCGCCGGCCAGCTGCCGACTGGTGACGCCTGCGTCGTCGACGCCTGGGGGGTGATCCCCGGCTCATACCGGACGACGGGCGCCGTGTTCGCCAGCGGACGATCAACAATCCGCACGGCGAGCCACGTTGGCGCGGCCAACGCCAGGCCGCCGAGCACCGACGTGAGGGCTGGAACCGTCCAGCCGCGATGACGGAAGGTCACGCTGTTATAGACGAAACCAGCCACCGCATAGTTGCCTCAAAACGCTGGGAAGATCCTCAAGACTTCCGCTGGGTCGGCCGCGAACCACGGCGGCCACCGTCGTTGGCCTGAAGCTCTTCGTCCTTGAGCCGCTGCGCCTTTCGCAGGTGCTTGTTCATGGATCGGAACAGCAAGTAGACGACGACCGCGAGCACGAGGAACACCAGCAGGCCCCAGGCGCCGTTCATGTTCTTGGGCGCGTCGGAGTTCGACAGGGCCAGTACGACGCTCATGCGATCACACCTTCACGCAACCCCGCGAACAGGTCGTCCTCGGGCAGCTTTGAGTCAACCAGAGATCTGGCGAGTTCGTAGTCCTCGGTCGGCCACGCCTCCTGTTGGACGGCCAGCGGAACCGCAAACCAAGGACCGTGCGGGTCGACCTGGGTGCGGTGCGCCCGCAGCGCGTCCTCGCGCACCGGGAAGTACTCCGCGCACGGCACCCGTGTCGTGACCCGATGCGCGTCGTCGGCGTGGTCGACCCACTCGGCGAGGCGCTCTGTGTAGGGCGAGTCGAGGCCCCGCGAGAGCATCGCGTCGTGCAGCGCTTGGATGCGCGCCAGGTGAAAAGTCCAGTGGTAGTAGAGCTTCAGCGGCTGCCAGGGCTCGCCAAGCCCCGGATAGCGGTCGGGATCGCCGGCTGCCTCGAACGCCTCCACGGACACCCGGTGGCACATCACATGATCGGGATGGGGGTAGCCGCCGTTTTCGTCGTAGGTGACCATCACATGCGGGCGCTCGCGACGCACCAGCTCAACCAGCGGAGCGGCCGCGACCTCCAGCGGCTGCAGGGCGAAGCAGCCCTCGGGCAATGGCGGCAGCGGGTCACCCTCTGGCAGGCCGGAGTCGACGAATCCGAGCCAGTGATGCCGGACGCCGAGAACGCGCTCGGCCTCCTCCATCTCGGCTCGCCGGATGTTCGCCAGATCGGCCAGCACCTCAGGGCGATCCATGGCGGGGTTGAGGATCGATCCCCGCTCCCCTCCCGTCAAGGTCACGACCAGCACGTCGACGCCTTCGGAGACGTAGCGCGCCATGGTCGCGGCGCCTTTGCTGGACTCGTCGTCGGGGTGCGCGTGCACCGCCATCATCCGGAGTCGTTCGGTCACGGGTTCATTGATCACAGGGTCGGTCACGGTTTCACAGCCTGCCGCAGCATGAAGACATTCCGATAATCATTTGCCGACCATTCTCGCCGAGCGCTTCGCGAGACCGCCGCGCGGCCCGACATCAACCGGCAACCGGTTGTAACCTTGATGTTCACCCTGCGACGGGTCGTGCCGATCCGAAATCCACCAGCAATCCATCGACCGCTGTAAGCAACGCGACGAGCACGAGGAGAACCGTGACCGAGAGCACCGCACACGTCACCTGGTTGACCCAGGAGGCGTACGACCGGTTGACGGCCGAGTACGAGCATCTTTCGGGCCCAGCGCGCACCGAGATCGCGCAGAAGATCGAGTCTGCCCGCGAAGAAGGCGACCTTAGGGAAAACGGCGGCTACCACGCGGCGAAAGAGGAGCAGGGCAAGATGGAGGCCCGCATCCGCCAGCTCCGTCAGCTCCTCCAGCACGCCAAGGTCGGCGAGGCGCCGGCCGACGACGGCATCGTCGAGCCCGGCATGGTCGTCACGATCCGCTACGACGGCGACGACGAGACGCTGACCTTCCTGCTCGGGTCGCGCGAGGACGGCGGCAAGCCGATCGACGTGTACTCGCCTAGTTCCCCGCTCGGGGCGGCGCTGTTCGGTAAGAAGGTCGGCGAGACGGCCAGCTACACATTGCCGAACGGCAACACCATGTCGGTCGCGATCGTCGACGCCAAGCCCTACACCAGCTGACCCTCGGCTCGCACCAGCGGCAGCGTCCGGTACGGCACCGGCGTCGACAGCGCGATCACCGTCGACGTCCGCACAATGCCGTCGAAATCAACGACCCGGTCGACGATGGCCTGCAGGTCGGCGTTCGACTTCGCCACGACCCGGCAGAGCAGATCGCCGGGGCCGGTGATCGTGTGCACCTCGAGCACCTGCGGGATCTCGGCCAGGTGCCGTTGGACGTCGTGCCCGCGGCCCTGCCGGATCTCGATCGTGGCGAACGCGGTGACTCCGTAGCCGAGCGCGGCCGGGTCGACGTCCGGCCCGAAGCCGCGCACCACGTGACTGGCGAGCAGCCGGTCAAGCCGGGCCTGCGCGGTTCCCCGCGCGACACCGAGCCGGCGGGCGATCTCCAACACGCCCATCCGGGGCTGGTCGTCGAGCAGTTCGAGCAGCCGGACGTCGAGGGCGTCGATGTCTGCCTCCCGCGATCAGACTGGGCAGATTGACCAGTCAGCGTTGGGTCTCGTCGTCCGAACTGTACAGCTTGACCAGCGTGCGGCCGAACTATTGCCTACTGCGGGTCATCCGTCCGATCCTCGACAAAACCACTGGACGACGGGAGCCCAGCGATGACGAGCGTGACCAGCACTGTCGAGCGCCTTGCCCGCACGGACGACGTGTTCCCCGTTTCCGGCATGGACGCCGTCGTCTTCGCGGTCGGCAACGCCAAGCAGGCCGCGCACTACTACTCGACCGCCTTCGGCATGCGCGCGGTGGCGTATCGCGGGCCCGAGAACGGCGACCCCGACCATGCCACGTACGTGCTGATCTCCGGCGGCGCGCGGTTCGTGTTCACGACGCCGATCCGGTCGTCGGACCCGCTGGCCGCGCACATCGCGGCGCACGGCGACGGCGTCGTCGACCTCGCGCTCGAGGTGCCCGACGTGCCTGCCGCGTACGCGCACGCGACCGCCTCCGGCGCGCGGGGGGTCGAGGCGCCACACACCATCGAGGACGAGCACGGCAGCGTCGTCCGGGCCTCGATCGCCACCTACGGCGAGACGGTGCACTCGCTGATCGACCGCTCGCGCTACCACGGCCCGTACCTCCCAGGGTTTCTCGCACTGCAGCCGATCGTCACGCCGCCCGACCGGCGGTTCTTCCAGGCGGTCGACCATTGCGTCGGCAACGTTGAGCTCGGCCGCATGGACGAGTGGGTCGACTACTACCACCGGGTCATGGGCTTCACGAACATGAAGGAGTTCGTGGGCGACGACATCGCCACCGAGTATTCGGCGTTGATGTCGAAGGTGGTCGCTGACGGCTCCCGCAAGGTGAAATTCCCCTTGAACGAGCCGGCGGTCGGCAAGAAGAAGTCGCAGATCGACGAGTACCTCGAGTTCTACGGCGGCCCTGGCGTGCAGCACATCGCGCTCGCGACGAACGACATCGTGCACTCAGTACGCGCGATGAAGGCCGCCGGCGTCGAGTTCCTTGAGACGCCTGACTCGTACTACGACACGCTTGGCGAATGGGTCGGCGAGACGCGGGTGCCGATCGACGAGTTGCGATCGCTGCGCATCTTGGCCGACCGCGACGAGGACGGCTACCTCCTGCAGATCTTCACCAAACCGGTGCAGGACCGCCCGACGGTGTTCTTCGAGTTGATCGAGCGGCACGGCTCGATGGGCTTCGGCAAGGGGAACTTCAAGGCGCTCTTCGAGGCGATCGAGCGGGAGCAGGCGCGGCGCGGAAACCTTTAACGCTTGCGCGCGGTGAACAGCAGGTACTCCCATCCCATCGGGCCACTGCCAGCCCCATGGCGGCGCGCCAACTCGGCCAGTTCCCGGTCAAGTTCGGCGACCCGCTCCGGCTGGTCGGCCAGCCCGCGATAGGCGGCGACCGTCGGGCCGTAGTGGCTCTTGAAGTAGTCGCGGAACTCGTCGGGATCGGCGAACCGGTCGACTGGCACGTCATGTGCGCGCGTCGTCACCTCGTGTACGCGGTCACCGAACAGATTGCGCAGATGCGCGTCGTCGCCCCACAGCGGCGGCGGCTGCGCGCCTGGCGGCGGCGGCGCGACGTAAGGCTTCATCACCCCGAACATCTGGCCGACGAAACCGCCGGGCGTCCAGTTGATCAGCCCGATGGTGCCGCCGGGACGGCACACCCGCAGCATCTCGTCGGCCGCCTCCTGATGGTGCGGCGCGAACATCACACCCACGCAGGACAAGACAACGTCGAATTCGCCGTCGGGGTAAGGCAATTTCTCGACGTCAGCCTCATGCCATTCAAGGGTGGCGCCGTGGGTCGCGGCAGCGCGTCGTCCGGCTTCGAGCAGTTCCGGCGTGAGGTCCGCGGCGACGACGTCCGCGCCGGCCAACGCGGCGGGGATGGCCGCGTTTCCCGAGCCGGCGGCGACGTCGAGCACCCGATGTCCGGCCTGCACGCCACACGCCTCGACGAGCACCGCGCCGAGGTTGGGGATGACCTCGGCCGCGACGGCGGGGTAGTCACCGAGCGCCCACATCGCCCGGTGCTTCGCCTTGAGAGCGGCGTCCGGGTTGTCGCGGGCGGTGTCAATCGTGGCGCTCATGGCAATCTCCTTCTGGCGGTTCGCTACACCGCGACGCTAGGAGAGAGCAGCCAGCCGCCACTAGTACGAGATCTGTACTACGGCCGTCGACCGACGTAGCCTTCGCCAATGGGGACGACGTATCACCAGTTTTGCCCGGTCGCCAAAGCCATGGAATTGCTCGACGAGCGGTGGACGATGCTCATCATCCGCGAGCTCGTCACCGGTAGCTCGCGCTTCAACGAGTTGCGGCGAGGCGTGCCGCGGATGTCTCCGACCCTGCTCTCTCGCCGGTTGAGCCAGCTGGTGCGCGCCGGGGTCGTGAGGCGTAGCGGCGAGGGCAATGAGGTGCGCTACAGCTTGACACCCGCGGGTGAGGAGCTCGCGCCGATCGTGAAAATGCTTGGCGCGTGGGGAGTTCGCTGGATCGGCGAACTCGGTGATGAAGACCTCGACCCCAAACTCTTGCTCTGGGACATGCACCGCAACGTCGATCACTCGGCGGTTCCAACCGGACGCACCGTCGTGCACTTCAGCTTCTCCGAAGTGCCGGCCAAGCTGCGCGATTGGTGGCTCGTCATCACGTCGGACGACGCGGACGTGTGCGACGCCGACCCTGGCTTCGACGTCGGCGTCACGGTCGCCGGCCCACTTCGGGTGATGACGCAGATCTGGCGCGGTGACGTCAGCTGGTCGGACGCCGTGCGGGCCGGCGACCTGGAGATCAACGGCCCGTCAAAGCTGCGGTCCGCCTTGCCCAAATGGTTTTCGCTGTCGGCGTTCGCGCAGGTGCCCCGGCCGCGAGCGGGCGGACAACGAGGCGAGTCAGGCGAACGCGACCCGATACCCGTGTGAGCGGAGCAGTTCGAGCACCTCTTCGGAGTGGTCCGGCCCGCGCGTCTCAACTTGGAGGGCCACCTCGACCTCGTCGACGTGCAGCGTCGGGCCGGTGCGCTCGTGGACGACGTCAAGCACATTCGCGCCAGTGTCAGCCAACGCCTGCAGCAGCTTCGCCAGCGCGCCCGGGTGGTCGTCGATGCGGACGTGAAACGACAGGTAACGGCCGGCTGCCGCAAGTCCGTGCCGCAGCACCCGCACCAACAACACCGGGTCGACGTTGCCGCCGGACAAGATGACGACAACCGGCGGCTCAAACGCCTGCGGGGCGTCGAGCAGCGCCGCGACGCCGGCCGCGCCAGCAGGCTCGACGACGAGTTTCGCGCGCTCCAAGCAAAACAGCAGCGCGCGCGACAGCGACTCCTCAGACACGGTGACCACGTCGTCGACGTACCGCTGGACCATTTTGAAGGTCAGATCGCCCGGGCAACCGACGGCGATGCCGTCGGCCATCGTGGTCATCTCCGCGAGCGCGACCGGTTTGCCAGCGGCCAGCGAGCCCGGAAACGCGGCCGCCTGCGCGGCTTGCACCGCCACCACTTTTACCTGCGGCGCAAGAGTTTTCGCGACGAGGCCAACGCCGGAGCAAAGTCCCCCGCCGCCCGCGCTGACCAGGATCGTGCGCACGCCGGGGCACTGCTCGAGGATTTCCAATCCGACCGTCGACTGGCCGGCGACGATGTCGCGGTGGTCGAACGGGTGGATGAAGACCGCGCCGGTGCGCTCAGCAGCGGCCTTCGCCTCACGCAGCGCCTCGTCGACGGTGTGACCGAAGAACTCGACCTTCGCGCCGTAGCTCTTAGTCGCCTCGACCTTCGGCAGCGGCGCGCCAATCGGCATGAACACGGTGGCCTGAATGCCGAGCAGCGACGCGGCGAGCGCGACCCCTTGGGCGTGATTTCCGGCACTGGCGGCCACCACCCCGCGCGCCCGTTCGTCGTCCGACAACCGCGCGATGCGCACGTACGCCCCGCGGATTTTGAACGAGCCGCCGCGCTGCAGGTTCTCGCACTTGAAGCTGACCGGGCCACCGACGAGCGCGGCGAGCGCGCGCGAGCTCTCCACCGGAGTACGGCGCGCCACGCCCTCGAGCAGTGTGGCCGCGGCGCGGGCGTCGTCGATGGTCAGGGCTGCCTCGGGGACGTCGGTCATTCTGCAATCTTGCCTGTCCGGGGGAGTTTCCGCGCAGCTTCCGGGTGCAGGATGAGTTCATGCGCTCATGTCTCGATGGCCAGTCCACCGACCACGTCGTCAACGGGATCCGATTGCGGGTGACGACGTGGGGCAGCCGCGGTGACGGGCTGTCCGGCGGCCCTGCGGTCTTGCTGCTGCACGGCTTTCCGACGTCGTCGCAGCTGTGGCGCTCCGTCGCGCCAGAGATGTGCAAAGCGTCGGACGACGACCTCTACGTCATCGCCCCAGACCTGGTGCAGCTCGGCGGTTCAGAACGCACCGGACGTCGGATAGACCTGACCACCCAGGCACACCTGCTGTCGGGACTGCTCGAGGCGCTTGGCGTCTCGCAGGTCGTCGTGGCGGGGCATGGCCTGGGCGGCGCGGTGGCGGTGCATCTGGCGGCGCTTTCGCCGGAGCGGGTGGCCGGGTTGGCGCTGCTCGACGCGCCGCTGCACGCGGACGCGTGGCCGGTGGCCGGGGCGTTGCCGATGCTGGTGCCGGGCGTGCGGGCGCTATGCGCGCGAGCGCTGCCGCTGGTGCCCCAACTGGCTGAGCGGGTGCTCGGCGTCGCCGTGGGCCGTGGCAGCGAGGCGCTGGCCGACCGACCGCTCGACCGGCACGTGGAGGCACTGCGGGCGCCGGGCGCGGCGCGCGGGCTGGTGCACTTCGCGGCGGCGGTCGACATGGTCTCGGTGGAGGCGGCGTGGAACATCGTTCGGGCCGCGCCGCCGCCGGCGCTGGTCATGTGGGGCGCCGAGGACCGTGTGCACAGCCTGCCCTATGGACGCCGGGTGGCCGCCGAACTGCCATCGGCCGCCTGGGTGCCGGTGGCGGGCGCCGGGCACCTGCTGCCCGAGGAACGTCCGGAGCGGGTGGCCGAGGAACTGGTGGCCTTCCACGCCGAAGTGGCCGGCGACTGAGGCCTGACCCCGAACCGCGTCAGGGCAGGGCGAGGCTGCGCGCAACCTTCAGCACGTCTGGCGGCCAGCACCGCCACGACGGCCACCGCTCCACTTCGCAAGCCAACGGCATGCCTCACGCCGATGCGCTCAGACGTTGGGCACGCCGTTGGCTGGTGAAGTGAACGCACGCCGGTTGGACGGCGACGTCGGCGCCCGCGGTTCCGGCGCCTTCAGTCGTAGTGGCGGATCATCCGCAGGTTCAGCAGCACCATCACCACACCCAGCGCGCCCACCACGCCAAACCCGGCCAACACTCGTCCCCACACCAGGTCTTGCAGGATCAGCGACCGCAGCGCTTCCATCACGTAGGTGACCGGGTTGAACGTCGCGGCGATCTCCATCGGGCGGGTGAGCATGTGCCGCGGCACAAAGTTCGGCGTCAAGAAGAGCAACGGGAAGAAGATCAGCCCACCAGAGTTCGTCGCCGCCGCGCTGCGCGTCTTCAACGCGATGAGCTGCATGAAGCCCACATACACCACGGCCCACAACGCGGTCAGCGCGATCAGCAATAGAAACCCGACGAACCCACTGGCCACGTGAATGCCGAACGGCAGCGCGAGCAGCACCAGCACCACCGCGATGCCTAGGCCCTTCACCAGCTCTGCGACTAACCGCCCCAACACCAGCGGCGTGCGCGGCACCGGCGAGCTGCGCAGTTTGTCGAAGTAGCCGCCCTCGATGTCTTCGACAAGGAACAGCGCCGCGGTGCCAAACGACGCCGCGAGCAGCATCGAACTCGGCAGCTGGAACGCCGCGTAGTTCTGACCGTCCAAAAACCCAGTGCTGGACGACGGGAAGATCTTCCCGGCCTGCCCGAGGTTGACCACCAGGAAGAACATCGGGATGAACAGCGTCGGCAACAGCGCCTCAGGTGTGCGCAACGCTTCGCGCAACGCACGTCGTCCGAGCACCCAGGTGTAGCTCATGCCCCAACCTCCCGCACCACACCGGCGACCCGCTCGCGGGTGCGGCCGGTCGCGTCAAGGAAAACGTCGTCGAGGCTGGGTTCGTCATCGAGCCCCAGCCGGCTCTGCAAGTCGCTCTTCAACTGCGCAGGCGTGCCCTCCCGCACGATGAGACCGCCGTCGATGATGGCGATCCGATCGCACAGCTGGTCGGCCTCTTCGAGGTACTGCGTCGTCAAGAACACGGTGGTGCCGTGACCGTTGATGCGACGCACCTCCTCCCACACCACCAGCCGGCTCGCGGGGTCGAGGCCGGTGGTCGGCTCGTCGAGGAACAGCACCTGCGGCTCGTGCACCAGCGCGGAGGCGAGGTCGAGCCGGCGCTTCATCCCGCCCGAGTAACCCTTGATGCGCCGGTCGGCCGCCTCGACAAGGTCGACCAGCTCGAGCAGTTGCTGCGCCCGCGACGCGGCGTCGTCCGAGCCCATGCCGAACAGCCGGCACTGCAGGACGAGCAGCTCGCGGCCGGTCTGCCGCGGATCAAGCCCTGCCTCCTGCAGCGCGACGCCCATTCGCATGCGCGCGACGTCAGGCTCGCGGGCCACGTCGACATCGGCGACCCGCGCTGTTCCGGACGTGATCGACAACAAGGTGGTGAGCATGCGCACGGTGGTCGACTTGCCGGCGCCGTTCGGACCCAAGAAGCCGAAGATCTCGCCCGCCTCGACCCGCAGGTCGACCCCGCGAACCGCCTCGACGACGCCGTCGCGGCTCTTGTAGTGCTTGACCAACCCCCGTGTCTCAACCGCGGGGCCGACGAACGCGTCTCCCGCGGTGCGCTGGGTGATCAGCTTGGACATGTGCGCTCCTTCGAGCCGTGATGGCAACCACCGGGGAAGACGGTTGAGCGAAGCCGGAATCATCGCAACGCGGGCCGACAGTTCGACAGCGATATTTGGCGGCGATATCGATTTGAGTTTCGGGCCGACGGCGCCGATACTTGCATGGTGCAAGCAAGTGGGAAGCCTCCGCAGCAGCGGACCAAGCCGACGCCGCCGCTGGTCGACGCGCTTTACACCGTGGTGCGTCGCGCCCATCGGCTGCGCAGCGTGCGGGTGCACAGCAGTTGCGACAAGGCTGGTCTGGTGCTGCTTGGTCAGCTGGTCGAGCAAGGCCCGATGCGGTTGTCCGACCTCGCGACCGCCGTGCAGCTCGACCCCTCCACCGTGAGCCGGCAGGTGCGCGCGCTGTGCGACGGCGGGTTCACCGTCGCGGTCGCCGACCCCGACGACAAGCGGGCCCGTCGCCTGGAGATCAGCGCAAAAGGACGTGCCGAAGTCGAGGCGGTCGCGCAAGAGTTGGCTGAGGTGCTGGGCAGCGCGGTCAGCAGCTGGCCGGAGCGCGACGTCGCGACCCTCACTGAACTGCTGTCCCGCTTGGGAGATGAACTCGCCGCGTCTCACGAGGCGCGCGTCACGCGACAAACTGAGGAGATTGCTCGATGAGTCAAAGTTCACCGGACGACGCGGCTCGCGCCGCGGCGGCAGTGTCCGGCGAGTCGGCCGAGCTGCCCGAGCCCGTGCACATGAGCCACAAGCAGATCCTGGTGGTGCTGTACGGGCTGATGCTGGGCATGTTGCTCGCCGCGCTCGACCAGACCATCGTGGCGACCGCGCTCCCGCGGATCACCTCCGACCTTGGCGGTCAGGAGCATCTTGCCTGGGTCGTCACGGCGTACCTGCTGACGTCGACGGCGTCCACCCCGCTGTACGGCAAGATCTCCGATCTGTACGGCCGCAAGGTGATCTTCCAGGTCGCGATCGTCATCTTCTTGGTCGGCTCGGCATTGGCTGGCGCAAGCCAAAACATGACCGAGCTCATCTTCACCCGAGCGCTGCAAGGACTCGGGGCCGGCGGTCTCATCACCTTGGCGCTGGCCATCATCGGCGACGTCATCAGCCCGCGTGAGCGGGGCCGTTACCAGGGCTACTTCGGCGCGGTGTTCGGACTTTCCAGCGTCGTCGGCCCCCTTCTCGGCGGCTTCTTCACCGAGCAACTCAGCTGGCGCTGGGTGTTTTACATCAACCTGCCATTGGGCATCGTCGCGCTGCTCGTCACAAGCGTGGTGCTCGACATCCCGTTCCACCGCCGCGACCACAAGGTCGACTACACCGGCGCGGCCATCCTCGTCGCCGGCACGTCGGCGTTGCTGCTCGCCCTGTCGCTTGGCGGCAAGGCCCACAACGGCGGATTCGGTTGGGGCTCAGTGCAAATCGTCGGCCTGTTCGTTCTCGCCGGCGTGCTCGGAATCGCCTTCGTGCTCTGGGAAGGACGCGCCGAGGAGCCGATCGTGCCGTTGCGGCTCTTCCGCAACAAGGTGTTCACCGTCGCGAACGTCATCGGATTCATTCTCGGCTTCGCCATGTTCGGCGCCATCGTCTATCTGCCGCTGTACATGCAGGTCGTGCGCGGCGCGTCGCCCACGATCTCCGGCCTCGAGCTGCTGCCGCTGATGGTCGGCGTGCTCACCGCCTCCATCGGCAGTGGCCGGATCATCACCAAAATCGGCCGTTACAAGATGTTTCCGATCATCGGCATGGCGCTCACCACCGTCGGGTTCTATCTGATGACCCTGGTGAAGGAGCACACCGGATATCTGCCCCTGGCCGGCGCGATGCTCGTCATCGGCCTCGGCATGGGCAGTGTCATGCAGGTGTTGGTCCTCGCGATCCAGAACTCGGTGCCGTATCGCGACCTCGGCGTCGGCACGTCGTCCAACGCGTTCTTCCGCAGCATGGGCTCGTCGATCGGGGTCGCGGTGTTTGGCGCGTTGGTGACCAACATGCTCACCAACTACGTGGTCAGCCACACCAGCAATCTCGCTGACCGCGCCAAGATTGGGCACGCACTCGCCAGCGGCGAGTCGGCGAAAGGCACCCTCCCGGATTCGCTGTTGCACGTCTTCAACGGCGCGTACGTGCACGCCATCAACAGCACGTTCCTCTGGGCGGTTCCGCTGGTGTTGGTCGGGTTGGTGTTGTCGTTCGTGCTGCCGGAGAAGCGGTTGTCCACACGGTCCGGTCTCGGTGGCACCACGCCAACCGGCGGCGAGGCTGAGGCGCCGCTCGCGCCCGTGCTCGAATAACCCAAGATCTACTGGGAAAATCGGGTCTTGCGCGTGGTCAGTGAAGGGTCCACATTAGGTCTGTCACTTTCCACGCCCAGCCCATGAAAGAAGCCCATCAAGATCTCGGGTGTTGACGATCGAGTCGAGTCGCACGCCGCACTCCTCGGCCCGCGCGCAGCCAAATGCCTGCCAGTCGAGCTGACCGGGAGCGTGCGCGTCGGTGTCGATCGAAAACAGGCATCCGATTTCAACAGCCGCCGCGAGCAGCCGCATTGGGGGGTCTAGCCGCTCGGGGCGGCTGTTGATTTCCACGGCCACCCCGTTTTCCTTGCAGGCTTGGAAAACCGCGACTGCGTCGAAACTCGACTCTGGCCGGCCCTTGCCTCCTTCGCGGCCTTGCAGCAGTCGCCCGGTGCAGTGACCAAGGACGTCGACGTTGGCGTTGCGGACAGCGTTGACCATCCGCTTGGTCATCGCGTCTGAGGGCATTGCCAACTTCGAATGCACGCTGGCCACCACGACGTCGAGTTGAACGAGCAGTTCAGGGTCTTGATCCAGCGAGCCGTCGTCGAGAATGTCACATTCGATGCCGGTGAGTATCCGAAACGGGGCCAGCTTCTCGTTGAGCTCGGCGACCACCCGCAGCTGCTCCCGCAACCGGTCCGACGTCAAGCCGCGCGCGACGGTCAACCGCGGCGAATGGTCGGTCAACGCGATGTAGTCATGCGACCCGCTGTCGAGGTCGCGCGCCGCTAGCGCCATCTCCTCGATCGGGCTGCCCCCGTCGCTCCAGTCAGAATGCGTGTGCAGATCGCCACGCAGCGCGGCGCGAATTCGCTCGCCGCCTTCGGCGACCGGCTGAGCCGCCTCCACCGAAAGCTTCTGCAGATATGACGGTTCCTCCCCGGCCAGCACCTCGGTGACGACGTTCGCCGTCACCTTGCCGATCCCGCGCAACTCGGTCAGCGTGCCGCGCTGCGCGCGTCGTCCGATCTCTTCTGGCGTCAGTTTCGCCAAAGCCTCGGCCGCGCCGCGAAAGGCCCGCACCCGGTAGGTCGGCTCGTGCGCCCGCTCCAGCAAGAACGCGATGCGCCGCAGCGCGTTGACCGGGTCGGGCTCGGTCATGCGCCTTCGGGCACGAGCTCGTGGCGCGCCGAGCCAAACACCAGCACCGCCGCGGAAAACCCGTGCAGATGGTTGCGGCCGCCGACCGGGCCGATCTCGCCGGCCGCGAAGAAGCCAGCCACCCCGGACGTCGAAAGCCCTTGCCGCATCGCCAACACGTCGTGGTCGGCGGAGGTGAACAGGTTGGTCCCCCTGCCGTTGCAGGAAAACAGCAGTGCGCCCTCGACGGCGGAAAACTCACG
>Ga0187809_10000793_pt1 | contig 15872 bp, 13 predicted proteins | sample NC_wetland_sal_i_8_FD_132415 | JGI IMG/M metagenome (GOLD analysis project Ga0187809, IMG submission 132415) | Wetland sediment microbial communities from Neuse River Estuary, North Carolina, USA - ASW_4 | ecosystem: Environmental > Aquatic > Freshwater > Wetlands > Sediment | place: USA: North... | reverse complement strand
GTTTCGATCGATCGGAAGCGGAGTGTGGTGCACACGGAGGGCACCAGCTATTTCTTTACCGCCGAGGGCAGCCGCTATTTTCTGGCCGGTCAGGAAGCGTTGCTCGATGCACCCGGCGAATGGTGGTACGATCAGGCCTCCGGACGGCTCGACTACATTCCGGCCAGCGCCGCGTTTCCTCACGCCGCCACCGTTGTCGGCGTCCCCGGGACATTCCTGGTCCTCAAGGGCGCCGACTCCATGACTATATCCGGCCTGTCGCTTCGCGACGGCGCACCCGAAGGCACCGGCAAATACGGAACCGACACCAGAGGCTACGGCGCGATACGCCTCGACCACGCCAACGGCGTCAGGCTGCTTGGCAACGTGATCCAAAATGTCGGCGTCGGCATTCATGTCTCGGAAAGCAGGAATGTCACGATCGCCGGCAACGAGATCGGGCCCGTCGCAGGCAATGGCATCTATCTCGGCACCGCCTATGGCAGCTTCGGCAAATCGAGCGGCGCCAAGATCGTCGGAAATCGCATTCACGATGTCGGGCGGGTCTATTTCGAAAGCGCCGGCATATGGTTCCAGGCAGCCGACGATGTAACAATCTCGCACAATCTGGTCGAGAATGCCGCGCAATTCGGTATCGCCGGCGGCTCCATCTGGGGGCCTCAGGATGCCGTGCACAACGCGGTCATCGAGTACAACACCGTTCGCAACGCCAACCGGCAGACGGCGGACGGCGGCGCCATAAAGCTGATCGGCGCACAAGCGGATTTGATGAACAGCCATATCCGCCACAATCTCGTTACCGGCACGCGCGAATTGATGAACAGGGCGGACGGAACCTTCTGGCCTTCGAACTATGAAAACACGGGCGAATGGCCGAGCCCGATCAGCTGGGCCATTTATACGGATGGCCGGGCGAGCGGCGTCGAGATCGCCGACAATGTGCTTTCCGACAACGTCTCGGCCATCGGTATCAATGGCGGCTGGAACAACGTCGTGAGCGGGAACATCATCTCTCGCGGGTCGGGAGCGGCCTTCCGCGTCGATGACGGCACCGGCCGGGGCTGGCGTCCTGCATGGGCACGGCCGAACCGTATCGAGAACAATGTCGTCTCGATCGATAATGACAGCGGCCTGGCCGTATTCGTCTATGCACCGGGTCAGGGCGCCGACTATGTCGAATTCGCCGGCAACCGCTACAAGGGCAATCTCAATGCCCGGAGCTTCGAGATCGAACCCGCGATCATGGCTTCAGGGACGTTCGGCAGCCTTGGCGACTTTCAGGCGGCTGGGCAGGAGAAAGGCAGTGTCGCCGGGCCCGCCAAGGGCGACGGCAGCACGGCGCGCTGAGCCATGCACGTCAAGTAGACATCCTGATGGTCCGCTGCCGCGCATCTTCCTGCCTGGAGGATGTGCCGCGGCCGATACAATGATAGGCGAAGCCATATCGCGTCGCCTCCCCGGGCTCATAGATGTTGCGGAGGTCGAAAAGCCTGTGCGCCTTCATCACCGCTTTCAGACGCTGGAAATCCGGCGAACGGAACTCACTGGACTCGCAAGGCGACACGCCTCGTTTCATGCCGTCTCGAAGCATTCGGGAGCAATCACGGACGGCGGGTAGAAACGCTCAATCCTCTGCCGGACATGCCGCTGATAGCTGGACTGGCCGGCACGCAGGCGAGCGCCTCCCCGAAGAGCCGCCAAGCGATCGGGATCGCCGGAAATTCTCATCACCGCGTCGGCCAGCTCCTGCTCGACGGCCAGCCGGCTCCGCGTCTTCCCGGCGACAACGGCGCCGCAGCTTTCGTCAACCGCCACACCCGAGCCTCCGAGGTCGAGACAGACCACCGGCAGTCCATGCGCCAGCGCTTCTCCGATGACATTGGCGGCCGAGTCATGGAGGCTTGGAAACAGGAACACGTCATGCGCAGAATAGAGTTGGCTCATCCGGTCATGCGGCACATTGCCCGCAAACCGGACGAGATCGGCAATCCCCAGTTGCGCGGCGACGGCGCGAAGATAGCTTTCGTCCGGACCGGTGCCGGCGATGGTGAAGGAGATATCAGGCACTTGCCGCCGCAAGCGTGCGATGGCGCCGAGCGCGAGCTGTGCTCCTTTCCAATACTCCAACCGGCCCGCGAACAGGATCGCCAGCCCGGTGGCAGACGCTCGCGCCGGAACCTCTCGTCGCGGCACGACCGGCGGCGCATAAATATCCGCGATCACGAATGTCTTCGCTCGCCACCATACCGGCACATGGCCGCGAGTGGCCTCATCCGTCACCAGGATCGCGTCCGCCTGAGCGAGGCACCTCAGGACCATCGGATCGAAACGGCTCATCAGGTTGGCGAAATCGCGCTTCAGTTCGAATTTCCACCCCCGCGCCGGAAAGCCCCGCCTCAGCCGCCACGGCGTGCTTTGGCCGCCGCCGACGGGTCCGAAAATGAACCGCGGGCCAAGGCCGCCCAGAAAGGAGGGCCAGCGCAGGACGGTCCAGGTAAGATGGTGGATCACGTCGAAAGGCTTTTCGGCGTGCAGGCCGGCAACGAGTTTCCGGGCCGTCATTTGCCAGAGATAATAATGCTGGCGTATGCGGCGGGCATCCGCATAGCCGGGACCGGGCCAGCCCGGTATATCGTGAAAGACGAAATTCAGCCGGCCCGGCAAACCGTGTTCCCGCCCGTACCGCGCGATGGCGTCGCGGTGGTGGCTGCCGCAGGTCAGCACCGTGACGTCGTGGCCCTGCCGCGCCATCTCACAGGCAAGATTCCATCCCTTCCCAAGTTCCGATCCCGCTCCCGGTTCGCAAGCGTAGGCTGAGGCAAGGATCCGCATACCGCAATTCCCGTGAGGATTTATTCCGGCTATCGAGGGCCAAAGCGCCGCCTATGCCCTTGCTCCGCTGGGACCGAAGGTCATGAAGATCGCCAAGCGATCCTCCGCTTGGGGATTCAGCCGGCGCATCAGCGATCGGGACCGCGTGAAGGCTTTTTGCACGTCGAAGCCAACTCGCGGGCCGACCACACCGAAGCCTTTGCGCAACAGCCTGTCGGTGAAGGTTGCCAATTGACCCAGGTGGTCGATACGAACATCGAAAATGATCATATCGCCTGCACGCACCACCGCCGCTTTCTCCGGCAGCTCGGTGAGAGACAGCGATCGGTGTGATCCCGGTCTGACCTTCAGCGTTGCGCGCGATATCTCATCCTGATCCTGGAGATAAAAGGCGATCTTGTAGAGCCGGAAGCCCTCCTCCGTGAAACTGCGCCCCTCGAGATCGCAGGCGAAATGCGATGTGTCCTTGTGCCATTGCGAAGTGGTGTTGATGGCGAGGTCACAGATGTCGGTGAGTTCGGAGTTGAACGGTTCCGTCGCCCTCGCCAGGATTTGACGGACGGAATCGGAAGCGATGATCTTGTCGATATGAGGAACGCCCTCCCTGCGCTGCAGCAGGAACTTGCCGCCATAGTCGAAGGAATCGATGGTCCGCAGATGCTCTTTGACCGCAGCTCTAAGGAACCGCACTTCTTCGGGAGTGAGAACCTCCCGGATGATGACATAGCCTTCGTTTTTCAGGGCCCGCTGCATTTGGTTCGATTCAACGGGCGGCCGGCTGGCGCTGCCGGCAACCGATTCCAACGCGCCTGATTGATTCAGCAAGTCCCTCTCCCACATGGCGGACGCACTGGCGTGATCATCTTCCCTCGATTTCGGTTAAGTCAAACCACGCTTTGGAGGTATGGCTTCGCTGAAAGAACAAGGGCCTTCGCATCAGCAGCCGTCTTGTTTTCCACGTCGCTAAGGCACTCGCAGTAGCCAAGAACGCAAAGGGCGTGACCTGAGCATGCTCCGTGGCCGGAATGGTGACTAGGGCGGCTTCTGAGCGGACCATATAGTGCCCCGATATTGGCGGTTCGCGCACGAACGCGCCTCGGGAAGCGCTGCTCATGAATGATCCGTCAGCAAACGGCGATGCGATTGTCTCTCAGGCCTGCGGGAGCGGACCGGCATGGGTCAACGTGCTGGGCGTCCGGGTTTCGGCGGTCAACCTCCAAAGCGCTACCGCGCGCATCGACACGGCGATTGCGGAAGGCCGGAGAGAATATGTCTGCGTCAGGGATGCGCATGGCGTCATCCGATGCCAGGCAGATGCGGAACTCCGTTCCGCCCACAATCGCGCCTTCATGGTAACGCCCGACGGCATGCCCCTCTTATGGGCGCTGAAACGCGCCGGCCATGCGAAAAGCAGCCGCGTCTACGGGCCCGATCTCATGCTGGCGGCGCTGCAGGCAGGCCGGTCCAAAGGCCGTCGCCACTTCCTTTATGGCGCGACGGCCGACACTCTGGAGCGGTTGCGGGCGCGGCTCGTCGAAAAGTTTCCTGACCTGCGCATAGCCGGCTCCTGGGCGCCGCCGTTTCGCGACCTGTCGGCGCGGGAGGAAGAGGAGATCGCCGATAGGATAAACCGCTCGCGCGCCGATATCGTCTGGGTTGGAATCGGCAGCCCGAAACAGGAACTATGGATGGCGCACATGCGCGCGCGTCTCGACGCTCCGATCCTCGTCGGCGTTGGCGCAGCCTTCGATTTCCACGCGGGCCTGAAGCGCCAGGCGCCCCGCATCCTCCAGCGAAGCGGTTTCGAATGGGCCTTTCGGCTTTGCTGCGAACCGCGCCGTCTCTGGCGCCGCTATGCGGTCGTGGTGCCGAGCTTCCTCGTGCTGACGCTGCTGCAACGGCTTGGGCTGCGGCAATTTCCGATCGAACAATCGCCGCCGCCCGCCGGTCCTGTTGCGGACCCGGGGAACAGGCCCAGAGCCTTCGGGAGGGTGTTTGCCGTCCCTGCAGAACCCAGTTCCTCCAAGAGCCGATGAGAGAGAGCCATGTCTTCATCCGCTACAGCGAGAGTGGGTTCGGGGCCGATGCGGATCGCGACGGATAGTGTTTTCCTATCCACCCAATCAGCTACTCCGGCGGCCGAGGCGCGCCAACCTCTCGCAATGGCGGCCTCGTGGACGGAGCGGCTGTCCCTGCTCGCAGTGCTATCATTGCTGATTGCGGGGGATGTCTGCGCCTACGCGCTCGCATATCTTCTTATAGAGCCGTTCCTGCCCGCCAATTCCGCGGGGGCCGCTCTCCATCGCATCCTTGTATTGGCGATGTTCGCGACGATCGTTTTGGCTGCTTCGCGATCGCTCTATCCGGGATATCGGATCCATGATCACGAGCAGTTGCGCCGCCGCGCGGCGATATCCGCGATCGTCGCGGCGCTCGCCATATCAGGGACTTTGCTTCTCCCGGAAGGCAAGCGGCTGATATTCGCGGTCACGGCGTTCCTGGTCGCCGGGCTGATCATTCAGCCCGTCATCCATGACATTGCGCGGCGTCTGTGCCGGCGGCTCGGGATCTGGGGCGAAAGAGCGGCGATCGTCGCCGGTCCCAACCGCATGCCGGTCCTGTTGGAGCACTTCAAGCGGCACTGGCGGCTGGGAATCCTGCCGGAACCCGCCTTGGCGCATGGAGGGGGAGACGCATCCAGAAGAGCACCGCGGATCGCGCTGATCGCTGGCGACCTGGCGCCGCCGCTGGAAGAACTGGCGGCTACGCGCCGCCATTTCGCCGAAATCGTCCTTCTTGCCGACATTCCGACGCTGAAACTGACCGGGCTGCGGCCCGCGGATATCGGCGGGCAGATCGGAGTCCGACTGGCTTTCCGCAGCAAGCCCGGCCCGGCTATCGTTCGCCGCGCACTCGACCTCGCGATCGCCCTTCCGGCAATGCTTCTGCTCGCGCCGCTGATCGGGATCGCCGCCATCGTAATCTACGCCATCGATCCGGGGCCGGTCTTCTTCTGGCACGCCAGGGAGGGGCGCGCCGGCCGGCCGCTTCACGTCCTCAAGCTCAGAACCATGTACAGGGACGCCGAACAACGCCTCGAGACCTTGTTGCGCGAGAATCCCGGTATGGCGGCGGAATGGTCGTCCCACTTCAAGCTTCGCCGCGATCCCCGGATTTTGCCGGTAATCGGCCCTCTCCTTCGCAAGACGAGCCTCGATGAGGTTCCGCAATTATTCAACATCATCAGTGGAGAGATGACACTGGTCGGACCGCGTCCCTTCCCCACCTATCACTTGCTGGCCATGGATAAAGGGTTCCGTGACAAGCGGCATTCGGTGACGCCCGGCCTTACCGGCCTGTGGCAAATATCCGATCGGAGCGACGCCGATATCGGCCTGCAGCAACAACTCGACGAGTTCTACATCGACAACAGGTCACTGTGGCTGGACTGGCATATCCTCGCCAGCACGGTCCCGGCGGTCTTCAAGCGCGGCGGAGCTTACTGACGCGTCTCATAAAAAGGGGAACCAGATCATGCATGGACGAAAGCGCGTATTGGTAACGGGTGGGGCTGGATTCCTTGGGTCTTTCCTGTGCGAAAGACTTCTCCGGGAAGATAATGATGTCCTTTGCGTGGACAATTTCTACACCGGCTCACGCGACACGGTCCTGCATCTTCTCGACGATCCTCATTTCGAGATCATTCGCCACGACGTAACCTTTCCGCTCTATGTGGAAGTGGACGAGATCTACAATCTCGCCTGCCCAGCCTCCCCCATCCATTATCAGTTCGATCCGGTTCAGACGGTGAAGACCAACGTGCACGGGGCCATCAACATGCTGGGTCTCGCCAAACGCACGAGGGCGAAGATATTCCAGGCGTCGACCAGCGAGGTTTACGGCGATCCGTCCGTCCACCCCCAGCCCGAGACGTACCGCGGCAGCGTCAACCCCATAGGGCCGCGGGCCTGCTACGACGAAGGCAAGCGCTGCGCGGAGACCCTGTTCTTCGACTACCATCGCCAATATGGCGTCGAAATCCGCGTCGCGCGGATTTTCAACACCTACGGGCCGCGCATGCATCCCAATGACGGCCGCGTCGTCTCGAATTTCATCGTCCAGGCCTTGCGCAACGAGCCGATCACCATCTTCGGAGACGGCTCTCAGACCCGTTCGTTCTGCTATGTCGATGATCTCATCGAAGGTTTCCTGAAGCTAATGGCCGCGCCGCCCGGTTTCACCGGGCCGATCAATCTCGGCAATCCCGGAGAATTCCAGGTGCGGGAACTGGCCGAGATGGTGATCGATATGATCGGATCGAGATCCCGCATCGTCTCCAAACCGCTGCCGGCGGACGACCCGACGCGACGGAAGCCCGACATACGGCAGGCTCAGGAGGAATTGGGCTGGCACCCGACAGTGCCCCTGCGCGAGGGCCTTGCGAAGACGATCGCGTACTTTGACGCAAAGCTGACCGAACGGTCTGGATCGATCGTTCTGGAAGCGCTCGGAACCGGAAGGCGTTCGCCTGTCGAGGTTCCCTCGGGGTTCGCGTCCATCCGCTGAACCCGCCTGACGCAAATCAAACGGTAGCCTGGAGCCGCCCATGCCTTCGAGAAATTCCAGCCTCGGCGCGTCGTTCGATGTGGTCGTTCCGTGCTATAATTACGGGCGATACCTACGCGACGCCGTGGAAAGCGTCCTGGCGCAGGAGGTCGACCTCCGCATCCTGATCATCGACGACGCATCGCAGGACGATTCCGCCGTCGTGGGCCGAGCCTTGGCCGAAGAGGATCACCGCGTCACCTTGCTGCGCCACGGCGCGAACCGGGGGCACATTGCGACATACAATGAGGGGATCGCCTGGGCCACGGCCGATTTCTTCATGATCCTTTCGGCGGATGACATCATGCTGAGAGGAGCGCTCGCGCGCGCCGGGGAACTCTTTCTCAGCGATCGGCGGATTTCGATGATCCATGGCAGGGCAGTCGAATTCGAGGAGGGAATCCCTATCGAGGAATTGCTGACGGGCGCGGTTCCCGTGCGCCCCTGGATGGATAGGAGCGCCCAGACCGCTCCCGCCGGTATCGGCATTCCGGCCCGGATCCTGGAGGAACGGCTTCCCGGAATACGGGCTCTGTCCAGCACAACCGAATTCTACCGCGACAATCGGAAGGCCAACCGCGTCCATACGGCCAGCGTGATATCGAGGACAGCCGTGCAGAAGAAAGTGGGGGGTTATCGCAAGGAATTGCCCCATGCCGGCGATTACGAAATGTGGCTCCGCCTCGCCGCGCACGGGCTGGTCGGGTATGTGCCGCGGTTCCAGGCTGCAATCCGGCGGCATGCGGGCAACATGTCCCGACAATATGACTATGAGCAGGACATCCTGCAGCGGGCCCTCGTACTGCAGATGGTGGAGACGGCCTTGGGCCCGATACTGCCGGAGGAGGTTATGCCGGAGATGCGCGCAAGCATCGCGGCTGAAGCCGTTCGCGCCGCCGGCATACTGTTGGCAAAGGGCGATCAGGCCTTTCGCGCGCAGCTCGAGACCGCGGCGATCGCGCTTGATCCCGGCGTGGTCGACGGAATGGACTGGAAGCTCTACAGGCTGAAACAGATGCTGGGGGCCCGCGCATGGAATCAGGTGCGCGATTGCAAATTGCGCTCGATGAAAGCGATTGGCCAGGTCCGCACGTACCTTGCATCGGCACGATCTCCTACCGAGGGGCGGTACCGATGACCCGCGAGCGCCGCAGCCAAGAGGACGAAACATCTTTCGAGATCCTGTTCTGCGCCAATCCCGATTATTACCAGCACGCGGCGGTGGCGGCCGTTTCGCTTGCGGAAAACAATCACCAATTCCGGGCGAACATTCATGTCCTGACCTGCGCTGAAGATGCAATCGCAGAAGGCATGCTCAGGAATAGTCTGGTCGCATACGGGCACATATACCTCGTCTTCCACCATGTGTCGGATGACAGGCTGAATGATGTCTTCATCGACCGGCATTTGACGAAGGAAACCTATATGCGATTTCTGGCGCCGGAGTTTTTCCCCGCCAGTGTCAGCCGCGTCCTTTATCTCGACTGCGACCTCGTGGTGCTTGATGAACTGAAGTCGCTTTGGGACATGGATCTCCGCGGTAAGGCTATTGCAGCCGCACCCGATTTCCCTTGGGATCAGAGCGGAACGTTGCCGAGCCGCTTGGCATCCCTCGAGCTGGGCGCCGGCCACACCTATGTCAATTGCGGCGTTCTACTCCTCGATCTGGATCACTGGCGGCGGAATCGCGTTTCGGATCGACTCTTCGCCTATGCCAAGGAACGGGGCTCGGCACTAGCGTTCCACGATCAGGACACGATCAATGCCGTCCTTCGCGACGACGTGCATGTGCTCGACTGCCGCTGGAATCTCCAGGCCCGGATGTACATGCTCGGCCGCAGATCGTTCCCGATCGAATTCTCCGCAACGCGGGAGGCCAGGCGGCGGCCCGCCATTGTGCATTATACGACGGGCGACAAGCCGTGGCTGTTTCGTTCGCACGCGGTCCGCAAACTGCACTATTTTCGATATCTGGCCAAAACCGCGTGGCGCACGGCGCGTCCCGACCTGCCAACCGTTTGGCAGCGCTTGGAATGGCGGCTCGGTCGCCAACTCCTGCATCTCGGCATAGACTATGTCTGGCTCGCCTCCTGGATCTGCCGCATCGCGCTCATGCCGGGTCGCGTTCTCCGGCTGGGCCTGAACCGCATCAGGCGATCGGCGCCGCCGACGCTCGCGCGCTTGTGGCGGGCAATTTCATGAGCGAAGTGCGCAGATCGATCCTCTTTTCCGCAGCGGACAAATACGCCTCGCAAGCGCTTATTATCGTTACCACTGCGATCATGGCGCGTCTCCTCACCCCGGCAGAGACCGGGCTCTACGTGATTGCCAACTCCGTCACGCTTCTGGCCAACAGCTTCCGCGATTTCGGCGTCGGCGTTTACATCGTCCAGCAAAAGGCGGTCAGCCGCGATATTCTGCGTTCCGCCTTCACGCTGACATTGCTCTTGTCGTTCACGGCGGCTTCAGCGCTCTGGCTGGGCGCCAGCGCGCTTGCATCCTTCTATCGTTCGCCGGGATTGCAAGCCCTGCTGGTCGTGGCGACGTTGGGCTTTGTGGCGGTTCCTTTCAGCAGCCCGATCATGGCGCTTCTCCAGCGCGAGATGGCGTTCAAGGCGCTTGCCTGCATCAACATCGCCGCTGCGCTGGCCGGCTGCATCATCACCGTCGGTCTTGGCCTGATGGGCGTGGGGCCGGCAAGCTATGTCTGGGGCTCCGTCGGGACCAGCGTGGTGATCTGCATCCTGGCGTTATACCAGCGCCCGGACTTCTGGATCTTTCGCTTGTCCTTTACGCGCATGCGTCCGCTCCTGTCTTTCGGCGCGGTTTCCTCTCTCATCGCCGTCTCCAACATCGCCTATGATCTCCTGCCCAAATTCGCCTTCGGCAAGATTTTGGGTTTCGGAGCCGTCGGGCTCTACGCGCGCGCCCTTACCGTCTGCCAGTTGCCCGACCGCTTCGTCGTTTCGGCGCTCCAACCGGTGGTCCTTCCCGCCTTCGCCCAGCAGGCGCGATCCGGCGATTCGCTTAAGGCCGGCTATCTCCATGGCCTCAACCTGATGACGGCGGTGCAATGGCCTATCCTGATCATGCTTTCGCTGCTCGCAGACCCGGTTGTCCATATCCTGCTTGGGCCGCAATGGGGCGCGGTGCCGCCGCTGGTGCGCATTGTCGCGCTCGCCAACATGGCGCTTGCTCCGGCGGCCCTCACCTATCCGGTCCTGGTGGCGGCCGGCCGCGTCGGCGACGCTCTGTGGGCGACCGTCATCAGCCTGCCGCCCTCCTTCCTGATCGTCGCCGGCGCCGCGTTCTTCGGGCTGGAAGCGGTCGCCGCCAGCCTGTTCCTCGTGGCGCCGCTGCAGATGTTCGTGGCTTATTTCTTCATCCGCCGCGCCATCAACCTGTCGTGGACGGAACTGGCGCTGGCCGCCCGCGACAGCGCCGGCCTTGCGCTCGGCACCGCGATGGCGCCCATCATCGTCGTGGCGACGTCGTCGAGCGGCTTCAATGTCGGATGGCTGCAAACCGCGACGGCACTCGCCGGCGGCGGGTTGGGATGGGCGGCGGTGTTGGTGCTTGTCGACCACCCATTGAAAAGAGAGATCGATGACATCTGGCTCTCCCTGTCAGGGCGGGCTTCGGGAGGCAAGGCTGCGATACCCTGACCTTTAGGCGTGATCCGGAAAAGCGGATGTCGGCTTTCGAGAAAATCACGCGCAAAGACACACGACCTCCCGCCATAAGACCGGTCTGCTCGCGCGAGCGGGCTCGAGAAAGTGAAAACGATGCGTGCAACTTACGATCTTTCAGGAAAGCGGGTCTGGGTCGCGGGCCATCGCGGACTGGTCGGCTCGGCCCTGCTGCGACGGCTTGCGCGCGAAAATGTCGTGTTGCTGACAGCCGGCAAGGACGAACTCGATCTGCGCCGGCAGGCGGATGTCGAGAATTGGATGGCCAGGAGGAAGCCGCAAGTGGTGTTCATGGCGGCGGCCAAGGTCGGGGGCATTCATGCCAACGACAGCTATCCCGCGGATTTCCTTTACGACAATCTCATGATCGAGGCGAATGTCGTTCACGCCGGCTATCTGTCCGGCGTGGAAAAGCTGGTGCTTTTGGGATCGACCTGCATCTATCCAAAGCTCGCGCCACAGCCGATCCCGGAGGAGGCGCTCCTCAGCGGATCGCTGGAGCCGACGAACGAATGGTATGCGGTCGCGAAAATCGCCGGCATCAAGCTCGCCCAGGCCTATAGGCGACAGCATGGTTGCGATTTCATATCGGCACAGCCGAGCAACCTTTATGGCCCAGGCGACAATTTCGACCTCGAAACAAGCCATGTGCTGCCTGCTCTCATCAGGAAGGCGCACGAGGCAAAGCACGCGGGGACCAAAACTCTTTCGGTGTGGGGAAGCGGGACGCCGCTCCGCGAATTCCTGCATGTCGACGATCTTGCCGACGCGCTTGTCTTCCTGGCGCGCAGCTACAGTGGTGAAAGCCCGATCAATGTGGGTTCCGGCAGCGAACTCTCGATCCGGGACCTCGCCCAGGCCGTATGCGCGGCGGTGGGCTTTCAGGGCACGCTCGTCTTCGACAGCTCAAAACCGGACGGCACGCCGCGCAAGCTGGCGGACAGCTCGAAACTCGCCGCCATGGGTTGGCGTCCCCGGATCGGGATCGAGGAGGGGCTTCGGTCGACCTACGACTGGTATCTCGAGCAAGTCGTTCTCAACGCACCGGGAAAATACCGGCGGCCCGTCGCCACTGCCGAGGACGATTGCGGGCGGAATGCCGTTTCTGCCTCTACCCGGCTTTGAAAGCGGAGCTTTTTCCCATCACTTTTCGAGGGCGAGAAAATTGGCGTCTTTACACCGCGATGTAACCGGTTACAATCAGCAGCCAGAGTTGCAGTGATCCTGTTTGGCGTTCCGCCCGGGATCGATATCCCGGAGGAAGACCATGTCATATACCGTCGCAAGCCGAGCAGCGCCCGTCAGCAAGGCGGGAATTCTGGGCCTGGCTTTGCTGCTCACCTGCTCCAGCGCAAGCCTCGTCCACGCGCAAACATTCGATTGGAAGGCGCACAAGGGCGAGACCATCGAGTTCCTCGCCAACAACAACCCGGTTTCCACCGCCATCCTGAAATACAAGGACGACTTCACGAAGCTGACAGGCATCAAGCTCAAGGTCGACAGCTATCAGGAGCAGCAGATGCGCCAGCGCCTGCTGACCGTGATGAACGCGCATAGCAACGAGGTCGATGTCTTTATGACGCTGCCCTCCCGCGAGGGCATGCAGTTCGCGGCCGCCGGCTGGTATGCCGACCTCAATCCGCTGGTGAAGAAGGAGACATCGCCGGACTATGATTTTCCGGATTTGAGCCCCGCTCTGGTCAACGCGGCGACCTTCAACGGCGTTTTCACCGGCATTCCGCTCAATATCGAGGGGCCGCTGCTCTATTACCGCACCGATATCTTCGCCAAGTGCAAGGCCGAGCCGCCGAAGACGATCGGCGATATCGCCAAGGTGGCGAAGACCATTAAGAGCTGCGATTCAAGCATCACGCCCTTTGCCACGCGCGGCCTGAAGCCGGCCCTGCCCTATACGTTCAGCGTTTTCCTGCACAATATGGGCGGATCCTACATGAAGGACGGCAAATCGAACCTGTGCTCGGCGGAAAGCAAGAAGGCACTCTCGACCTATGCCGATCTGATCAAGAACTACGGTCCGGCCGGCGTGGTCAATTACAGCTTCTACCAGCTGAGCGCGCTTTATCGTGCCGGCCGCTCGGCCATGTCGTTCGAATCCTCGAACGAATTCCCCTCGATCATGCAGGGCGGAGCGCGGCTGAAGGACACGGCCATCATTCCGCTGCCGCCGGGAGATGCGGGCTCGCACCCGACCGCCATCGGCTGGGCGCTTGCCGTCTCGAAATTCAGCAGTCATCCCGACGCCGCCTGGTATTTCGTGCAATGGGCGACCAGCCCGAAAATGCAGGCCAGGATGGCGCTCGAAGGCATTGCCCCGCCGCGTAATTCGGTCTCCCAGGATCCGTCTTACCGCAAGTGGCTCGATCAGGCGCCGGTGCGCAAGCAATGGCAGGAAGCGATCGACCATCTTGCCAAGGAAGGCACCTCCGAAGTCGGCTATCCGATCGTGCAAAATCCGCAATCGCGCGAGTTCATCGGCCAAGCGGTGGACAGCATCTTGCTCGGCACAAATACGGTCGATCAGGCCTGCGCGGCGGCTGACGAAAAGCTGAACGCATTGATTAATCAGAAATGAGTCTGGCAGCCCGGCTGATGGACAGCCGGGCTCTTCGCTCGGGAGTTGCAGAATGTCCGTAACGAATCCGTTTCGGCTGAAAGATGGCTTTCGCGCCGTTGTCGTCGGCGGAGCCGGCGGGATCGGTCAACCGATCGTGGAGCTTTTCCGCGATCTCGGCGCTTCGGTGACGGCAACGGCGGTGAGCGAGGCGGAACTTGCCGCGTCTCGGCTCAATGGGAGCGAGAGAGTCGCCCTGCAGGTTCTCGATGTCGCCGACGACGCGGCCGTTGACAGTTTCGCGGCCGGGTTCGATCGGCTCGATGCGCTGGTCAATTGCGCCGGCATCCTGCGCCGCGACCAGGAATATGAGCGCGCCACCTTCCGCAAGATCATCGACGTCAATCTGACCGGCACGTTCAGCACGTCTATGGCCTTCCGCGAGGCGCTTGCCGCGGAGGGAGGATCGATCGTCAACATCGCATCCATGAACGCCTATGCGGCGCTGCCGCGGATTCCGGCCTATTGCGCCAGCAAGGCCGGCGTCGTCATGCTGACCAAAAGCCTCGCGCTCGCCTGGGCCAGCGACGGCATCCGCGTCAATGCGGTCGCGCCGGGCTATATCGAGACGGCCATCAACGCCGAAGGCCGCAAGGATGTCGAACACTATCGCCGCATCGCCGGCCGGACCGCCTTCGGCAGATGGGGTCAGCCCGAGGAGATCGCCGGCGCGACGGTTTTTCTGACGATGCCGGAAGCCGGCTATATCACGGGGACCGTGCTTGCCGTCGACGGCGGCTTCCTCGCAGGCTGAGACCCTTTCATGAAGTCAACGCCCGACAACACACGGACGCAGCTTGCAGCGCTTTCAGCGCCGGCGCTGGTCTTTACCGTGGGAATGATCGCCTTTCCCTTCTTCTATACGATCTGGCTCAGTCTCGAGGCCTTTTCCGCGACCGGCGCCAGCCATTTCGCCGGCATCGTCAACTACCGTCACATGGTCAATGACGCCGAGTTCTGGCACGGTCTCGTCGTAACCTTCACGCTCTATTTCCTGTCGCTGGCTCTGCAACTCATCGCCGGCACATATCTTGCGCTCCTGCTTTTCCGCTCGAAGCGCTTGCCGGGCATCATCCGCTCGCTTTTCATCTCGCCTTTCATGATGCCGCCTGTGGTGGCCGGGATGATGTGGCTGGTCATCCTCGACCCCTCGCTTGGCGCGGCGAACTATATCCTTACTTCGCTCGGCCTGCCGCCTTCCGACTGGCTCGCCTCGCCTACCTGGGTCATCCCGACGGTGGCGCTGATCGATACGTGGCAATGGGCGCCCTATGTCGCGCTGATCGTTCTCGGCGGCCTGCAATCCCTGCCGCCCAGTGTCTATGAGGCGGCCGAGATCGACGGCGCGTCGCCTTTCAAAAGGCTCTACCGGATCACGCTGCCGCTCCTGATGCCGACAATCATGACAGCGACGATCCTGCGCAGCGTCGATCTGCTGCGCTTCTTCGACATCATCTACATCACCACCCAGGGCGGTCCGGCGAACGCGTCGGACACACTTAATATTTACGGCTTTCGGGTCGGCTTCGAATTCTTCCAGTTCGGCTATGCGAGCGCGCTTATGGTGACGCTTTCGGTGATCGTTCTGGGCGCCGTCCTTGTCCTGAACCGCATGCGTGCGGCGGTCGCCTGGTAGGAGAAGGACGATGAACGACAAGACGCTTTCCGACCGTTTGATCGGCTATCTCAACACCTTGCAACTTGCTTTTGCCGGCCTGGTCGTCATCGTGCCGACGCTGTGGATGGTGCTTTCCTCCTTCAAGCAATCCTACGAGGTCACGGCGTATCCGCCGACGATCTTCTTCACGCCGACGCTGTCGAACTACGCCACCCTGTCGCAGACGACGCCCTTCCTGCACTATGGGCTGAACAGTGTCATCGTAACAATCGGCTCGACCCTGATCGGCCTCATCCTCGGCACGCCCGCGGCCTTTGCCGTCTCCTGGACGCGCGTAACCTGGCCGGCCGTGGTGGCGCTCGTCGCGCGCATGGCCCCGGGCACGCTCTTCCTGCTTCCCTGGTATGTCATGTTCCGGCATTTCGACATGATCGGTAGCTATTGGTCGCTGATCCTCACCCATGCGGTCATAACCATGCCGATCGTCATATGGGTG
>Ga0187809_10000792_pt1 | contig 15890 bp, 10 predicted proteins | sample NC_wetland_sal_i_8_FD_132415 | JGI IMG/M metagenome (GOLD analysis project Ga0187809, IMG submission 132415) | Wetland sediment microbial communities from Neuse River Estuary, North Carolina, USA - ASW_4 | ecosystem: Environmental > Aquatic > Freshwater > Wetlands > Sediment | place: USA: North... | reverse complement strand
GGTACGCGGGAGCCGGTTGCGAGCACGGTCGCGTCGAAGCCCTCGAGCGGGCGGTCGACCTCGGTCCGGAAATGGAATTCGACCCCTTCGTCGCGCAGCTGCTGCAGTCGCCGCTCGATGACGTGCTTCTCGATCTTGAAGTCGGGGACGCCGAAGCGGAGGAGTCCCCCGCCCGCCTCGTCGCGCTCGAACACCGTCACCGTGTGGCCGGCGCGGTTGAGCTGCTGCGTACATGCGAGGCCGGAGGGACCGGAGCCGACCACGGCGACGCTCTTGCCGGTGCGGCGTGCGGGCGGGCGCGGCGCGATCCAGCCCTCCGCCCAGCCGCGGTCGACGATCGCGAGCTCGATCTGCTTGATCGTCACCGCGTTGCCTTCCTCGATCTCGAGCACGCACGCCGCCTCGCACGGAGCGGGGCAGAGCCGGCCGGTGAACTCGGGGAAGTTGTTCGTGCGGTGCAGCTGGTCGAGCGCCTCGCGGAACCGGTCGCGGTACACGAGGTCGTTCCAGTCGGGGATGAGGTTCCCGAGCGGACACCCGCTGTGGCAGAAGGGGACGCCGCACTCCATGCAGCGGGCACCCTGCTCACGGAGCTCCACGAGCGGCAGCGTCTTGACGAACTCGCGGTGGTCGCCGACGCGCTCGCTCGGCGAGCGCTCCGGCGTCTCCGCGCGCCCGATCCTCAGGAAGGCGCCGAGCTCGCCCACTAGGCCGCTGCCTCCTCGGTTTCACGGGTGAAGAAGCCCTCGCCTCCGGTGGACACGGCGCCGTCCTCGAGCGCGCGCCGGTATTCGTGCGGCATCACCTTCACGAACGCGCCGAAGTCGACCTCGACGGTGGAGTCGGTGCGCTCCCGGTGCTCGTCGACGAGCGCGCTCATGACGCGCAGGTCCTCCGGCTCGAGCTCCTCGAGCGCGACGAGCTCGTGGTTGCACCGTTCGGCGAACGTGCCGTCGCGGTCGAGCACGTACGCGATACCGCCGCTCATACCGGCGGCGAAGTTCCGCCCGGTCGGACCGAGGACGACGACCATGCCGCCCGTCATGTACTCGCAGCCGTGGTCGCCGACGCCCTCGACGACGGCGATCGCGCCGGAGTTGCGCACGGCGAAGCGCTCTCCGACGAGCCCTCGGAAGAAGGCGCGGCCGCTCGTCGCCCCGTACAGGATCGTGTTCCCCGCGATGACGTTCTCCTCGGCGCGGAACGCGGCCGTCTCGGGCGGCCGCAGCGCGAGGACGCCCCCGGAGAGACCCTTGCCGACATAGTCGTTCGCGTCGCCCACGAGCGTGAACTCGATGCCGGGCGCCAGCCACGCGCCGAACGACTGCCCCGCCGAGCCGCGGAAGCGAAAACGCCGCGTGCGCGAGTCGTCGTGCGTGACGACGTGGTGCGACAGGATGCCGCCGACCGTCCTGTTGACGTTGCGGATGTCGAGCTCCGCTTCCTGGAGCTCGAGCAGTGACCAGTCCAGTGCGTCGAGGAGTGCGGGCTCCTGGCCGTGCGTACGGCGGAGCGGCGCGCCGTCGACGGGAGCGAGGATGTTCGACAGGTCGACGCCGCGCTGACGCCACGCCGACACCGCCTCGTCGGCGTCGAGCAGGTCGACACGGCCGACGATGTCCTCGAAGCGCGCGATCCCGAGCTGGGCCATCAGCCGGCGCACCTCTTCCGCGACGAAGAAGAAGAAGTTGACGACGTGCTCCGGCTTGCCGGCGAAGCGCTCCCGCAGCACGGGATCCTGCGTGGCGATGCCGACCGGGCACGTGTTCAGGTGGCAGGCGCGCATCATCACGCAGCCCGACGCGACGAGCGGCGCGGTCGCGAATCCCATCTCGTCGGCTCCGAGGAGCGCAGCGACGACGACGTCGCGCCCCGTCTTGATCTGGCCGTCAGTCTGCACCCAGATGCGCGAGCGGAGGTCGTTGCGGACCAGCGTCTGCTGCGTCTCTGCGAGCCCGATCTCCCACGGCACCCCCGCGTGGAGGATCGACGACACCGGGGACGCGCCCGTACCGCCGTCGTGGCCGGAGATGAGCACGTGGTCGGCTCCGGCCTTCGCGACGCCGGCCGCGACGGTTCCGACGCCGACCTCGGCGACGAGCTTCACCGAGATGCGCGCGTCCGGGTTCGCGCACCGCAGGTCGTAGATGAGCTGCTTCAGGTCCTCGATCGAGTAGATGTCGTGGTGGGGCGGCGGGGAGATGAGGCCGACGCCCGGCGTCGTCATCCGGACGGCCGCGATGTAGCGGTCGACCTTGTGGCCCGGTAACTGGCCGCCCTCGCCGGGCTTCGCGCCCTGCGCCATCTTGATCTGCAATTCGTCCGCATTCGCGAGGTAACGCGCATTGACCCCGAAGCGTCCGGACGCCACCTGCTTGATCTTCGAGCGCCGCTCGTCGCCGAAGCGCTCGGGATCCTCGCCGCCCTCGCCCGTGTTCGAGCGCCCACCGATGCGGTTCATCGCCACCGCGAGGGTCTCGTGCGCCTCGCGCGAGATCGAGCCGAGCGACATTGCGCCGGTGGAGAAGCGCTTCACGATGTCGGCCGCAGGCTCGACCTCCTCGAGTGGAATCCCGTGCTCGGGGAAGCGGAGGCGCATCAGCCCACGCAGCGTCGAGCGCCGCGACGAGTCGGCGTTGACGGCGCGCGAGAACTGCTCGTACGTCTCCCACCTGCCGGAGCGAACGGCGTGCTGGAGGAGCGAGATCGTCTCCGGATTCCATTGGTGGTGCTCGCCGTCCCGCCGCCACGCGAGGAGGCCGACGATGGGGAGGAGGTCGTCGCCGCTGCCGGGATAGGCCCGCGCATGCCGCGCCAGCGCCCCCTCGGCGAGCTCGTGCAGCCCGACGCCGCCGATCCGCGACGGCGTGGAGGTGAAGTAGCGCTCGACGAGCTCGGGCGCGAGGCCGACCGCCTCGAAGATCTGCGCGCCGCAATATGACGGGATGGTCGAGATCCCCATCTTCGACATGACCTTGAGGAGGCCCTTCCCGATGCCCTTGATCGCACGCGCCTGGGCCTGCTCGGCCGTCATCTCCTCCGGCAGCCAGCCGAGCTCGACGAGCTCGGACAGCGTCTCGAGCATGAGGTACGGGTTGACCGCGGCGGCGCCGTAGCCGACGAGCACGGCGATCGAGTGGACGCTTCGCGGCTCGCCCGACTCGACGACGATCCCGGCCTGCAGGCGCGTCCCCTCGCGCACCAGGTGGTGGTGCACAGCGGCGGTGGCCAGCAGCGACGGGATCGGGACGCGGTCCGGGCCTGCCGCACGATCCGAGAGGACGAGGATGTTCGCACCGCCGGCGAGCGCCTCGTCGGCGTCGGCGCAGACGGCGCCGAGGGCACGTTGCAGGCCGTCGGCCCCTTCGCGTACGGGCCACGTGGTGTCGATCGTCCGCGAGCGGAAGACGTCGGACACGACCTGGCGCAGCCGCTCGAGCTCGTCGTCGCGGAGGATCGGGTTCTCGATCACCAGCTGCCGTGCGTGCTCCGGCGTCTCGTCGAGCAGGTTCCGCTCGGAGCCGACGCTCGCGGCGACGCTCATCACGCACGACTCGCGGATCGAGTCGATCGGGGGGTTCGTCACCTGCGCGAACAGCTGCTTGAAGTACGAGTAGAGCAGCGGCTTCCGCTCGGAGAGGACCGCGAGAGGCGTGTCGTTCCCCATCGAGCCGACCGCCTCCTCGGCGTTGCGCGCGAGCGGCGCGAGCATCGCCTTCATGTCCTCCTGCGCATAGCCGAAGAGGAGCTGTCGCCGGCGCAGCGGCTCCGACGGCAGTGCGGGTCGCGCGCGCGCCGGCGGCAGGTCGGCGAGGTGCTGCACGTTCTCCGCGTACCACTGCGCGTACGGCTTCCGCGACGCGACCTCGCGCTTCACCTCGTCGTCCGCGACGATGCGGTGTCGATCGAGGTCGACGAGGAAGATCTTCCCCGGCTGCAGCCGGCCCTTGCGCACGATGCGCTCCGGCGCGTCGTCGAGCACGCCGGTCTCCGATGCCATCACCACCCAGCCGTCGTCGGTCTCGTACCAGCGTCCCGGACGCAGGCCGTTGCGGTCGAGCGTCGCGCCGATCACGCGCCCGTCGGTGAAGGCGATCGCCGCCGGGCCGTCCCACGCCTCCATCAGGCACTGGTGGTACGCGTAGAAGCCTGCGAGCTCGTCCGGGGGCTGCGACTCCGGGATCATCATCATCACGGCGTGCGGGAGCGACCGGCCCGCGAGCACGAGCAGCTCGAGCACGTTGTCGAAGGTCGCGGTGTCGGAGCCGCCGGGGCGGATCACCGGCAGCACCTTCTGCAGGTCGTCGCCGAACAGATGCGACGCAAGCTGGGACTCGCGCGCGTGCATCCAGTTGACGTTGCCCCGCAGCGTGTTGATCTCGCCGTTGTGGGCGATCATCCGGTACGGGTGCGCGAGCTCCCAGCTCGGGAACGTGTTCGTCGAGAAGCGGGAGTGGATGAGCGCGAGCGCGCTCGCGAAGCTCGGGTCGCGGAGATCCGGGTAGAAGCCCGCCAGCTGCGGCGCGGTCAGCATCCCCTTGTAGACGAGCGTCCGCGAGGAGAGGCTCGGGATGACGAGCTCGGTGCCTGCGCCCAGCTCGGCGACGCGGCGGATGACATAGAGCTTCCGCTCGAAGGCATCGCCCTCGAGCCCCTCCGCGGCGACGACGAACTGGCGGATCCGCGGCATCACCTCCCGCGCCGTTCGGCCGATGTGCGTGGCGTCGAAGGGGACGTCCCGCCAGCAGACGAGCCGTTGGCCCTCCTGCTCGATCGCCGCTTCGAGCGCATCGCATCGTTCCCCGAAGCACGTCCCGACGCCGTAGCGGCCGGCCGGCGGCAGCGCGTCTCCCAGGATGCCTCGGAAGAAGGCGTCGGGGACCTGCACGAGGATCCCGGCGCCGTCGCCCGTGTCCTTGTCCGCTCCAGCGGCCCCGCGGTGCTCGAGGTTGGTGACCGCCGTCAGCGCCCGCTCGACCGTCTCGCGGCTCGGGACGCCGTCGAGCCGCGCCACGAAGGCGACGCCGCACGCGTCGTGCTCGAAGGAGGGGTCGTACAGACCGGGTTGTCGGTGCTGCGGCAAGGGCGTCTCCGGAGGGCGGGGAGCAGTTCCGCCTTGTGGGCTAGTCGGCGGTGGCGGAAAGGGAGGCCGACTAGCGAGGATCGATGCGCGCGGCAAAGACGGTCGAAGGCTTTGTGTTGACCGTCGCGCGGGACATCAGACAACTGAGGGTAGCGCTCTCAGCGGCCGGATACCAGGCCGGGTTCCGCCTCGTTCTCCGGTTTCACGAAACGGCCGGAATTTGACAAGGGCGGCGCAGGCGTGCATCCTCAGAGGACGATGACGACCGCGATCACACGCGCCGCAGGCCTTTCCGGCCTCATTCTCATCGTCGTCATCTTCATTCTCCCCTAACGGGGAGAGGACACGAACACGCGCCCTCGACGGCGCAGACGCCGACCTCACCGCACCACAGGTGCGCCCTCTGATGCGAAGCAAGGAGGAAGTGTCCCGTGTCCCGCAGGATCCAGGTATTCGACACCACGTTGCGTGACGGCGAGCAATCGCCGGGCATCGCACTGTTGCCGGACGAGAAGGCGACCATTGCGGAGCAGCTCGAACGGCTCGGCGTGGACGTTGTCGAGGCTGGCTTCCCGGGCGCGTCCCCCGGCGATTTCGAAGGAGTCCGCGCGGTCTCCGGCGCCGTTCGCAAGCCGACGGTCGCTGCGCTCGCGCGCTCGGTACGTGAGGATCTCGACGCGGCCGCGGAGGCGCTGGCCGACGCGCGCCGCTCGCGCATCCACATCTTTCTGGCGACGAGCCCGATCCACATGGAGCGGAAGCTCGGCCTGCAGCCGGCCGAGGTCGTCGCCCAGGCCCGGTGGGCGGTCGCCTACGCCGCCGAGCGCGCCGACGAGGTCGAGTTCTCGGCGGAGGACGCCACTCGCTCGGACCCGGAGTTCGTCGCACGAGTCTGCCGCGTCGTGATCGAGGCCGGCGCAACGATCGTCAACCTTCCCGACACCGTCGGCTACTCGGTGCCGGACGAGTACGCGGCGTTCCTCCAGAACGTGCGACGCCGCTGCCCCGAGCTGCGGCGGGTCACGCTCTCCGCGCACTGCCACGACGACCTCGGGCTCGCGGTCGCGAACTCGCTCGCCGCAATCCACGCCGGCGCCGATCAGGTCGAGTGCACGATCAACGGCCTGGGTGAGCGCGCAGGCAATGCCTCGCTCGAGGAGATCGTCGTCGCGCTGAAGATCCGCAGCGACCACTTCGAGGTCGAGACCGGCATCGACACCGAGCAGATTGCGGAATCGTCGCGGCTCGTGTCGGAGCTCACCGGCTACGCCGTCCAGCCGAACAAGGCGGTCGTCGGTGCGAACGCGTTCGCGCACGAGGCCGGCATCCACCAGGACGGGATGTTGAAGGATCCGCGGACGTACCAGATCATCGATCCCGCCGACGTCGGTGTGCGCATGACGCTTCCGCTCGGCAAGCACTCGGGCCGTCACGCGTTCGCGCGCGCGTGCGCCGAGCGCGGGATCCATCTCAGCGGCGAGGAGCTCAACGCCGCCTTCCGCCGCTTCAAGGTGCTCGCCGACAGCGGCGGCGCCGTTCCGCTCGACGTCGTGTTCGAGGGGGTGCCGGCATGAGCAAGACGATTGCGTGCCTCACCGGCTCCGGAACCGCTCCGGAGCTGATGGCGGAGGCGATGTACGCGCTCGACGCGGTCGCGCGCCTGCACGGCTTCGTGTTCGACCAGGTGCACGCGCCGTTCGGCGGCGTCGCGCTCTCACGACTCGGGCAACCGGTGCCCGCGAGCACGCGCGACGCCGTGCTCGGGGCGGACGCCGTCCTCGTCGCAGGTGCAGAAGAGCCCGCCCTCGACGACGTCATGGCCGAGCTCGACCTGCGTGCACGGGTGACTCGCGTCCGCTTCGGCGAGCGCGACGACGTGGCGTTCGTCACCGCGGTGCGCGAGGACGCAGCCGAGTGGACGGTGCGGAAGGCGTTTGCGATCGCGGAGACGCGCAGCATGCGGCTCACGTGCGTCGGCGACAACGGCTGGTGCGAGGCGGTGAATCTCGCTGCGCCGGAGCACGAGCACGTCCGCGTCGAGCACGTCTCGCCACGCGATGCGATGCCGTTCGCCGCGTTCAATCCCGGCCGGTTCGACGTCGTCGCAGTCGCACCCCCGTGGGCCGAGGGCATGGTCGACATCGCCGCGGCCGCGGCATCCCACCGAGTGGCGGCGCACGCGCTGCTCGCCGAGCACGGGCCGAGCCTGTTCGTCCCGTCGCCGGACGGCGGCTTTGCGCTCGCCGGCCACGGTGTCGTCAATCCGAGCAGCATGCTGCTCGCCGCCGCGCTCACGCTCGAGCACGGGCTCGGCGAGCCGGCGGCGGCGGACACGCTCGCAGGCGCGGTCTCGGCGGCGCTCGCCGAGGAGCCGGTGCGCTTCGGCATCCGTGCATCGACGCGCGAGTTCACCGGTCGCGTCCTGCGCAGCTTCCAGCTCGCCATGAGAACGGAGTTCGCATGAGGATGAATGGCGCCGACGCCATTCTTCGGTCGCTCGAGGCGGAGGGGGTGGACGTCGCCTTCGGCCTGCCCGGGGGCGCGATCCTTCCCCTCTATGACGCGCTCGCGCGTGGGACGACGGTGCGCCACGTGCTCGCGCGGCACGAGCAGGGCGCCGGCCACATGGCCGAGGGCTATGCGCGGGCCTCCGGCCGCCCCGGCGTCGCGTTCGCGACCTCCGGGCCGGGCGCGACCAACCTCGTCACGCCGATCGCGGACGCATGGATGGACTCGACTCCCCTCGTCTGCATCACCGGCCAGGTGCGGTCGCACCTCATCGGCAGCGACGCCTTCCAGGAATGCGACATCACCGGCATCACCATCCCGATCGTCAAGCACTCGTGGCTCGTGCAGGACGTCGAGGAGCTGCCGCACGTGATCAAGTCCGCGTTCCATGTCGCGCGCACCGGACGCTGCGGTCCCGTCCTCGTGGACGTGCCGCGCGACATCCAGGAGGCGGAATTCGATTTCTCGTACCCCGAGACGGTCTCCCTCCCGGGATGGAAGCCGCCCCGCCGAGGCCACGAACGGCAGATCCTGGCTGCCGCGCAGGCGATCGCCGCGGCGGAGCGGCCCATCCTCTACGTCGGCGGAGGCGTCCTCAACGCCGACGCGAGTGAGCAGCTGCGGGCGCTCGCCGAGCGCGGCCGGCTACCGGTCGTGACCACGCTGATGGCGAAGGGCGCGTTCCCCGAGAGGCACGAGCTGCACGCGGGCTGGCCGGGCATGCACGGCCCGAAATGGTCGAACTGGGCGCTGAACAAGGCCGACCTCATCGTCGCCGTCGGCTCGCGCTTCGACGATCGCGTGACCGGCAAGGTCTCCGCCTTCGCACCGGGGGCGGCGGTCGTGCATCTCGACATCGACGCCGCCGAGATCTCGAAGATCCGCCGCGCCGACATCCCGGTGGTGGGGCCGTTGCAGCCGGTGCTCGCCGAGCTCACCCGCCTCGTGGGCGAGAGCCTTCGTCCCGGGCGGACGGAGCCGTGGCTCCGGCAGATCGCCGACTGGCGCGAGCAGTTCCCGCTCCGCTACAGGCGCGACGGCGACATGCTGAAGCCGCAGCTCGTGCTGGAGACGCTGCAGGAGCTGACTGCGGCGCGCGACGACGTCGTGTGGACGACCGGCGTGGGGCAGCACCAGATGTGGGCGATGCAGTACCTCCTCTGCCAGCGACCGCGCTCGTTCATCACCTCGGGCGGCCTCGGGACGATGGGCTACGGCGTCCCCGCGGCGATCGGGGCGAAGGCCGCGCGCCCCGACGCGACCGTCGTGTGCGTCGACGGGGACGGCTGCTTCCAGATGACGCAGCAGGAGCTCGCGACGGCGGTGCTCGAGGATCTGCCGATCGTCGTCGTCGTCGTCAACAACGGCTACCTCGGCATGGTGCGCCAGTGGCAGGACATGTTCTTCGAGGAGCGCTTCTCGCAGATCCGCCTGACGCACGCCGTCCCGGACTACGCGGCGCTGGCCCGTGCGTACGGCGCCGAGGGCTTCACCGTCGAGAACGAGAACGACCTCGAGGGCGCGCTCGCCGAGGCGCTCGCCTGCGGGCGCACCGCCGTCGTCGATGCCCGCGTCGACCCGCGCGAGCACTGCTTCCCGATGATCCCGGCCGGGGCCGCCGCGCTCGATCTCGTCGAGTTCGACGAAGCGGCGACGCTGAGCGTCGACGAGGTGACGGCGTGAAGCACACGCTGAGCGTCCTCGTCGAGAACAAGCCCGCTGTGCTCATGCGCATCGCCAGCCTGTTCGCCCGCCGCGGGTTCAACATCGACAGCCTCGCCGTCGGCCCGACCGAGCGCCACGACGTGTCGCGCATCACCATCCGGGTCGACTGCGAGACGAGCCCGCTCGAGCAGATAGAGAAGCAGATGCACAAGCTCGTGAACGTGCTCCGCGTCGCGGAGCTCGTCCCCGGCGAGTCGATCGAGCGCGAGCTCGTGCTCATGAAGGTGTCGGCGCCGCCTGCGAAGCGCGCGGAGCTGATGGCGCTCGGAGAGGTGTTCGGCGCGCGCGTCGTCGACCTCGGCCCCGACTCGATCGTCTTCGAGCTCACGGGGCCGCCCGAGGACGTCGACTCGTTCGAGGAGCTCGTCCGCCCGCACGGGCTGCAGGAGCTCGTCCGCACCGGGCGCATCGGGCTCGGGCGGGCTCACCGTCCGAACAGGAACCGCCCCAAACAGCACGTATTGGCATGAACGCCGGGGACAGGCCCCAGTCGTTTCACCGAAAGGAGCATCAGTGGCAACCATCTATCGCGAAGGGGATCTCGACCTCCTCTCCGGCAAGGTCGCCGTCATCGGCTACGGCAGCCAGGGTCACGCCCATGCGCTGAACCTGCGCGACTCCGGCGTGGACGTGCAGGTCGGGCTGCGCGACGGAAGCGCGTCGCGCGATGCGGCGGAGGAGGCCGGCCTCGACGTGCGCTCGATCGCCGACGCCGTCCGCGGCGCGCAGGTGGTCGCGCTCCTGCTGCCTGACCACGTGCAGAAGCAGGTCTGGGACGAGCAGATCGCGCCGAACCTCGAGCCGGGCGCGGCCGTCCTCTTCGCCCACGGGCTCAACATCCACTTCGGCCGCATCGCGCCGCCGGAAGGGCACGACGTGATCATGGTGGCGCCGAAGGCGCCTGGCCACCGCGTCCGAGAGCTGTACGTCTCGGGGGCGGGGACGCCGGGCCTCGTCGCGGTGCACACGAATGCGAGCGGCAACGCGCTCGAGCTCGCGCTCGCCTACGGCGCCGGAATCGGCTGCGCGCGCGTCGGGCTCCTCGAGACGACCTTCGCCGAGGAGACCGAGAGCGACCTCTTCGGCGAGCAGGCGGTGCTGTGCGGGGGCGTCCCCGCGCTCGTGCAAGCAGGGTTCGACGTCCTCGTCGAGGCCGGCTACCAGCCCGAGATCGCCTATTACGAATGCCTCAACGAGCTGAAGCTCATCGTCGACCTCCTCTACCAGGGCGGGTACGAGTACATGCGGTACTCCGTGTCGGACGTCGCCGAGTACGGCGACCTTTCGCGCGGCCCGCGCGTCGTCGACGACGGCACCAAGCAGCGGATGCGCGAGATCCTCGAGGAGGTGCGCAGCGGCGCGTTCGCGCGGGAGCTGTTCGCCGACGACGAGGCGGGTCGCCCGAAGTTCGCGGAGCTGCGCAGCGAGGGTGAGGCGCGCGCGGCGGAGATCGAGCGGGTCGGGAAGGAGCTCCGCGCGCTCGCAGGGGTCGAGGGGCTGCTCGGGGCGGAGGCGCGTGGCGTCAGTTGACGTCGGCATCGGCCTTCTCGGCTACGGGACGGTCGGCTCCTCGGTCAACCGGATGCTGGTCGAGAGCGCCGACGAGATCGAACGCGCGACCGGCCACCGCCTGCGCGTCGTCCGTGCGCTCGTCCGCGATCCGAAGAAGGATCGGCCGTTCCCGCCCGGCGACGGCGTCCTAACCGACGACTTCGCGTCGCTCAGGGACGATCCCGACGTGCACGTCGTCGCCGAGGTCATGGGCGGCGTCTCGCCGGCCGGGGACTACGTCCGCGAGCTGCTGAGCGCGGGCAAGCCCGTCGTCTCGGCGAACAAGCAGCTGATCGCGCGCGACGGCGCCGAGCTCTTCGCGGCGGCGTCCGAGGCCGGCGTGCAGCTGCGCTTCGAGGCGTCCGTGTGCGCGGCCATCCCCGTCGTGAAAGTGCTGCGCGAGTCGCTCGTCGTCACGAACGTCCACCGTGTGCTCGGAATCGTCAACGGGACGACGAACTTCATGCTCTCGGCGATGGAGCGCGGCGGCACCTACGCCGAGGCGCTCGCCGAGGCGCAGCGGCTCGGGTATGCCGAGGCTGACCCGACCGACGACGTCAGCGGCGCGGACGCGGCCGCGAAGATGGCGATCCTCGCCACGGTCGCATTCGGCTCGCGCGTCCGCTTCGAGGACGTGGAGCGCCGCGGCATCGACGAGCTCGAGCCGGCCCACGTCGCAGCGGCATCGGAGCTCGGGATGGTCATCCGCCTCATCGGCATCGCGACGCTCGTCGGCGACGCGGTCGACGTCCGTGTGCAGCCTGCGCTCGTCGACCGGGCGCATCCGCTCGCCGCAGTCGACGGCGCCTTCAACGCGGTGATGCTCCAGGGCGACGCGATCCGGGAGATCACGCTCGAGGGGCCGGGCGCGGGCGGGGTCGAGACCGCGTCCGCCGTCGTCGCCGACCTCGTCAGCGTCGTCGGGACGAGCGGCACCGGGTTCCTCCAGAACGACGCGTGCTGGCGCGAGCTCGACCGACTGCCGCAGAGCGACTGGTTGTCGCCCTTCTACGTCCACCTGGAGGTGTCGGACCGGCCGGGTGTGCTCGCGCATGCGGCCAGCAGGCTTGCCGCGCACGAGGTCTCGGTGGCGCAGCTCGTGCAGCGGCTCGGGGACGGCGCGGCGACGCTCGAGCTCGTCCTCCACCGGGCGTCGTTCGGGGCCGTGTCGGCGGCGCTGCGGGAGATCGCCGCCTTCCCGGAGGTCCTGCGGCCCCCTTTTCTCCTCCCGGTCATCTCGGAGCGCGGGCTGTGATCACCCTCGGCGAGGGAAACACCCCGCTGCTTCCGGCGCCCCGCCTGTCGGAGCGCCTCGGCGTCGAGGTCTGGCTGAAGTGGGAGGGCGCGAACCCGACGGGGTCGTTCAAGGATCGCGGCATGGCGGTCGCCGTCTCGCGCGCGCTCGAGCGGGGCGCGGCCGGCGTCGTGTGCGCGTCCACCGGAAACACCGCCGCGTCGTGCGCCGCGTACGCCGCGCGTGCAGGCCTCTCGGCGGTCGTGATCACGCCGCGCGGCGCGGTCGCGCGCGGAAAGGTCGCGCAGGCGCGGGCGACGGGAGCGGACGTGCGCGAGATCGACGGAACCTTCGAGGAGGCGCACCGGGAGGCCCGCCGGCTCGCCGAGGACGAGGGCTTCGTCAACGTCAACTCGATCAATCCCGACCGCATCGAAGGGCAGAGCTCGGCCGCGCGCGAGATCGTGCAGCAGCTCGGCCGCGTTCCGGACGTGCTCGCGCTGCCGTACGGCGGCGGCGGCAACACGGTCGCGTATGCATCCGGCTTCGGCGAGCAGCTGCCGCGCTTCGTCCTCGGCGAGTCCGAGCGCCGCAGCGAGACGTTCGCATCCGCGATCCGCATCGCCGATCCCGTGCATCGCATCGAGGTCGGCCGTGTGCTGGAGCGCTCGGGCGGGGTGTGCATCCCGCTGTCGGAGGAGCAGATCGAATCGGCGTGGCGGCTCGTCGCGCACGAGGAGGGCGTCTTCTGCGAGCCGGCGTCGGCCGCCGGCATCGCCGCCGTCGCCGCCGCCGAGGTGCACGGGAGCGTCGTGTGCGTGCTGACCGGCCACGGGCTCAAGGACCCGGATGCGACGGAAAGGATCGCGGCGTGAAGGTCAGGGCGCCCGCCACGGCGGCGAACCTCGGTCCCGGCTTCGACGTCGCCGCCGTCGCGTTCGACCTCTGGAACGAGGTCGAGGTCGGCGAGGGCAACGGCCGCGTCGACGAGGAGAACCTCGTCGTGCAGGCGTTCTCGCGCTACGCATCCCCGCGGGGCAAGTCGTTCACGTTCGTCGAGCGGATCCCGCGGGAGCGCGGTCTCGGCTCGAGCGCGTCCGCGGTCGCGATGGGGCTCGTCGCCGGCGCGCTCGCTGCGGGCGTCGACCCGACCGCCGACGAGCTGCTCGAGCGGGGTGCCGAGCTCGAAGGACACTCTGACAATCTCGGCGCCGCCCTCGCCGGCGGCGTCTGCCTCACGTGGGAAGGCCGCATCGCGCGTGTCGCCGACGACCTTCCCGCCGCCGTCGTGGCCGTGATTCCGGAGAACCGCGTCCTCACTGCAAATGCGCGTGGGCTGCTGCCGCAGGCTGTCCCGCACGAGGACGCGGCATTCAGCGCGGGAAGAGCCGCGCTGCTGGGTGCGGCGCTCGCCGCCGGGAGTCCCTCCCTGCTGGCGGCGAGCGCCGCCGACCGCTTGCACGAGCCGTACCGCGCCGGCGACGCGCCGCAGCTCCAGGAGATCCGCCGCGACCTGCCCGACGGCGCACTCGGCGCGGCCCTCTCGGGATCCGGGCCGACCGTCCTCGTCTGGGCGGAGCGCGAGCGGGCCGCCGACGTCGAACGTGAGCTCGCTCGGCGATTCCCCGACTGCGACGTGCGCCGGCTTCCCGTCACCTCGTCGGGAGCAGGACCGGCATGACCGATCCGTATTCGAGGCCGTCCGATCCCGCCAAGCGGCATAGCGCGGCGCTGACCGACGGCGTCGACCGTGCGCCTGCGCGCGCCATGTTGAAGAGCATCGGCTTCGACGACGACGCGCTCGCACGCCCCCTCGTCGGGATCGCGACGACCTGGATCGAGACGATGCCGTGCAACTGGAACCAGCGCGAGCTTGCGCGCCACGTGCGCCGCGGAATCCTCGACGCCGGTGGCACGCCGATGGAGTTCAACACGATCGCCGTCTCCGACGGTGTGTCGATGGGAACCGAGGGGATGCGTGCGTCGCTCGTCTCGCGCGAGGTGATCGCCGACTCGATCGAGCTCGTCGCGCGCGGCCACCTGCTCGACGGGCTCGTGTGCATCGTCGGCTGCGACAAGACGATCCCCGCCGCGGTGATGGCGCTCGCGCGGCTCGACCTGCCCGGGCTCGTCTTCTACAACGGCTCGATTGCGCCCGGGCGCTTCCGCGGCCGTGACGTCACCATCCAGGACGTCTTCGAGGCGGTCGGCGCCGCCGCGGCCGGGCGGATGTCGAACGACGACGTGCACGAGCTGGAGGACGTCGCGTGCCCCGGTGCCGGCGCGTGCGGGGGCCAGTTCACCGCGAACACGATGGCGACCGTCGTCGAGTTCCTCGGCATCAGCCCCGCGGGGCTGAACGACGTCCCGGCGACCGATCCGGCGAAGCCCGACGCGGCCTACGAGGCGGGACGCGTGGCGATGCGGCTCGTGCGTGAGGACGTCCGCCCGTCGCAGGTCATGACGCGTGACGCGCTCGAGAACGCGGTCGCCGCGGTCGCGGCGACGGGAGGGTCGACGAACGGCGTGCTGCACCTGCTCGCGATCGCGCGCGAGCTCGGGATCGACCTGACGATCGACGACTTCGACCGGATCGCGGAACGCACGCCGATCGTCGCCGACATCAAGCCGGGCGGCCGCTTCGTCGCCACCGACCTGCACGCGGCGGGGGGCGTCGCGCTCGTCGCGCGCGAGCTGCTGAAGGCGGGTCTCGTCCACGGCGACGCGCCGAACGTCGACGGACGCTCTATGGCGGAGGTCGCGACCGCCGTCGTCGAGTCGCCGGGCCAGGAGGTCGTCGTCCCGATCGAGCGCCCGTTGAAGGCGACCGGCGGGCTCGCGATCCTGCGCGGCAACCTCGCGCCCGAGGGCTGTGTGGTGAAGCTCGCCGGCCACGAGCGCCTGCACCACCGCGGGCCCGCGCGGGTGTTCGACTCGGAGGAGGACTGCTTCGCAGCGGTGAAGGCGAAGTCGATCCGCTCCGGCGACGTCGTCGTCATCCGGTACGAGGGGCCGGCCGGCGGCCCGGGGATGCGGGAGATGCTCCACGTCACCGCTGCCCTCGTCGGCGAAGGCCTCGGCGAGGAGATCGCGCTCGTCACCGACGGGCGCTTCTCCGGCGCCACGCACGGGCTCATGGTCGGCCACATCGCGCCCGAGGCCGCGCGCGGCGGCCCGATCGCAGCCCTGCGCGACGGCGACGTCGTCGTCCTCGACGTCGAGTCGCGGACGCTCTCGGTCGAGCTCTCCGACGACGAGATCGCCGCCCGGCTCGCCGATGCGGCGCCTCCGGCGCCCCGGTACGAGACCGGCGTCCTGGCGCGGTACGCCCGCCTCGTTTCATCGGCTTCCGAAGGAGCCGTCCTCCGGTGAGCTTTATTTTGTATAGTCCACGAACAAGGAGACGGGCGACGCTGTCCGGCTCCGCATCGAGAGAGGCTGAGGGAACCGGCCCTGTGACGCCTCGGCAACCTGCTCGCGACGAGCGTGGTGCCAAACCCGGCTGGATGCCGAGCCAGGAAAGGAGTCAGTAGTGCCCGCCACCGCTCTTCGTTGTCGCATCTGCGAGACCGAGGTCCCGCTCGACCCCGTCGGGGTCTGCGGCAAGTGCTTCGGCCCGCTCGAGCCGATCTACGACCCCGACCGGAAGGTCACGCGCGAGCAGATCGAGGCCGGACCGCCGAACATCTGGCGCTACGCGCCGCTGCTTCCCGTCGCCGCGCCCGCCGAGCAGCGGCTCGCGCCCGGCAACACACCGCTCGTCGCCGCACCGCGTCTCGCGTCCGCGGT
>Ga0187809_10000791_pt1 | contig 15890 bp, 16 predicted proteins | sample NC_wetland_sal_i_8_FD_132415 | JGI IMG/M metagenome (GOLD analysis project Ga0187809, IMG submission 132415) | Wetland sediment microbial communities from Neuse River Estuary, North Carolina, USA - ASW_4 | ecosystem: Environmental > Aquatic > Freshwater > Wetlands > Sediment | place: USA: North... | reverse complement strand
GGCGAGCAGCAGCGCGAGGAGTCCCGGGCGGCAACGGCTGATCATCCTGGTGATGCTCGGCTCGACCGTGGACGGGTCCCGCCTACGGCGCTCGCGGGAAGCGCGCGGCCGCCTCGATCTCGTCCAGCGTCTTGTTGTTGCGCACGTATTGCCGGCTGGCATCGATGATCGGCTGATGGTCCCACGGCGTCTGCTGTCCCAGGCTGAGCGCCCCGGCGACCAGGCGGCGGCGCCGCTGGCTCGCCAGCACCTGGGCGTTCAGCGCCCCCAGGGACCAGAGTTTACGGACTTCCGCGCGAAAGCGGGCGATCGTGTCGGGATCGGAGGCGCAGAGGTTGCGCAGCTCCCCGGGGTCGCTCGAGAGATCGTAGAGCTGGTCGGGATCGACCGGGCAGTGAATGAATTTGTGCGGTCCGCGGCGGATCATGACGATGGGGGCGACCGCTCCCTCGCCGAGGTACTCGCCGAGGACCTCGTCGTGGCCGTTGCGTCGCTCGAGGTGCGGCAGGAGGCTGCGACCGTCGAGCGCGGTGGCGTATTGCGGCGCCTGGCCATCGCCGGCGATCTCGGCGAGCGTCGGCAGCAGATCGACCAGCGAGACCGATTGCGCGACTCTCGCCGGGGCGAAGCGACCCGGCGCGTGCACCAGCAGCGGAATGCGGCCGGCGGGCTCGAAGAAGCTCATCTTGTACCAGAGACCCCGCTCCCCGAGCATCTCGCCGTGGTCGGCCAGCACGATGACGATCGTGTCCTGCGCCAGCCGCGCGTCGGCCAGCGCGTCGAGCATCGACCCGAACTGATCGTCCACGTAGGAAACGGCGCCATAGTAGGCATGCCGGGCTGCGCGCACCTGCTCGTCGGTGACCGGCTGCTCGTCCATGGCGCAGACGTGTCGCAGCCGGCGGGAGTGCGGATCGAGATCCGCCGGCGCGATCCGCACCCGCGGCATGTCGATCCGCGCTTCCTCATAGCGCTCCCAGTACTGCGGTGTGATCGCGTACGGGTCGTGCGGGTGGGTCATCGAGACCACCATGCAGAACGGGCGCGGATCATTGCCGCGGGCGATGTCGAACAGCCGCCGCTTCGCCTGAAAGACCACCTCATCGTCGAAGTCGAGCTGATTGGTGCGTGCGCAGGGGCCGGCACGCGTGACCGAGTCCATGTTGTGGTACCAGCTCGGGCGCCGCTCGAAATCCGTCCAGTCGGGTGTCCAGCCGAAGTCGGCGGGATAGATGTCGGTCGTCAGCCGCTCCTCGAAGCCGTGCAACTGGTCGGGCCCGCAGAAATGCATCTTGCCGCTGAGCACCGTTCGATAGCCGGCGGCGCGCAGGTAGTGGGCGAAGGTCGGCACGTCGGCGGGCAATTCCGCGGCATTGTCGTAGGCGCCGATCGCCGAGGGCAGGCGGCCGGTCATGAAGGAGAATCGCGAGGGCGCGCACAGCGGACTGTTGCAATACGCGGACTCGAAGACGACGCTGCCTTCCGCGAGCGCATCCAGACGGGGCGTCTTCGCGACGCGGTTGCCATAAGCGGGGAGGGCCGAGGCGGCGAGCTGATCGGCCATGAGAATGAGAATGTTCGGTTTGCGCGCCATGGTCATCACATCATGCGCCGGCAGGCTGCAGGGTGAAACATCATCACTTGATCGGGTCACCGGGTGAAGGGATAATCTATTCATACTGGTATAAGGTCTGGTAATGGCCAGGCGATTCCCCCGGCTGCCACCGCTCAATACCCTGCTCGTGTTCGAGGCGGCGGGCCGGCACTTGAATTTCAGCGCCGCGGCCGGTGAGCTCGGCATGACCCAGCCGGCCGTGAGCCGCCAGGTGGGCCTGCTCGAAGGACGGCTCGGGATGCCGCTCTTTCGCCGCCTGCACCATGGAGTCGTCCTGACTCCCGCCGGCGCGCAACTGCTGGATGCCGTCAGCCAGGGCCTCACCACCATTCACGACGCCGCCGCGGCGTTGCGCCGGCGCAGCGGACCGAAGATCCTGCATGTCTTCACCGATTACGGCTTCGCGGCCTGGTGGCTCATTCCGCGGCTCGGGCGCTGGAGCGAGCGCGCGCCGGAAGTGGAGGTGCAGCTCGTCACCGCGCAGAGGCAGCTCGACCTGCGACAGGCCGAGGCCGACGTCGCGGTGTGGTTCGGGGACGGCACCTGGCGCGCCAGCCGGATCGTGCAGTGGTTTCCGGAGACGGTGTATCCGGTCTGCAGCCCGGAGTTCGCCCGCCTGCATGCCGTGTCCGACGCCTCCACGCTCGGCGAGCAGCGCCTGTTGCATGTGGCCGAAGTCGATCCGCCGCTGTGGATGTCCTGGTCGGACTGGTTCGCCGGAGAGGGCCTGGCCATGGGCCCCCGCAAGCAGGACCTGACGTTCAATAATTATCAGCTCGTCCTGCAGGCGGCGCTGCTCGGGCAGGGGGTCGCGCTCGGCTGGCGGCCGTTGATCGACGATCTGGTGCAGAGTGGTCAGCTGCTGTGTCTGACCCCGGCGCCGATGCGCACGGAGCGCGGCTACTACATCGTCGAGCCCCCCGGTCGGGGTGACGACCAGGTGGTCACCGAGTTTCAGCGCTGGCTCATCGAAGAGCGGGGCAACGGCGCGGTCTTTCCCCCGAGCGCCACTTGATGTGAAGTGTCTTCGCGCCTCCGGGCACGCGAATTGCTCAGCTGCGAGGGAGGCATGAAATCAGATGAGATGCGGACCGCCGTCGGCATTCCGGGGCTCGACGACATTCTGTGCGGCGGCCTTTTATCACACCGGCTGTACCTGGTCGACGGCAATCCCGGTGCCGGCAAGACCACCTTCGGGTTGCAGTATCTGCTGGAGGGGGCGCGGCAGGGAGAAGCGTGCCTGTATGTCACGCTGTCGGAGACGGCGCACGAGCTGCGCGCCGCCGCGCGGGCTCACGGCTGGCGGCTGGACGGGATAGAGATCGTCGAGCTGATCGCTGACGAGAGCGAGCTGGACCGGGAGGGGCAGCTTACGATGCTGCACCCGTCCGAGATGGAGCTCCCCGAGACCACCCGCAAGGTCATCGAGGCGATCGAGCGATTGAACCCGAGGCGGCTGGTATTCGATTCGCTCTCGGAAATGCGGCTGCTTGCACAGAGCTCGCTGCGCTATCGGCGGCAGATTCTCGCACTGAAGCAATTCTTTGTCGGGCGGCAATGCACCGTGATCATGCTGGACGATCGTACGTCCGAGGGTCCCGATCTTCAGCTGCATAGCATCGCGCACGGGGTCATCGGTCTCGAGGCCACCACGCCCGCCTATGGCCGCATGCGTCGGCAGCTGCGGGTTCTGAAATTCCGCGGCAGCGACTTCACCAGCGGCTTCCACGATTTCACGATCCGTCGGGCCGGAATCACCGTCTTCCCGCGCCTGATCGCCGCGGATCACGCCGCGGCGTTCGACCGCACGCTGATTCCAAGCGGTGTCGCGGCGCTCGACGCCCTGCTGGGCGGTGGCGTCGGGCGGGGCACGAGCACCCTGCTGGCGGGCCCACCGGGCAGCGGCAAGTCCACGATCGCGTTTCAATATGCCGCGGCAGCGGCCGAGCGCGGCGATCACGCGGCGGCCTTCATGTTCGACGAGACGAAATCGGCGATGCTGGCCCGCGCGGCCGGGATTGGCCTGCGGATCCGCGAGGGGCAGGGCGCTGGAGAGATCAGCCTGCGGCAGATCGACCCGGTGGAGATATCGCCCGGTGAGTTCGCCCACATGGTGCGTGAAGCCGTGGAGAAGCAGGCCGCCCGGGTGATCGTGATCGACAGCTTGAACGGCTACCTGAACTCCATGCCTCAGGACAAGTTCCTGACGGCGCAGCTTCATGAGCTGCTCACCTATCTGAGCAACACGGGAGTCTCGACGTTCATGGTGGTGGCGCAGAGCGGGCTGATGGGGACCGGCATGAACTCGCCGGTCGATGCGAGTTATCTCGCCGACTCGGTCGTCGTGCTGCGGTATTTCGAGCTCAACGGCAGTCTCAAGAAGGCGATTTCGGTGTTGAAGAGGCGCGCCGGGGCGCACGAGGAATCCATCCGGGAGATGTGGTTTGACGATCAGGGAATCCATCTGAGCGAGCCTCTGCTGAAGCTGCGCGGCATTCTGACCGGGGTGCCGGCGGAGTTCGAACCGCGGCCGCGCGACGGCGCCGGACCCCGGCCACGGAAACATGGCTCTTGACGGTGACCATCCGGGCGATTTGCGCGTACTCGTTCTCCCGGCAACGCGCCGGGACGGGGAGGTCACCCGTGTGCTGTTCGAGCGAGCCGGCCTGGATTGCCTGCTGTGCGACGACGCGGCAGCGCTGGCCGCGGAGCTTGCCGCGGGGGTGGGTGCGGTAGTCCTCACGGATGCGGTCCTGTCCGATCCCAGGGCGCAACTGATCGTCGAAGCCTTGGCGAAGCAGCCGACCTGGTCCGACATCCCGATCGTCCTCGCCGCGCGCGCCGCTCCGGTTCTCGCCGCCGAAGCCCGACTGCTGGAATCCCTGATCAACGTTACGCTGGTGGATCGTCCCACTTCCGCGCGGACTCTGATCAGCGCCGTGCAGGCGGCGCTTCGCACCCGGGGTCGCCAATACCAGATCCGCAATCACATCGAGGCGCTGCGGCAGGCCGAGGAAGCCCTGCGTGCCGCGGACCGGCGCAAGGACGAGTTCCTCGCAATGCTGGCGCACGAGCTGCGCAACCCCCTGGCCCCGATTCTGTCCGCGAGCGAGTTGCTCGAACGGATGCTGCGGGCGGATGGCCGCAGTCAGGCGATCCTGCAGATCGTGAAACGACAGGCCAGGCACCTCACCCGCCTGGTGGACGATCTGCTCGACGTGGCGCGGATCACGCAAGGTCGGATTCAGCTGCAGGCCGAGCCGCTGGAGCTTGCCCGTGTCATCTCACAGGCGCTGGAAAGCGTCGGGCCGCTGCTCGAGCACAAGCAGCATCGGGTGATCCTGGTTCCGCAACCCGAGCCGCTGCACGTCAACGGAGACGGCGCCCGGCTGGTCCAATGTCTCACCAACATTCTGACGAACGCGGCGAAGTATACCGATGCGGGCGGACAGATCACGGTGGAGGCGAGGCGCGAGGGCGCCCTGGCGCTCATCACGATCACGGACAACGGCGTGGGCATCTCGAAGGAGCTCCTGCCCAGCGTCTTCGAGCTTTTCGTGCAGAGCGAGCGGTCCTTGGATCGCGCGCAGGGTGGCCTCGGCGTCGGACTCTCGGTCGTGAAGGCGCTCATCGAGATGCACGCCGGCCAGGTGAGCGTCCATAGCGCCGGGCCGGGCAGCGGCTCCCGCTTCGAAATCCGGCTGCCGCTCATGCAGGGGGTGGATGCGGTCGCCGCCACGGCGCCCGCGCTGCCGGGCGAGTCCCGCCGCGTCCTGATCGTGGACGACAACGTCGACGCCGCGGAATCCCTCGCGCAGCTTCTGCGGCTCGAGGGGCATTCGGTCGGTACCGCGCATGCGGCCCTGGCTGCCCTGGAACGCGTCGCGCACCTGTGCCCGGAGGTGATTCTGGTCGATATCGGGCTGCCGGAAATGGATGGTTACGAGCTGGCGCGACGGCTTCGCGCCGCGGGCACTCCCGCGCGGCTGGTGGCGCTGACCGGGTACGGACAACTCGATGACATTCAGCGCGGCCGAGCGGCTGGTTTCGAGGCTCATCTTCTCAAGCCGGTGGATCTGGCAGCCTTGCACGAGATTCTCCGCGGCAAGGAGGATCCGGCCGAGGGGCGAGAGCGAGCGACGGCCGGGCAGGCAGTCCTCGTCCGGGAATGGCCTTGACCGAGCAAGCCGTGGGCGCTACGGAGCGCGCCGGGTGCGGCTATCAGCCGCCCGTCCGCGGCGAGTGATCCGTGGTGGGCGGCTTTGGCAAGAGCCGGGCAACCGTCGCCGCTCTGCCGCCTGCGAACATCCGTGCACAAAGGAGCAGTGACAGCAAGGCACAGAGCCACGGGAACACATCGCCCAGCCGCGTGTAGAGGGTAGGTCCGGGCCCCAGCGGCACGGCCGCGGCGACTGCCACCACGCCTGCCCGGTTGGTGGCCGCTCGCGCGAGAACGCGGCCCTGCGCATCCGAGATCGTCTCCAGCCCATCGAATGCCGAACGAAGGACCGCGAAGCCGTTCTCGACCCCCCGCATGATGGCCATGCGGGCGTGTATCCAGCCATCGCGGCCGAAGTCGCTGGCCGGGACGATCATCAGGCGCACGCCGTGCGCGGCGGTCCCGCGCACGGTGCCGGGAAAGTCCATGTCCTTGCAGATCTGCGTCGCATAGCCGGTTCCGAGCAGCCCCGGCTTGCGCCCGGGGGTCTCGGTCTCGAAAGGCAGCAGCGGATGGCGTTTGGCGTAAGTCTCGACCGCGCCGTCGGCGAGGAATGCGAACGCACGATTCTGCACCGGGGCGGGGGTGAAGGTTCCGGTCAGGACCAGCGCGTGTTGCGCTTTCGCCGCGGATGCGAGTGGAGTCAGCACGCCCCGCAGGTCGCTCGCTTGAGTGCTGATGGCTCCCTCGGGAATCGCGAACACGCGAACGCCTGCAAGCCGCTTGATGTAGGCGGCGTAAGCGTCCGCCGCCTCCCGCGCGGCGGCGAGCGTGTGCGTGTGGTTCTCGAGCCTGCGGCTATCGACGTCGGAAAGCGCCGCCACTGACACGCGCGGTCCCGCCGGCGCAGCGAGCCGCAGGAATCCGAAGACGAGCGTCGCCGCGCAGACCGCCAGTCCCGCGCCGGCCGCCGCCCAGCGACGAGCCAGCAGCAGCGCCACCGCGTTCGCCGCGAGACAGAGCTGGAAGCTGACGGCGTGGACACCGAATAGCGCCGCGATCTGGATCCCGGCGGGAAATGAGACTTCGGCGTAGCCGAGCGCTCCATAGGTCCCGTGCGGCGAGAGGTGGTCTATCGCGAACTCGAGTGCCGTCCAGAACGCGGGGAACGCCACCAGCGCCACCCAGTGCGACTCACGCCGAAAGGCCTCGCCGGAGAGGAGCACCGCAAATGCGAAGGCGGCGCACAATCCCATCGCCATCGGGGCGATGATCGAGAAGGGGAGGCGTCCCCAATAGCACTGCACCAGATAGATCTGACCGGCGGCGAAGGCGCCCAGGCTCGCGAGCAGCAGTTGCCAGCGTGGCGTGTCGCGATACGCCAGCCAGAGCAGCGGCACGGGTGCCACCCAGGCGAGCGCCCAGACGTCCGCGAGACCCTGCGATAGATAAAACATGACGCCGCTCGCGGCAGCCGCCAATGGCAATTTCATGGATTTCATCAGATCCTCGGCGCTACGTTAACCAACGGGCCTTCTGTGGAAGCTCTCGAGGCAGTGGCGGATCTGGGCGCGGAAGAGCGCGCGGAACTGCTTCTCGCCCGCGAAGCGATTGGCGCGGTACATGGACACGAGGCCTTGCGCCAGGGCGGACAGTGCCAGCGCCACGTCGAGCGCCGGCGTGTCCCCCAGGCGGCCCTCGGATTTCGCCTGATCGATCCGGACCAGGGCCATCGCCATGACCGGCGAGCGGCCGGCGACGAAGTCGTCGGGATACTGGCGCGCGCTGGGCGCCGGCAGAAAGAAGGCGGCATCGAAGCGGTGCGGCTCGGCCAGCGCGAAATCCAGAAAACCCGCCGCGAGCGACTGCAGCCACTCGATCGGATCGGTGGCGCGGATCGCACGGGCAATGCCTTCCCAGGCGGCGAAGCCGTCATCCATCAGGGCGTTGATGAGCGCGTGCTTGTCGGCGAAGTGCCGGTAGAGCGCCATGGGCGAAAGACCCGCCTGGTCGGCCACCTTGCGGATGGTGAGGCCCGACAGGCCATCGCGATCGAGCACGGCCTTGGCGGCGACGATGATGCGGTCCCGAGTCATGCGTACATAGTACACGGTGGAGTATACATTGTAAACATCGGTGCGCTGCAGCGGCGAGACGGGGTCCCCATGCTTCCTCGGCTCGTGGCAAGATCATGGACGGGGAATCCAGGCGCAAGTGGTGCGACAAATGAAAATCTACAAGCTGCTGGAAGCTTTTCTATTACCGGCGCTGGCGATCATGGCGGCGGCACTTGCGCAACTCGCGCTGACCTCGGCGTGGCCGGGCATACGAGAGATTCGCTCTCCGATCGTCACGGCGGATGGCTATTTCTTCGTCCTGAGCGCCGGGATTCTCTGCTTCCTCGCGGGGCGCGTCTTGCGGCGCCGAATGGGAAGCCGGTTGGGGTTGGTCTGCGCCGCGATCGTGCCAGCCGCATACGTGTGCCTCATCCTGTGGGCCCTTTTCGGGCGGGCCCTGTGGCGGCTCGGCGCCCACATCGCGTGGCTGCGTCCCCTCACGCTCTTTGGCATTGCGTGGGCGATCCTGCCGCTGCTGGGGCTGGTGCTGGGATGGTGGACCGGCGCACCCTCACCCGAGCGTCAACCGGATACGAGCCGCGCCGCGAGCTGAGCCTCCCGTCGCCGACGGGCTATTCCGAGGCGGCGGCGGGTACCACGGGGTGGTCCGACCCGACGCCCTGGGCCGCCGAGGTGCCGATCCTGCGGCCGAGCAGCCGGCCTACGATGCCATCGACCGACACCGCGCCGGGGCCGCGCGCGATGAGAACGAGCAGCATCATGCCCCAGACCTTGTGGTCGACGAAGCCGTCGCCCATCAGCCCATGCCAGAAACCGTGCGGCCAGAGATCCGGGTAGGAGATGACGCAGATGAGGTTGTAGACGAAGAGGAATGCGGCCGTTGGACGGGCGAGGATGCCGAGACCGAGGAGCCAGGGCGTGATCAGCTCGATCCAGGTGCCGAGGAATGCCGCGAAGTCCGGCGGCAGCAGCGGTACGTGGTAGACGTCCTGGAACAGGTAGGAGGTGCCCGCGGGGTCGTCGAACTTCACGACACCGGCCTTCCAGAACGCCAGGGCGACCCACACGCGCAGCAGCAACAGGGCGAGCGGCTCGATGCGGCCCGAGTGTCGGGTCAGCCGCTCGTGGAGGAAGGCGAGACGATCGAAGCGGCGCATCATGAGCTCCTGGCTGGCAACGTGAAGGCGACGATCAGGCGCTGATCGAGCATGCTCCTCGAGCAGTCGATCGGGTCGAAGCCGGTGTCCCGCGAACCGGCCGCGGCGGTGGCCTCCGCCAGGCTCGATCCCCGGCGCAACGCTTCCACGAACGTGTAGCTCGCCGGATGGATCGCCGACTGCGCGACCTCGCCGGCCACGCGCCAGATCAGGCCGCATTCGGGGCCGTCGGCGAGGCTCGGTGCCGGATCGGACGGCGCAGCGCACCAGCGATGGATCGAGAAGATTGGAAATGCGCTGCGGATCAATCGCAGGCTGGGATGGAGCGTCGCTCCCACCCGGTCGTGCTCGGCTGCCGCGCGTCGCCATTGGCGTGGATCGGGTGCGGTGTAGACATCGGCATCGGCGGCGAGCGCGGCTTCCAGTCGCAGCCAGTCGAGTCGTGCCACGTCGGCGAGGTAAGGGACCGGCTCGATCGCCTCGCGAAATTCCCCAATGAACTCCGCGAACTGTCCGCCATAGGCGCACAGATTGCCACTGCTGGGGGGGGCGCCATCCGCATACCGGTGCGCGAGTCGCTCGAAGAATGGCGCGCCGACGAGTGCCTCGACGGTGGGAAAGGTCTCGCGCAATGCCCGCAAGCGCGTCGCCGCGATCGCATTCCGATAGATGCCGAGCCGGGCCGCTGCGCCGAGCGCGCCGCCGTCGATCGCCGGCACGATGCCTGCGACACGGCCTTGCATGGCGGCCGAGAAGCTTCGTTGCAGCTCACGCAACCCGGGCACGGCTCACCTCCATCCGCCGGTTCGCGCGCGCCGCCTCCTCCATCAGAACGTCGAGCGAGGGAAGCCGCGCATCCCATTCGATCAGCGTCGGCCGGGGGCCGAATCGAGCGACCGCGCATTCATAAAGCGCCCAGACTTCATCGCTCACGAGATCATCGTGACTGTCGATGATGAGCGGCTGTGGCAGACCGGTCCGGCGCGTGTGGCCGGCAAGATGGATTTCGGCGACGCTCCCGCGGGGCATCGCCTCGAGGTATCCGAGCGCATCGATGCCGTGATTCACACTGTTCACGTAGAGATTGTTGATGTCGAGCAGCAGCCCGCAGCCGCTGCGACGCACGACATCGACGACGAAGTCCGCTTCGCTCATCTCGCCGTGGAAGCGCAGGTAGCTGGAGATGTTCTCGACCAGGATCTGCCTGCCCAACGCCTCTTGCACCTCGTGGATGCGCGCCACCAGAAGCGTCGCGGCCTCGCGCGCGTGCGGCAGGGGCAGCAGGTCGTTCCAGTGCATCCGATCGATCCCGCCCCAGGACAGGTGCTCCGACACTAGCGCCGGCTGATAGCGCGCGACGATTTCGCACAGGCGCTGCAGATGCGCCGGATCGAGCGGGTCGGTGGAGCCTAGCGACAGCCCGACGCCATGAAAGCTGAGCGGGTAGTCGGCCCGGATGCGCTCGAGCGCCTCGTGCGCGGCGCCGCCGGCGGCGAAATAGTTCTCGCTGTGCACTTCCAGCCAGGGGATGGGAGGCTTCTCGGCGAGTACCCGCGGCACGTGGGGGCCGCGCAGGCCGATCCCGGCGCGCACCGGGACCGGTCTCACGTCATTCGGCGATGCGCGTCGCATGGCTCCCTCAGCTCTTGGCGGGAGCCGTCTTGCCGCCGGCGATCTTGGCGCAGAGGCCCACCGGCACCGCCACGAAGGCGTTCGGGTCGCGGGCGCTGGTATCCTGCCCGGCGCAGGAATGGCCTGGTGACATGCAGTCGTTCTTGTGCGCCGCGTTGATCCCGTAGCACTTCTCCATCTTCGGCGCATTGGCCGCATGGGCGCCAACGGCCCCGAAAGCGGTGGCTCCCACCGCCAGGGCGCCGAGCAGCGCCAGGCGCACCGTGTCTTGCTTGGTCATGAATCGCTCCGATTGCTTGCAAAGGTCGTGAGGGTGTTGCCGATGCGGCGGTGAAGCTCATTGCGACACTCGCTGCATCGTGGCCCTACATCCGACGCCGGGCAGGAGAAAGTTACAGCCGGCCGGCCAAAGTCCGCTTTTTGGGGACGGGCGTGCTTCCCTGTAACTTTTCCGGCCCGTGCTCCGTATAGTGTCCGGACGAGCCTTTGAAATGAGCCCCGCAGGCATGCCGCAACCGCCTGCGGGGCGAGAAAGCTCCGGACCGGACGGGGTCGGGTCGCAGCAGCATCGAGGAGACAGTCGCTTGGCCGAAGAGAGGTGGCGTACGCTGATGATCGCCGCGCAGGACGGCGATGCGTCCGCTTACCGCCGGTTGCTGCTCGAGCTGGGCCCGTGGCTCAGATCGTATTACGCGAGGCGCTTGCCTGCGGCGATGGTGGACGACCTGGCTCAGGAGGTGCTCCTGACCGTGCATGCGAAGCGGCACACCTACGACCCCACCAAGCCGTTCGGGCCGTGGATCGCGGTCATCGCGCGCTATAAGTGGATCGACCGGCTGCGGGCGATGAAGGACTCCCTGAACGATGAGCTGGAGGATGAGATCGCGGCTCCCGATAACGGCGAGGCGGCGCACTGCGCGTACACCCTCGATGCCCTGATGAGCAGGCTCAAGCCCGCGCAGGCGAACGCGATACGTCTGGTCAAGATCGAAGGTCTGAGCGTGAAGGAAGCGGCGGCGCGCCTGGGACAGACCATCGCGCTCGTCAAAGTCAACATCCATCGGGGATTGCGTCAGCTGAGCGAGCTGGCGCAGGCGGAACATCATGAATTTTGAACTACTCGTCGATCGGCTGGCCGATGACCTCGAGCCGGTGCGTCCGCGGCGCCTCTGGGTGGACGTCGGAATCATGGTGCTCGTCGCGGCGGTGGAGCTCGCGCTGCTGTTCGCGGTCGGGTTCGCCAACCTGGATCTGCATCGGCTCGAGACGCAGCCGACCGTCGGCTGGCGACTCGTAAGCCTCGGATTGATCTCCGCAGTGGCCGGCTACACGGCGATACGCTCGTTCGATCCGACGTATTCGGCGAAGCGCCCGGTGCGCTGGCTGGCCGCGATCGTGGCGCTGTGCCTGCTCGGCGGGCTGTTTCTCGGCGACGTCCCCGGGGGCGTGACGACGCTGCTGCGGCGGCTCGAATGGACAGACGGAATCCATTGCGCTCTGCGCATCACGCTGCTCTCCATGCCGCCGCTGGTGGGGCTGGTCCTTCTGGGGTGCCGGGGCGCGCCGACCGACATGCGCCGGAGCCGATTGCTGGTCGGCCTGGCCGCCGCGGCGTGGGGAGCGTTCTCGTTCGTATTTTCCTGCCCCTTCAACGATCCGCTTTTCATCATCACCTGGTACGGCCTGGGCTGCGCCACAACCGTGCTCCTGGCGCGGTGGGTGCTGCCACGCCTCGCTTGCTGGTGATCGGCCGGGGCGTTCGCGCCCGGCGATGACCGGCGCCGACGCTCCCAGTTACGATGCCCGCGTCAGCTCGTACTGGCAGATGTTCACGGTCGAGGCGACATTGAGCGAATCGATCGCGCCGGTTCCGGCGATCGTGAACGGCGTCGCATCCATCGTCTCGAGGGCTTCGCGCGGCAGGCCGCGGGCCTCGTTGCCATAGATGTAGCAATCGAAGTCACGAAACCCGGGGCTGGAGATCGGCTTGCCGCGCAGATCGAGACTGGCGATGCGCGCGAAGCGACCCGGGAGTGCCTCCAGCGGCACATCGGTCTCCACCGGTACGTGAAAGATGGCGCCCATGCTGGCGCGCACCGCCTTGCCGTTGTGCACGTCCACGCTATGAGGGCTGAGCAGGCAGCGGAAGCCGCCGAACCAGGCGAGTGAGCGCAGGATCGTGCCGAGGTTGCCCGGATCCTGGATCTCATGCAGATAGATGGCGCGCTCACCGGGCCGCTGGGCGGGCGTCGCCAGCAGCGGCACGACCGCGGCGATGCCCTGCGGCGAGCGCGTCTCGCTGAGCTGCGCCATCTGGTGGGATTTGACCACGTGCATCGGCAGCTCGCTTGCCCAGTGCGCATATTCGCGCGTGAGGTAAATCTCGCTGGCGCGCAGCCGCCGATCGTGGATCGCCGCTTTTTGCAGCTCCTGCACCAGATGCTCGCCTTCCAGCAGAAAGCAGCCGAACTGCTCGCGGAACTTGCGCTGATGAAGCTTCCTGATGTCCTCGAGCTTCACGTCAGGCTCCGCGCCACCGCTTCGGCGATTTTGATGCCGTCGATACCCGCCGACAGGATGCCACCGGCATAGCCCGCGCCCTCGCCGCACGGGTAGAGTCCGCGCACGTTGAGACTCTGCAGCGATTCGGGGTCGCGGGTAATGCGCACGGGCGAGGAGGTGCGGCTTTCCACGGCGGTGAGCACGGCATCATCGCGATCGAAGCCGGGGATCTGCCGCGCGAAGGCGGGCAACGCCTCGCGTATGGCCTCGATCGCATAGTCCGGCAGGGCGTGTGACAGATCACCCAGGCGCACGCCGGGCGTATAGGAAGGAACGACCTCGCCGAGCTGGGTGGAGCCGGCGCCGCGCAGGAAATCGCCGACCAGCTGTCCGGGCGCGCAGTAGTCGCTGCCGCCCAGCAGGTAGGCCCGCGATTCCAGCATCTCCTGCAGTTGCATCCCGGCGAGCGGTCCGCCGGGGAAGTCCGGCTCGGGATTGATGGCGACCACGATGCCGGCGTTGGCGTTGCGCTCGTTGCGCGAATACTGGCTCATCCCATTGGTGACCACGCGCTGCGGCTCGGAGGTGGCGGCAACCACGGTGCCCCCCGGACACATGCAGAAGCTGTAGACCGAGCGCCCGTTACGGGCGTGATGCACCAGCTTGTAGTCGGCGGCGCCGAGCAGCGGGTGGCCGGCAAAACGTCCCAGCCGCGCGCGATCGATCTGCGACTGTGGATGCTCGATACGCAGGCCGACGGCGAACGGTTTGGCCTCGAGATGGACGCGCCGCCGCTCCAGCATGCGGAACGTGTCGCGGGAGCTGTGGCCCAGCGCCAGCACGACGTGGCGGGCCGCGAGCGTGTCGCCATTGGCGAGCGCCACGCCTTCGATCCGTCCGCCTTCGATGAGCAGGTCGGTCACCTTGCTCTCGAAGCGCACTTCACCGCCCAACGCGATGATCTGCTCGCGCATCCTCGACACGACGCCCGTCAGGCGGAAGGTGCCGATGTGCGGCTTGCTGACGTAGAGGATCTCCGGCGGCGCGCCGGCCCGCACGAACTCGTGCATCACCTTGCGGCCGTAGAACTTCGGGTCCTTGATCTGGCTGTAGAGCTTGCCGTCGGAAAAAAGGCCGGCGCCGCCCTCGCCGAACTGCACGTTGGATTCGGGGGTCAGCGTCTTCTGCCGCCACAGCGCCCAGGTGTCGCGCGTGCGGCGGCGGACGTCACGGCCGCGTTCCAGCACGATGGGCCGGAAGCCCATTTGCGCGAGCAGCAGGGCGGCGAACAGACCGCACGGGCCGAAACCGACGACCAGCGGCCGCTCCTCGAGCCGGGCCGGGGCCCGCGCGACCGGGTGATAGCCCGTGTCGGGCGCGACGCCGATCTGGCGATCGCGCGCCAGACGCTCGAGCACCGCGGCTTCATCCCGGAGCCTGACATCGACGATGCAGACGAAGAGGATGGCGCTGTTCTTCTTGCGCGCATCGTAGCTGCGCTTGAACAGCGTGAAATCGAGCAGCTCGGCCGCGGGGATGGCGAGACGCCGCACGATCGCCTGCCGCAGCGCCTCGGGAGTGTAATCGAGCGGCAACGGCAGCTCGGAAATGCGGATCACCGGCGTCTTCCTGGCCGGTAAATCCGGCAGAGGAGTAGAATTCAGCGATTTTACCTCACGGCTCCCTGGAAAGATGCCCCGCACGAAAAGCAGCGCCAGCTGGCTGTCCCGCCATCTCAGTGATCCCTTCGTCAAGCAGGCGCAGAAGGACGGCTATCGTTCGCGTTCGGCTTACAAGCTGATAGAGCTCAATGAGAAGGACAGGCTGATCCGCCCCGGCATGCGGATCATGGACCTTGGTTCGGCACCGGGCGGCTGGTCGCAGGTGGTGGGCAGGCTCGTCGGCGAGAAGGGGCGTGTGCTCGCCACCGATATCCTGCCGATGGACGGGCTGCGGAATGTCGACTTCATCCAAGGGGATTTCACGGACGAGGCCATCGTGCAGCGGGTGCTCGAATGGCTCCAGGGCGCGAAGTTCGATCTGATCGTCTCCGACATCGCGCCGAACATCAGCGGCATCGATTCCGCCGATCAGGCGCGGTCGATCTATTTTCTGGAGCTGGCGCTCGACACGGTATGCAAGACCCTGAAGCCAGGCGCGACCTTCGTCGCCAAGATGTTCCAGGGCTCCGGGTCGGATCAGTACCTGAAGGAGCTGCGCTCGCACTTCGCCAAGGTGAGCATCCGCAAGCCCGCGGCCTCGCGCAAGGAATCGCGCGAGGTCTATCTGGTGGCGAAGGGTTTCAAGGGCTGAGGAGCGTCGCTTTACCGCGCGGCGCATGCATGTGCGCGGCTCGCGCCCGGCCGGGTCTCCGGGGCGCCGATCATGCCGCGCTCCTCGTCCTTCGTGGAATTCCCAAGCCAGGTCGGCTACCCGCCATCGCCTAGGTCGCCGTCGACGGGCAGGAGAGCTCGGTTTGCGGCGATCCGCCAAGTAGTTTCTCGGGCAACCACTTGCGGAGGTCGGATTCATACCGGCTCCTGTCGTGAGCCGCCGCGCTTTGCTGGCGCATTTGTACGTCGAACCAGACGCCAGTGCAGACGCCGAAGCGGACGAGGACAACAGCCCGATATCTGAGGGCGGCTCCAGTACGCGGCGGCTAATCGATGGGAGGGCCGACGGCGCGTTTGATTTGCATCGCCTCGGCGTATTATGCGGAGGCATGAAGAAGCGCTCGGAACCTGATC
>Ga0187809_10000790_pt1 | contig 15921 bp, 14 predicted proteins | sample NC_wetland_sal_i_8_FD_132415 | JGI IMG/M metagenome (GOLD analysis project Ga0187809, IMG submission 132415) | Wetland sediment microbial communities from Neuse River Estuary, North Carolina, USA - ASW_4 | ecosystem: Environmental > Aquatic > Freshwater > Wetlands > Sediment | place: USA: North... | reverse complement strand
GACGCTTTTCAACAGGCTGGCAGGGCGTAAGCTCGCGCTCGTCGACGACCTGCCGGGCGTCACCCGTGACCGTCGTATTCATCCAGCGCGCCTTTACGATCTGAAATTCGATGTCATCGATACGGCCGGGCTGGAGGATTCTCCCTCCGCCAGCCTCGAGGGGCGTATGCGCGCCCAGACCGAAACGGCCATCGCCGAGGCCGACCTCGTGCTCTTTCTGATCGACGCCAAAGTTGGGATCGTCCCCGACGACCGCACCTTCGCGGATATGGCGCGGCGTTCCGGCAAGCCTGTCGTCCTCGTCGCCAACAAGGCGGAGGCGCGCGGCGCCGAAGGTGGAATGCTGGAAGCATGGGAGCTCGGCCTCGGAGAGCCGATCCCCATTTCCGCCGAACATGGACAAGGCATGCCCGACCTCCGCGAGGCGATCATCGTCGCGCTGGGCGAGGACGTGGCTCTTCGAGAGGATGAAGAGCCGGTGGCGGAAGCACCGCTCATTGGCGACGACGTCACCGATCCCGATGCGGAAGGCCCCGCTTACGACACGAGCAAGCCCTTGCGCGTTGCCGTCGTCGGCAGGCCGAATGCGGGAAAATCGACGCTGATCAATGCATTTCTCGGCGAGGAGAGGCTTCTGACGGGGCCGGAAGCGGGCATCACCCGCGATTCCATCTCCGTCGAATGGGAATGGCAGGGCCGCAGGATCAAGCTCTTCGACACGGCCGGTCTGAGGCGCAAGGCCCGCGTTCAGGAGAAATTGGAAAAGCTTTCCGTCGCCGATGCCTTGCGCGCCATCCGCTTTGCGGAAGTCGTCGTCATCCTCTTCGACGCCACCATTCCTTTCGAGAAACAGGATCTGCAGATCGCCGATCTCATCGCCCGCGAAGGGCGCGCGCCTGTTCTCGCCTTCAACAAATGGGATCTGATCGAAGAGCCGCAGCATGTGCTCGCCGAGTTGCGGCAGAAAACGGAACGCCTGCTGCCGCAATTGCGCGGCATTCGCGCCGTGCCCGTTTCGGCCGAAACAGGCCGCGGCCTCGACAAGCTGATGCAGGCGGTGCTCGAAACACACCGCGTCTGGAACAGCCGCATTTCGACGGGCAGGCTCAATCGCTGGCTGGAAACCGTGCTTGCGCATCATCCGCCGCCGGCAGTGGCCGGACGCAGGCTGAAGATCAAATATGTCACGCAGGTCAAGACGCGGCCGCCAGGCTTTGTGCTCTCCTGCTCTCGTCCTGACGCGATGCCGACCTCATATGTCCGTTATCTCGTCAATGCGCTGCGCGACGATTTCAAAATGCCGGGCATTCCGATCCGCATGGCGCTGAGAGCTCCAGATAATCCTTACGCCACGAAGGCGCGCAAGCGCGGCTGATCGCTTTCGTCCGGCAAAGTCTCTTCCGTCTTCGATCGCCTCCCTGCCCGCGCGGTGCCGATGCGTCATCTCGATATGCCGCAATGACGCCAAAGAAGCGCCTTTGAGAACGCGATCGTTAACCGTCCATCAAGGTTAACGGATCATCTTTCCATCCAGTCGAATTGTTGCGTTCTGGAGAGTTTTCGTGCGTCGTCGTAACGTTGAGCGGTTCGCCCGCCCGGGGGTCCGCGAGCGCTCTTTTGCTGCTCCGCTCATTTTCGGTCTGGCAATCTGGATCGGCTTTCCCACGAATGTCGCCCGTCAGGATATCGCCAGTCTGGTGGCCGGATTGGACACGCCTGCCCGCTGGGACGCCTATGTCGAGGCGGCGGCCGCCGGATCGGTGCATCAAGCCGAGTTTCCCTTCAAGCCGGACGCCGGCGAAACGGCGTCGATCTCGGGCGCTGGTATCGAAACGCCCGGAATCGGCATGGTCGCTTTCCGCGGCAAAAAAGGCATCGCCGATGATATCCCCGACGAGATGCGCATCAACCGGTCCGAAAAAGGCGGGCGGCTCCTCAAGATCGCGCCCGTCGCCCCGCCCAAGGCGTTCACCGCGGGTTCGATCCTCAAGCGGCAGAGCTTTCTCTTGAAACCTTCGGTCAAGGGCGAAATGAAGATGGCTTTCGCCAAGACTGACATTAAGGGCGAAGAACTGAAGATCGCCGAGGCCTTCCACCCGAAAACCGTTCGAGATCCGAATGCGGGCATGCCGAAGATGCTGGCCGCGCTTGTGAACAACGATCGTCCCGACATCCTCGCCACGGCTTACGCGTCGACTGAACCCGATTACGCCAGGAAATCGCCGTTCGAGACACTTCTCAAGAACGAAAAGCCGGATGCCGGGCGGTTTATTCCCCCTATGGAGCCAGGCGATCATTCCTGGGTGAGTTCACCGCTCCCGCCGGAAGTGTTTTCGAAACGGGAGCAAAGATGCCTGACGGCGGCGATCTATTTCGAAGCGCGGGGTGAATCCGTGAAAGGGCAGGCGGCGGTCGCTCAGGTGGTGCTCAACCGCGTCCGCAACCCGGCCTATCCGAAGAGCATCTGCGCCGTGGTTTACCAGAATGATGACTGGCGCAATGCCTGCCAGTTCTCCTTCGCCTGTGACGGCGTCAAGGAGCGCGTGACCGAGCCGAAGCACTGGAAGATGGCCGAAGAGGTGGCGATGGCGGTCACGGCCGGCAAGATCTGGCTCCCCGATGTGGGGTCGGCAACCCACTACCATGCGACCTATGTGCACCCGCGTTGGGCCCATGCGATGGAGATGGTGAAGAAGATCGGCAAGCACCTCTTCTACAGGACCTATGGCGGCGGCTGGAGTTGAGCAAAGTTGCCGCTATCCACGGGATTCATCCTCCACACCCCGCCATTCCCGCTGTATTTATCCGCCACTCTTTGTCGCACACGGCTAAGCGGCTGATTCCCATGAGGAATCCTCTTTCGACAATGATCCGCCCTCCGGCTTGACTGGTGGAAGTGCCCAAACTATGTTGCGCGCGACTTTGCAGCGGGCTGGAGGGCCTGCTTGATCGGGTGCGGAGGTTTCGATGGCCGGATCGGATGGGCCAGAAGAGACCGGAAATACCGGCTCCGAGAAAGCGTCTCCCCGTTCGGCCAGCGATCTTGAACTCGACCGCCGCCGCCGGCAACTCGATCAGGCATTGGCCGAGCATGAGCGGGAGCGCCGGGAGGGGGAAAAGCATACAAGGTCGAGCAATGCGAGCGGTTATGCCGCGGCCCTCAGGCTTTCCAGCGAGTTCGTCGCTGGAATTCTTGCTGGCGTGGCAATCGGATGGATAATCGATCGCTTTGCGGGTACCTCGCCTTGGGGGTTGATCGTTTTTCTCCTCCTGGGCTTCTGTGCCGGCGTGCTCAACATCCTGCGTTCGTCGGGAATGATGACGGAGCGCAAGGTGCCCGGAAGGCGGGACGACACGAAGAGAGGCGGACAATAGCGCCGCCCAAGGAAGTGAAGGCCGCTAGCGGCCGTTGACAACGGGGTTTGAAATTGGCTGCCGACAAGGTTGACCCGATCCACCAGTTCCACATCAATACGCTGGTGCCGATTCATATCGGCGGCTACGATTTCTCGTTCACCAACTACGCGCTTTTCATGGTCATCGTTGTCCTGATCGCCGGCGGCGGGCTTTATGTGGCCTGCGCCTCGCGCAGTGTGATACCGGGAAGGGCGCAGTCCATTGCCGAGATGTTCTACGAATTCTCCGCCTCCATGCTGAAGGATTCGGCCGGTACCGAAGGGATGCGGTTTTTCCCCTTCATCTTCACGCTCTTCATGTTTCTGGTCGTCGCCAATTTGATTGGCATGTTTCCGTATTTTCCGACGGTTACGAGCCAGATCGTCGTCACCGTCGCGCTCGCGCTTGTCGTTTTCTTCATGGTGCTGATCGCGGGGCTCATGCGCCACGGGCTGCATTTCTTCAAGCTGTTCGTGCCGTCCGGCATACCGATCGTCGTCCTGCCGCTGGTCGTCGCGATCGAGATCATTTCCTTCTTGACGCGGCCGGTCAGCCATTCGGTTCGTCTTTTCGCCAACATGCTCGCCGGCCATATCACGATCAAGGTCTTCGCTGGTTTCGTCTTTTCGCTGGGAACGCTCGGCGCGCTTGGCGTCGCCGGGGCGATTCTCCCAATGATCATGGTGATTGGATTGACCGCACTGGAAATTCTGATCGCTGCGCTTCAGGCTTATGTCTTCGCCATGCTGGCCTGCATCTACATCAACGACGCCATTCATCCGGGGCACTGAGAGCGGCCCCCGATTTCACCGGCGGAAATTCCGCCAAAACCCATCCGCAACGTTTCGTCAGATCGACAAGGAGCAGAAAAATGGACGCGGAAGCAGCAAAGTTGATTGGCGCCGGCATCGCCGCGATCGGAACCGGGGCCGCCGGCATCGGCGTCGGCAATTTGTTCGGCCAGTATTTGCAGGGCGCCCTGCGCAATCCCTCGGCAGCCGACGGCCAGTTCGGCCGCCTGATCTTCGGCTTCGCGGTGACGGAAGCGCTCGGCATCTTCGCGCTGCTGATCGCGCTTCTGCTTCTCTTCACGTTCTGAGAAAGCCGGATCGCATTTTCCGGCCGCGCGCCGCGCGGCCGGCTTTGCCTATTAGGAAAAAATGATGTTCGTGACCCAAGCTTTCGCCCAGAATGCGGCGCCCGCGCCGGCGGGTGCGGCACCGCATATGGAAACGGCGCCGGCTACCGAAGCGGGCCATGGAGCCAACGTTTTTCCGCCCTTCGATTCGCAATATTTTCCTTCGCAGATCCTGTGGCTGGCGATCACGTTCATCGCCTTCTACATCTTCGTGAAGCGGACGCTCGTGCCGCAAATCGGCGGCATTCTGGAAACGCGCCGGGAAAAGATCTCCTCCGATCTTCAGAACGCGGCGCGGATGAAGGAAGAGGCCGACGCTGCGATCGCCGCCTATGAGCAGGAGCTTGCCGACGCGCGCTCGCGTGCCGGAGAGATCGGGCAGAGGGCGCGCGACGAGGCGAAGGCCGCGGCCGAAGAAGAGAGGCGCAAGATCGAGGCGAGCCTGGAAGGCAAGCTTGCCGAGGCGGAAGCGCGTATCGCCAATATCAGGGCTTCGGCGATGAAGGACGTCGACACGGTGGCGGAACAGACCGCTTCGCTGATCGTCGAGAAGCTGACCGGCGGCCAGCCTTCGAAGGCTGAAATTGCCGCGGCCATCAACAGAGTGCGCGAATAGGAGCGGATAATGGACGCTACTTCCTGGGCTACACTGTTTGCTCTGATCGGGCTGCTCGTCTTCTTTGTCATCGCCATCTATGTGAAAGCGCCTGCCGCACTGGCGAAATCGCTCGACGAGCGCGCCGCCAAGATCAGCGCCGAGCTCGACGAGGCGAAGAAGCTGCGCGACGAAGCGCAGTCGATCCTCGCCGAATACCAGAAGAAGCGTAGGGAAGCGGAAGCCGAGGCCGGACAGATCGTCGCAGCGGCGAAGCATGAAGCAGACCTTCTTCTGGCCGACGCTAAGGAAAAGACCGAGGATTACGTGACGCGCCGTACGGCTGCCGCGGAACAGAAGATTGCCCAGGCCGAGCGCGATGCGGTGAACGAGGTCCGTGCCCGCGCCGTCGATATGGCGGTCGAGGCGGCGCGGCTTGCGATATCGGGCAAGTCGGACGCCAGGCTCTCCTCGAGCCTTTTTGATTCCTCGCTTGCGGCGGTTAAGTCGAAGCTCAACTGACCATACGTCAGCGCCGATCCCGATAGATCCGGCCCGGTTATCAGATAACCGGGCCGATTTTTTTTGGGCACCGCGCCGCCTTCGCGTCAGACGCGGCCGATGCTTGCATAGGCGAAGCCTTGAGCTTCCACCTCGGCGCGCTTGTAGACGTTACGCAGATCGACCATCACAGGCGCGGCCATGATGCGATGGAGGCGCGCCAGGTCGAGCGAACGGAATTCGTTCCATTCCGTCACGATCGCCAGGCAATCCGCTCCCTCCGCCGCCTCATAGGCGCTGTTTGCATATTCAACCGGTGGCAACGCCATGCGCGCCAGATCCATGCCGTGCGGATCATAGGCGACGACCCTCGCCCCGGCATCGATCAAGGTCTGAACGATGGCGATCGAAGGCGCCTCGCGCATGTCGTCGGTGTTGGGCTTGAACGTCAGGCCCAGCACGGCGATCGTCTTGCCGCGCACCGAACCGCCGCAGGCCGCGATCACCTTGCGGCCCATCGCACGCTTGCGCTGCTCGTTGATCGAAATGGTCGTCTCCACCAGCCGCATCGGCGTCTCGTGATCCTGGCCGATCTTCGCCAGCGCCAGCATGTCCTTCGGAAAGCAGGAGCCTCCATAGCCTGGCCCGGCATTGAGAAATTTCGGGCCGATGCGCTTGTCGAGACCGATGCCGCGCGCGACGTCCTGCACATCCGCTCCGGCCTTTTCGCAAAGATCTGCGATTTCGTTGATAAAGGTGATCTTGGTGGCCAGAAAGGCGTTCGCGGCATATTTGATGATCTCCGCTGTCCTGCGGCCAGTGAAGACGATCGGGGCCTGGTTGAGGTAGAGCGGCCTGTAAACGGCCGCCATGACATCCCGCGCTCTCTCATCGTCCGCTCCGACGACGATCCGGTCCGACCGTTTGAAATCATCGATCGCAGACCCTTCCCTCAGGAATTCGGGATTCGAAACGACCGCGACGTCTATTCCGGAATTGGCCTCCCGCATGACGCGCTCGACCTCGTCCCCCGTTCCGACGGGAACCGTGGATTTGGTGACGATGACGATAAAGCCGCTGGCGGAAGCGGCGATGGAACGCGCCGCGGCATAGACATAGCTGAGATCGGCATGCCCGTCCCCTCTTCGCGACGGCGTACCGACAGCAATGAACACGACATCGGCGCTCTTTATGGCGAATGCGAGATCGGTCGTGAAGGACAGCCTTCCGGCTTTCACATTCTGCGCCACGAGCGCGTCGAGCCCCGGTTCGAAGATCGGGATTTCGCCGGCGCGCAACTTTTCAATCTTTGCCGAGTCGAGATCGACGCAAATGACATCATGGCCGAAATCGGCAAAGCAGGCCCCGCTGACAAGGCCGACATAGCCTGAACCGATCATCACAACACGCATGCGAACCCTCCTTCAAAATGCCGGCTCGGCTATGGCATTTCGCCTCACCCGCCGGAACGCACCATAAATTCAAGGCGGCGGAAAGAAAGTCATTCTCCTGACACGATCATCTACAACTTGAAATTCGTGGGGTGCTGCGCTAGTCGAACTCGGTCTTCCTTAACAGCGTCAGGTGCGAGAAAGTCCATGAAAGGCATTATATTAGCAGGTGGTAGTGGGACCCGCCTCTATCCGCTGACGCTCGCAGTATCCAAGCAGATATTACCGATCTATGACAAGCCGATGATCTATTACCCGCTGAGCGTCCTCATGCGGGCCTTGATTCGGGATATCCTTATTATTTCTACGCCGCGGGATTTGCCTGCGTTCCGCGAGCTTCTTGGCGACGGCAGCGCCTTCGGCGTGAATTTCTCCTATGCCGAGCAGCCGCAACCCAACGGCCTGGCGGAAGCTTTCATCATCGGACGCTCCTTCATCGGCGGCGACAGAGTCGCCATGATCCTTGGCGACAACATCTATTTCGGCCAGGGCCTTTCAGCCATTTGCCGCGAGGCCGCAGCGCGCGAGAAAGGGGCTTCCGTCTTTGCCTATCACGTCGAGGATCCCGAACGCTACGGCGTCGTCGCCTTCGACCGTGCGACCGGAACCGCCCGTTCCATCGAGGAAAAGCCGGAGAACCCAAAGTCGAACTGGGCCGTCACCGGGCTTTATTTCTACGACAACCGCGTTGTCGACATCGCTTCCTCGATCAAACCCTCGCCGCGCGGCGAACTTGAGATCACGACCGTCAACAACATCTACCTCGAAAAGGGCGAGCTATTCGTCCATCGACTCGGCCGCGGCTATGCCTGGCTGGACACCGGTACGCATGACAGCCTGCACGAGGCGTCGTCCTTCGTGCGCACGATCCAGCATCGCCAGGGAATACGGATATCCTCTCCCGAAGAGATCGCCGTGGAGCAAGGATGGCTGACGCCGGAAAAGGTGCTGGAGCGGGCGGCGCAACTCGGTAAAAATGAATATGCCGCCTATCTCAAGCGGCGAGTCGCGGAAATCACTGGGGGCTGAATGGTCGAAGTAAGAAAGCTCCAACTGCCGGAAGTCCTCGAGATAACGCCAAGGCGTTTTGGCGACGATCGGGGATTCTTCAGCGAGACCTACAATCTGGAGCGTTTCAAAGAAGCCGGGATAGACCTCGTCTTCGTTCAGGATAACCATTCCTATTCGGCCGCCAAGGGCATCCTGCGAGGTCTGCATTACCAACTTGAGCCGCGCGCCCAGGACAAGCTGGTCCGCGTGATCAAGGGCGCAATCCTCGACGTCGCCGTCGACATCCGCCGCTCCTCACCCACATTCGGCAAATGGGTGTCGCTGGAAATCACCGCTGAAAAAGGCAACCAGATCCTCGTTCCGAAGGGTTTTGCCCACGGATTCCTGACGATCGAGCCCCACACGGAAGTGATCTATAAGGTGACGGACGTCTATTCTCCGGCCCATGACCGTTCGATCCGCTTCGATGACCCCTCGATCGGCATTGACTGGCCAGGCTCGCAGGAAAGCTTTCAGCTTTCGGAGAAGGACCGCAAGGCGCCCCTTTTGAAAGAAGCGGAGACATTCGCATGAGCGGGGAATCGCGGACGAAATTCGTCGTGACAGGCGGCGCGGGTTTCATCGGCTCCGCGGTATGCCGGCACCTTTGTTCCAATGGCCGCTATGTCGTCACCAATGTCGACAAGCTGACCTATGCGGGGAATCTCGATTCGCTGAGGACGCTGGAAAACACGTTGAACTACCGCTTCGTCCGCGGCGACATCTGCGATGACGGGGCGATGCTGGACATCCTCCACACAGCGGATGCGGACGTCGTCATGCATCTTGCCGCGGAGAGCCATGTCGACCGCTCGATTGACGGCCCCGGCGCCTTCATCGAGACGAACATCGTCGGTACGTTCCGGCTGCTCAACGCCGCGCTCGAATATTGGCGCGGTCTCGAAGGCGAGAAAAAGGAGCGCTTCCGCTTCCACCACATCTCGACCGACGAGGTTTTCGGCGACCTGCCCTTCGACAGCGGCATTTTCACCGAAGAGACGCCCTACGCGCCCTCCTCGCCCTATTCCGCGTCGAAAGCCGCGTCCGACCATCTCGTGCGCGCCTGGCACGAAACCTATGGGCTCCCGGTGGTGCTGTCCAACTGCTCCAACAATTACGGGCCGCATCATTTCCCTGAAAAGCTCATCCCCCTCGTCATCCTCAATGCCTTGGACGAGAAACCGCTGCCGGTCTATGGCGCCGGCGCCAATGTGCGCGACTGGCTCTTCGTCGAGGACCATGCGCGGGCGCTGGAACTGATCGCGACGCGCGGCGTGCCGGGGGAAAGCTACAATGTCGGCGGCCGTTCCGAACGGACCAATCTGGACGTGGTGGAGACGATCTGCCGCGTCCTTGACGAAAAAAGACCTCGCGCCAACGGCCAATCCTATAAGGCGCTCATCTCCTTCGTCACCGACCGCCCCGGCCATGACCGCCGCTATGCCATCGACGCCTCGAAGATCGAGCGCGAGCTCGGCTGGAAACCGTCCGTGACCTTCGAGGAAGGCCTGGCGCGGACCGTCGACTGGTATCTCGAGAACGAATGGTGGTGGGGGCCGATCCGCAAGGAGCGCTATGCCGGCGAAAGGCTGGGCGAAGCGCGGAAAGGCGCGGCATGAGGATCGCCGTAACGGGGCGGGAAGGCCAGGTCGCCAAAAGCCTGGCCGATCGGGCGGCGGAACGGCCCGGGATAGAGTTGATCACCGTGGGCCGGCCTGATCTCGACCTCACCTCTTCCCACACCGTCATTCCTGCCCTTGTCGCCGCAAGGCCCGACCTCATCGTCTCCGCCGCCGCCTATACGGCGGTCGATCAGGCCGAGAATGAGCCGGAAATCGCCTATGCCGTCAATGCCGACGGCGCCGGCAAGGTAGCCGAGGCCGCCGCCGAAATAGGCGTGCCGATCATCCATCTTTCGACCGATTATGTGTTCGACGGCAACGGCAGCGGCGATTACCGCGAGGATGCACAGACCGGACCGCAAGGGGTCTACGGCGCATCGAAGCTTGCCGGCGAGAAGAAGGTGGCGGAGGCCCAGCCGAAGCATCTGATCTTCCGAACGGCCTGGGTCTATTCCCCCTTCGGAAAGAATTTTCTCAAGACCATGCTGCGCCTGGCGAGCGACCGGGACGAGATCGCCGTGGTCTCCGACCAATGGGGAAATCCGACCTCCGCGCAAGACATCGCCGACGGAATCCTGCACGCCGCCACACTCCTGCAGCGTAACAGGGAATTCGCCGGCTGGGGCGTCTATCACCTTGCCGGGGCAGGGGCGACCAACTGGAGCGGCTTTGCGCGTCACATTCTCGACACAAGCGCGCGGCATGGGGGCGCGACGGCGCGGGTGCGCGAGATCGCGACGGCGGAATATCCGACAAAGGCGCGGCGGCCGGGCGATTCCCGCCTCTCGACGGACAAGTTCTCCGATACGTTCGGATGGAGAGCGCCGGACTGGCGGCAATCGACGGAAAAGGTGGTCCACCGCTTGGTGGGTGACGAAGCGGGACAGACGCGAAAAGCATGAACGAGCAAACTGAGTAGATATTCAAAGACATGCTACTAGTTCCTCCGATCAGAATGTTTTTGCAGAAAGCTTCATCTAGGGGAAGTTTCGATGAGAACAGAGCAGACGGATTTTTCAGAGCGATCAGAAGAAAAAGATATTCCCACGTTTGTGACAGAACCTCACTTCCCCAATAGATCATACCGCGACGCTGCCCGACGTGCGGCTAAAAAACTGATGAGGTCTTCGTACTATAAACTTGCAGGCACCTTTCCTAGCGTAATTCCGACACTTATCGAAACGAAAAGACAATTAATTAGATACCGCGATAGATGGGACATCAATAGATCTGGTCTATTTGACGAGAATTATTACCTGACGAAAAATCTCGACGTAAAGGCTGCGAGAGTTGACCCACTAGATCATTACCTCAATACTGGAGGATTAGAAGGGCGAAACCCACATCCAGGATTTGATTCTCGCACATATCTGCAGGAAAATGCTGATATTGTCCTTCATAAATTGAATCCACTTCTACACTATGTTAGGTATGGTAGAAAAGAGGGAAGAAAGGCCTACCCCGCTGGAACAGCTTCGCGCTCTTTTTCACAGACATCCAATGATCTAGAAACGGTTTTGTCCTTTATCAGTCGAGAAGGCAGTAGAGGGAATCAAGTAAATTCCTCGAGACGATCATCAATTATATTACCGGTGTTTAACGGTTATGAGCATTTATGTCGTCTACTGCCTTCTTTGAAAGATAGTGTTGGAAACAGGCATAATATAATTATTATTGATGATGGTAGTACGGATAACCGTGTAAAGAATTTGCTTCGCAATTTCTGCGAGGGAAGCTCTGTAGAAACAACTCTGATTACCCACGAAGCAAATATTGGATTCGTAAAGTCGGTCAACGAGGCTGCGGCGTTCGCTAACTCGCACTTTATTATACTTAACAGCGACACCCAAGTGAATGCCGACTGGGTGGAGAGACTAATGGGACCTATATTTGAAGACAATCGCGTTTCCAGCACGACCCCTTTTACGAATGCAGGAACGATATTTAGCTTTCCAAAACAAATGGAAGACAACAGACAATTACCCTCTTACTTTGAACTACAAGAATTGGATGAAGCTTGCCGTTCACTCGCAGCAGATCAACGGATTAATTTGGATGCTCCAACCGGAGTCGGCTTTTGCATGGGGATCAACAAGTCAGTTTGGGATGAGATTGGAGGATTTGATTCGGAGAGCTTCGGGCGCGGTTTCGGCGAGGAGACTGACTGGTGTCGAAGGGCTATCAGCGCTGGCTACCGAAATGTGCTGGCCTACAACGTGTTCGTTTACCACTTTCATGGAGGTAGCTTTTCGGAATTAGAGAAGGCGTCTCTGCTGGATAGAAATGGCTCATTGGTAAATGACCGCTGGCCGACTTATCCTATAGATGCAGGAACTCACATCACGGCTGACCCGTGGCAGATTTTACGCGCCGCTTTGTTGCTAAACGTGTGTACGTCGAAGGGAATGGAAATCGTTATTGATCATGATCTTGGCGGCGGCGCTAACGATTATAGGCGTAAATTGGTGAAAGATAGGCTTCAAAGAGGAAAGATCGTCGCGCTGTGTACGTTTGATTTTGCTTCTTCAGTCTATAAGGTGAACCTTCTTTTCGACGAAGTTTCGTTTTTATATTGCACCGACAACGCGAAGACGGTTCTATCCTTTCTTAAGAAGGTAGAAAAGGGGAGGATATATTATAACAATTTAGTAAGCTGGGATAATCCGTTGAGTGTTATCTCCTTTATGAGAGAATGGCAGTCATCGGAACGCCTCGTCGAATTTATGGTGCATGACTTTTATTCTATCTGTCCTTCCTTTTCATTGCTAAGCAATAGTGACGAGTATTGTGGTATACCGGAGGATATCAGAATTTGCAAACGTTGCTTACGAAAAAACGCAAATGCTGCCGTCCGCGCCGATATTTCTGAGTGGCGTGATAAGTGGGGGCGCTTGTTGACTGGCGCAACGAAGATTACCTGTTTTTCGAATTCTAGTGCTGATATTCTTCGACGAGCGTATCCCTATATTTCAAATAACCTCGACGTAATTCCACATGCTCCATTGGTTAGCTGGAGCTCCGATGACGCGTGGAAACCATCAGGAGGCAATCTAACGATAGGAGTCGTCGGCGGGATTAGCGTGCAAAAGGGCGCAACTCTGGTCGCCAACCTTGATCGGCTGCTGAGAAGCCGAGGGCTTAATACGCCTATTATTGTCATTGGGGAAATCGACACCCGGTTCATTACACCAGGGAACACAAATATAAGAATACACGGCAGATATCGCCGGGAAGAGCTCCCTTCGCTTTTGCGAAAGTACGAAATTTCTCTTTGTTTGATGCCGTCGGTGATCCCGGAGACATTTTCGTACTCGACGCAGGAGTTGATGGCACTTGGGGTGCCCCTTGTATCATTTAATATTGGCGCTCCTGCTGAACGTATTCGCACTTACGAAAGGGGTGAGATTGCTCATGATATCTCTGCAGAATCCGCTTGGGACGCCATCCGCCGATTGGAGAGGCGATTCATTGCGTCGAATTAATAATTCCGTTCGGCAATAGGAGTTACCCAGATTGCCCCGTATTTGCGCATTTACGTCAGCAGCAACAAACTATCTCCCGAAAGCTATGCTGCTAGCAAAGTCCCTGAAGCGCTATCATCCAAATGTGGACTTGTTCTACGGCTTGTGTGATGACGTCGACCTCGAGATAGACTATCATAGAGACGCGTTTTCCGAGGTAATTTCTGCCTCCAGTTTGGGGATTGAGAATTTCAACTCTTGGTCATTCAAGCACAACATAGTTGAACTTTCAACAGCAATTAAGCCATTTATACTGGAAATACTTCTTGAAAGGGGGTATGACGCTGTCTTTTATTTTGATCCAGATATCGTTGTCTTTTCTTCCTTAGACGATCTGTTTAATTTAACTGCGGACGCAAGCCTGTCGCTGACTCCTCACCTGCTACACGCTGAAACGGCAGATTGGGCCATCATTGACAATGAAATATGTGCGCTACAGCATGGCGTTTATAACTTGGGATATGTGGGTGTCTCAAATAATCCGGAAGGAAGGAGGTTTGCTAGATGGTGGCGTGATCGATGCTACTCCTGGTGTTATGACGAAATATCTCGTGGACTTTTTACAGATCAACGATGGATTGATCTGGCCCCGGCTCTTTTTGATGACGTAAAAATTGTTAAGGATCATAGATTCAACGTCGCTCCTTGGAATATTAATCACAGGAAAATTTCGGGTAATGTCATCGACGGTTTTCTCGTCAACGATGACAAATTGGGATTTTATCATTTCACCGGTTTTGATAGCGGCGCCCATCGCCAGATGGCTATGCGGAATAGCAACAATAACCCTGACTTGATGAAGTTGGTTGAGTGGTATGAGAACGCAATCGAGTTTGCACCGAAAGACCCGGCTGCGAAAGTTGAATGGGCTTACGCTCGATTTGAGAACGGACAGCCAATTAAGGAAGAGTACAGACGTATCTACAGAGACCGCACAGATCTGCAGAAACACTTTCCGAACCCATATCTTTCGGGAGATTCGACCTTGCACAATTGGTTGGAGACTCAAGGACGTATTGAATATCCTCGTGTGTTTAGGTCGCTGATCGAGAGAGTTACTGGATCTTTATGACTTCGCTTATACTTCCTTTGATCAGAAGAGAGGTCTCTGGTCGATATCGTGGATCAGCTCTTGGGCTTGCGTGGTCTATGCTTAACCCTCTTTTTATGTTGGCCGTTTATACGTTCGTCTTCGGTTTTGTCATGCGCTCGCGCTGGTCGATGCCAACCGGCCAAGAAGTTCAGCACAGCACGGGCGAGTTCGCGGTCATTCTCTTTTGCGGACTGGTGGTGTTCCAGTTTTTCGCGGACGTCGTTTCCGCCGCGCCCGGTCTCATCGTGGCGAACGTCAACTATGTGAAGAAGATCGTTTTTCCGATTCAGATTCTGCCGGTTGTTTCCGCCGGCGCGGCCTTGTTCCATGCGGCTGTCAGCCTGGTCGTCCTGCTTTTTTTCGTTTACTTCGTCTTCGGCGGCATTCCGCTCACGGTTGTGCTCACCCCCGTCGTGTTCGCGCCCCTCGTGGTCATGGTAGTCGGATTTGCCTGGATTCTCGCCGCAATCGGTGTCTATTTCCGCGACATGAGCCAGATCGTCCAGCCGCTCGTTACTGCGACCCTATTCCTGGCGCCAATCTTTTTCCAGAGAACCGCGCTGCCGGCGTGGTCGCAGCCCTATCTTTCGATCAATCCATTGACCATCCCGGTCGAAGCCTTCCGCGCCGTCGTCATCTTCGGCACGCAACCGAACTGGACGGCGCTCGGCTATTATTCGCTTGTCGCGATCGCCGTGGCGCTGCTCGGCGAGCAGTTCTTCCAGAAGACGCGGAGAGGCTTTGCCGATGTCCTCTGATCCTTTTGGCTTCGTAGTAGGCGAGGAGGACGGCAAGGATGTCGCCATCCAGGTGCGGAACGTGTCGAAACACTATGTCATGTTCGACCGGCCGGAAGACCGCTTCAAGCAGATGGTCGTGCCACGGCTCGAAAGGCTGATCGGCCGCAAGCCAAGGCGCTATTTCACCGATTTCGCCGCCCTCAACGACGTCTCTTTCGAGGTAGGGCGCGGCGAGACGGTCGGCATCATCGGCCGTAACGGTTCAGGCAAATCGACGCTGCTCCAGATCGTCTGCGGCACGCTGCAACCGACGTCCGGCTCGGTCGAGGTCAATGGGCGCATCGCCGCGCTGCTTGAACTCGGCGCCGGCTTCAATCCGGAATTTACCGGCCGCGAGAACGTCTTCCTCAACGCCTCCATCCTCGGCGTGCCGCGCCAGGAGATGGAATGGCGCTTCGACGACATTGTCCGCTTTGCCGATATCGGCGCATTCATCAACCAGCCGGTCAAAACCTATTCCTCCGGCATGTATGTCCGCCTCGCCTTCGCCGTCGCCATCAATGTCGATCCGGACATCCTGATCGTCGACGAGGCGCTTTCCGTCGGCGACGAGGCTTTCCAGCGCAAATGCTTCGCCAGCATCGAGGACATCCGCGACAAGGGCGGCACCATCCTTTTCGTCAGCCATGGCGCCCAGACCATCGTTCAGCTCTGCAACCGCGCCATCCTGATGGATCGAGGCGAGAACATCCTCGAGGGCCGGCCGAAAATCGTCGTCAATCAGTATCAGCGTCTGCTTAATCTTTCTGGCGAT
>Ga0187809_10000789_pt1 | contig 15942 bp, 6 predicted proteins | sample NC_wetland_sal_i_8_FD_132415 | JGI IMG/M metagenome (GOLD analysis project Ga0187809, IMG submission 132415) | Wetland sediment microbial communities from Neuse River Estuary, North Carolina, USA - ASW_4 | ecosystem: Environmental > Aquatic > Freshwater > Wetlands > Sediment | place: USA: North... | reverse complement strand
GTGAGGCGATGCGCTGCCTCAAGCGCTACTACGCCCGACACCTCTTCCGGCTGCTGGAAGCCACTCCGATGACGACTTGACGCAGATAGGAGCATCTCCATGGCGGCGTTGTCGGCGGCGGAGCCGACTTGGCCCATCGATCCGTGCATGCGGTGGCGGGTCAGTGCCTGCTGGAGTTTCCTGGCCCGAAATTGCGATCCTCGATCCGTATGCAGCACGCAACCGGCCACGCTGCCGCCTCGGCGGGCCACGGCCGATTCCAGGGCATCGACGGCGATCTGGGATGCCATCCGGTCGGCCATCGAGTAGCCGACGATCCGGTTCGACCAGACGTCTTTGATCGCGCAGAGATACAGCTTTCCTTCCCTGGTCCGGTGTTCGGTCAGGTCGGACAGCCACAACTGGTTCGGGCCTGGCGCTGTGAAGTTGCGACGCACGAGGTCGTCGTGGGCTGGCGCACCGACCTTGTCCTTCTTGCCGCGTCTCTTCTTGCCGAACACGCTCCACCAGCCGTTATCGCTGCAGATGCGCCACGCGGTGCGGTCAGCGAACACCAACCCGGCGTCGCGGGCCTCGTCGGCCAGGAAACGATATCCGAACTCGGGGTCGTCCCGGTGGGCGTCGAACAGGGCGTTGGCCAGGTGGGCCTCGGTCCACTCGGCGTCGGTGACCGGGTTCGCGAGCCACCGGTAGTAGGGCTGTCTGGCGAGGTTGAGCACCCGGCACGTCACCGTGACGGGGATACCGTCGGCGGCCAGCTCGCGGACGAGCGGGTAGCTCATTTTCCCGGCAGATGCGCCTGCGCGAAATAGGCCGCCGCCCGGCGCAGGACCTCATTCTCCTGCTCCAGGCTCTTGATCCGACGCTGAGCCGCCCGCAACTCTGCCGCCTCGGCGCCCGTGGACCCAGCCCGCCTACCGTCCTCGATATCGGCTTTCTTCAACCACGAATACAGCGTCGTGAAGTGGATACCGAAGTCCTTCGCGATCTGCTCCAGATCGACGTCAGGGCCACGGTTGCGAGCGACCCGGACCACGTCGTCGCGGAACTCCTTGGGATACGGCTTGGACACGATGACATCCTTCCAGCCCAGCCCGAAGGCTAGGACGATCGGTTGTCACCTACTCGTGCAGCAGACCCAATCCCGCAGCACTCCCGCTTGCAGCTCCCTCGGTTCGTCCGTGCCGGAGCCTGTCGAATCCTGTGCGATGTTAGGGGCCGCCAGCCCACGCCTCTCCCGGTGGCCCGCAGCTCGGGCTTCGCCGTTTCGCTTGACAAGTGCCGTTAAGTCCCCGTAGGTTCACTCGCGGCCTACTGTGTTTTTAAGGTTTTTACAACGCTAGGAAGCGTTTGTAAAGATCTCGGGGGGTAACTAATGATTGCGCGCTATATCCGTATACTTACATTTAATGTATTAGTACCTGCTTTCCTAGTGTCCGGCTTGTCAACGGGCGCAGCATCGGCGGGCGCGGTCCCGACACCCTCAATTGCGGATTCGGCCGCGGCTCCAAACGAAGTGTCGGCAAAACAGATCGCGATGACCTACGGCCACGACGTTGTCGTGTCCTCGGAACAGTCGTCGACCGCCGAGGTGGTGGCTCAGTCGGATGGGCTGTTCCGGTTAACGGAGAACACCGAGCCGGTCCGGGTCCGGCGGGATGGCCAGTGGGTGTCGGTGAATACAGCTTTGGGGCTATCAGCGGGCATGCTTCGACCGATTGCCTCGGCGGCCCCGGTTGCGTTCTCCCCGGGTGGAGCGGACGCGCCGTTGGCCGAGATCCAGGCCCCCTCCGGGCAGTGGGTGACCCAGACGTGGAAGCTGGGGGCGTTACCCGCGCCGCAGGTGAGCGGGGCGACCACGACCTACGCTGACGTGTTGCCGGATGTGGATTTGCAGTTGAGTGCGACCCCGACGGGGCTGTCGGAAGTTCTGGTGATCAAGGATGCGGCGGCTGCCGCCAATCCAGACTTGAACGGTCTCACGTTCGGGGTCGATGCCGGTGATCTTGTCTCAGATCAAGTCGCAGGTGGTACCACGCTGGACAAGGATGCGGCGGGTGCAACTCAGGTGATTGCCCCGGCACCGACTTGGTGGGACTCATCCTCGGTCGGGGCGTCCGGTGCTGGCCCGGGAGGTTTGGGTGTCCCGGCTCCGGTGCCGGCCTCGGCCACGGATAGCGCGGTAACTATTGACGCCGGCACGGTAGCGCAGGCACCGAACGTGACCTATCCGGTTTACGTCGATCCCGACTACAAAGTCGGCGGGGTGCTCGATTGGGCTTTCGTCGACTCGGCATACCCGGATCAGGCCTACTGGCATGACGCCGGTGCGTTGGATGCCTACCAACACGTGGGCTACGTCGACGGCGGCGACAGCGATGACGGAAAGGACCACACGACTAGCTCGTATTGGTCGATGAATACGAGCTTTCTGCATGGCCGACTCATCAGCGACGCCGTCTTCGACACAACCGAGGTGTACTCGTTCTCCTGTTCGGCCCGCAGCGTGCAATTGTGGACCACTTCAGCGATCTCACCGTCCACGACGTCGCGGCACGCGCCATCAAAGTCCAGCTTGGTCGACACCGAGTCGGTGGCCTACGGCTACAGCTCGGCATGCCCGGGCCACGTGGTCGGCTTCACGGCGACTTCGGCGGTACAGCGCGCGGCCGATGCGTCGGCCGATTCGATCAATCTCGGTCTCTATGCGGCGAGTACGACGGACAAGTACGGGTGGAAGAAGTTCGACAGTAGCGCCAGCTTGAACGTCTGGTTCGACACCAAGCCGACCACGCCCGCCTACCGTTGGGTGGACGGCTGTGCCTTCATCTGCGGATCCGGCGCGTACACCAAGTACGACACACCCACGTTGTATGGCGCCTCCAGTGATGCTGACGGCGACAACCTCAGCTACAACTTCAACGTCTATGCCGGCCACGCCGCGAATCCGACGAATCTCGTGGCCTCTGGGGCGACACCGTACGTCGCCCCAGGCCCGCCGGCGGCGGGGCAGCAGGCCCGCGGCGCGTGGACGCCCACCGTCTCTCTGCCCGACGGCGAGTACGAGTATGAGGTCCGCGCCTTCGACGGGACGGCTTACAGCGATTGGTCGGGGCTGCTGCCGTTCACCGTGGTGAACACCCGCCACCCTGCGTTGCCGAGCTTGACCGCCTCCGGTCCGCTGAGCACCTCGACCGGCGGGTCCGGCGGCAAGGTGGGACAGAGCCTGGAGACGGTGACCATCACGCCCGCGGCTTCCTCCGATGATCCTGTCTATGCCTATTCCTATGGCATGTTCGCGGGGAGCAATCCCACTTTTGCCTCGGCTGGTTCCTGCGGCGTGACCCACGTCGGGCAGTACACCTTCGCCTGCGGGGGTCTGGGTAGCGGGGTTTCGGTGACGGTGACCGCGACGGATGCTGTCTCGTCCTTCGGCGTGGGCGTATGGGATGCCGCCGGCAACACCCCGCTCGGCACGGGTTATGCCTCGCAGGAGTTCTGGGCCGGCAGTGACGACACGGCAGGTCCGGCTGGCAATGGTCACCAATGGATGACCAGTAGCCAAGCAACGTCCTCACCGCCGTGCACGGCGTCCTCGACGGTGCCCGACCAGCCGGTCGCGAGTACCCCGGCCAGCGCCATGACGGTCGCTGCCGGCCACGCGTGCTGGGGCACATCGACGGTCCAGTCACTCAACGGGCCGGTGGGCGTGATGAGCTTCGACGGCCTTGCCTCCACCGTCAGCACAGGCGCAGGGGCGAACCTCGTTGATACGAGCAAGAGCTTCACCGCCGGCACGTGGGTCAACATCACTGCAGGCGCTCCGAACGTCGAGACCTTCCTCGATCAGGAAGGCAGCAGTGAGAGCGCGTTCTTCCTGCAGTTCGTCAAAGACGCAGCTGGGCATGGGCACTTCTCCTTCTGCATGTCCAACTCCGACGCGGCGACATTCGCCGGCGACTGTGTCACCGCGGCGAGCACGCCGCTGGCCAATACCTGGTACTTCGTCTCGGCCCAGTGGGACGCGATCAATCACCAAATGCGCTTGCAGGTCAACGCCGACGGCTCGGCCGCCACCCCGGTCGCGACTTATCACGCGTCGTCCTGGAACGCGACCGGCAGCGTGCGCCTCGGGGTCGATCGGATCGGGACATCCCGCCGGTATTTCAGCGGCATGGTGTGCGACCCATTCATCGACGGCGGGATTCTCGACAGTTACGGCTTGACTATGGCTGCCCAATTCGGCTTGAGCCAGGGCGTCCCACCGCCCTCTAGTTCCTGAGTTTCGAAGCTAGCCGGCAGGAGTACACGATGCTTTCCCCACAGGCTAAGTCCGCCCGCGCCGCAACGATGGCGGCCATGGCCGCGCTCGTTCTAACGGTCATGGTGTGGCAGCCGGTTCACGTCATCGCGGCTGCCCCGGGCGCGAAGTTCCGGCCGGCGACACCGCGGCTTGGCCATGCCACGCCAGGCTCGACTCAGCGACCGGTGTCGGCTCCCGCCGTCGACCGCAATTCCCAGACGGCACCGGCGCGGAAGTGGCCGACACCGGGCCGCTATTCAGTGGCCGGCTTGGTCAGTGGGCGGTGGCGATCGGTCGGTTCCGGCCAGATCGCGGTGCGCTCGGCTGGGCACACCTCTGATGTACCGGGCCGATCGGCCGCCGCCGTTCATCCGGTGTCGGCGGTGACGGTGTCGGTGCTCAGCACGACCCAGGCCGCGGCAGCACACGCCACCGGTCCGGCCCTGCTGCTGAGCAGGGCTGACCATCAGACCTCGACCGGCAAGGTGCAGGTGCAGATCAGCGACAACGCCCTGTCCGGGTTGTACGGCGCAGACTTCGTCTCGCGGGTGCGGTGGGTGGCACGACCGCAATCCGGCGGCGCCAGCACACCGCTGGCAACCCAGCGCAGCGGCTCGACACAACTGGTGACCGCGCCGGTGTCGGCCTCCCCGATGCTGGTGATGGCGGCCTCGACCCCAACCTCGAGCACCGGCACCGGCTCGTTCGCCGCCACCTCCCTCAAACCGTCCTCCACCTGGGACGTCTCCGCCCAGACCGGAACATTCTCCTGGTCCTACCCGCTGGCGGGGGTGCCGACCTCGGCCGGTCCACAGCCGGGGTTGGCCCTGTCCTACAGTTCCCAATCGGTCGACGGTGAAACCGGATCGACCAATAACCAGCCCTCAGCGATCGGAGACGGCTGGGACTTGGCCGGCGCAGGTTTCATCGAACGCTCCTACGCCAACTGCAGCGATGACGGGCAGAGCGGCTCGGGTGATCTGTGCTGGAAGAACGCCAACGCCACCCTGTCCATGGCCGGGCACTCCGGCCGGCTGGTCCAGATCGGCAGCAGCGGCCTGTGGCGATTACAGGATGACGACGGCACCCGGGTCCAGCAGGCGACCGGCGCCGGCAACGGCCTGGAGGGCGGGGAGTATTGGCTGGTCACCACCCCGGACGGCACCCGCTACTACTTCGGCGTTGACGAGATCCCCGGCTGGAAGACCGGGAACCCGCTCACGAACTCGGCCTGGGGGGTGCCTGTCGCTGGCAACAACACCGGTGAGCCCTGCAACGGCTCCAGTTTCACTACCTCGTTCTGCACCCAGGGCTGGCGCTGGAACCTTGACTACATCCTCGACCCGCATGGCAACAGCGAGGTGCTGCGCTACAGCGCCGAGACCAACCAATACCGAGAAAACAACACCACCACCGTCAGCTACATCCGCGGCGGGCAGCTGAGCGAGATCGACTACGGCACCCGCGCTGGCGCCGAGTTCAGCGGCAGCACCAGTTCCGCCCCGGTACGGATGCTGCTGGACTACGCGAACCGCTGCACCGGTAGTTGCAGCACTACCGCCGCCGCGGCCTGGCCTGACACCCCGCTCGATCAGGACTGCCCCGGCGCCAGCGGCTGCGCTACCAACACCAGCCCCACGTTCTTCACGACCCGCATGCTGAGCAAGGTCCACGCCCAGCTGCTGTCGGGCACAACCTGGACCGACGTCGACGCCTGGACGCTGAGCCACTCTTTCCCCGATCCAGGCGACGGCAACTCGGCCGCGCTGTGGCTAGACAGCGTGCAGCGCGCGGCTGGTACCGGCAGCACCGCGATCACACTGCCGCCGGTGCTGTTCGCCAAGACCCCGCTGCACAACCGAGTCGACATCAACGACGGGCTCAGCCTGACCGTGAAATTCCGGATCTCAAGCATCACCAGTGAGACTGGGGCCGTCACCACCGTCACCTACAGCGCCCAGCAGTGCACGAAGACCATCGCCGCTACTCTGACCACCAATCCCGAGGTCAACAGCTACCGCTGCTTCCCACAGTGGTGGACTCCGCAGACCACTCCGCCGACCGCGGCGTTCCTGGACTGGTTCCACTCCTATGTGGTGACCGCGGTCGCCAGTGACCCGACCACTGGCGGCGGGCAGGATCAGGTCGATCAGACCTACTACGACTACACCGGCACACCGGCCTGGCGCTGGGACAACTCACCGGTCACCGCGGACAGCAAACGCACTTGGTCGGTCTATGCCGGCTACAGTCGGGTCAGGGTCAGCCACGGCGGCCACGACACCCCATCCGCGCGCACATCGACTGACTACCTCTTCTATCAAGGCAAAGACGGCGACCACAACGCCACAGCACCCGTCTACGTCACGGCCAGCGACGGCAGCCAAGTCCGTGACTCGCTGTGGCTGGCCGGACAGGTCCGAGAAACTATCCACACCCTCGGCGTCGGCGGCTCGACCGTCGATGACACCATCAGCACCCCCTGGGTCTCCAATCCGACCGCCACTGACACCCTTTACACCGCCCGCTATGTCCGCGACGGGGAGACCCTGACCAAGACGGCTCTGTCGGCCGGCGGCTGGCGCACCACCGCCACCACCACCAGCTACGACACTGACAGCGGACTGCCCACCACCGTCGACGACCAAGCCGACGTGAGCCTCAGCAGCGATGACCGCTGCACCACTACCAGTTACGCCGACAACACAACCACGTGGCTACGGAACTACCCGGCCGAGATCAGCGTCGTCGCCGGCCGCTGCGGGGCCGCCCACACCTTCCCGGCCGACGCGATCTCCGACACCCGCTACACCTACGACAACCAAGCGTTCGGAACCGCCCCGGTCAAGGGAGACGTCACCACAACCGCCCAAGTCACCTCCTACACCGGGCAGACGCCGAACTGGCAAGCCCAGAAAACCAGCAGTTACGACTTACTCGGCCGTCTCTCATCGGTCACCGACCCGCGGATCAGCCCCGCCCGCACGACCAGCACCACCTACACCGGCACCGCCCTGGTCACGGCCATCGCGACGACCAACCCGATGGGCTGGGCGACCAGCGACACCTACGACCCGGCCCGGCACAGCCTGCTCACCGAGACGACCCCGAACGGCGGCGTCACCGAAGCAACCTATGACGCCCTCGGCCGCACCCTGAAGGTCTGGACACCAGATCACACCCGCGCGGCCAACCCCACCACACCCACGACCGCCTACGGCTACAGCATCTCCCAGACCGCGGCCAGTGCCGTCACCACGACCCAACTCGTCGCCGGCGCCGCCCTGGTCACCTCATACACCCTCTACGACGGACTGCTGCGGCCGCGGCAAACCCAAACCCCAGCCGAAGGCGGCGGCCGCGACATCAGCGACACCTTCTACGACGCGGCCGGACGCGTCGATGACACCTACACCGACTGGTACGACACGGCCAACCCCACCGGCACCATCTTCAACGCCAACCTCACCGTCCCGTCGGAAACCCAAACGACCTACGACGGGGCCGGACGTAAGACCGCCGACATCCTCCTCGGTGACGGGCAGGAACTGTGGCGCACCAGCTACGTCTACGGCGGTGATCACACCGACGTCACCCCGCCGGCCGGCGCCCCTGCCACCCGCACCTACACCGACGCCCGCGGCAACACCAGCCAGCTGCTGACCTTCCACGGCAACCAACCCACCGGCGGCTACGACAGCACCAGCTACACCTACTGGCCAGCCGGGCAGATGAGGACCATGACCGACGCCGCCGGCAACCAGTGGAGCTGGACCTACGACGTCCTGGGCCGACTCGCCGACAACCACGACCCGGACAAAGGCAGCACTCACACCGACTACGACGCCGCCGGACGCATCAAGGACACCGTTGACGCCCGCGGCACCCAACTCGACTACAGCTACGACGCCTTGGACCGCAAGACCGACGAGTACCGCGACCCCATCAACACCAGCGACCTGCTGGCCCACTGGGACTACGACAGCGCCGCCGTCACCGGCATCACCGGCGCGACCGCCAAGGGCCAACCCGCCGACGCGATCCGCTACCTCGGCGGCGCTACCGGGCAAGCCTTCACCACGGCCGTCACCAGCTACGACCCGGCCAACCGGCCAACCGGCTCCAGCGTGAGCATCCCGGCCGGCTACGGCGCGCTGTCCACTACCTACACCGCCACCATGGGCTACGCCCCTGACGGTCAGCAAACCAACCAGGGAGAGATCCTCGGCGGCGGCCTGAGCACCGAGAACCTCGCTCTGGGCCACGACACCCTCGGCGCGCCGACCGGTCTGCGCTCCAACCAGGCCTCCTACGTGGCCACCGTGCAGTACGACCACTACGGCCGCCTGGCCCAGATGGGCCAATCCTGGTCGGCCACCACCACGTACCGCACCCCGAGCTGGCAAGACGGCTCGAACCGGCTCACCGACATGCTCAGCCAGCGCCGAGCCTCCTCCGGCGCGGTGATCGCCGACCGGCACTACAGCTACGACAACGCCGGCGATGTCACCGAGATCAACGACGTCACCCCGACGACCGGCACCGACACCCAGTGCTTGACCTACGACTACAACCAGGAACTCACCGCAGCGTGGACCCCGGCCAGCAACGACTGCGCCACCGCCCAAAGTGACAGCGGCCTAGGCGGCCCAGCGCCGTACTGGCAGACCTACACCTACGACGCCATCGGCGACCGACAGAGCATCACGCGCCACAACACACCAACTACCGGCACCGACCTCACCGACACCTACACCTACCCGAACCCCGGGCCGGCCACGGTCCAACCACACGCCGTCACCAGCATCACCCACTCCGACGCCAGCCCCACCTCCAGCTACGACTACGACAAGACCGGCAACGCCAAAACCCGGCCCGGCCAAACCGTCCAGTACGACGAGGAAGGGCACCTCGCCCAGATCAGCACCGGTAGCTACACCAGCTCCGACATCTACGACGCCAACGGCAACCTGCTCCTACAAACCGACGACGACGGCACCACCCTCTACCTCGGCGACACCCAACTCCACCTCGCCACCGGCGCAAACGCGGCCAGCGCGATCCGCGACTACACCGCACCTAACGGCAGCCTGGTCGCCGAACGCACTACCACCGCCGGAGTCAGCGGCAGCAAACTCTACTTCCTCGATACCGATCTACACGGCACCGTCACCGCCAGCATCGACACCACCACCAACCTCCCCGTCCGGCGCTACTTCGACCCCTTCGGCGCCACCCGCGGCACCACTACCAGCTGGATCGACCCCAACACCTTCCTTAACAAACCGAGCAACATCACCACCGGCACAGCTCACATCGGCGCCCGCGACTACGACCCCAAACTCGGTAAATTCCTCTCCGTTGACCCCGTTTTCGACCCTAAAAGCCCGCTGCAAGACAACGGTTACAGCTACGCCCTGAATAACCCCACCACTACCAGCGATCCCACCGGCCTCCATACCGACGACCCCCGCTACGGGAAGAACAGCAACAACTACGATGCGGCGCCGCCACCGCCCGAGGGAACTCCTCCCGCCGCGCCTGGTTCACAGTCAGCGGGCACTAATTATTCGACTCGTCACTACGAGGCACAGCTAGCTGCGTACTTTGTAATCGCGGCCAATATCGAGGCTCGAAACTGGAGCGTCGCAGGGCTCCAAATGAACACTAGAATTCCGGGTGGCGGGAGGGGAGTAACAGGAGTCGGTATCGCTGATATAACCTATTTGGAGCCTGATGGTGTCTTGGACATCTGGGAGGTCAAGATTGTCGGTCAGCGAAGTCGAATTCGATCACAAGTAGACCGATATATTGCAGCTCATAAGAAGGCCAAACCAGGCTTCAAAATCGGTGGTCCGTTTCCGGTAGGAAACGGTGACGATATCACTGGCTGGGGAAACGATGGAGGGATCCTATACTTTGACTCGGGAAGCAGGGTGCCCGAGCCGAAGCCCGCCCCAGTTCGCAAATTGGCGCCTAACCCGGCGCCGGCGCCGGCGCCCTTGCCGCCCGGCCAAACCTATCCCGCGCCAGCGCCCAACCTCCCCACCCCAGCAACCCCGCTTCCTGGGTCGAACCCTGGCGGTACAGGCGTGGGGGGTGGCGGTACATCTATGCCGGGGTTCAACGTGCAAGCCTTGTCCCCTCAGCAGGGTGCTGAGGTTGGAGGCGCTGCGGGTGTTGTGCTGCTCGCGGGCTTGATGATCCTCGCGTTCTAACTGGTGCGGCATCTGGAGGGTAGTTGAAGAATAGTTTGGCGGGTGTTCTGAAGCAGTGGGTAACTCCGCTTCTGGTGGATGCTGGTTTTCGGAAAGTGGGATCGGCCTACCGCTTGGAAACCAGTGATGGTGGGTTGGCGGTGGTGGACGCTCGGTTGTTTCCACTCATCGATGACTTGGTCATCTTCATTCTTGAGATGGCGGTGGCTCCGCCGATCCTGGTTCAGTTCGAGTTGCGCAACGAGGCTGAGCCAGTTGTCGGCAAGCTCGAGTGGGCGGGTTGGTCCAGACGCTTGCGTCCCGCGAAGGCGACGATCGAAGTATGCCGACCGCTGCTCGGGCGCTCGAGCCGGCTGTGGGAGATCGATCCGATGTGGGTATTGCCGAAGTATGGAGATGCCGAGGTGTGCGGGCAGGACCTGCAGACTCACCTTGCTCGTGTCGTGCCCGAACTTCTGCCGATGCTGTCCCCGTCGGTGATGTTGACCGTGCTGCGCTCTGGTGAGCCTCCTCCGTATGCGGTGCCGCTGAACCTCAGTCCGGAATGGCTTGAGGCCCTCCTGATGCTGGGTGCCGAAGGTAATTCGCCGAACTTGCAAGTGCTGATGGACCGGATAGAGCGCACCTCGCCAGACAATGAGGTCACGCCTTGGATTCGCGCACAATTGGCTTCATCGGAATAGCGCTGGGAGCTCGGACTCAGAGGCCGCCATGACCCAACCACGGGTCGGACATGATGTCGTCAGGTCCCCTGCGCCCGGCTGGACTTACACTCGCGAGCCCGACTTGTGACTGCGAGCTTCGGCGCGAAGGGTCCTCATCGCGGGTGACGTCGGTGAAACGCCCCGGGTTTTGTGCGGGCTCTGGCCTGGCTGCACTTCTACAATCACCACCGAGCCCACAGCGCGATCGCCGCCCTACCGCCAGCCAGCCGCCTGACTAACCTGCCTCGACATCACACCTAGTCCTGCGGCGACGGTGTTCCCGCGCCGAGATCTCGCCAGCTGGCTCGGCCAGCGCGCCGTGGGCCGCCACCGCCCTCACCCGGTGTCGGGCCAGGTGGTGTCGTGGGTTCCGCAGCTCGGACTGTGGACAGGACGGGCGAGTCGCCGGAGCCCAGCAATCGTTAGTGCTTGCGTTCGTCTCGTGAGCTCGAGGATTCGGGAGACAACCTTGGCGGGCGTCAGTCATTCGTCGTCATAAAAAGTCCGGTTCGTACTAGCCGGCACTCCGAGTGCAGCCAACAGTCGGTTGAACAATGCGTAGCCGAACCAAATCTCGCTATCGTCCTCGCCGGTTTCGGAGAACACGGCCGTCAGGTGTGGCACATCGGGGCGAAGGCCTGCCGCGACCGCCCAAGCTGCGGCGCGTGCAGACGCTTGTTCAGGGCTGCCGTATCGCTCGGTGGCCTGCGCGCTGTCAAGGTCATCGAGGCCGGCAGCAGCGGCCCGAGCCAGACAGCTACTGAAAAAACTGCCGTCTGGTGTAAGGGCGCTGACGAACGCGCAATCACCCTCGAAGATGAACGCGGTGAGCGAAGGCTGCCCGGTCCACTCACACAGTTGTGACAACAGTGGCAGCGCCTCAGCTCCGACGAGTTCGTTTGGCATGTACCCAACGGACCAAGCACCGCGATCCTGAAAATCCGTGAGTTCTTCGATTATCTCCGGCGGTGAACCAGAGACTTTCGGGAATGAATGGAGCACTAACGTGCCGATGAGGCTCACTGCTGTCGCCCGATAGCTATCAACGGATCAAGCATTACCGTATTATACAGGCGCCGACGCCGAGCATCGCAAAATCGCCCCCAGCTGTGTTGAATACCCTTGGGCCGCTCGCCCAATGGTCGTGTACCCGGGCCGCTGGTCGTGGACCCGGCCTGGGCAGCTCTCATACTCAGGCCGCGGCACCCGGTTCTGCGGACAGCGGCTACACCAGGGTGTCCGCCGACGAATTTCACCGCCGGAACATCCACTTTGGGCTGCAGTGAGCGACGCAAAGGGGTGCTAGCGGAGCTTTCCCCGCGGCGTCCAAGATGGGTCCGAGGTGATGAGCTGAGCCAGCAGCGCATCGGCGTCGTTAGTGGCAGAAATTTCGATGGCTCCGGATCCGCGCGCGATCGCGGTCATCTGCTCGGCGCCCCGCCGGACGGCGTCCGGGATGTGGTCTTGGCCGCTGCCGGGAGTGCCGTCGCAACCCTGCTAGGTACATGGCTGAGATTGCCGAGCTTGGACAGCGTGCTCAACATTTCTTGGATCAGCCGGTGCCACCGGCCGGCGGCGGCGGCTACATACCGAAGATCTACACCTGAGACGAGCCCGAACGCTCTCGAAAGATCAAAAACTCTTCAAGGCAGATGCTGGCTAGCGACCTTGACAATCTCCGCCGACCATGGCGATGCTACTGGACCACTTTCATGATCGGAACTCGTCGTCCCCGTCAAGCCGCGCCGCAAGCTGAGGGGTCTCGGTGCCACGGAATCGAGATTTCTTCACGCGGTCCAGCGTAAACGCGCCCTGGTGTATTGAGGGCAGCAGCCGAGGGCTCTCTTCGAGCGGCTGCCTGGCGAGTCTCAACGCCGCCCGAAAATGGACCTCCTATCGTCGCTTGGGTTCTGACTTGGATTCGAGCGACCGTCGCAACAATGGTGTTGTTAGCCTGCCAGGGCGAAGGCTTCGGCCGGGGTCCGCCAGCCGAGCCTCTTGCGTGGCCGGTCGTTGAGCCTGGTCTCGATCGCGGCCAGATCGAGGGCGCTGAAGGCGCGCAGGTCCATTCTCTTGCGCAGGTACTGACGGACCAGACCGTTCGTGTTCTCATTCGTCCCGCGCATCCACGGGCATCCCGGGTCGGCGAAGAAGACGCCCTGGCTGAACAGCTTGGCGACCTGGTCGTGGCGCGCCATTTCGCTGCCCTGGTCCCAGGTCAAGGTGAGCAGCTTGCCGGGGTCGACGCCGGCCATGGCGGCAGTCAGTGCGGCGACGAGATGCTCAGAGCGATGTCCGCCTGGCAGATGGATCAGCCGCAGCAGCCGGGACTTGGGCTCGACGAGGGTGGCCACCGCCGAACGGCTCATCGGCCCGACGATGAGGTCACCGTCCCAATCGCCGAGACGACTGCGTTCGTTCACGACAGCCGGGCGGTGATGGATTCGCTGATGCGGCACGACATAGCGAGGACGTCGTTCGTCCGGGCGCCGGCGGCGCCTGCGCAGCGGCCGCTGCGTCCGCAATCGCTTGGTGAGCCGACGATTCAGGCCGCCGCGCGCACCTCGGTAGAGCGCCTGATCGATGCTCTCGTGGCACAGGTGCCGGCTCGGCCGATCAGGGTGGGCGACACGCAGATGAGCGGCAATCTGCTCCGGACTCCACTCCAGCTCCAGCTTCTCCTGGACCACCGCCCGAAGCTCCGGATCGCGCGCGAGCCGGCTGCGGCCCGGGCGTGCGCCACGCTCGCGGGCCCGCAGGTGCGCCAGCACAGCGTCGTAGTCGACATCGTGGGCCGAGGTGTTGCGCCGGAGCTCACGGCTGACCGTCGACGGGCTGCGCTCGAGCCGGCGAGCGATCTCCCGGATGGTGAGTCCCTGGCGGCGCAAGCCGGCGATGCGTTGACGTTCGACCATCGACAAGTAGCGGTTCGATCGCACCGCCTCAGCCAATCGGAGCGGCGCGACGCCACCCGCTTCGACGCGCCAACGGTAGCCCGTCTTTCTCGTGATCCCGACGCGACGACAGGCTTCGACCGTGCCGATGCCCGCGGCCAGCAGTTGCCAGTACCGGGCCTCGACCTCAAGCTGCCGCTTCTTGCCCCTGCGCGCCATACGCATCACCTTCTCGAAGAGTCGGTGTTGCGACGAGCGTCAGGACCCAAGCGGCGCTCCGGGGTCAGTTTTCAGGCGGCGCCGACAGCGTGGGCCGTGCATTGACGTCATGTCGCCCTTCGTGCCCGTGCGTGAGCGGACATCGGACCTTGCCGTGAACGCTGAGCTTCAGTTACGAGCCGGGGGCGCGATCCTGTGGCCAAGGGTGGCGTAGTCCAGGCATGCCGATCCTTGATCTGTTTCCGCCTCCCCATTCACTGGCGAGGATCCGCGGCCTCTTGTCTCGGCGAGGGATCAAGGCGGTTGCCAGCGAGCGGCGGCTGAGCTTGGTCGGGCGGATGCTCCGCCCCTCGCTGGATTCGGTCGAGGCAGCCGATGTGGGTGTCCGCTTGGGCCGGTCGCGCGGCGTGGAGTGCTGGGTGTCGGTGGAGGATTCGATGGGAGTGGTAGGTCCGCCGCGGTCGGGTAAGGGTTTGCAGGTGGTGGTGCCGATGATCCTGGGGGCGCCCGGGGCCGTGGTGACGACCTCGACCCGGCCGGACAATCTCGCGGTCACTCTCAGGGCGCGGCAGGAAGTCGGTCCGGTGGCGGTGTTCGATCCGCAGGGCCTGGCCGGGGGCGTGCCGGGGCGGTTGCGGTGGTCGCCGTTGCGGGGGTGTGAGCGGGCGGGGACGGCTCTGGTGCGGGCGCGGGCGTTGACGGCTGGTGCGGCGGCCGGGACGAATGAGTCGTCGTTCTGGCAGTCCTCGGCCGAGCAGGCGGTGCGGTGCCTGTGCATGCGGGTGCGTTGGCCGGGATCACGGCGGGGGAGTTGTATCGGTGGTCGTTGTCGCCGGTGCTGGCCTCCCAAGCGGTCGCGGTGCTCTCAGATGATCCGCGGGCGGCCGGGGGCTGGGGTACGGCGTTGAATGCGATCCTGGGCGCGGATGTGAAGCAGCGGGATTCGGTGTGGGCGATGGTGGCGATCGCGTTTTCGGCGTTGGCTGATCCGGCGGTGCTGGATGCGGTGTCCCCCGACGCGGGTGAGGTGTTCGACCCGGCGGCGTTTCTGCGGGAGAAGGGCACGCTGTATCTGCTGGGGACCTCGGCCGGGTCCGGCGCCACGACGCGCTTGGTGGCGGCGTTGGTGGAAGATATCGCCGAGACCGCACGGTTGCTGGCGGCTGGTTCGCCCGGGGCGCGGCTGGATCCGCCGTTGACGCTGGTGCTGGATGAGGCGGCGAACTATCGGATCCCCTCGTTGCCGTCGCTGGTCAGCGAGGGCGGCGGGTCCGGGATCTGCACGGTGGTCGTGTTGCAGTCCCTCGCTCAGGCCCGGGCGGTGTGGGGCGAGCACGAGGGCAGCGCGTTGTGGGATGCGGCGATCGTGAAAATCATCCTCGGCGGCGTGTCCTCGGCCCGGGACTTGGAGGACCTGTCGAAGCTGATCGGGGTGCGGCGGGAGAAGCAGACCACGACCAGCTGTGGCCCGGACGGCAAGAAGATGCTCCTATCTGCGTCAAGTCGTCATCGGAGTGGCTTCCAGCAGCCGGAAGAGGTGTCGGGCGTAGTAGCGCTTGAGGCAGCGCATCGCCTCACGCTTGGTCTTGCCCTCGGCGATCCGG
>Ga0187809_10000787_pt1 | contig 15961 bp, 14 predicted proteins | sample NC_wetland_sal_i_8_FD_132415 | JGI IMG/M metagenome (GOLD analysis project Ga0187809, IMG submission 132415) | Wetland sediment microbial communities from Neuse River Estuary, North Carolina, USA - ASW_4 | ecosystem: Environmental > Aquatic > Freshwater > Wetlands > Sediment | place: USA: North... | reverse complement strand
GTCGACGGGCTGGCGGCTGTCGAGGCCGCGTTGGCTGCGGGAGAGGGTGAGCAGTGCTTCGATGAGGCGTTCCTGTTGTTCGCCGACGGCCAGCAGCTGCTCGCACGTGTGCCTGTACGAGTCGATGCTGGCGTTCGGGTCGCTGAGCGCCAGCTCGAGCAGCGTACGCTCGAGCGTGAGCGGCGTTCGGAGCTCGTGCGAGGCATTGGCGACGAACTGGCGCTGCGCCTCGAACGACGTCTCGAGTCGCGCGAGCAGTCCGTCGACCGTAGTGCCGAGCTGCTTCAGCTCGTCGTCCGGCCCCTCGAGGGCGAGGCGGCGGTGGAGGTTGCTGGCGGAGATCTCGCGGGCGGTGTCGGTGATCGTGCGCAGCGGCCGCAGCGCGCGGCCCGCGATCACCCAGCCGAGCCAGAGCGAGAGCACGGCCATCACCGCGAGCGCGAGCGCGGAGTCGACGAACAGCTTGTGCAGCGCCGCGTCCGACTGGCCCTGGGCCGCCGCGAGCACGATCTTGGGGTCGGTGGCGAGCGCTTTCGGGCCGATCGGCACCCCGAGCATGTCCTTGGGGCTCGTCAGCACCTGCACGTTCTTCGCCGGAGCGGTTCGGACCGCGACCAACGCGTGTCGGCCGGAGCTGATGAAGAAGTTGCCGGTGTACTGATGATGGACCAGGACGTAGGTGATCGCGAGCAGGGCGGCCGCCGAGCAGAGGAAGAGCCCGCCGTAGACGAGCGTGAGCCGCAGCCGGATCGTGGGGGCGGGGATCTTCATCCGGCGATGCGGTAACCGGTGTGAGGAACGGTCTCGATCAGAGGCGGATCGCCGAGCTTGCGTCGCAACCGGCTGATCGTGACCTTGACGACGCTGCCGTCCGGATCGACGTACTCGTCCCAGCCGCGTGCCAGCAGCTCACGTGTCGTGACCGGGGCCCCGGCGGCGGTGAGCAGGAGTTCGAGCACGGCGAGCTCCTTGTTGGAGAGCTCGAGCCGTCGGCCGGCGCGGGTTGCGACTCGCTGGACGGTGTCGAGCCGGAGATCGCGCTGCGTGAGAACCGGCGAGCGGGCCGTATCGCGTCGGCGCGCGAGCGCGCGTATGCGGGCGACCAGCTCCGCAAAGGCGAACGGCTTGGGCAGGTAGTCGTCGGCGCCGAGCCCGAGGCCGTCGACGCGCTCTTCGATCGCGTCGGCTGCAGTGAGCATGAGCACGCGCGAGCGCGACCCGCGCGCGACGAGAGCGCGGCAGACGTCGTCGCCGTGAATCTTGGGCAGGTCACGGTCGAGCAGGATGACCTCGTAGCTGTCTCCCGCCGCATGCCGCAGCGCGTCCTCCCCGTCGCACGCGATATCGACCGCCATGCCTTCGCGACGCAATCCGACCGCGATGGTGGCAGCAAGCTCTTTGTGATCTTCGACGACGAGCACCCGCATTCGCGGATCAGCCTCCCTCTGCCGGCCTCAAGGATGCCGGATCAAGGGTTACACCCAGGTAACAGGTCCTGTCCCCCCGCTGTAACCGGATCGCGTCTATCTCTTCAGCGCAGTCGACCTTCGTCGTGTGAGAAGGAGCTGAGGTCATGCGTCTCCGCCGTTCACTCATCCTCTCTGTCGTCGGCGTTGCCACGTTCGCGCCGTTCGCGGCCGGCTGTGGCGGCGGCGGTGGGTCTCCGGGTGTCGCGAACATTGCCGACGCTGCAGGTACGGGCGCGACGACCACCACGAAGACGCAGGGCGGCTCGGGCTCGGCGGACAAGCCGTTCGGTGGAGCAGACGGAGGGCCGGGCGGCGGCCGGTTCCAGATCGCGATGAACGTCGGCACCGTGGACGGGGCGAAGTTCTCCGCCTGCATGCGGAAGCACGGGGTGACGAACTTCCCCGACCCCAACGGACAGGGACTGATCACGATCCACTCGGGCATGGGCATCGACCCCGGCTCGCCCGCGTTCACGTCCGCGCGGGCCGCCTGCACGAAGCTGCTCCCGAACGGCGGCCAGCCGACCCCGGCGCAGATCGCACAGCAGCAGCAGAAGATGCTCGCCTTCTCCGCCTGCATGCGGGCGCACGGGATCAAGGACTTTCCCGATCCCTCCAACGGCGGCCTGCGGATTCAGGTCCACCCTGGCAGCGACCTCGATCCGAACAACCCGACCTTCCAGGGCGCGCAGAAGGCGTGCCAGAAGGATTTGCCCTTCAAGGGCGCCGGCTTGAAGGGCGGCTGAGCGCGTGCTGCGCTCTCGCAGGGGGATCGCCGCCTGCGTCGTCGTTCTGCTCGTCGCTGCCGGCGTGGCGGTGGCGATCGCGGATCCGTTCGCCGGAAGCTCGCCGGCTGCGGGCGGCTTGGACAACGGGGCTGCTACCGGCATCACGACGGTGAAGCGGTTGGACCTGTCACAGCAGACGCAGGTGAGCGCGACGCTCGGCTACGCGGATGCCTCCACGGTCTCGGTGCCGGGTGGGACGGCGCCGGAGAGCATCGCCCAGGCGCGCCAGTCGGCGGCAACAGCTCAGCAGACGCTCGCCGCCGACCAGCGCGCATTCGCGGAGGCACAGGCCGCGCTCGAGGCGGACCTGCGGAAGGTCACGGTCGTCTGCAGCGGCGGCAACGCCGCCGAGAGCGGCGGTTCGCAGCAGGGCGCCGGAAGCGCCGGTCCGTGCGCGACCGACGCCCAGGCGGAGACGGCCGACCGCCAGAGCGTCGCCACCGCGACCGCCAAGGTTCAAGCCGACGAGCAGGCGCTGTCGGCCGCGCAGGCGACGCTCGCGGAAGGCGAGGGCTCGGCGGCGACGTACGGGCAGAACGCGGTGTACACGATGCTGCCGAATGTCGGGCAGATCGTTCGCCGCGGCGAGCCACTCTACGCGATCGACGGACAGCCTGCGTTCCTCCTGTACGGAGCCGTCCCGGCATCGCGTGCATTCATGGCCGGCATGTCGTCCGGCGCAGACGTTGCGGAGCTCAATCGGAGCCTGCGCGGCTACGGGGCGTCGAGCGGCGACGCGTTCACGGCTGCGACGACGCTTGCGATCGGGCGGTTCCAGTCGGAGCATCATCTGCCGGCGACGGGGACGCTGCCGCTGGGATCGGTTGTGTTCGAGCCGGGGCCGGTCCGAGTGACGAGCGTGACGCCGACGCAGGGATCTCCCGTCCAGGCGGGAGCCGTGCTGGGCATCAGCTCGATTCGACGCATCGTGACGATCGCGCTCGACGCGTCGCAGCAGACGAGCGTCAAGGTCGGCGATCCGGTGCTGATCACGCTTCCGGACAACTCGACTACGGCCGGACGCGTCTCCTTCGTCGGCACGGTGGCGACGACGCCGTCCAGCGATCAGAACGGCGGTGGCTCGAGCACGCCGACGATCGAGGTGGACGTGACACCCGATCGTCCGGCGGCCACGGGACGGCTCGACCAGGCGCCGGTCGACGTGTCGATCACGACCGCGACGGTCCCGAACACGCTCGCGGTGCCGGTGGACGCACTGGTCGCGCTGGCGGGCGGCGGCTACGCGGTGGAGGAGGTGGAGCCGACGGGCGTCCATCAGCTGCTTGGAGTGAGCGTCGGGCTGTTCGACGACGCCTCGGGAATGGTTCAGGTGAGCGGGTCGGGGCTCGCGGCCGGGCAACGCGTGGTGGTGCCGTCCTCGTCATGAGTAGCGACACGCAAACGCTCGCGATGCCGCTGCGGCACAGGGTCGCGACGCCCGTGCTCGAGCTCGAGCAGGTCACGAAGACGTACGGCTCCGACCCGCCCGTGCCCGCGCTGCAGGGCGTCAGCTTCAGCATCGGCGCCGGCGAGCTTGTCGCCATCGTCGGCCCCTCCGGCTCCGGCAAGTCGACCCTTCTCCATCTGATGGGAACGCTGGAGCGGCCGACGTCGGGACGCGTCTGGGTCACCGGCCTCGACGTCTCGGAGCTCAGCGACCGGGAGCTCGCGGCGGTTCGCGCGACTCGGATCGGCTTCGTCTTCCAGCAGTTCTTCCTCGCCGAGCACGCGACGCTGCTGGAGAACGTCGCCGACGGGCTGCTCTACGCCGGCGTTCCGGCGGAGGAGCGTCGTGTTCAGGCGACGCACGCCCTTGCGGCGGTCGGCCTCGGCGAACGACTCGACGCGCGCCCCACGCAGCTCTCGGGCGGGGAGCGGCAGCGGGTGGCGATCGCGCGCGCGCTCGTCGGCTCCCCGGCGATCGTCCTCGCCGACGAGCCGACCGGGAACCTCGACAGCACGACGGGAGGGCAGATCATGGCCTTGATCGACGAGCTCAACGGGCGAGGCGCCACCATCGTCGTCATCACCCACGAGCACGCGATCGCGGAGCGCTGCCCGCGGCGGATCCAGCTGCTCGACGGGCGCGTCGTCTCGGATACTCGCAAGGAGGAAACGCGATGAAGCGCGTGCTCGTCGTCGCCGCACTCCTGGCGGTGCTCGTGCTCGCCGCCGCAGGTGGCAGCGCACGCGGGGCCGTGAACGCGTGTCCGACCTCGAACTCCCCGAACGAGCTGGTGCTCGCGGGCGGCAGCGGCCAGATGGGACAGCTCGGGAAGCCGTTCCCCCAGGGCTTCTCCGTGAAGCTCGCGAACACGAACGGCTGTCCGTTGACCGGGAACCTCGCCGGCGTGACGGTCGAGTTCGATGCCCCTGGCAGCGGGCCGAGCGGCTTCTTCCCCTCGACGGGATCGCAGTTCGCCGTGATCGGCACGGACTCCGAAGGCATCGCCGCCGCGCCGCCCTTCACCGCCAACGACACGGTCGGCAACTACTCCGTCGACGCGCACTCCGATTACGGCACCGTCGAGATCGGGCTGAGCAACACGGCGAACGGCCTGCCGACGGCGATCGTGCCGGAGGGCCTCAGCACGCAGGAGGCGGCGGCGAGCACCGAGTACGCACAGCCGCTGCAGGTACGAGTGACCGACGCGAACGGCGCCCCCGTCCAGGGCGCCACCGTGAACTTCGCAGTCATCCAGGGCGCCACCGGGGCAGGCGCGTCGTTCCTCGGCGGCGGACCTGCGAGCGGCATCACGAATGCCGACGGCGTCGCCACGTCGCCGCCCCTGTTCGCCAACGGCGTGCCGGGCCGGTTCGCCGCCACCGCGTCGACCGACGGCCTCTCGAGCGTCGTGACGTTCGCGCTCGACAATCACGCCTCCGAGATGTCGGTGTCGATGGTGACCCGCTCTGATCCGGCCGCCACCGTCGACGCCCGCTACCCCGAACGGTTGCAGGCGCGGGTCGTCGACGCGTCCGGGCAGCCGGTCGAGGGCGCGACGGTCACGTTCGCAATCGCCGCCGCCGACAACGGCGCAGGCGCGAGCTTCATCGCCGGGGGCGCCCAGGCGACGGCGCTCACCGACGTCGACGGGCGAGCGATCGCGCCGGCGCTCGTCGCCGACAAGACCGCGGGCGCGTTCACGGCCACCGCCTCAGTCGCCGGGGCGGAGCCGGTCACCGTCACGCTCACGAACGTCGCCGCCGCGCCGTACGCGGTCGCCGCCGGTGCGGCGTCGGGCACCGCCACCGTCGTCTCGACCCGCTTCGGGGTGCCGCTCGCCGTCACCGTCACCGACAAGGAGGGCAATCCCGTCGCCGGCAAGGTCGTCGTCTTCACTGCCCCCGCCGGGGGTGCGACCGGTCGCTTCAGGATCCAGACGCGCGCTGTGCACGGGAAGGCGAAGAAGCACCGAACGCACCTGAGCCGCCGCGTGCGCGTCGCGACGAACGCGGACGGCATCGCGGTCGCGCCCACGTTCACGGCCGGCGGCACCGCCGGAGGCTTCGTCGTCACGGCCGTGGTGGCGGGGACGTCCAGGCGTACGGCGTTCGCCCTCATCGACCTGCCACGGTGAGCGCGGACGCTCCCGAGTCGCCGCGGCTGCGACCGTCCGACCTCGCCCGGGTGGCGAGCGTCGGGTTGCGTACTCGGCGCATGCGCGCGTCGCTGTCCGCACTCGGGATCGCGATCGGCGTCGCCGCCATCGTCGCGGTGCTCGGTCTCTCCTCGTCGTCGCAGGCGGGGCTCCTCGCCGAGATCGACAAGCTCGGCACCAACCTGCTCACGGTCCAGAACGGACAGACGCTGTTCGGACAGACCGCAGAGCTTCCGCTCGCGGCCCCGGGAATGATCTCTCGCATCGGACCGGTGCAGCAGGTGCAGTACACCGGCTCGACGAGCGCGAACGTCTACCGGAGCCCGCTCATCCCGTCCGTGAACACCAATGCCCTCGCCGTCCAGGCGGCGAGCCTCGATCTGCCGCGCACGGTCGGCGCCGGCGTCGCGGCCGGCGAGTACCTCAACGCCGCTACTGCCCGCGAGCCTGTCGCAGTGCTCGGATACGCGGCGGCGCAGCGGCTCGGCATCGACCGCCTCTACCCCGGAGAGCGAGTCTGGCTGGGAGGAATGTGGTTCTACCTCGCCGGAATCCTCGACTCCGCCACCCTCGCGCCCGAGATCGACTCCTCCGTGCTCGTAGGGTTCCCGGCGGCGAAGCGCTACCTCGGCTTCGACGGCCACCCCACCACGATCTACGTCCGCTCGGTCACGAGCCAGACCGCCGCAGTTCAGTCGGTGCTCGGTGCCACGGCCAACCCGGAGGCGCCCAACGAGGTCGAGGTCAGCCAGCCCTCCGCCGCCCTCACCGCCCGTGCGGAGGCGCAGGGCGCGCTCAACAGCCTCTTCCTCGGGCTCGGCGCCGTGTCGCTCCTCGTCGGCGCGGTTGGTGTCGCCAACATCATGCTCATCGGCGTCCTCGAACGCCGTAGCGAGATCGGGCTCCGCCGCTCCCTCGGCGCCACGACGGCGAACATCCGGACGCAGTTCCTCGCCGAGGCCGTCCTGCTGGCGCTCATCGGCGGCGCCGTCGGTGTCACCGCCGGCGTCATCTCCACAGCCGTCTACGCGGCCGCCAAGCACTGGCAGATCTCCATCCCCACCACCGCCTGGGCCGGCGGCCTTGCCGCCGCGCTCGTCATCGGCGCCGTCGCGGGACTTCTCCCGGCGGTCCGCGCCGCACGACTCTCACCAACGGAGGCATTGCGAACGGTATGAAGACACTGCTCCTCACCTCATTCTTCGCGGTCTCGGTGCTCGTCGCGGGCTGCGGCGGCGGCAGGACGTCGGGCGTCGCGAACCTCCCGTCCTCCACCACTACCAACGCCACGGCCACGCAGAACGGGCTCGTCGCGTTCGCTCGCTGCATGCGCTCCAACGGCGTGCCGAGTTTCCCCGACCCGCAGCACTTCGCGGGAGGCAGCGTCAAGCTGACCATCCACCAGTTGCAGTCCGAGAGTCCGCACTTCCAGGCGGCCATGAGCGCGTGCAATCACCTGCTGCCCACCGCCCCGGGGGGAACGCAGGAAACGGAGCAGCAGCAGCGCACGCAGCTCGCGGACGAGCTGTCCTTCGCGCGGTGCATGCGCAGTCACGGTGTGGCGAGGTTCCCGGACCCGACGGCGCAGGGCGAGCTGTCGGTCGAGATGGTGCAGGCGCAGGGCATCGACGTGCACTCGCCGAAAGTGCTGCATGTGGTGCAGGAGTGCCTGCCGGCGTCGCACGGCGCACTCACGCCGGCGAAGGTCAGGGAGGCGATCGCCAACGCCGGCCGCTGAGCCGCCGCCGGGATCAGGTTCCCGTCCCGCTGTCCTGGTTTTCTCTCGCGCGCGCGCGCGTGTACCTAGTATCGGTCGCCGCACGGCGGGATCACGCGAGCTGCTCGAGCGGGACGTACTCTCGCTTCCTCGACGCGCGCCACCATGTCGTCGGCGCTCTCGAGCGCTCTGACGAGCGTGTGCGCCGGCGGGCAATTAGGGTTGTGCGGGTCGCGTCGTGCCTGCGCTGCCGAGAGTGAGGAGGTCCTGATGGCCGTGCCAGTTATCGGATCGTTTCCGAGCCCGTACGAGCTCGAGACTCCCGCCGGGTGCGAGGGCTGGCAGGACATGTACCCGTACTACGCGTTCTTCGACGAGGAGCGGCGAGAGTCGGACGAGCAGCGGTTCTGGTTCTGGAACTCGATGCACTTCCCGGTGCCGATGCCGGCGTTCGACGCGATCTGCATCGACACCGCCTACCAGGCGCTAGGCACGTGGCAGAACCGTGTGTTCGCCGTCCCCCCGGCGGCCGGAATCGACTGGCGCTGCATCAACGGCTACATCTACATCTCCGGCAACCCGGTCACCGATCCGGAGAAGATCGCCCAGCGCGCGGCCGTCTTCCAGCAGCGCGCCGGCTACTACTACGCGAACTGGGACGAGCTCTACGGCAAGTGGCGCTCGAAGATGGAGGGCCTGATCGCCGAGCTCGAGGCGCTCGAGGTGCCGCAGCTCGGCGAGTACGAGCCCGATCCGGTCGCGTTCGAGGACCAGGAGACGAGTTACTGCGCGCTGCTCGACGCGTACCGCACCGCGCTCCGGCTCGCGGACCTGATGTGGCAGCACCACTTCGAGTTCCTGCTGCTCGGCTACGGCGCGTACATGACGTTCGCCGAGCTCTGCAAGGCCAACCTGCCGGACATGCCCGACCAGCACATCGCGCAGATGGTCGCAGGGCTCGACGTGCTCCTCTTCAAGCCGGATGCCGAGCTGCGCCGGCTCGCGCGGCTTGCGATCGACACCGGCGTCGACGACGCGTTCGTCGAGGGCCGCTCGCCGGAGGAGATCGACTCCGCGCTCAACGAGAGCGAGGCCGGCCGTGCATGGCTCGAGGAGCTCGAGAAGGTCAAGCACCCGTGGTTTCACATGGCGACGGGCGATGGGCTCTACCACACGTACACGAGCTGGCTCGACGACCCGCGCATCCCGTACGCGTCGCTTATCGGGCACGTCGGCGCGCTCAAGGCGGGCGAGGACATCGAGCGGCCGTCCGACCACATTGCGACCGAGCGTGAGCGGCTCGCCGAGGAGTACGCCGCGCTGCTCGACCCCGATGCGCGTAAAGGCTTCGAGGAGCTGCTCGCGCTCTCGCGGACCGTCTTCCCGTACGTCGAGGAGCACAAGTTCTACGCCGACTACTGGTTCCTCACCAGCTGGTGGAACAAGATCCGCGAGTTCGGCGAGCTGCTCGTCGCGCACGGCTTCCTGCCCGACCGTGATGCCGTCTTCCAGCTCTCGCGGCTCGAGGTCTACTCCGCGCTCGACGAGCTGCTGCTGACGTGGGCGACCGGGGGCGTCCCGCGCGGGCCCAAGTACTGGCCGCCGATCGTGGCGCGCCGCCGGGAGCTGCTGGCGAAGCTCGCGGACTGGACTCCGCCCCCGGCGGTCGGCGCGGTACCCGAGGTGATGATGGACCCGGCCCTGATCATGCTCTGGGGCGTGACGACGCAGCGCGTCCACGAGTGGGCGCGCAACCAGGAGGGCGGCCCGGAGCTGACCGGCACCGCCGCGTCGCCGGGCGTCGTCGAGGGCATCGCGCGCGTCGTCAGGACCGTCGGCGAGATCGGCGACGTGCGCGAGGGCGAGATCCTCGTCTGCTCGATCACCTCGCCGGCGTGGGCGCCGATCTTCTCGAAGATCACCGCCGCGGTGACCGACATCGGCGGAGTCATGTCGCACGCGGCCATCGTCTGCAGGGAGTACGGGATGCCGGCGGTCGTCGGTACCGGCCGCGCGACGTCGCAGGTCGCGACCGGCCAGCGGATCCGGGTCGACGGCTCGGCAGGCACGGTGACGATCCTCGAGTGAGCCACACGCGTCGACTCGCAGAGCTGCGACACGCGGACGGAGGCGCGTTCGGCGGCAAGAGCGCGACGCTCGGCGAGCTGATCGCGGCCGGGATCCCGGTGCCTCCCGGCTTCGCAGTCTCGATCTCGGCCTTCCGAGCCTTCGTCGAGGAGGCCGGCCTCGCGGGGATGATCGGCGCCGAGCTCGCGCGCACCTCGCCGGACGACGTCGACTCGGTCGGCGCCGCCTCGCAGGCGATCAGCCAGGCGATGCGCTTCGCGCCGGTGCCCGACACCGTCCGCGACGAGGTCGCGCGGCGGTACGCGGAGCTCGCCGGCGAAGCGGGCGGCGCCGAGCCGCCGGTTGCCGTCCGCTCGAGCGCGCTCGGCGAGGACGGCCAGGACGCGACCTTCGCCGGCCAGCAGGAGACGTACCTCTGGGTGCGCGGCGCCGAGCATGTCTGCGACGCCGTCCGCGACTGCTGGGTCAGCCTCTTCAGCGCTCCGGCGATCACGTACCGCGCCCGCCTCGGCGGGACCGTGGAGCCGGCGATGGGCGTCGCGGTCCAGCTGATGGTCGATGCCGCGATCTCGGGCGTGATGTTCACGTGCAACCCGGTGAGCGGGGACCCGAGCATGGTGGCCGTGAACGCGAGCTGGGGGCTCGGCCTCGCCGTCGTCGGCGGCGAGGTGACGCCGGACGACTACCTCGTCAGCAAGGTCACGCGCGAGGTCGTCCGCGAGCACGTCCATCCGAAGGAGATCGAGTACGTGCCCGATCCCGGCGGCCGGGGAGCCGTGCGCGTCGAGGTGCCGGAGGAGCGGCGGAGCGCGCCGTGCCTCGACGCCGCGATGCTCGAGTCGCTCGTCGACGTCGGCCGCCGCGTCGAGTCGTACTTCGGCTCGCCGCAGGATGTCGAGTGGGCGGTTGCACGCGGGCTCGAGCTGCCTGAGAGCCTCTTCGTCGTCCAGGCGCGCCCGGTGACCGCGCTGGCCCGGCACGCGGCGACGCCGGCTTCCTCGGCGATCGACCTCGTGATGAGCGCCTTCGGCGCCCGCCCGAAGACGGACTGACCGTGGCGCTCGACGACGACGACGTACGTGAGATCCTCCGGATGATCGACGAGTCCGAGCTCGCGGAGCTGCGGATCGAGACGGAGGCGTTCTCGCTCCACGTGCTCCGCGGCGGCGTCGCGCCTGAGGCCGAGGGGCGCGCGCCCGCGCCGCCCGCGTCCGCGGTGGACGGCAACGGCGCTCGCGACGGCGTTGCGATCGTCTCGCCGATGCTCGGCACCTTCTACCGGGCGCCGGCGCCGGGCGAGCCGCCCTTCGTCGAGGTCGGAGCGCGGGTCGAGGAGGACACGATCGTCTGCATCATCGAAGTCATGAAGATGATGAATTCGGTGCCCGCCGGGGTCGTGGGAACGATCGCCGAGGTCCACGTCGAGAACGCGCAGCTCGTCGAGTACGGCCAGCCCCTCTTCCGCGTGGATCCTGCATGACGCGGACGGTCGAGATCGTCGACACGACGACGCGCGACGGCAACCAGAGCCTCTGGAGCGCCACCGGCCTCACCGCCCGCGAGATCCTTGCAATTGCGCCGACGATGGAGGCGGTCGGCTTCCATGCGCTCGACTTCACGTCGAGCACGCACATGGCCGTCTCCGTCCGGTTCCATCGCGAGGACCCATGGGAGCTGATCCGCCTCATGCGGGCGGCGCTGCCGGAGACGCCCCTCAACTTCATCACCACGGGCATGCGCTTCATCGCCTGGCAGCCGTGCGACGAGGACGTGATGCGCCTCGCCTTCCGCTGCGTCGTTCGCAACGGCATCCGCCGTTTCCAGTTCGCGGAGCCGGCGAACGATCCCGCTGCGCTCCGGCGTGTGGCGCGCGTCGCGCGCGAGGAGGGGGTCGAGGAGATCGTCGTCGGGCTCACGTACTCCATCAGCCCCGTGCATACGTATGCGTACTACGCCGCCCGCGCGGCCGCGCTCGCCGACTGCGCGGACATCGACCGCTTCTACCTGAAGGACCCCGGCGGGCTGCTCACGACGGACGCGGTCCGCGAGCTCGCGCCGCACTTCGTCGCGACGGGGCGGACCGTCGAGCTGCACAGCCACTGCACGATCGGGCTGGCGCCGCAGGTCTACATGGCCGGCCTCGATGCCGGCTTCCAGGTGCTGCACACCGCGGTCGGGCCGGCCGGCAACGGCACCTCGCAGCCGACCGCCGAGTCGACGCTGCGAAATCTGGCCGCCGAGGGCTACGCGCACGGGCTGGACGTCGAGGCTCTCGGCCGCGTCTCCGACTACTTCCGCGCGCTCGTCCGCGAGAAGCGTCTGCCGCCGGGCGAGCCGCGCGAGTACGACGCCGCCTACTACCACCACCAGCTGCCGGGCGGGATGGTGACGACGACGCGACGGATGCTCGAGGAGATCAGGCGGCCCGAGCTCTATGACGCCGTGCTCGCGGAGGTGACGCGGGTGCGGGAGGAGATGGGCTGGCCGATCCTCGTCACGCCGGTCTCCCAGCTCGTCGCCTACCAGGCGACCCGTAACGTGATCGACCCCGAGCGCTGGCTCAACGTCTCCGACGAGACCGTCCGTTACTTCCTGGGCCACTACGGGGAGTTCGCCGCGCCGCCCGATCCCCGGATCGCCGACCGCGTGCTCTCGCTGCCGAAGGTCGACGCGCTGCGCGACGCCCAGCCGGTGAGCTTGGAGGGCGCGCGCGCCCGCTTCGGCGACCGGATCTCGGACGAGGAGCTGCTGCTGCGCCTGACGATGCCGGCGGAGCAGGTCGACGCGATGAAGGCGGCGCCGCCGATCGCCGTACGTCCAGCGCAATCGCGGCCCGCGCGATCGCCGCTCGTCCGTTTGCTGCGGGAGGTCGAGCGCCGTCCCGCGATCTCGTACCTGCGCGTCCAGAAGGGCGACGATCTGGTGGTATGGCGCCGTGCGTCTTGACCGAGTCCGCGGCTTCGTCTTCGACATCGACGGCACGCTCGTCCACCGGACGGGCCCGCGCACCGTGCACGCGATCCCCGGCGCCGTCGAGGTGCTCGAGCGAATCGCCGCGTCGTGCCGGCCGTTCGCCGTCTTCACGAACGGGAGTCACGTGGAGCCGGACGCGTTCGCGCAGCAGCTGCGCGCGGCCGGCCTGCCGGTCGCGGACGGCCAGGTGCTGACCCCGCTCTGCTCGGTGCAGACGTACCTCGCCCGCTTCCCCGGCGGGGCGAGCGTGTTGCCGTTCGCCACCGAGAAAGCGCGCGCGTATCTCGACGACGCCGGCCTCCGGCTCGTCGATGGGCGCAACGGCGTGCGCGTCGACGCCGTCTTCGTCGCGCACGCGGATCGCATCGACTTCGACGAGCTCGAGCGCGCTGCCCGCGCGGTCATCGCCGGTGCGCGCCTGCTCACCGGCAGCTACGTCTCGGCGTACGCCGGCGCGAACGGCCCCATCCTCAGCCGCGGCGCGATGGTCACCGCTGCGATCGCGAAGGCCAGCGGCGCGCGCCCGATTGTCGTCGGCAAGCCGTCGCGCGCCGCAGTGCAGGAGATGGAGCGGCGGCTCGGCGTTTCGTCCGAGCACATCGCCGTGATCGGGGACGACCTCATGCTCGACGTCGCGCTCGGGCACATCGGCAACTCGAAGACGGTGCTCGTCCGTACCGGTATCACCGGCGGGCTCGACCTCGGCCGCGTTCCCGAAAGGCGCCGCCCGCACGAGGTCGTCGACACCGTGGCTGACATACTCGACCGGCTGTGACAAACGCGCGCGCAGTCGCCATCACTGAGCGTGGCGGAGTCGACGTCCTCCGCGTGATCGAGCGCGACGTGCCGGAGCCCGGCGACGGCGAGGTCCGGATCTCCGTCGCCGCAGCCGCCGTGCACCCATCCGACATCGCCTTCCGCGAGCGCGGCACGGAGGGTCTGCCGCCGCCCTGGATTCCGGGCTGGGACGCCGCCGGGACCCTGGAGTCGGTCGGGCCCGGCGTCGAAGGCTTCGCGCCCGGCGACCGTGTGATGGCAGTCGCGCTGCCGCGTCGCCCGCAGGGCGGCGCGCAGAGCGAGCTCCTCCTCGTTCCGGCCGCATCGGTCGTTCCGGCGCCGGAGGGCGCGTCGCTCGAGCAGGCTTCCACCCTGCCGATGAACGGGCTCACCGCCTTCGTCGGCCTCGAGCAGCTCGGCCTTCGCGAAGGCGACACGCTCGCTGTGACCGGAGGCGCGGGCCTGCTCGCGTCCTATGTCATCCCGATCGCGAAGGAGCGCGGCTTACGCGTCCTCGCCGACGCGAAGCCGGAGGACGAGGAGCTCGTGCGCGGCTTCGGCGCCGACGTCGTGCTGCCCCGCGGCGGCGATCTCGCGGGCTCGATCCGCGCCGAGGTCCCGGAGGGCGTCGACGCCGTCTACGACACTGCGCTCCTCCAGCGCGCGATGTTCCCTGCGATCCGCGAAGGCGGCGGGCTGGCGGTCGTCCGCGGCTGGGACGGCGAGGACGTCGAGCAGGGCGTGCACATCCACCGCGTCTGGGTCGGCGACGTGCTCGAGCGGACCGACTGGCTGCACGAGCTGCGCGAGCTCGCCGGCCGCGGTGCGATCCGGCTGCGCGTCGCGTCGACGTACCCGCCGGAGCGTGCAGCCGATGCGCACCGGGAGATGGAGGCCGGCGGCATCCGCGGCCGCGCCGTGATCGTCTTCCCGAGCTAGCGTTCGCGCCGATACGGCTCGAGCCCGGGGCGGATCGACTTCTCGTCGAGGAACTGCGCCAGCCCCTGCTCGCGGCCCCGCTCCCGGTCGGCGAACTGCGACTGCTCGACCTTCGCGTACAGGTAGTCCTCGGCCGTATCCCAGCTCATCGTCTGCGCGTGCTTCATGCCGAGCTTCGCCGCGCGGAGGACGACCGGGTTCTTCTCGAGCAGCTCGCGCGCGAGCGCCTCCACCTCGCCGCGCAGCTGCGCCAGCGGCGTGCTCCAGTTGACGAGCCGCATCTCTGCCGCCTTCCTGCCGTCGAAGGTGCGGCCGGTCATCGCGTAGAGGAGCGCCTCGCGCAGGCCGACCGCCTCGACGAGGCCGCGGCTGACGAGGCTGCCGGGCGGGATGCCCCAGTTGATCTCGGAGAGGCCGAACGTCGCCTCGTCGGCGGCGACGGCGAGGTCGCACGCGGTCAGCGGCGTGAAGGCGCCGCCGAAGCACCAGCCGTTGACCATCGCGATCGTCGGCTTCGCGTACGTACGCAGCAGCCGCCACTGCCAGTAGTTGGCGTCGCGGCGGACGCGGCGCTGCACATGGTCCGGCTGGCCGTCCACTTCGCGGAAGTACTCCTTCAGGTCCATGCCTGCGGAGAACGACTCGCCCGCGCCGGTGAGGACGAGCACGCCGGCGTCGTCGTTCCCGTCGAGCTCGAGCAGCACCTCGACCATCTCGGCGTTGAGCGTCGGGTTCATCGCGTTGCGCTTCTCGGGCCGGTTGAGGACGACCCACGCAACGCCGTCGTCGAGCTCGACCTCGACCGTCTCCCAGGGGCCGAGAATCACAGAGCTTCGAGGGCGCGGCGGACGAGGACGCGCGCGAGGTGCGCGCGGTACTCGGCGCTGCCGGAGACGTCGCTCGGCGGCGCGGTGCCCTCGGCGGCCCGCTCTGCCGCTTCGGCGGCCGACGCGCCGTCCGCGAGCGCCTCTTCGACGCCGCGTGCGCGCAGCGGGGTCGCGCCCATGCTCGTCAGGCCGACCTGGACGCGGCCGTCGAGGCGCGTTGCCGCGACGCCGACGGTCGCCCAGTCCTGCTCGCGCCGCACGAACTTCAGGTACGTCCCCGTCGCCGGCGGCACGCGGATCTCGGTCAGCACGTCCTGCGGCCCGAGTGCGGTCTCGAACATGCCGGAAGAGAACTCACCGGCGGGGATCGTCCGCTCTCCATCGGGGCCGCGCGCAACGAGGTCGGCGTCGAGGGCGAGCAGGATCGTCGGCAGGTCGGAGGCCGGGTCGCCGTGCGCCACGGAGCCGCCGATGGTGCCGCGATGGCGCACCTGCGGGTCGCCGACGAGCGCGGCCGCCTCGGCGAGCGGAGCGCAGCGCTCGGCCAGCATCGGGTCGGCGGCGAGGTCGGCGTAGCGCGTGAGCGCGCCGATCGCGATCCGGTCTCCGTCGTCGCGCACGTAGCGCAGATCCTCCAGCCGACCGATGTCGACGAGCAGCGACGGCCGTGCGAAGCGCAGCCGCAGCAGCGGGATCAGCGAGTGCCCGCCGGCGAGCAGCTTCGCGTCCGGATCGCTCCCGAGCAGCTCGATCGCCTCGTCGACCGAGCCTGCTCGCCGGT
>Ga0187809_10000786_pt1 | contig 15963 bp, 10 predicted proteins | sample NC_wetland_sal_i_8_FD_132415 | JGI IMG/M metagenome (GOLD analysis project Ga0187809, IMG submission 132415) | Wetland sediment microbial communities from Neuse River Estuary, North Carolina, USA - ASW_4 | ecosystem: Environmental > Aquatic > Freshwater > Wetlands > Sediment | place: USA: North... | reverse complement strand
CTGGGGGCGCTCTGGCATGGCGTGCTGGGGAAGGCTCCGGCAGCGGTCGCGCGGGAGGCGGCAGGCGCGGCCCGCGCCGAGGAGCGAAGGCTCGCCGTCGGCCGCATCGCGGCGGCGGACGCCGAGGCCGACCGGCTGCGCGACCGGCTGCGCGCCACCGAGGAACAGCTCACCGCCACGTCTCGGGTCGCCGCCGTGTTCGGCGCGGAGCGCAACCGGCTCGCGCGCGAGGTTTCCCGCCTGCGTCCGGCGGCGCCTACGGAGGCGGCGGCCGTCCCCGAGGCGCTGTCCCCAAGGAGAACGCCGTGATCGTCTTCGACCTGCTGGGGCTAACCCCTGGCGACAATACGGATTTGCCGCTGCCCGACGCGCCAGACCGGGTCTTGGTCCGGTGGCTTGAGGCGCGGCTCGGGCGCCCGCCGACGTGGTTCGAGGTGTTGGAACTGCGCTTCCTCCTGCGGGGACTGGCTCAGCGCCGGGCCTGGTGGGCTTGGTGGCGCCGCCTTCGCCCCCTTCGGCTTCCCGCGCAGGAGGATCTGGTCGCCGATTTCCTGACCTCGGTGGAGGGACAACTCCTCCTCCGTGCGCTCGGCGGCTGCATGGCGGCGCTGGTCGTGCAACTACGCCTGCCGGATCCGTTCAGCGGCTATGACGGCCGCCATCCCACCGCTCCCCGCCCGACCCGCCTGGAACGGCTCCGCGAGCGCGTCGCCGGAGGAGGCGCCGTGCCGCTGTGGGCGCAGGCGGAGGCCGTGACTGAGTACGCGACGTGGAAGGTAACCGGCGTGCCGGTGCTGGCGCCGAGCTTTATGCCGGAGATGGTGGAATTCCTTGCGCCCGCCCATGCCGCCGCCCTGAACGTGCTGTCCCCTGGGGCGGCCATGGCGTTCGCCGCGCGGCTTCGCGCGGCGCGGTGCAGCGAGGCCGGGCGCCGGGCTGCCCTTGGGGAACTGGCGCGGATCGGGACGAAGGCCATGGGACTTTGGCCAGAGGTCGCCCGGCGCTCGCCTGTTTCGCCGCTCGGGCTATGGCCGCCAGTTAGCGGCACTGAGACCGCGACTGGTGGCGAACCAGAACCCGGCATGGCCGTGATCGATGGCGCCTTGAAGCCGTAAATTGAAGGTGGCTCGGGAATGTTCCAGGGTGCTAACTAGTGTCACGCTTGAACCGGATACACCCTCACGGACAGAGAGCCTGAAAGAGATGCAGCAGCCGATCTATTTGCCTGCGGAAAGCGCCACGTCCCGCTCTGGACTACCTGCCGCCCTCCGCGAAGCAATCCGCAAGCATCGCAGTGACGCACTGTCTGCGCTCCGCCAGGTGCCGTCGTTTGTTTCCGCCGTGAGAAAGACGGCAGATAATGGAAATTGCTATCGCGTTCTAGTGAGCAAAGCAAATGCGCACCGCTTGAAGGAAGGTGCGGACGGCATCACGAGCGCAGTGCTCCGGAACGAAAAGGGCCGTATCGTAGAACATGCTGGTCTTGTCCGTGTTCCACCGGACGTCGCTGGCAGTTTAGCGACAGTAGCCATTCAGGCCACCCTAACAGAATTGTCGGTGAAATTGGATACTGTGATCCAGGGTGTAGACAGCCTTTCTGAGATTATCAGGAACGCGAATGTCGGCAGCCTACAGGGAGCAATTGACAGTTTGGAGGTTGCCCGGCGGCTACGCGACGAGCCAACGCGCCGAACCCAAATGCTTATCGCCTGCGGGCAGATTTTGGGCGAGATCGGCACGGTCATAGGTCAAATGAAGGCCCATATCGCCGATATGCCATTGCCAAAGACAGGATTCTGGACCGGCTGGAGTGGTGATGGCGTGGAGAAGGCCGGGAAGAAATGGAAAGCTGTCCACGAGGATTTCGCGGTCATCGCCGAAGGGCTTCGTCGGGTGATCGACGCCTATTGCGAACTTGGCGAGTTCGAGGCCGCGCAAGAAGCGTTCTCGCGCATCTGCGAGCGGCTGATAGCGGCGGACCTTGAGGCAGCGGGAGAACGCGCGCGCCTCCTTCCGTATCCGAAGCAACAGGAAGGCACTGCGCCGGAGCTGGTGTTCGAGTCATTCCGCGCCGCTATCCCCCTTGCGAAGGAGCGCCTTCAACTCCTCGCTTCGGGAGCAGTTCCAGAAATCGAGTTCGAATTCAAAGCTGAGGAATTCTTGCAATGATTGAAGGCTCATCTGAAGCGAAACGCTCTTGCACCTGCGGACGTCCGCTGCGGCCCGAGGAGAAACAATGTCCACACTGTGAGCGGGTTGCCGCAGCAAGGTGGAAGGGGCCTTTAAAGAAGGCCGGGGCTCTTGCTATGGCGGTGCTGCCCATTGCCGTTGCCATTGTGACCAAAGGGCGCGTGAAACCCAGCGCGTGACTTTCAGGTCGAGACAGAGGCCATAGAACTCTGGCCAGACGTCGCGCGGTGTCCGGAGAGGTCGACGTTTAGGCTATGCGCCAGCCGCCCCGGAGGACGGCGTCGCGCCGCCGGTTGCCGCCCCGGCGGTGTGGGGCGGCCCTTCGCCATGATGGGCGGCGGCAACCGGCGCAGGCCAGTTGTCCTTGCGCGCCGGTTCGGCGGTGGTCGCAGCGGCCCCGCGGATCAGGCCGCTCGGCGCCGTTGTCGCCCCCCCGGACTGACGGGCGCCTCCGCCTCCTGTCGCAGGCGGGCAAGCGTTTCCTCGGCCGGTTCATCGGCGGCGTCCTGGGGTACGAGGTCGCCGCGGAAAGCGGCGTCAAGGATTTGTCGCTCCAAGCGGCTGAGCAGGTCATGGCTCGCCCGGGCCTGACGCTCCATTTCGTCAGCAACCTTAAGGCGCGCCTCGACCAAATTCACGAGGAGAACTTGCTCTGCCTCCGGAGGGATAGGGAGCGCGAAACTGGCAAGCTCGGTCATGCTGACGTTGTATTGTCCCGCTGAACTCGCTGCCTTCGCGAAGACTTGGTCACGAACCATGTGCGAATGCCAGACAAGCGCGATCCATCGCCACAGCGTGTCATTTCCGGTCAGCCGGAAGCGAATGAGGTAGGACGCAAAATAGACGTCACGTTCGAGGGGTTGCCGCACGATGGCACCTCGTCCTACGAGGTCCGGGCTGCCATTCGTGCGCACGATAAGCAGGTCTCCCGGCGCAACGGCTTCGCCCGGAACCAAGCCCAGGTCTCCTGTGGCAAATTTCAGGTCGGATAAGTCGATTGTCCCCTGTGCGACGTTGGGGATCCGCAGAACAGGAGAGCCGCTGGCTGCGGGGTCGCACTTTTCGGATGTGCCATAGGAAGCAGCCCAAGCAAGCTGATCCAGGCTGGCCAGAGTCCACCCGGCTGGCAGAGAGTCGACGTAGTGCTCGACCGGCCTGACGGGCGAGGGAAACCGATCCTTCCAGTTGTCTTTCAAGCGGCGCCCCTTGGCGGCAGCACGGGCAAGCTCACTTTGTTCCCAAAGCTGGCGCCTCTCACTCGCCAGCCGATCCATGAACACGCCGCTTTCTTCGGCGGACGTCCCGCTTCCGCTTCGGTCAGAAGTCAGTTCGCCTGATATCGCTGCGGCGACAAGGGTATTGCGGAACCGCTCGGCAAGGACAAGGGTGCGGTCGAGGTCCTTCCGGGCGTCCCGAATGGCATCGAACAGCGCCTCGATGCGCGCCACGATCCGGCGCTGCTCGGCCAGCGGCGGAACGGGAACCGGAAATGCTGCCAATTTTCTCTGGCTGATCGACGCCAGATTGGTCGTCTGTTTCCCTTCGTTTTCGAAATATACCTGTCCCGCATGGTTTGCATACAGGGAGAAGAATACAGGCAAAATCAGGCCCTGACGCGGACGAAGCCGGAATACGTGGTTCTGGTGGATGCAGTCGGCAATCTCGCCGTTCCAGATCCAGCCACGTCCGAGCTTGTCCCGGTCTCCCCCCTCGTTCATCAGGACGTCGCCGGGTTCCAGCGTGAGGCGGGCCGCTTCTTCGGCGGTCACGCGGACACGTTTGATTTCCCGAAGATCGAGGTGGCCGCGCTGCACATTGGCGACGCGGAGATAGGGGCGTTCCACGAGGGCCGTATCGGCCGGATAACGCTTGCCAAGCGTGATGCCGGACTTGATGTCGGCAAGCTCGCCAGCGGTGAGTTGGTGCCAGCCGTTCGGCAAGGATTCGGACATCGGTCAGGCGTCCAGCCCCACCGGGGACAATTCCTCAGCCAGAGCCTCCGCCCGGGTCAACGCCCGGCGCAGGTGCTCCACCATGGCGGCGGCGATGTCGGCAGGATCCTCCAAGGAGTCCTCGCCCGCGTCCTCGGCGCCGCGCAGCCACGCGATGTCCAGGTTGTCCTGCCGGTCCGCGATGGCGGCCCGGCTGAAGCAACGGAAGCGCCCTTCTTCTCCCTGGTCCTGGCGCGGCGCCTTGCCGAGCGGGTGATCGCCGAACGCCGCCTCGAACGCGGCGAAGTCCGCGCGGGTGAGCGGGCGGGTCTTGCCGAACGGCGCCTGTCCGGTGCGCATGTCGTAGATCCAGACGTCGCGCGTGTTGGCCTGGTTGCTCCGGCCGCGGGTAAAGAACAGCACGTTGGTCTTCACCCCGCCTGCGTAGAAGATGCCTGTCGGCAGGCGAAGGATGGTGTGCAGGTCGCACATCGCCATGAGTTGCTGGCGGACGGCTCGGCCCGTGTTGTCCTCGAACAGCACGTTGTCGGGCACCACCACGGCGGCCCGGCCGCCCGGGGCCAGGTTGCGATAGACGTGCTCCACGAAGGCCAGTTGCTTGTTGGAGGAGCCGCGCGTCTCCACGAAGCTCGCCCGGTTCGGGCGCTCGCCACCACGTTTGGTGCCGAAGGGCGGGTTGGTGAGGATCAGGTTCGCCCGGGACAGCGCCTCGCCGTCGGAGGATAGGGTATCGCCCATGCGTACCCGGCCTTCGATGCCATGAAGCATGAGGTTCATCAGGCAGAGCCGGTGCGTATCGTGCACCAGTTCCAGGCCGGTGTAGGCGTCCCGGCGCTGGAAGGTGCGGTCGGCCTCGCTCAGGCGGTAGAGACCGTCCGTGTGGTCCTTGATGTATTGGTCACAGGCCACAAGGAAGCCACCGGTGCCCGCCGCCGGGTCCTGGATCACCTCGCCCGGCTGGGGCTTCACCAGATGGATGATGCTGTCGATCAGCGGCCGGGGGGTGAAATATTGCCCGGCGCCGCTCTTCTTCTCGGCGGCATTGCGTTCCAGAAGGTCTTCGTAGAGGTCGCCCAAGCCTTCCTCGCGGGCGCTGAACCAATCCAGCCGGTCAATGGCCTCGGTCAGGGCTTTGAGGTTGGCGGGCTTGCGGAGCTTGGTCTGCGCGTCGGCGAAGATGTCGGCCAGCAGGCCGCGACGGATCTCGGAAAGCTTCAGCAGGATGGCGCGGTAGAGGTCGAGTTGGGTCTGGCCGACGGCATCGACGAGCGGCGCCCATCGGCAGTTCTTCGGGATGGATTTCTCGCTCCCGGTCTCTTGCGCCATCTTGAGGAACAGCAAGTAGGTGAGTTCGGTGACATAATCCTGGTAGGTAATGCCATCCCCTTTCAGGATTCCACACAAATACCAGAGCTTGGCGCCGATGTCCTTGACCGTCCGTCCTTGCGTCAACTCGCGCGTCTCCAGATTTCCTCATTCAGGTCGCCCAGGATCTCTCCCAGGCGCCCGCCGAAGCGGCGGTTGAGCCCTTCGAATCCGCCCACGTCAACCCGGAACTGCCCCGAATCCAGGGCTTCGCGGTCCACCACGGTTTCCCGCTCGATTTCCTCGGCCAGGCGACGAAGCCAGCGTTGCTGGATCGGCGTCCACGTCTCCCGATCGAGGATGGTTTTCAGGGCGCGCCGGACCCGGTCGGCGTAGGGCACCAACGGGTCACCGAGGGCGGCCTGACGGACGTAGCCGATGATGGAGGCGGCGATGTCGGCACTGCCCGCCTGTTCCCATGCCCGGCGCACCTGGGCTTCCGGGTAGCCGCTGTCATCCAGCGCCCGCCGCAGGCTGATCAGGGTGGCGTGGTCGAGGTCGCGCGGACGTTGCACCACCACGGTTAGGGCGGCGATGCGGTTGACGTTGGTGCGGACGAAGGCGGCGAAGGCGTCGATGTAGTCCTCCGGCCTGGTGATGCTGCCGTCCGGCCCGTAGCCCCGGGTGACGGAGCGGGGTCTGTCCGGATGGTGCGAGACCGGCACCGGCGGCGCCGTGCCGCGAGCCGGGTTCCAGTCCAGGATGGCGCCGAGGTCTGCCGGACGGTCCCGCAGCCACGTGGCGATATCCCCGGGGGGCCCGTGGTCGAGCCGGTGCAAGGTTTCCTCCGGCGTTTCCCCGGCCTGCTGCTGCCACATGTCGCGGGCCGCCGGGGCTAGGGTCCGCACCCGGCGGCGCAGCTTGACGCGAATCTGCTCGGCAAGAAGTTCGCGATGGCTGTCCTTCCCGGCCGAAGCCAGTTCCTTCAACAGGGTCTCGAAGGAGAACACCGGCGTGACCCCGACCGGCTTCATGTCGGAGAGGCGCGACAGGGTGGGGTAGAGGTCCACCGCGTCGAAGATGCGGAAGGTTTCCTTGGCGATCTCCGGGCATGGGCGGGTCGCCCGGCCGACCATCTGGTCGTAGAGGATGCGCGAATTCACCCGCCGAAGGAAAACCAGGTTCGCGATTCGCGGGACGTCGATGCCCGTGGTGAGCAGGTCCACCGTCACGACGACCTTGGGCAGGTCGTTATTGCGGAAGGACAGGATCAGGTCGTCCACGCGGTCGATGTCGCCGGTGACGCGGCGGACGGCGCCGTCCGGCAGGGCGCCATAGGCGGCCTCCATGGCGCGCTTCATCTCGGTGACCACCAAGTCGGCATGACGCCGGTTGACGGCGAAGATGAGGGTCTTGTCAGGGAGCGAGGGATCGATCTGCCGGGCCAGTTCCTCGGCAACGGTCCGGTTGAAGGCCGCGGTGATGACCTTCCGGTTGAAGGCTTCGACGTCGAAGTCGAGGTCGTCGGGCGCGTCGGCGGCGCGGAGTTCGCCGGTCGTGGGGTCGAACAGGTCCAGTTGCTCGCCACGGCGCCAGTGTATGCCATCCGCCGCCAACTCGGTCTCAATGCGGATCGGCGGCTCCAGGTCGATCAGGAAACGGTCGGCGACGGCCTGGCGATAGCTGTATTCGAACACCGGGGCGCCGAAGATGTCTTTGGTGTGCAGCGCCGGAGTGGCGGTGAGGCCGATCTTCACCGCGTCGAAGTGCTCCAGGACCGCCCGATATTTGGACTGGTAGTCCGCTTGGTCGCGGAACTCGATTTCCTCGCCGGTCATCTCCCGGTCGAGGAGGTAGCCGCGGTGACACTCGTCCACCACCATCAGGTCGTACTGGTCCACCGGCGGGGCGGGGGCGTCGCCCGGGAACAGCACGCGGCGGACGAGTCCTTGGATGGTGCAGATATGGACGTGGGTGCTGTCGTCAGGGGTGACGTGCTTCAGGCCTTTGACGCCAAAGATTTCAGCGAAGGTGCTGGTGTTGACGCGGGTGTCGCCGAACTCGCGCTCTGCCTGATCGCCGAGGCTCCGGCGGTCCACCACGAAGCAGATCCGGCGGAACCGGCGGGCGTCCAAGAGCCGGGACAGCAGCGCGATGGCGAGCTTGGTCTTGCCGGTGCCGGTCGCCATCGCCAGCAGCATCGCCCGGCGTCCAGCGGCAAGCTCCTCCTCCACCTTCCGGATGGCGGCTTCCTGATAGCGGCGAAGCTCGAAGCCGAAGTCGAACGGCTTCGCCCGGAGCGCGGCATCGGCGGCGGCGATGTTCTGGCTGAGCAACGCGCGCAAGCCGTCCGGGGAATACCAACCGTCCAGGGCACGGGCGTGGTTGGTGCCGCGGCGGACGTCGCGGAACCAGATGCCGGACTCGGTCTCCATCTGCTTGAGGTAGGGGCGGCCGTTGGCGGAGAAGACGAACGGCACCCGGAAATCATCCCACGGCCCAGCGGCGAAATCGGCGTCCGGCGTCAGTCGAGCGGTCCGGCTGTAGCGTTCCGCCTGGGGAAGGCAGGCCGCCACCGCGCGGTTGCGCTTCTTGGCCTCCACCACGCCAACCAGGGTGGTGCCAAGGAAAAGCGCGTAGTCGGCCGGACCGGACTCGGTCGGCCATTCCGCAATCGCCATATAGCGCCCGCGCGCCGGTCGGACACCGGCGGCATGACGCAGGGTGGCGCTGTCCACGTCCCACCCGGCGTCGCGAAGCTGCTGGTCGATGAGCGTGCGGGTCGCGGCCTCGTCCAGGGCGATGGCTCGATCGGCCTCGGTTGCCGCCGCGATCAGCGCCTCAACCCGTTCGGGCGCCGCCGCCGCGGCGGCCTGGGCGGCGGCAAGCTCGGCCGCCATCGTGGCGCGCTGCGCCTCGGCATCGGCCAGTTGGCGTTCCAGGGCGTCCCGCTGCCCGGCTTCCTGGCGGCTCCGTTCCTCGGCGGAAAGGCGTGCGGCCTCTGCCGCCTCCTGGGCCTCGCGGGCGCGATCCACGCTGGACAGGGCCGCGGCCCGTTCCTCGCGGAGTCGGACGATTTCCTTGGCGAGCGCGGCGGCGACCCGCTCCGGGGCGGGCGGCGGGGCGAAGGGCGCGGGCTGGAACTGCGGCGCGCCGCCGTAGGATCGATGGAACCACACGCCGAGTTGCCAGGCGAATTTGAGGCAGGAGAGCGCCGTCTCGTGGTCGCCGAAGCCCTCGTGCGCCGCCTTGTTTCCGAAAGTGCGAAGTTGGTGGAACAGGCGGGCGGCCTCCCGGGGAACGGCGCCTCGGTCTTCCAGACGGCGAAGAAGATCGACCTGCCGCTGGCGGTCCTCGGGCAGGTTCCGGGTAGTCGCCGCCACGCGGCGCGCGAGTCCTTCGCCGAACAGCCGCAGCTTGATCAGCGCCGCGTTGGGGTCGGTGCGAAAATAGGTCTCGGCAAGGGCGGCAAGACGAGCAAGCTGGATGGCGTGCCCTGCGAGGAAGCCGAAGTTCTTGGAAGGCGCTTCCTTGTCGTTGCTCATCCTGGTGCCCTTGCCCCTCCCTCAGTCCGGGGAACAAACGATAGAAGCGGCGGGGCTGGTGCACAACCGAAGGCGCTGTCGGTCGCCGGACCGGCAGCGTGACGGGCCGGTCAGCGGTCGGGGCGACGGCGCAGCGCCTCGGCCTCGCGGTCGGCGCCATCCTCTGCAAACCATCAAGCATGGGTGCCATCCGGACGGACGGCCGACGGCTTGCCTGAGCAAACCAGCGCCGGAGCGAGGCGCTTGAGAACCGGCGCCATCGCTCACAGGCGCCGGATCAGTATCCACCTGCGGGCAATGTGGTCCACGCCATCAATGCAGGTCCGGCAGAAGTTGGACGGCTTTAGACCGCCGAAGCAATGAGAGCAGCGCACCCGCACCCGTCAATCGATTGGCCAAGCATCTGCCATCCCTTCCGCCCGGCAGGCCGCCTCGGCGAGGAAATCTGCTGCGACGTTCACGGACCGGGTGCGTAAGGCATCTAGGTGGCCGACCGCAAACCTCCTCTGTCCGCCATGGAGGGGGAGGCTGATTTCGGCGCACCAACCGCCCGGCGATGCCAACGCTTCGGTTCAAGCGCGCCGCGGCCTGCCAACCGCCCTCAGACGCTTGAGAGGATCATTCTCGTCGGCCTCGTAGGCGCATTTGCATCTCACTCGCCTCCTTCTTCCTCCTCCGTTCTCCTTCGTCATCCTCGCTTTCGTCCTCGCCGTCGTCGTCCTCGCCGTCGTCGTTCTCACCTTCGTCGTCCTCTTCCTCTCCAGTCCAATCGTCGGGGTCGACACCATCTTCATGCAAATGGAGGTGGGCGTTGCAGACGAATCCTTCCTCTACAAACCGCCCCATCATGTCCGCATCTTCACCGACCACGATATGATCGCCGTATATGCACTGTCTTGTCTTAGGCATTTCTAGTCCTTTGCTTGCACCTTACGAAGGTGCGTGCCTCGCTGTTACTCGCCAACCTCTAGAGAAGAGGCACGATGCCAAGCTCATCGCAAGAGCCGATGCCGCCCTGCAAAAGGATTTCCTTTCGAGATGCGATTCGCCGACTTTCTTGATCCAGGAAATCTGCGCCTGTCAGACTCGCAGAAGGTGGTCTCAGTTTCGGAGCGGACGGATGGGGCGGCTTTTGGGGTATGGGCGCGTGAGCACCGGCGATCAGGATCTCGCGCTTCAGATTGATGCGCTCCGGAGTGCTGGGGTTGCCAAGGAAAACCTGTTCACCGACGTTTTGACCGGCGCCCGAGCGGACCGGCCGGGCCTCTCCGCGCTGCTGGCGGCGGCGAGCCCGGGCGACACCATCGTGACCTGGCGCCTGGACCGACTTGGCCGTTCCGTCCTCCATCTGGCCGACCTGGCCGAGCAGCTTCGCGCCCGTGGCATCTGGTTGCGCAGCCTGTCGGACGGTGTGGACACGTCCACCACGGCCGGGCGCCTGCTCTACGGTCTGCTGGCCGTGTTGGCCGAGTTCGAGCGGGAGACGATCAAGGACAGGGTGCGCGCCGGGATGGCCGCGGCACGCCGGTCCGGCGTGCATTGTGGGCGGCGTGCGGTGCTCAAGGCCGAGCATGTCGCCGACGCCCGGCTCCGGCTGGCCGCGGGCCAACCGGCGCGCTCCGTCGCCCGGTTCTTCCGGGTGTCGGAGGCCACGTTGTATCGCGCCCTGGCGAGGCACCCGGCTCCAGCCGTCTGTCACGCACGCCGCCTCCGAGCCTGTCGGGACTCGTTTTCCTTGTCGCGGATTGCGGTGCGGGTGGAGGACGGAGCCGACGTCACCAGGGTATCTCCGGTTCTCCTTCGCCGCCGGGTGGGTCAGGCGGCGACCACGGAGGATGGTCGGCTCCAGGCGAATGGGAGTCTGCCCTCACGGAGTCCGGGATAGCCGTCATCCCCAGAGAAGAGAGCGCGCACCGGGCAGCCGCGACGGCGTCGGCGACCTGATAGGTGGCGGCGACTTCCCGGAAGGAAATGTCCTTGCGTCCGCGGACGCGCAGGGCCGGACGCATGGTGCCGTCTCCGAAATCATGCAGCGTGAGGCACAGCAGGCGGGCGCCGGTGCTGGTGAACAGCCGCTCGCGAAGCCGGGCGAGTGTTGACACACGGCGGCGCGGGCGCGTGGTCAGGCGCCCGTCCTCATCCTCAGCAACGACCAGCCCGTCCCGGTCAAGCTGCCCCTTCCATGTACGGAACGGGCCAGTCGCCCGGGTCATCGTCAGGTGCCGGGTCTGCCGGTGCAGTTCAGCCAGGCTCTCGGCCGAGAACGGGACGCCGTCCGCATCGGCGCGACGGATCGCTTCCGCCAAGGACTTGCTAGAATATTGCGCAAGGGCACCGGGATAGCGCTCCACCTCGGGCGAGCAGCCGGTCAGGGAATCCCACCATGACCAGCCGGACGCCTCGAAGTAGGTGCGCATGGCTTGGCAGTCCTCCACGCTGGCGCGGACGGCAAGGTGAAAATGCAGGTCCACCTCGGCGCCATGCTGGCCGACGGATCGGACCTCGGCGGCGATCATGTCGCATGTCAGGTCGGGCGCGACGCGCTTGCGGCCATACCTGAGACGATCACCGAGCCGGGCGCTGTCCCGGGCATGCGTCGCACGAAGGCTGGCGAGCGGAATGACAGAGACCGGCGCCCGCACCACCACCTGAACGACCTGTTCGATTTCCTGGGCACCGCAGAATGCGGCGTATTCCCGCCCCCACCGCGCTTTCAGCGCGTGGGCCTGGTCCGCGTATCCATGCCACCGGCGCCGCTGCTGTCCAAGGTATTCACGGATGGTGCCCTGGCTGGCGAGGTCAAGCAAAGAATCGCCATCGACGGCGACATGGACTTCATCGTCGCGCAGCCCGCCGCGGAGAAGGAAAGCCGCGGTCTGTTCGGCTTCGCGGCGCCGCTCGCGCGCGGCGATGGCGAGGCCGGGGTCGCGCTTTCGGCCCGCCCCGGGAAAGCTCAGCGGGTCCGGGACGCCAGCGCTAGTAAAGCCAAACTTGTTGACAGCGGTGGGAAAGGAAGGGCGGCGGTCCCGAACGGAGTGTTCGGGCCGCCGGGGGGTCACCTGCCGCCGGTCCTGGCGGATGTGACTTCGTTGCGGATGCTTTCGCCACCGCGCATACTATTCACCACCACAATGTGAGGCCGGGCGGAGGGCTGGCAGGCCCGTTGATGCCCGGCTCTTTCATGAGGCGGGGCGATCTCGGCGAAGGTCAAGCAACTTGTGCGCGGCATCGTGGGGTCGAGTCGCCACCGGGGCTCCCTGACGGAGAATGCGCCCGGCGCGGATGCCGCCTCTCCAAGGGGATATTCGGGCTGCGCACAGGCAGCGCGAGGCGCGCTTGCGTCCGGATCGTAGCCCTTATAGTATCCGCCCCGACTCGGCGTCTCCGATAAGCCATTGGTTTTCCGCGTGAAATCGGAAAATTAGCGGAGTGTCTCATCCCCTCCGCCAACTGACCACGCCCCGCATAAGGCTCGCCGGCCGCATCGTCAGGCAGCGTTGCGTCATCCCCCACCGGGATACAAAGCCCCCGCAAGCCTCCACGCAGCAACGCCACCCGCGCCGGTTCGAAGCGGGCTCGCGGCGTGGCATTCACAAGCGGCGCTCAGGCGCCACGACCAGGCATCCCCGCTCGACTCAGAACGGCACGCCGTCCAGCCGCCCCATCGCGCCGCTGGCAAACGCGTCCCTGGCGCGCAGCAACTCCTCCCGCGATCCCATGACGAACGAACCCGCGAACAGGATCGGCCGTTCGGCCGGCTGCCCGCCCAGCACGGCGATGTCCGCCACGCCATCCGCGGCGGCAGCAAGCCGCACGCTGTCGCCCGCCGTCAGAATGGCGAGCGATCCCGCCGGCAGGGTTCCGCCGTCCGCGCCCTGCATCGCCCCACCGATCACGTATGCGCCGAGTTCCGCCCGCGGATCGACCGGCAACTCGATGCTCGCGCCGGGCTGCAGCCGGACATGGGCGAAGGTGGTTGGCGTGGCGAACGCCGCGACGCCCTGGACGCCGCCGACCCCTCCCGCAACCACCCGCACGATCGCACCGGGCTGTTCGATGCCCGGCAGTTCCGTGCTCCGCCAGGAGGCGTAGGCCGGCGCATCGAAGCGCTGCTCGCGGGGCAACATGGCCCATAACTGCAAGCCGTGCCGCCCGCTCAGCGGCTGCTCCGCGTGCAGCATGCCGCGCCCCGCGCGGATCCACTGCGCGTCGCCGGGGCCTAGCCGGTCGCGGAAGCCCATGCTGTCGCGGTGTTCCATGCCGCCTTCCAGCAGGTAGCTGATCAGCTCGATCCCGGCATGGGGATGCGGCCGGTCGCCGATCCCCCGCACGCTGTTGGACCGGTAATGGTCGAGGAACACGAATGGCCCCAGCGCATCGCGCCGCGGCCCCGGCAGGGCGCGGTAGAGCAGGAGTTCGCCATCGTCGATGGCCGGTTCGGCCGTGATCACCTGGTCAATGCTGCGCCTCATGGTCCTGATCCTCCCGATGCGGCCCCATGTCGGGTTCGCCCGCTGCGTTGCAATCGGCCGCCCATAGATGACGAGCGGCGTCCTGTCGCCCCCTCGCTCAGCCATCCGCCCGGCGCGGCTCCGCGTCCGCCGCAGGGAAGGCAGAATCTGCGCCGGCAGGCGTATCCTTCAGTCGCGAGATCAACCAGCTGCCGGCGGGTCCCGGCGGGTCCCGGCGGGGCGTCCGTGCGGTAGGTCGCCGACATCGCCATGTGGATGCGCGCGTCGCTGTCCTCCGGCGTCAGGAAAACAAGCACGCCGCTCGCCAGGTCCGCCTCCACCAAGTGCAGCGGCATGCCGCCCCAGCCACGCCCGGCAAGCAGGAAGGCGTGCTTTGCCCCGAGATCGGAGAGCCTCCAAGTCTTCGGCGAGACGACGCCCAAATCCTGGCCGTCCGTCAGGCGGGAGCGGTCGCTCAGCACCAGCTGCACGTGCTGGGCAAGCACGCGGGCCGGGATCGGGCCGCGATGCGCCGCCAGCGGATGCCGGCAGGAGGCGACAACCTGGTAGGCGATGCGCAGCAGGTGGGAGAGCTATCTGCGCGCGGTGTTCGGGTTCTTCGGCGTCACCGACATCAGCTTCGTCCGCGCCGAGGGCGTCGCGCTGGGCACCGAGGTGCGGGAGAAGGCCATCGGCGCCGCCAGGGGCGAGGTCACCAGGCTCGCGGCGTGACGGGGGAGCCGCGGCGGATCAAGCGCATCGTCGGCCATGACGTGGCACGCGGCCGGCGCGACGCGCACGACCGGGCCATGCCAGACGATCAGGCGAGCAGCGCCTCGACATCCGCCAGCGCCGCGGGACGCTCGCCGAGCAGCCAATCCGCCGCCGGCTTCTCCCAGGCGGCCTCCTCCGGCGCCAACGGATCCTGCGGCGCCAGCCGATGCGCCAGCACGAACCGCGCCACCAGAGCTCGGCGCGCATCGACGCCCGGCCGCGTCGCTTCCCATGCCAGCAGCACGGCGCTGGCCGCGTGGTACAACGCCGACGCGGCGGCACGCGCCAGCGTTTCCGATCCGTCCGAAGCAACCCGTTCCACCAGCGCCACCGCCTTGTCCGCCGCCGCGCCCAACGCGCCGCGGAACGGCGACGGCAGGGCCGCGGCTTCCTCCAGCCGGTTGCGCAGCAGCGATGCCAGCGCGTGCTGCGCGCCGGACCGCGCCACCGCGCGGCCGATCACGTCCAGCGCGTTGATGTTGGAAGTGCCTTCCCACAACAGCCCGACCTGCGCGTCGCGGATCAGCCGGGCGGTGACCCATTCCTCGATGTAGCCGTTGCCGCCGCGTGCCTCCATCGCGCCCGTCGCCACTTTCGGGTTGTCGCGGCAGGCGCGGAACTTCAGCAGGCCGGTGAGGATGCGCAATTCGTCCGTGGCGCCGCGGCCCATCGCATCCGCGGTGCACAGCGCCATGGACAGCGCCTGCTCCGCCGGCACGATCAGCTTCAGCAGCTGCCGCCGCATCAGCGGGAAATCGACCACTGCCCGGCCGAACGCATTGCGGCCGCGCGACGCGACCAGCGCCTCGTTGACGCAGCGGCGCATCATGGAAGCGGCGCGCACGCCGTGCGACAGGCGCGACAGGTTCACCTGCTCCATCATCTGCTTGAAGCCCTGGTCGACGCGGCCGACCAGCCAGGCTTCCGCACCCTCCAGCCGGATTTCGCCGCTCGCCATCGACTTGGTGCCGAGCTTGTCCTTCAGCCGGACGATCCGGTAGGCGTTGCGGGAGCCGTCCGGCAGGTGGCGCGGCAGCGCGAACAGCGCCAGGCCGCGCGTGCCGGCGGGCGCACCCTCCGGCCGGGCGAGCATCAGCGCCACGTCGGCGTCGGTATGCGAGCAGAACCACTTTTCCCCGAACAGTCGCCATACGCCGTCCTGCTGGCGGGCGACGGTTTCCACCGCACCGACGTCGGAACCGCCGGCCTTCTCGGTCATGAACTGCGTGCCCTTCCAGAACGTCGCCATGTCGGCGGAGAGCATGCGGGGCAGCAGGTAATCCTGCAGCGAGTTGCTGCCGAATTTGCGGATCAGGTGGATGGACGTGTCGGTGACGCTGACCGGGCACATCAGGCCGAACTCGGCCTGCACGAACAGGTACTGGAAGGCGTATTTCGCCACCGGCGGCAGCGGCCGGTCCATGCCCAGCACGCCGGCACGATGCGCCATGGCGTGGAACTGAAAATCGCCGAACACGATCTGCTCCATCTCGCGATAGGCGGGGTGGTACTCGATCCAGTCGAGGTCGCGCCCATAGCGGTCGCGCGGACGCAGCACCGGGGGATTGCGGTCGGCGATGCGCGCGAGCTCGTCCAGCCTGCCGCCGGCGAGCTTTCCCAGGCGCGCGTAATGCGGCTCCAGGTGAGCGCGAACATCCTGCGGCAGGTAGATCGCGAGCAGGTCGCGCAGCCCGCGGTCGGCAGCATAAAAATCCATGCCGGCGGTATCGGGGGCGATCGGCGTGG
>Ga0187809_10000785_pt1 | contig 15966 bp, 13 predicted proteins | sample NC_wetland_sal_i_8_FD_132415 | JGI IMG/M metagenome (GOLD analysis project Ga0187809, IMG submission 132415) | Wetland sediment microbial communities from Neuse River Estuary, North Carolina, USA - ASW_4 | ecosystem: Environmental > Aquatic > Freshwater > Wetlands > Sediment | place: USA: North... | reverse complement strand
GTCCTCATCGTCATCGGCATCTGGCACACGCCGCTGCCGTTGACGCCGCTCGACGACGGCCTCTGGCTCATGGCGCTGCTCTGGACCGGGATCGCACGCGTCGTCCGGGCGGCGGTCCGCGTCCAGAGCGCGAACGAGTACGTCGAGGCGGCCAGGGCGTCGGGGTCGTCGAGCGTGCGCATACTCGTTCGGCACGTCCTGCCGAACGTCACCGGCACCGCCACAGTCGCGGCGACGAACGTGATCGGGCAGTCGATCGCGATCATCGCGACCGTCGACTATCTCGGATACGGCCACAATCAGGCAGAACGGCCGACGCTGGGAGGGCTCGTCGCCGACGCGACAGCCGCCTCGACCCAGAGCCTCGGCCGTGCGCCGTCGATCGGCTCGGTCTGGTGGCTCTACCTGATCCCGACGGCGCTGCTGATCCTCGTGCTGCTCGCGGTGTCGTTCGCGGGCGACGCGCTCGACGAGGCGCTCAACCCCGCGGCGGCGTAGCCGTCTGCAGGCGCGGGTCGAGCAGGCCGACGAGGAGGTCGCCCCCGAACGTGAAGCCGCACACGACGACCGCGCTCATGACGACGATCGCCGTCAGCTGAAACGGGTCGGCGTTGCCGAGCGCGCCGAGGAACACGGAGGCAAGTCCTCCCGAGCGGAACACGCCGTCCGCCGCGAGCGAGGCGCCGACGACGCCGCCGAGGTCGAGCGACAGGAGAGAGGCGACCGGGACGAGCGAGTTTCGGAGCGCATGGCGGAGGAACACGCGCGACTCCGTGAGTCCTTTCGCCCGCGCAACGGTGACGTACGGTCTGCCGAGCTCGACCGCCATGGCCGAGCGCACGTAGCGTGCGTACACACCGATCAGCCCGATTGCGAGCGCGACCGCGGGCAGGAGCAGATGTCGCAGCCAGCCGACTGCGCCGCCGGCGGGCGGCCCGATCTCGAACCACTGGTGGTGCGTCGACAGGTAGTAGTTGTTCCCGATGACGAGCGTGCTCTGGTGCGGCACGGCCAGACGGCGAAGGAGATCGGCGAGGAGGAACGTCGGTAGCGCCGCGCCGACGTATGCAAGGGCGCGCGTGCCGACGTCGGAGCGGAAGCGACGCCGTTGCGCGCCGACCGTCCCCACGAGCGTGCTTCCGGTGAGAACGAACAAGAGCGAGAGTCCGACGAGGGCGGCCGTGATCGCGGACGCGTGCAGCAGCGCCGGTCCGATCGGCGCGCCGGGCGACCGCAGGTGCGGTGGGAAGCCGCCGACGTCGGTGGATACGGTCGTCCCGAATCCGTGATGGAGCAAGCCGGTCGCCCAGCGCCAATAGCGGACGAGGATCGGATCCTGCAAGTGGTACGCGGCGCGCACGACCGCTTGTAGCTGCGGCTGCTGCCAGAGGGGATAGCTCGGATCGAGCGTGAGTCCGAAGCCGACGAACGCCGCGAACGACACCGCGACGACGACCGAGGCGCCGAGCAGCAGTCGGCGAATGACGTACGCCGCCATCGGCTTTGGACTTTAGTAGGCTCAGCCGTCGTGGCCGACGCTCTCGCCCAGCTGAAGGCGCGCATGACGGATCTGCACGGCCTGGGGGACATCGCCGCCTTCCTCGCCTGGGACCAGCGCACGATGATGCCGCCGGCCGGCACCGGGCATCGCGCGCAGCACATCGCCCTCCTCCAGCGGCTCGGGCACGAAAAGCTCATCGATCCCGAGGTCGGCCGCCTGCTCGGCGAGATCGACGAGGCGTCCCTCGACCCGGAGTCGGACGAGGCGGGCCTCGTTCGGCTGACGAGGCGCATGTACGAGAAGGCGGTCCAGGTCCCGACCGAGCTGCGGGGCGAGATGGCGATGGCTGCCGCGGAGGCGAACCCGATCTGGGTCAAGGCGAAGGAGACGAACGACTTCGGGATGTTCCTGGGCCCGCTCGAGCGGAACGTCGAGCTGCGCCACCGCTACATCGAGTGCTTCGGCCCGCAGGAGGAGCCGTACGACGTGTTGCTCGACGACTTCGAGCCGGAGATGCAGACGGCCGAGGTCACTCGCATCTTCGACGAGATCAAGGCCGAGCTCGTTCCCCTCATCGCCGAGCTGCGCGATCGCGAGGTGGACGACTCGTTCCTCTTCGGCCACTTCCCGCTCGACCGGCAGGTCGCGCTCGACCACGAGGTCGTCGATCGCTTCGGCCATCGACCCGATTCGTGGCGCATCGACGCGACGGAGCATCCGTTCGCGTCGGGTGCCGGCATCGACGACATCCGCATCACGACCCATTACTACGAGGACAGCCTCAAGTCGCTCTTCTCGACGATGCACGAGTACGGGCACGGGCTGTACGAGCACCAGATCCCGCGCAGGATCGCGAGCCTGCCGATCGGGACGGGCGCGTCGCTCGGCCTGCACGAGTCGCAAAGCCGTATGTGGGAGAACCTCGTCGGCCGCAGCCTGCCGTTCTGGCGCTTCTTCTATCCGCGCCTGCAGGAGGTATTCCCGGACCAGCTTCGCAACGTCGAGCTCGAGCGGTTCTACGCGGGCATCAACCGGGTCAGGCCGTCGCTCATCCGCATCCGCGCCGACGAGGTCACATACGGCATGCACGTCATCCTCCGCTTCGAGCTCGAGCAGGACATCGTCAACGGCCGAGTCGAGCTGCGCGACCTCCCCAAGCGCTGGGCGGAGAAGATGGACGAGTACCTAGGCGTCGAGGTGCCCGACGACGCCAACGGCGTCCTCCAGGACACGCACTGGGCCTCGGGCCTGATCGGCTACTTCTCGACGTATCTCCTCGGCACAGTCATGTCGGTGCAGATCTGGGAGAAGGTGCAGGACGAAGTCCCCGACCTCGAGGAGCGGATCGAGCGCGGCGACTTCGCCGCCCTCCGCGAGTGGCTCGCCGACAACGTGCACGTCCACGGGCGCAAGTTCACGCCGCAGGAGACGTTGCGACGAGCCGTCGGGTCGACGATCGACGCGAAGCCGTACCTCGCGTACCTGAAGCGAAAGTACGGCGCCCCCGTCGCCGCCTGACCGGAGGGTTACCCTTCTTCGGCTCGGCCCCGTAGCTCAGCGGATAGAGCGGCAGACTTCGAATCTGCGTGCGGAGGTTCGACTCCTCCCGGGGCCATTCGGCACTGTCGAAAGCCGCGGCCGGGGGCGGCCTCGATCAGCGTCGGCGGAGTCCGCCGCGATCGCGCGAGCTGCGCGGCACGACGCCGCGATCCGTCATTCGTCGAGAGGGCAAAACGAGTAGCTTCTCTCCGTGCTCGAGCTTACGCCGGACGAGCTCCTCTCGACCACGCGCGCCGTCCGGAAGCGCCTCGATCTGGGCCGTCCGGTCGAGCGGGAGGTGATCGAGGAGTGCCTGCGCCTCGCCCAGCAGGCTCCCACCGCGAGCTACTCCCAGAACTGGCACTTCGTCGTCGTCACCGATCCGGAGAAACGAGCGGCGCTCGGCGAGCTGTGGCGTGAGGTCGCCTACCCATACCTCCAGCGCGGCGGGCCGCGCGAGGGACAGATGCAGCGGATCGGCGACGCCGTCGTCCACCTGGCAGAGCACATCCACGAGGTGCCGGTGCACGTGATCCCCTGTGTGATCGGCCGCTACGAAGGGAAGTCGAACCCGCTCGTCGCGTCGATGTTCGGGTCGATCATCCCGGCGGCGTGGTCGTTCATGCTCGCCGCGCGGGCGCGCGGGCTCGGCACCGTCTGGACGACGTTCCACCTCATGCACGAGCGTGAGGCGGCGGAGATCCTCGGCATCCCCTACGACGAGGTCACCCAGGTCGCCCTCATCCCGCTCGCGTACACGATCGGCAGCGACTTCAGGCCGGGGAAGCGCAGGCCGCTCGACACCATGGTCCACTGGGACCACTGGTAGACGTCAGCGCTTCAAATACTTGTCGAACCAGTCGAGGACCGCTTCGAAGCGGACGACGCGGTGGAAGGGCGAGCCGCTGCGGGTGAGCTCGTGGCTCTCGGCCGGGAACCGCAGCATCTCGACCTCCTTGCCGAGGAGGCGCAGCAGGTTGAACAGGTGCTCCCCCTGCTCGATCCCGCAGCGCAGGTCGTTCTCCGAGTGGATGATCAGCGTCGGGGTCTCGATGTCCTTCGCGTACGTCGCCGGCGAGCGGTCGAGGTGTGCGTCGACGTTGTCCCACATCGGCCCGCCGAACTGGCGCTCGAACACCCAGAAGAGATCGCTGGAGCCGAAGGCGCTCACGAGATGGTTGACGCTGCGCTCCGAGACCGCGGCCTTGAAGCGGTTCGTGTGACCGACGATCCACGAGGTCATGTAGCCGCCGTAGGAGCCGCCGATCACTCCCATGCGGTCGGCGTCGAGGAAGTCGAACGTCTCGAGCGCCGTGTCGACGACGCCCATGACGTCCTCGAAGTCGACGGTCCCCCAGCCGGGGCCCACGCCCCCGACCGGGCCGCGGATCGCCCGACCCCATTCCGCCGAGTACCCCGAGCCTCCTCGTGGATTGGAGAAGAGCACCGCGTATCCGCCGGCGGCCATGACCTGGAACTCGTCGAAGAAACCGGTGCCGTACTGCGTGAACGGGCCGCCGTGGATCGTGAGGATGACGGGGTACTTCCGCTTCGGGTCGAAGCCGGGCGGGCGCACGATCCACGCGTCCACTTCGGTGCCGTCCTTCGAGATCGAAGTGAACCGCTCGGCGTCGAGGTACGCCCGGCCGGCGGTGAGATCCGTCACCTGCCGGTCGCCGACGAAGAGCTCGCGCAGCGTCGTGTGCGTGCTCGCGACGTATGCGAGCGTTCCGTCGCGCACGTCGAACCCGGCGATCGACTGCTCTCCTCCGACAAGAGCCGCGGGCGGGCTGGAGCCGTCCGCCGCCGCCGAGTAGAGATGGATATTGCCGCCGTCCTCGATCGCGAAGACGATGCGCTCGCCGTCCCACACCGGGCCGCGAATCGTGGGGTACGGACCGCACTGCCGGTCGAGCGAGGTCGTCAGAAGCCTCACCTGGCCGCCGAGCTTCTTCACGACGCCCACCTGCGTGTGCCACGGGAAGGTCCCGTCCTCGAGCGTCCACTCGTATGCGAGGCGGCCGTCTCGTGCGAACGCGGGCCACGCACAGGATGCGTCGTCGCCCGTGATCTGCTCGGGTGGGCCGCCGGCCGCATCGACGACATACAGGCGGTTGACGAGCTCGACGTCCCAGTCGTCCGACCGAAGCGACGAGAAGACGATCCGTCCGCCGTCGGGCGTCCACGCGGGCGTGTCGTCCTCGAAGTCGCCGTCGGTGATCTGTTGGACGTCACCGTCGAGGTCGACGACGTACACGTGCTTGCGGCGGTCGCCCGTCCAGCCGACGCTGTCGAGCTTGTGAAACACGCGCGTGAAGCGTCGCGGCATCCGCTTCCGGTCGTCCTCCTCCTCATAGGCCTCGTCGCGAACCCGCGCGGTGAAGACGATGCGCGTCGAGTCGGGCGACCACTCGGCGCTCTCGACGCTCTCCTTCAGATCGGTGAGCCGTCGGGCTTCACCCCCCTCGGAGGGGATCACCCAGAGATTGGCCGGAGCCTTCTCGTCCTCGCCGCGGTTGGAGACGAACGCGAGCCAGCGCCCGTCGGGCGACCACCGCGGCATGCCGTCCCGGCGAGGGCCGAAGGTGAAGCGCCGCGGCTCGTCCGAGCCGTCGATCGACGCCACCCAGATCGCTCCGCGGTAGTCGTTCGCGTCCTTGTCGATCCACCAGACCTGGTACGCGACCCGTGTCCCGTCGGGAGAGATTCGTGGATCGGCGGCGCCGGTGAGCTCGTAGACGTCCTCGGGGCGCATTCCGGCCACGAGGCTTGACTATAGAGGGAGTACCGTTACGAACGCGCGCGCGGGCGTGGCGGAACTGGGAGACGCGCCAGGTTTAGGTCCTGGTGGGCGAAAGCCCGTGGGGGTTCGAGTCCCTCCGCCCGCACTCACGCGTGCTGGCGCGCGTGATCGTGGTGATGGTGCTGATGGTCGCCGTGGGAGTGATCCATCGGCTCTTCCATCATCTTCAGCATCGACCAACCGCCGCCGCGGCGGAAGTAGCGCCACACGAGCAAGGCTGCGACGGCGATGAAGACGATGTCGAGATAGGTCGTGTAGTTCCACGTCACCGTCGCCGTCTCCACCTTCGCGTGCCGTGAGCCCGGCACGATCCCGATCCCGCGGAACACGAGCTCGACGACCAGGCCCGCCGACGCCATCGCTGCATAGAACGTCCCGAAGATGAAGACGGCCATGCGCCGGCCGTAGTAGCGGCGGTAGATGTCGAGGATCGGAAGGATGAGCAGGTCGGCGAAGACGAACGCGAGCACGCCGCCGAAGCTGATGCCGCCGTTCCAGAGCACCGCGGCAAGCGGGACGTTCCCGATCGAGCAGACGAAGCTCAGCATCGCGACGAGCGGCCCGACGAGCGGGCCCCAGACCTTCGCGACGGTGTGGTGGTGCTCGAGGAAGAGGCCGCGCCAGAACGAGTCGGCGACCCACGCGGCGAGCGCGCCCGCGATGAGCAGCCCGCCGACGACGTCGCGTCCGACTGCAGCCCAGTCCATGACGAACGAGTCGGCCGTGGCGGTGAAGCCCTCGGGTGTGAGCAGGCGGCGCAGTGCTCCTACCGACATGTCCATCTGCGCGTGACCCTCCATCGAGCCGAGGCGTCCTCGTTCGGCTTCCTCGCGCGCCTCTTCGACGAGTCGGGGGCGCAGGAACGCGCGAAAGAGCACCGCGACGATCACGATCATCAGGGGCCCGCCGACGTACTCGCCGGCGACGAACTGCCACCCGAGCAGCAGTGCCATGACGATGCCGAGCTCGACGACCAGGTTCGTCGACGCGATCTCGAACGCCATCGCGGCGGTGAAGTCGGCGCCCTTGCGGAAGAGCGAGCGTGCGAGGGCGACCGACGCGTACGAGCACGACGACGACGCGACACCGAGCCCCGATGCGACCGCGAGCGAGCGCGGCGACGAGTCGGGCAGCAGCCGCTGCATCTCGCGCTTCGAGACGACGGCCTGGACGACCGCGGACAGTGCGAAGCCGAGGATGAGCGCCCAGAGGATCTCCCACGTCATCCCCAGCGCGAAGTCGAGTGCGCGCCAGAGCTCGTGCAGGAGGTGCGTCAACGCCGTGTGGCCGCTCGCGCGCGATAGGCGACTGCGCCGAACATCGCCACCCAGATGAGGGTGACGACGCCGACGAGGAGCCAGGAGAGCGCGGTCACGTGTCGGCATCCATTCGGCGTGCGGGACCTGCGTCCTTCTCGATCCCGGTCACTGCGCGTCGCAGGCTCGCCTCGTCGAACAGGTACGGCGTCGCGTTCGGGACCGCGTGCTCGGGAGCGTCCAGGTGCTCCGATCCCGATGCCGCGTTCAACGCGTAGCGGATCGGGATCTCGTGGCAGACGACGAGGATCGACTCCTCGCCACGGTCGGCGAGCCGGCGGAAGGCGAGGGCGTAGCGCCTCGCCGCGTCGTCGAGGCTCTCGCCGCCGGGAAACGGGTCGGCGGGCGTGTGCGCGCGCTTCCACGCGCGGTACGCCTCGACGGTCTCCCCCTCGAGTTGCCCGACGTCGATGTCGTCGAGCAGCGGCTCCTCGACAAAGGGCACGTGCCGCCCCTGGAGGATGCACTCGGCCGTCTGCCGCGTCCGGGCGAATCGCGTGTGGACGCAGAGGTCGATCCGAACCTGGGCGAGCTGGTGCCCCAGGGCCGCGGCCTCGGCGCGGCCGTCCTCCGTGAGTGGGACGGGGACGCTCGGATCGCCGTTGATCCGGCCCTCGAGGTTGAGGGTGGAATGCGCGTGCCGCGTGAGGATGAAGAGGCGCATGCGAAGGCCGTAGACACTAGGCGCTCTGCTTGAATGGCCGCGTGCAGACCCAGGTCGAGGAGCTGCCCGAGAACCGGGTCCGGCTCACCGTTCAGGTGCCGTCACACGACGTGCACCACGCGGTCGAGCACGCTGCTTCCGATCTCGCGCGGACGGCGAAGATCCCCGGTTTTCGCAAGGGCAAAGTGCCGCGCCGAGTCCTCGTGCAGCGCGTTGGCCGGGAGCGGCTCATGGCCGAGGCAGTCGACAGCCACATCGGCGGCTGGTTCTGGAACGCTGCCGCGCAGTCGCGCGTTCGTCCCGTCGAGCAGCCCGAGTACGACTTCGAGCTGCCGGAGTCCGAGGACGAGGACTGGCATTTCACCGCAACCGTCGCGGTGCAGGCGAAACCGGAGGTCGCGGACTGGAAGGCACTCGAGGTCGGGGCGTACGAGCCGGAGCTGCCGGAGGGCCTCGTCGACCGCGAGCTGGACGCGATCCGCGCGACGGTCGCCGAGCTCGTCCCCGTGTCGGGCAGACCCGTCGGACCGGACGACACCGTCGTGGTCGACATGGTCTCCGACGAGGGCGGAACGCGGCGGGACTACGTCGTCGAGCTCGGGCGCAACGCCGTCGTCGAGGAGATCGAGCAGGGCATCGTCGGAATGAGCGTCGGCGAGACCAAGGACGTCGACTTCGAGCTCGCCGACGGGACGAAGCAGGCGGTCTCGATCACGGTCAACGAGATCAAGGAAAAGGTCCTTCCGCCGTTGGACGACGAGCTGGCGCGCGCCGCCAGCGAGTTCGACACGCTCGCGGAGCTCCGCGCGGACATCGAGTCGCGTCTCCTCGGCCAGATCGAGGAGGAGGTCGACGCGCAGTTCCGCTCGGACGTCGCCGACGCGCTCGTCGACGCGTCGAGCGTCGACGCGTCGGGCCCGCTCGTCGAGGCGCGCACGCGCGACCTCCTGCGCTCGCTCGCACGCCAGGTCGAGTCCCGCGGCGTCCGCTTCGAGACCTACCTGACGATGACGGGACAGTCGCCCGACGAGCTGCTCGAACGGCTGCGCGGTGAGGCGGCGCGATCGGTCGCACGCGAGCTCGTGCTCGAGGCGGCTGCCGATGGGCTCGGCGTGGAGGTCACCGACGACGAGCTCGAGGAATGGCTGCGCGAGCGGTTCGAGGACGCCGACGATGCCATCGCCGAGCTGAAGGGCACCGAGCTCTGGGAGCGCGACCGTGAGAGTCTGCGCATGCGCAAGACACTCGACCGGATCGCCTCGGAGGTGAAGCGCATCCCGCGCGAGCTTGCCGAGGCGCGCGAAGCGATTTGGACACCCGACAAGGAAAAGCCGCAGACAGAGGCGAAACTCTGGACCCCGGGAAGCTGAGGAGCCACATGAACCCGAACGATCTCGTCATTCCGTCCGTCATCGATCAGACGTCTCGCGGCGAGCGGTTCTTCGACATCTACTCGCGCCTGCTCAACGAACGGATCATCTTCCTCGGTACGCCGATCGACGACGTCGTCGCGAACCTCGTCGTCGCGCAGATGATCCACCTCGAGTCCGAGGACCCCGACAAGGACATCCAGCTGTACATCAACTCGCCGGGCGGCTCGGTGTACGCCGGCCTCGCGATCTACGACACGATGCAGTTCATCCGCTGCGAGGTCGCGACCACCTGCGTCGGGATCGCGATGTCGATGGGTGCACTCCTCCTCGCCGCGGGTCAGGAGGGAAAGCGGTCGGCGCTGCCGAACTCGAAGATCCTCATCCACCAGGTCTCCGGCGGGTTCCAGGGCCAGGGCACCGATATCGAGATCCAGGCGCGTGAGACGATCAACCTCAAGCGCCGCCTGGAGGAGATCATCGGCCGGCACGCGAATCAGCCGATCGACAAGGTCTCGAAGGACATGGAACGCGACTACTACATGACCGCTGACGAGGCCAAGGAGTACGGCCTGGTCGACAACGTGGTCGCCCACCGGTAGACGAAAAGGCCGATCCGAGGTACAAGGAGTAGTCGTGGCCAGGGCCAGCGAAGGAAACGAGCAGCTTCTCTGCAGCTTCTGCGGCAAGAGCCAGCGCCAGGTGAAGAAGCTCATCGCCGGCCCGGGGGTCTACATCTGCGACGAGTGCATCGATCTCTGCAACGAGATCATCGACGAGGAGCTCACCTCCCCGGCCCAGCTCGACCTCGACAACCTCCCTCGCCCGAGGGACATCTACACCGTCCTCAACGACTACGTCGTCTCGCAGGAAGAAGCGAAGCGGACGCTCTCGGTGGCGGTCTACAACCACTACAAGCGCGTCCAGATGGGGACGGAGGAGGACGACGTCGAGCTCCAGAAGTCGAACATCCTCCTGCTCGGCCCGACCGGCTGCGGCAAGACGTTGCTGGCGCAGACGCTGGCGCGCATCCTCAACGTCCCGTTCGCCATCGCCGACGCGACGGCGCTCACCGAGGCGGGCTACGTCGGCGAGGACGTCGAAAACATCCTCCTGAAGCTGATCCAGGCGGCCGACTTCGACATCAAGAAGGCCGAGACCGGGATCATCTACATCGACGAGGTCGACAAGATCGCGCGGAAGGCGGACAACCCGTCGATCACGCGCGACGTGTCGGGTGAGGGCGTCCAGCAGGCACTGCTGAAGATCCTCGAGGGCACGGTCGCCTCGGTGCCGCCGCAAGGCGGCCGGAAGCACCCGCACCAGGAGTTCCTGTCGATCGACACGACGAACATCCTGTTCATCTGCGGCGGCGCGTTCGCCGGCCTCGACAAGATCATCGCGCGGCGAATCGGCAAGAACGCCGTCGGCTTCGGCGCCGAGGTGCGCTCGAAGCACTCGGTCGAGTCGTCGGAGCTCCTCACGCAGGTGATGCCGGAGGATCTCCTCAACTTCGGCCTCATACCCGAGTTCATCGGACGCCTGCCGGTCGTCTCCGCCGTGCACCAGCTGCGGCGCGAGGACCTCGTCCAGATCCTCACCGAGCCGAAGAACGCGCTCGTCAAGCAGTACCAGCGGTTCTTCGGCTACGACAACATCGAGCTCGTCTTCACCGACGACGCGCTGTGGGAGATATCGGACAAGGCGCTCGAGCGCGAGACCGGCGCTCGCGGCCTCCGCTCGATCATCGAGAGCGCGCTCCTCGACGTCATGTTCGAGCTGCCCTCGCGGCGCGACGTGACCAAGTGCGTGATCACGAAGGAGACGATCGCGCAGGGCATCCGGCCGACGCTCGTCACGAGCGCGGGTGCGGACTCGGACCTCGACGAGCCCGTCGAGAAGTCGGCCTAGCCGAGAGGGGCATCGCGGCCCGGCCGGATGTCGTACGGTTGGGTGGTGCTGCAGCCGGGTAGCGAGTTCGGGCCCTCGTCCTGGATCGAGGTCGGCCAGGACCGAATCGACGCGTTCGCGGATGCGACGGGCGACCACCAGTGGATCCACGTCGATCCGGACCGCGCCGCCGCCGGCCCCTTTGGCACGACGATCGGGCACGGCTACCTCACGCTGTCGCTCCTGCCCCTGATGTCGTCCGAGGTCGTCCCGCGCGAAGGCGGCGGCATGGCCGTGAACTACGGCCTCAACCGTGTCCGGTTCCCGGCCCCGGTGCCGTCCGGCTCGCGCGTCCGCGGGAGGTTTCGCGTCGACGCCGTCGAGGAGGCGGACTGGGGCTACCAGGCGACGATGACGGCGACGATCGAGCGCGAAGGGGGCGACAAGCCCGTCTGCGTCGCCGAGCTCGTCTTTCGCTACTACGCGTAGTCCGGCCGTCAGGGCGGCCTCCTGGATCCAAGAAACCGGAAAAGCCGGTTTGCGCGCCATACGGCGGGACATTTAGGATCCGAGAAACACCCTCGGCCGTGAAGGAGTCGCCATGAACCCCGAAGCTCGGATCCAGAGTGCCGCACAGACGCTCGAGGCACAGTGGCGCGAGGACGCCCGCTGGGCCGGCATCGAGCGCACGTACGCCCCGGCGGAGGTCGTCCGTCTGCGCGGCTCGGTCGTCCCCGAGCAGACGCTTGCGCGTCTCGGCGCGGTGCGCCTCTGGCAGCTCCTGCACGCGGACGAGCCCGTGCGGGCTCTCGGCGCCATGACCGGCGGCCAGGCGGTCCAGATGGTCAAGGCCGGGCTGCAGGCGATCTACCTGTCGGGCTGGCAGGTCGCGGCGGATGCGAACCTGGCCGGCCACACGTACCCCGACCAGAGCCTCTATCCGGCGAACAGTGCGCCTGCGCTCGTCAAGCGGCTGAACGGCGCGCTCCTCCGAGCCGACCAGATCGACTGGGCGGAGGGCCGAAACGGGACGCACTGGCTCGCGCCGATCCTCGCCGACGCCGAGGCCGGCTTCGGCGGTCCGCTGAACGCGTACGAGCTCATGCGCGGGATGATCGAGGCGGGTGCGGCGGGCGTGCACTACGAGGACCAGCTCGCGTCGGAGAAGAAGTGCGGCCACCTGGGCGGAAAGGTTCTCGTCCCGACCTCGCAGTTCGTCCGCACGCTGAACGCCGCCAGGCTCGCCGCCGACGTGCTCGACGTGCCGACGGTGCTCTTCGCGCGCACCGACGCGCTTGCCGCGGCATTGGTGACGAGCGACGTCGACGAGTACGACCGCGAGTTCGTCACCGGCGAGCGGACGGCAGAGGGCTTCTACCGCGTTCGCGACGGTATCGACCAGGCAGTCTCCCGCGCGCTCGCCTACGCGCCGTATGCCGATGTCCTCTGGTGCGAGACGTCGACGCCCGACATCGGCGAAGCGCGGGCGTTCGCAGACGCCGTACACGAGAAGTTCCCGCGGAAGCTGCTCGCGTACAACTGCTCGCCCTCGTTCAATTGGAGCAAGCATCTGGACGAGGCGCGGATCGCGAGCTTCCAGCACGAGCTCGCGGACATGGGCTACCGCTTCCAGTTCATCACCCTCGCCGGCTTCCACTCGCTGAACGCAGGCATGTTCGAGCTCGCGCGCGGATATGCATCCGACCAGATGAGCGCATACGTGCAGCTGCAGAACCGAGAGTTCGAGCTGGAGGAGTTCGGCTACACGGCAACGCGCCACCAGCGCGAGGTCGGCGCCGGCTACTTCGACCTGGTCGCACAGGCGGTCTCGCCGGAGAGCTCGACGCTCGCGCTCAAGGGCTCGACCGAAGAAGCGCAGTTCGAGCGGGAGGCCGCCGCGTGAGCGTCGTCTCCGCTGAGGAGGATGTCCTCTCCGCCGAGGCGGTCTCCTTCGTCGAGCGGCTTCACCGGGAGCTGAACCCGCGGCGGCTGGAGCTGCTCGAGCGAAGGCGGAGGCGGCAGCACGAGCTCGACGCGGGCGCGCTGCCCGGTTTCCGCGAGGACACGCGCGCCATTCGGGAGGGCGAGTGGCGCGTGGCCTCGGCGCCTCCCGACCTCGTCGATCGCCGCTGCGAGATCACCGGGCCCGTCGAGCGCAAGATGATGATCAACGCGCTCAACTCCGGTGCGCGCGTCTTCATGGCGGATTTCGAGGACGCGAACTCTCCGACATGGGAGAACGTCGTCCAGGGGCAGGTGAACGTCCGCGACGCGATCCGGCGCGAGATCGCGCTGGAGACGGACGAGAAGAGCTACCGGCTGAACGACGAGATCGCGACGCTCATGGTCCGGCCGCGCGGCTGGCACCTCGTCGAGCGTCACTTCCGTGTCGACGGCGAGCCGATCTCGGGAAGCCTGTTCGACTTCGGCCTCGCCTTCCTCGGAGGCGCACGTTACTTCTACCTGCCGAAGCTCGAGTCGATGGAGGAGGCGCAGCTGTGGTCGTGGGCCTTCTCGCTCGCGGAGGAGGAGCTCGGCCTGCAGCAAGGGTCGATTCGCTGCACCGTTCTCGTCGAGACGATCCTCGCGGCATTCGAGATGGAGGAGATCCTGCACGCGCTGCGGGACTACGGCTGCTCGCTCAACGCCGGGCGTTGGGACTACATCTTCAGCGTCATCAAGAAGTTCCGCACGCGCGACTGGGTGCTGCCCGACCGCGCACAGGTGACGATGACGGTTCCGTTCATGCGCGCCTACACGGACCTGCTCGTGGCGACGTGCCACCGACGCGGCGCACACGCGATCGGCGGCATGGCCGCCTTCATTCCCTCCCGCAAGGATCCCGAGGTGAACCGCATCGCGCTCGCGAAGGTCCACGAAGACAAGCAACGGGAGGCCGGTCAGGGCTTCGACGGCACGTGGGTCGCGCACCCCGACCTCGTCCCGGTGGCGATGCCGTGCTTCCCCGAGCCGAACCAGCTCGGCGTCCTCCGCAAAGACGTCGTTGCCGACGCCCCCGCGCTGCTCTCGATCCCGGAGACTCCCGGCGACGTCACCGACGCCGGCCTCCGGACGAACGTCTCGGTCGGCGTTCGCTATCTCGATGCCTGGCTCCACGGCGTCGGCGCTGCGGCGATCGACAATCTCATGGAGGACGCCGCGACGGCGGAGATCTCCCGCTCACAGGTGTGGCAGTGGGTGCGTGCAGGTCGCTTCGACGAGGCGCGGGTGCGTCGGGAGTCCGAGGAAGTCGAGGCCGGGGAGGAGGCGAAGGAGCTCTTCCTGGAGGTGGCGCTGGGGCGGGAGCTCGTCGAATTCCTGACGGTCCCGGCGTACACTCGGCTGGAGTGAGCCTCGACAGCACCAAGGCAGACGACATCGCGCTCGTGATCGAGGAGGCGATCGTCTCGGGTGAGCTGGAGCCCGGGACCGTCCTCCGGCAGGAGCAGCTCTCCGAGCAGTTCAACGTGTCGCGCACACCCGTCCGGGAGGCGCTCCGCCGGCTTGCTGCGCTCGGCCTCGTCTCCTTCGTCCCGAACCGCGGTGTGCGCGTCCGCACGATCTCGCACGACGAGCTGCACGAGGCGTTCTTGGTGCGAGCCGAGCTCGAGGGGCTCGCGACCCAGGTCGCGACCCCGAAGTTCACGCCGGAGGACCTCGCCGAGCTCGAGGCCGCCGAGAAGCGGTTCGCCGGCATCTCCCGGCAGCTGCGCTCGCTCGAGCCGGGCGACGAGCGGCGCTCGATCATGGGCGACTGGGTGCGTGCGAACCATGCGTTTCACGACGTCATCTATCGCGTCGCCGGCCTGCCGCTCGTCGAGCAGCTGGCCAAGAGCGCGCGGCGCACGTTCTCCGGCCCGGCAGTGTGGGCGCCGGGAGACCACTCGATCGACGGGCTCTACGCGAGGAACGCAGAGCAGCACCGCGCGATCAAGCAGGCGATCGCGGCCGGAAGCTCGACCGGAGCACGCGAGCTCGCGCGCGAGCACGTCCTCTCGTCCTTCAAGCTCCTGGAGACGATCCTCGACCAGGTGGGCGGCCAGTGGCCGCAGAATCGTCGCTCCTCGGCTAAGCTCAGGTCATAGTCGCTGCCTGACGACATCCGTTCCTTGGACACGCTCTACAGACCGCAGAGCGTCGAAGAGCGCTGGCAGCAGACCTGGGAGTCGGAGGGGCTGTACCGCGCCGACGTGGACGCGCCCGGTGAGACCTACGTCATCGCCGTGCCGCCCCCGAACGTGACGGGCGCGCTGCACATGGGCCACGCCCTCAACGGCGCCATCCAGGACGCGCTCATCCGCTGGCACCGCATGCGCGGGTTCAACACGCTGTGGCAGCCCGGCTTCGACCACGCCGGCATCGCGACGCAGGCCGTGGTCGAGAAGGAGCTGCGCAAGCAAGGGACGTCCCGGCTCGATCTCGGGCGCGACGCGTTCGTCGAGCGCGTGTGGGAGTGGCTGCACGAGTACGGCGGCGTGATCATGGGCCAGTTCCGCCGGCTCGGCTGCTCGCTCGACTACGACCGCGAGCGGTTCACGATGGACGACGCCTACGTCCGCGCGGTCATGCGCTTCTTCGTCCACCTCTACGAGCGTGGGTGGCTGTACCGCGACAACCGCATCGTCAACTGGTGCCACGACTGCCGCACGTCGATCTCCGACCTCGAGGTGGAGCACATCGACGTCGACGATGCGCTCACGTATGCGCGCTACCCGCTCGCCGACGGCAGCGGCCACATCACGGTCGCCACCGTCCGGCCGGCGACGATCCTCGCCGACGTCGCCGTCGCAGTGCACCCGGAAGACGAGCGCTATCGCGACCTCGTCGGCAAGGACGTCATCGTGCCGGTGGTGGGGCGGCACGTGCCCGTGATCGCGGACGGG
>Ga0187809_10000784_pt1 | contig 15968 bp, 16 predicted proteins | sample NC_wetland_sal_i_8_FD_132415 | JGI IMG/M metagenome (GOLD analysis project Ga0187809, IMG submission 132415) | Wetland sediment microbial communities from Neuse River Estuary, North Carolina, USA - ASW_4 | ecosystem: Environmental > Aquatic > Freshwater > Wetlands > Sediment | place: USA: North... | reverse complement strand
CGCCATTTGTGTCGGCCGGCACGCGGCAGACCGCGTGTCGGCCGACACAACTCGCCGCGGCGGGGGTGTCAGGCGGTCGCCGACTCCTCCGCGAGCAGGTTGCGGGTGCGGTTCGGGTCGACAGGAATGCCGGGACCCATCGTGGTGGTGATGGTCGCCTTCTTGACGTAGCGGCCCTTTGCCGCCGACGGCTTGAGCCGCAGCACCTCGTCGATCGCGGCCGCGTAGTTCTCCACCAGCTGCTGGTCGCTGAACGACGTCTTGCCGATGATGAAGTGCAGGTTGGCCTGCCGGTCGACGCGGAACTCGATCTTGCCGCCCTTGATGTCGGAGACCGCCTTGGCAACGTCATTGGTGACCGTGCCGGTCTTCGGGTTCGGCATCAGGCCGCGCGGGCCGAGCACCCGGCCAAGCCGGCCGACCTTGCCCATCAGGTCGGGCGTCGCGACAGCGGCGTCGAAGTCGAGGAAACCGCCGGCCACCCGGTCGATGAGCTCGTCGGCGCCGACGATGTCGGCGCCCGCCGCGCGAGCCTCTTCGGCGCGGTCACCCGCCGCGAAGACCAGCACGCGCGCGGTCTTGCCGGTGCCGTGCGGCAGGTTGACCGTGCCGCGCACCATCTGGTCGGCCTTGCGCGGGTCGACGCCCAGCGACAACGCCACCTCGACGGTGCCGGGGTTCTTGGTGGTCGACGTCTCGCGGGCCAACCGCACCGCGTCGAGTGGGGCGTAGAGCTTGTCGCGGTCGACCTTGGCGGCCGCGGTGGTGTAGGCCTTGCTGCGCTTCATGTGCTGCTCCTGTCGGAAACGGAGTTCGTGGTACGTCGGGCCGCGCTCGGCCCTCCCACGGGTAGTGCTGGAAAAGCTGGAAAGCTCAGCCGTTGACGGTGATGCCCATCGACCGCGCGGTGCCGGCGATGATCTTCTCGGCCGCCTCGAGGTCGCGCGCGTTCAAGTCGGGCATTTTGGTCTGCGCGATCTCGCGCACCTGCTCGCGGGTCAGCGAGGCGACCTTCGTCTTGTGCGGCACCGCCGACCCCTTGTCGACGCCGGCCGCCTTCTTGATCAGCTCAGGCGCCGGCGGGGTCTTGGTGATGAACGTGAAGGAGCGATCCTCGTACACCGAGATCTCGACCGGGATCACGTTGCCGCGCTGCGACTCGGTGGCCGCGTTGTACTGCTTGCAGAAGTCCATGATGTTGACGCCGTGCTGACCCAGCGCCGGACCGATCGGCGGCGCGGGCGTGGCGGCGCCGGCGTTGATCTGCAGCTTGATGATCGCCGCAAGTTTCTTCTTCGGGGGCATGGCTGGTCCTTCGCGATGACATCGGCGGCCCGTTCGGGCCGTTCAAGAGTACGGGACGACGCGGGGCGGCTGTTCCCCGGCGTCCGGTTAGATCTTGGAAACCTGGTTGAACTGCAGCTCGACGGGCGTCTCGCGGCCGAAGATCGAGACGAGCACCTTGAGCTTTTGCTGGTCGGCGTTGATCTCGCTGATGGTCGCCGGCAGCGTGGCGAACGCGCCGTCGGTGACGGTGACCGACTCGCCGACCTCGAAGTCGACGATCTTCGGCGCCGCCGCGGCGGCGGCCTCCTTCTGCTCCTTGGTGGCCGGGGCCAGGAAGCGGAAGACCTCTTCGAGGGTCAGCGGCGACGGCTTGCTCGAGCTCGGCCCGACGAAGCCGGTGACCGCGGGCGTGTAGCGCACCGCCGACCACGACTCGTCGGTCATCTCCATGCGCACCAGAAGATAGCCGGGGAACACGTTGCGCTTGACGTTTTGCCGCTTGCCGTTTTTGATCTCGACGACTTCTTCTTGCGGCACCTCGATCTGGTAGATGAAGTCCTCCATGTTGAGGGACTGCACCCGGGTCTCCAGGTTCGCCTTCGCCTTGTTCTCGTAGCCCGCGTAGGTGTGGACGACGTACCAGTCGCCGGGGGCGTTGCGCAGCGATTGCCGGAACGCCTCAGCGGGGTCAGCCTCGACCTCGTCGACGGCGACCCCGGTCGTCGCCTGCGCCTCGGACGGCGCGTTCGCGGCCGACTCGGCGTCGCGCGGCTCGTCAGGGGCGGTCGGCTCGCTCGGCGCAGTCGTCCAGGGTGACTCGCTCACTGGGTATCTGTTCCTTCTCTGGCGAATACGAGGATTCGGCGATTCAGCGGACGGAGGACGGTCAGCCCCAGATCTTGAGGACCGACCAGTTGGCGCCGTAGTCGACGCCGAACACGATCAAGATCATGATCACCGAGAAGACCAGCGTGACGATGGTGTAGGTGACCAGTTCCTTGCGCGTGGGCCAGATGACCTTGCGCAGCTCGGCGATGATCTGCCGCCACCACAGACCGATCCGCTCAAACGCGTTGCGACGCTCGGCCGGTCGCGCTGACCGCCGTTCCGGCCGCGAACCGGCGCCGGTAGTGGTGTCGCTCACGTGCAACCTTCTCTCAACATCCGCGAACTGCTCGGAACTGTCTGGCAGGGCAGGAGGGACTCGAACCCCCAACCGCCGGTTTTGGAGACCGGAACTCTGACCAATTGAGCTACTGCCCTATGTGCACTTCGTCGCCGACTAGGTGCTGAACTGCGTGCGTGCCAGGTCGCGGGGCGAACCCCGGGCCAGCTTCGACAGTGTACGTGGCGGCCTCGAAACGGTCGAACGCGACGGCCGCGCGCCTCACCTGGGAGGCGCTCGTCCGCGACAACCCGACGGCGACCAGGCGCGCATTCGTGAAACGATGGCGGCATGACCGAGAACACCGCCGGCGCCGCCGGCTCGCCCGTCCACGCTCGCGTTTCTCGTCGCATCGGCGCCATCGCGGAGTCCGCGACCCTCGCCGTCGACGCGAAGGCGAAGGCGTTGAAGGCCGCCGGCCGTCCGGTCATCGGCTTCGGCGCGGGCGAGCCCGACTTCCCGACGCCGGAGGCGATCGTCGAGGCTGCGGTGCAAGCCGCCCGCGACCCGAAGAACCACCGCTACACCCCGACGCCTGGGCTGCCCGAGCTGCGCGACGCGATCGCGGCCAAGACGCTGCGCGACTCCGGCTACCAGGTCAGCGCCAGCCAGGTGGTCGTCACCAACGGCGGCAAGCAGGCGGTCTACCAGACGTTCGCCACCCTGCTCGACCCGGGCGACGAGGTGCTGCTCCCCGCGCCGTACTGGACGACGTATCCCGAGGCGATCGCGCTCGCGGGCGGCGTGCCGGTCGAAGTCGGCACCGACGAGTCCACCGGCTTCCGGGCGAGTGTCGCCCAGCTCGAAGCGGCCCGCACGCCGCGCACCAAGGTGCTGCTGTTCTGCTCGCCGTCCAACCCGACCGGCGCCGTCTACTCCCCCGACGAGGTCGCGGCGATTGGCCGCTGGGCGGTCGAGCACGGCGTCTGGGTGGTCACCGACGAGATTTACGAGCACCTGGTGTACGGCGGCGCCGTCTTCTCCTCGATGCCGGTGCAGGTTCCGGAGCTGGCCGACACTTGCGTCGTCCTGAACGGCGTCGCGAAGACCTACGCGATGACCGGCTGGCGGGTCGGCTGGATGATCGGCCCGGCCGACGTCGTCAAGGCGGCCACCAACCTGCAGTCGCACCTGTCGTCGAACGTGGCGAACGTCTCGCAGCGGGCCGCGCTCGCGGCGGTGTCGGGCGACCTCGCCGCGGTGGCCAAGATGCGCGAGGCGTTCGACCGGCGCCGGCAGACCATCGTCCGCATGCTCGGCGAGATCCCCGGCGTGGTGTGCCCCGAGCCGTACGGCGCGTTCTACGCGTACCCGTCGGTGCGCGAGCTGATCGGCAAGGAGATCCGCGGCAAGCGCCCCGCGTCGTCCGCGCAACTCGCCGAGCTGGTGCTCGAGGAGGCCGAGGTGGCGGTGGTGCCCGGTGAGGCGTTCGGCACGCCCGGCTACTTCCGGATGTCTTACGCGCTCGGCGACGACGACCTCGTCGAGGGCGTCAACCGGATGGCCAAGCTGCTCGCCGAGGCGCGCTAAGGCTCACAGCGTCAGCCCGACCAGCACCGGCTCGGGCTCAAGCCGCACCCCAAACTTCGCCTGCACGCCGTCCCGAATCGCGCGCGCGAACGCGACGAGCTCGGACGACGTGGCGCCGCCGCGGTTCACGATCGCGAGAGTGTGCTTGCTCGACAGCCCGACGCGGCCGTCGCCAAAACCGCGGCCGAAGCCGGCTTGCTCGATGAGCCAGGCCGCCGGCAGCTTCACCATGCCGTCGCCCATCGGCCAGCTCGGCGCGCCGTCAGGAACCGCCGCTGCCGGCAGCACCGGATTGGTGAAGAACGAGCCGGCGCTCACCGAATCGGGGTCGGCCGGGTCGACCAGCATGCTTTTCTTCGCCCGCAGCGCGAGCACCGCGGTCCGCACGTCGTCGACGGTCGCGGTGGCGCCGAGCTCGACGCCGAGCGCCGCGGCCAGCTCGGCGTACCGCACCGGCGCGGATTCTTTCGACGGTGTAAGGGAAATCTCCACTCCCAGTACCACATAGCGGTGCGCGCCTTTGAGCGCGCTGGTGCGGTAGCCAAGGTGACACGCGGACCGGTCGAGCGTCACGACGGCCCGCTCCACGCGGTCGAACGCGCGCACCCCGACCAGCACGTCGCTGATCTCGGCACCGTACGCCCCGACGTTTTGAATCGGTGTCGCCCCTGTGCGGCCAGGGATTCCTGACAGGCACTCGATTCCGGCGAGTCCCTCGGCGAGCGCGGCGACCACGACGTCGTCCCACTGTTCGCCCGCGGCGACGCGCATGACGACGCGATCTGCGCTGCGGCTAAAAGAAATCCCGGTGTGCGCGACCTGTGCGACGAGACCCGAGAAGCCGTCGTCCGAGACGACGACGTTGCTGCCGCCGCCGAGCACGAGCACGTCTTCGCCGCGCGCGTCGGCCTCGCGCACGCTCTCAACCAGCGACGCCTCGGTCTCACAGATCGCGAAACGCGCCGCCGGACCGCCGACCCGAAGCGTGGTGTGGTCGGCGAGCAGGACGGCGCTCGCGTCGCCGGCCGTAGGGGTTGCGCGCACGGGCAAACCCTACGGCCGGTCGCATGTCGATCAGGCGGTCGTCGGCTGCAGCCGCGTGTCCGCGGTGAGCGCTGCCGCCTCACCACCGACGGCGACGTCCGACACCGCGCGGCGCGGGATGAGCAACGCCGCAACGCCGCCCAGCGCGACGATCGCCGCGCCCACCCACACGGCCGGCACCACGCCGTCGGTGAACGCCTGCGGGCTGGAGTAGCCGCCGGAGTGCGCGAAGACCGACGCGAGCACTGCCACGCCGAAGACACCGCCAAGCTCGCGGATCGCGTTGTGCGCGCCGGACGCGATGCCCTGCTCCTCATGCCGCACCGACGACAACACCAAGTTGGCCACCGGCGCGAAGAAGAGCGCCATGCCGAAGCCGCTGATGGCCAACCCCGGAACCATCGTCAGGTAGGAGACGGTCGGCGACGCGACGGTCGCCAGCCAGCCCAGGCCGATCGCTTGCAAGAACAGCCCGACGGCCACGATGCGACGACCACCGATGCGGTCGGACAACATGCCCGCGATCGGCGCGACGAAGATGGGCATCGCGGTCCATGGCAGCGTGCGCACGCCCGCGGACAGCGGCGAGTAGCCGCGGCCGACCTGCAGGTACTGCGCGAGCAGGAAGATCGAGCCGAACATCCCGAAGAACATGAACAGCGACGCCACGTTGCTCATCGTGAACCCGCGGTGCTGGAACAGCCGGAGCGGCAAGACGGGTTCACTCGCGTGCGCCTCCCAGCGCACGAAGGCCGCCAAGAACACCGCGCTCGCGACGAAGAGCCCGATGATGCGGCCGCTCCCCCAGCCCCAGTCGTTCGCCCGAACCAAACCGAGGACGACGGAGAACAGGCCCGCGGTGGCCAAGACCGTGCCAACGCCGTCCAACTTCGACGACGGCCCGTGGCTTTCGGCCAGCAGTCGCCCGGCGAGCGGCAGCAACGCGACACCGATAGGCACGTTCAACCAGAAGATCCACGACCAGGACGCGCCGTCGACGATCGCGCCGCCCACGACCGGACCGACCGCGATCGCGAGGCCCGCGATGGCGCCCCACGCGCCGAGCGCGAGTCCGCGCTTGGCCGGCGGCACCGCGACGCTGAGCAGCGTCAGGGTGAGCGGGGTGATGATTGCGCCGCCGACGCCCTGCAGGGCGCGCGCCGCGATCAGTTGGTCAGCGGACGACGACAGCGCCGCGAGCGCGGACGCCCCGGTGAAAACGCCGAGGCCGATCAGGAACATCTTCTTCCGCCCGAACCGGTCACCGAGGGTGGCGCCGGGGAGCAGCAGGACGGCGAAGGTGAGTGTGTACGCGTTCACCGTCCACTCCAGGCTGGCAAGCGACGCGTGCAGATGGGCCTTGATGGCGGGCAGCGCCATCGTGACCACCAGGTTGTCGAGCGCGCCCATGAACAGCGCCACCGATGTGACGACGAAAGTCGCCAGCGGTCTTCCACGTCCGGTCATTGCATGGCTCCCGTCTAGCCGATGTGAATCGTTGAGTGAGCAATCACTAACTTGTTATGGCAAATAAAAACGGCCGCGATCAGCGGCAGAACGGATCTGGGTTCCGCAACGCGTGCGCCCACGGCTCGTCGACCTCGTCGAGTTGCAGGGCGGTCGCCACGTTGCACAACATGCCGGTGGCGAAGAACAGCGCCAACTCGGCCGGGCTCGCACCTGACGCGCCGTGCACTTGGTTGTACAGCTTGCGAAAGCCGGCGCGAGCGCAGTCGCGGATGTCGGGATCGCCGCACGCCGCGTACATCTGCAGTTGCGCCAACAGGTTGTCGCGATCGGCGATCAATCCGTTGTAGCTCTCGCCCATCGCCTGCATCGCCTCCACGCCGGCCAGATTCTCGGCGGCCGCGGCGAAGGCCTCGGCGATGTTGTCGAAACAGCGGTTAGCCGCCGCGATGAACAACTCGCGCTTGGTGCCGAAGAGCCGGAACAGGTAGGGCTGCGAGATGCCCGCCCGCTCAGCGATGGCCTCGGTGGAGGTGCCGGCCAACCCGCCTTGAGCGAACTCGATCAGCGCCGCGTCGAGCACTTGCTCGCGGCGCTGATCTGCGCTCATTCGGGTGGTCGTGGTGGCCATGGCACAAGTTAGTGGTCACTCACTTCCTTTGTCAATCCACTACTTCCCGGTGGGCCGCCTGGGATAGTGATCCAGTGCGCAACGGCCTGCAGATTCGGCTCTTGGGCCCCCTCGAGGCGACCGTCGGCGGCCGCGCTGTCGACGTCTCCGGCGCGCGGTTGCGCGGCCTGCTGGCGAGGCTCGCGATCGACGCGCCGCACCCGGTCACGTCGTCCGCGTTGATCGACGCGCTGTGGCCGGGCGAACCGCCGACCGACGCGGCAAACGCCCTGCAATCGCTGGTGTCTCGGCTGCGCAAAGCGCTCGGCGATCCGGCCCTCGTCGTGCAGACGGGCGCGGGCTATCAGCTCCTCGCCAGCCGGGACGACGTCGACGTCCATCGCTTCAGCGACCTGGCCCGGAGCGGCCGTGAGAAGTTACGCGCCGGCGAGCCGGCCGGCGCGGCAGCGGCGCTGCGCGAAGCGCTGGAGCTGTTCCGCGGCCCGGTGCAGATCTGGAGCGAGGCGCCCGAGGCGGTCGCCTTCGAAGCCAGCGTCGACGACCAGCGGCTCGAGGCGACCGCCGACCGCGTCGACGCCGAACTGGAGCTCGGCCGCGCGGCCGACGTCATCGCCGAACTCGACGCGCTGGTGGCCAAGGCGCCGCTGCGCGAGCGGTTCACCGCGCTGTTGATGCGCGCGCTCGCGAGCACCGGGCGGCAATCGGAGGCGCTCGACCGCTTCGAGTCGCTGCGCGCGCGGTTGGCCGAGGAACTGGGGGTCGACCCGTCGCCGGAGCTGACCGCCGCTCACCTCTCGGTGTTGCGCGGCGAGTTCGCGCCGGCCCGGCCTGCCTCGACAACCCGGCCGGTCAATCGCGGCAACCTGCGGCATGCGTTGACCAGCTTCGTCGGTCGTGAAAACGAGGTTTCCCGCATCGGCAAGTTGCTCGACGAGGCACGGCTCATCACGCTGGTCGGCCCTGGCGGCGCCGGCAAGACCCGGTTGGCCACGGTGGCCGCCGATGCGTTCGTGAGCTCGCCGAGCGCTGCCGCGGACGGCGCGTGGCTCGCCGAGCTGGCGCCGTTGTCCGACGCCGACGACGTCCCGCTCGCCGTGCTCGACGCGCTCGGGTTGCGCGAGACCACGCTCCTCGACCGGGCAAGCGCGACAACACCGGTGACCGGCAGCAGCGACCCGGTCACCCGGCTGATTGACGCGCTCGCGAGTCGAAACACCTTGCTGGTGTTGGACAATTGCGAACACCTCGTCGACCCGGCGGCGGCGCTGGCCGACCAGTTGCTGAGCCGGTGCCCCGACCTGCGAATACTCGCGACCAGCCGCGAACCTCTTGGAATCGTGGGCGAAACCCTCGTCGCGGTGCCACCGCTTCGCCAGCCTGCGCCCGACGTGTCGGCGCCCGAAGCGTTGCACTATCCATCGGTTCAACTCTTCGGCGACAGAGCGGCGGCCGTCAGCCCCGGTTTCGAAGTCGACGCTGACACCGTCGGGCCGGTCGTCGAGATCGTCCGGCGGCTCGACGGATTGCCGCTGGCCATCGAACTCGCGGCCGCCCGGTTGCGCGGGCTGCCGGTGCGCGAGATCGCCGAGCGGCTTGGCGATCGGTTCCGACTGCTCACCGGAGGAAACCGCGCCGCCGTCCCGCGCCACCGCACGCTGCGCGCGGTCGTCGAGTGGAGCTGGGAGCTGCTGAGCGACGCCGAACGGCTGCTGGCGGAACGGCTCGCGGTGTTCTCGGGGACGATCTGCCCGTCGGCGGCCGCCGCCGTCTGCGCGAGAGTGTCACCGGACGACCCGCTCGCTGACGCCGACATCGCCGAACTGCTCGCCTCGCTCACCGACAAGTCGCTGCTGCAGCCAGCCACCGAGAAGGACGGCTCGGCGCGCTACCGAATGCTTGAGACCTTGCGCGAATTCGGGCTCACCCGGCTGGGCGAGCGCGCCGAGGTGGTGCCGCTGCGCCGCCGCCACGCCGAGCACTTCGCCGACCTGGTGCGCGAGGCAGGCCCGCACCTTCGCCGCGCAGAACAGCTGGAGTGGATGGCGCTCGTCGACACCGAACGCGAGAACATCCTTGCCGCGCTGCGTTTCTTGTGCGACGACGGCCAGGCGCAGACCGCGATCGACATCGTGGTCGAGCTGGCCGTCTACTGGACTTTCACCGGCCGGCACGCAGACACCGCGACCTGGCTCAACCTCGCGCTGAACGCCGAAGGCGCCGTCGACGATTCCAGCCGGCTGGTCGCCGAGTCGTTTTGGATTCTCAGCCTGATCTCCGCCGACACGGTCAACGACTCCACCGACGTCGACGCGAGTTTCGCCAAGATGCACGACCTGAGCGAGCGGCTCGACCGCGCCGACAGCGCCCACCCGATGCTCGCGCTCGTGCGCCCGGTCGTGGCGATGTTCGCCGACCGGGGCCCGCGGCGAACACTTGAGCTCGCCGACGAGGGCATCACGTCGTCCGACCCGTGGATCGCCGCGGCGGTGCGGCTGTTGCGCGCCGCCGTGAAGGAAAACCAAGGCGACATGACCTCCATGCGGGTCGACGCCGAGATCGCGCTCGAGCAGTTTCGCGCCATCGGCGACCGCTGGGGAATCGCGAGCTGCCTCGGCATGCTGGCCGAGGCAAAGACCATCGACGAAGACCTCGACGGCGCGATCGCCGCCCTCACCGAGGCGGTGTCGCTGGCCAAAGAACAGCTGGCCGGTCACGACGACGCGATGATGCTGTCGATCCGGTTGGCGGACCTGCGAATGCGCCAAGGCGACCGCGACGAGGCGAAGCGGGTCATCACCGCGATTCGCGACGAGAGCGAGCCCGGCCGCGGCTACCACACTGTGTTCCTGGACCTGTTGCTCGCTGATTTCGCCCGCACCGAAGGCGATCTCGCGCAGGCCCGAGAGATCCGCGACCGCGCGCTCGAACAGGTCGCCCGCTTCCCGCAGCTGCACCCCGCGCAGGGACACCTCGCCGCCGTGGTCGCCGCCCTTTCGGCGAAGATCGACGTCGACGACGGCAACCTGGCGGCGGCCGCCGAACGGCTGCGCACCGCGTTGCGCTACGCGATCGGCGCGAAAGACATGCCGATTCTGGCCACCGTCGGTGTCGCGGTGGCTGCGTTCGCGTCAGCCGACGGGCGCGCTGAAGACGCCGCACGAATCCTCGGCGCGTGTGCGCGGCTGCGCGGCGGCGACGACGTCACCCAGCCAGACATCGCCCGGCTCACGGCCGAGCTGACCGCAAAGCTGGGCGACGCCCGGTGGCAACAGCTCTACGACACGGGCCGCTCGCTGTCGCCGGGCGCGGCGCGCCGCTTTGTCGAGCAGCTTGCGGTGTAGCAGTCGGTCTCAGGCGCGGCGACGGTAAGCCCGCAACGCGAGCGGCACGAAGACGACCAGCAGGATGCCCATCCACAGCAGCGTCCAGCCCAGGTGCGACAACACGGGTCCGCCGATCATCAGGCCGCGAACGACCCCGACGAGATGCGTCATCGGGTTGACCTTGACAAACGCCTGCATCCACCCGGGCATGGTGCTGGCCTGCACGAAAACGTTGCTGCCAAAGGACAACGGGAAGATGAGCAAGAACATGATGCCTTGGACGGCGCCCGACGTCCGGGCCTTCATGCCGATGAACACGCTGATCCAGCAAAAGCACAACGCGAAGGCGATCGACAATGCGACAGCGGCGACGGTCGCGACCGCGTTAGTGCCGATGCGAAAGCCGAGCACGTAGCCGAAGCCCAAGTAGATGACGCACACGATGAGATAGCGGAAGAAGTCGGCGAACACCGCGCCGAGCAACGGCACGAACCGCGCGATCGGCAGTGACCGGAAGCGGTCGAACACGCCCTTTTCAATGTCGGCGTTGAGGTTTTGCCCCAGGGCCACGCTGCCCATCGCGATCCCTTGACCGAGGATTCCGGGCAGCAAGTACTCCAAATACTCGTGCCGCGAACCACCCGATATCGCGCCGCCGAACACGTACACAAAAAGCAGCAAGAAGATGATGGGCTGCAACGTGACGTCGATGAGCTGCTCGGGAGTGCGCGACGTCTTGATGAGGTTGCGTTTGGCGAGCGCCAGCGCGTGCCGCAGCGTGCGCACATGGGGACGGGTGAACACGCTCGCGTCGGTGGTGGTGATGGCGCTCATGCGGCGTCCTCCGATTCGGGTTCGGCGCTCTCGCCGCGGCGGGTGCCGGTCAGAGTGAAGAAAACCTCGTCGAGGCTGGGCAAATGCAAAGACATCTCGGTGACGGCAATGCCGGCCGCGCCGAGCTTGGCGACGGCGGCGGTCAGCGCGGCGTCACCGTCGACCGGCGCGCTCACCACGCCGCGAGCAGGCGAATCCGGCTCCGTGTCAGCGACTTGGGCGACGATCGCGGTCACCTCGGCAATCCGCCGCGGGTCGGCCGGCCGGACGGTGAGTCGCTGGCCGCCGACAACCCGCTTTAACCCATCGGGCGTGTCATGCGCGATGACCCGACCGTGGTCGATGACGGTGATCTCGTCGGCGAGCGCGTCGGCCTCTTCCAGGTACTGCGTGGTGAGCAGCACGGTCGAACCGTCGTCGACGAGACTGCGCACGACGTCCCACATGTCTTCGCGTTTCGCGGGGTCGAGGCCGGTGGTCGGCTCGTCGAGGAACACCACCGACGGCCGGCCGACGAGCGACGCCGCGAGATCGAGGCGGCGGCGCATTCCGCCTGAGTAGGTCTTCGCCGGTCGGTCCGCCGCGTCGGTGAGGTCGAACCACTCCAGTAGCTCGTCCGCTCGCTTCCGCGCTTGCGGCGTCCGCAGATCGAGCAGCTGGCCGATGAGCACCAGGTTTTGTCGCCCGGTGAGGTCTTCGTCGACGGAGGCGTACTGGCCGGTAAGGCCGATCGTCTCGCGCACCTTCTGCGCGTCGCGGACGACGTGGTAGCCGCCGACGTGCGCGGTTCCGGAATCGGCGCGCAGCAAGGTGGCGAGGATGCGAACGGCGGTGGTCTTGCCTGCGCCGTTCGGGCCGAGCACGCCCAGGATGCTCCCTTGCGGAACCGCCAGGTCGATGCCGGCGAGGGCTTGGGTGGCGCCAAACCGTTTGGTGAGTCCGGTGGCTTCGATGGCGTATGTCATGCGGACGACGATGAACCGGCGCGCTGGCAGGGCGCTGGCATGGCACTGACACCAGCTGACACCGCGCGCACGCGGGGGGAGGTCGTCGACCTAGCATCGACATCACCCAGGCAAAGGAGGCTGGCGGTGGCGCCCAACGTGCTCGGCAGCGAGCTGCCGCTGGCGGCCGCGCCGATGGCCGGTGGACCGTCGACGCCGCAGCTGACCGCGGCGGTGAGCGCGGCCGGGGCGTTCGCATTCGTGCCCGCCGGTTACCAGTCGACGCAGGCGCTTGCCGCCGACATCGCGGCGGCCCGCGCGAGCGCGGCCTCGTTTGGCGTCAACCTGTTCGTGCCCAGTGCCGGCGGCATCAGCGAGGCCGAATTTTGGCGATACGCCGGCGAATTGCGGCCGGAGGCAGATCGCTACGGCCTACCGCTGCCAACCGAAATGCCAGCCGTGGGTGACGACGGGTGGGCCGACAAGCTGGACCTGCTGCTCGCCGACCCGGTGCCGGTGGTGTCAATGACGTTCGGGCTGTCCAGCGCCGACGAGGTGGCCGCGTTGCGCAAGGCTGGCAGCCAGGTTTTGGTGACCGTCACCACCGTTGACGAGGCGCGCGCCGCCGCTGACGTCGGCGCCGACGGCCTGGTCGCCCAGGGCAGCGCCGGCGGCGCGCACAGCGGGACGCACGACCCGGCGCGGGCCATCACCGCGATGCCCACAAGCCAGCTCACCCGCGACGTCATCGCGGCGACCGGGTTGCCGACCGTGGCGGCTGGTGGTGTCGACGGCCCGCGCGCGGTGACCGAGCTGTTGGCCGCAGGCGCGTGCGCGGTCGCGGTCGGAACGCTGTTGTTGCGCACGGATGAAAGCGGCGCTTCGCAGACACACAAGGACGCGCTGGCCGACCCGCGGTTCACCGAGACGGTGGTCACCCGCGCGTTCACCGGACGCCCGGCCCGCGCGCTGCGGAACCGGTTTGTGGACCGATTCGACCCGATCGCGCCAACCGGCTATCCCGCGATCAACGCGCTCACCCGCGGGCTTCGCCAAGCGGCCGCGGCGGCCGGCGATCCACATGGTGTGCACCTGTGGGCGGGCACCGGTTACCGCGCGGCCACCACCGGGTCCGCGCGCGGCGTGATCGAACGCCTTGCGCAGCCGCTGTGAGCGATTAACCGAGCCGGACCAGCGCCCGGGCCACGCCGAGCACTTTGTCGCCGGCGCTGCGCGCGGTCAGGTCGACGCGGACCAGGCCCCCGCCGCCGGACTCGGCGTCCGACTTGTCGGCCACAACCGCCTCGACCTCGAGCAGCGCGCCGGTTTCGTCGTCCGGGACGACGACGGGCTTGGTGAAACGCACGCTGTACTCGACGACGGCGCCGGGGTCGCCGACCCAGTCGGTGACGGCGCGCGCGGCGACCGCCATGGTGAACATGCCGTGCGCGATGACGTCAGGCAGGCCGACGCCGAGGGCGAACCGCTGGTTCCAATGGATCGGGTTGAAGTCGCCGGACGCGCCCGCGTAGCGGACCAGGTCGGCCCGGGTGATCGGGAAGCTGCGACTCGGCAGCGGCTGACCGACCTCGACCTCGTCGTAGGTGACGAGCGTGCTCACGGCTGCGCCGTCTCGGCCGTCTCGGCCGCGTCGACCGCGTCGACCGCGTCGGGCGCGCGCGCCACCAGCGTCGAGTAGGCGGTGGCCACCTCTTCGCCGTCCGTCGTCGCGATCGAGCCACGGGTGGTGAGGATGTCGTTGCCCGCGACCGAGCGGATCTTCTCGACGGTGACCGTCACGGTCAACTCGTCGCCGGCGTAAATCGGACGACGGTAGGAGAACTGCTGCTCGCCGTGGACGACGCGGCTGTAGTCGAGGCCGAGCGCCGGGTCGAAGACCACCTGATGGGCGGCCGGCATGGACAACACGATGGCAAACGTCGGCGGCGCGACGAGATCGGGGTGGCCCAGGGCGCGGGCGGCTTCGACGTCAAGATAAGCGGGGTTTGCGTCACCGATGGCGTGGGCGAACTCGCGGATCTTCTCGCGCCCGACCGCGTACGGCGCGGTGGGCGGGTAACTGCGCCCGACGAACGACTGGTCCAGGGGCATGAGGTCGCTTGGACTAGCGGGTCTCGCGGTGGACCTGGTGCTTGTTGCAGTTCGGGCAGAACTTCTTCATCTCAAGCCGGTCGGGGTCGTTACGCCGGTTCTTCTTGGTGATGTAGTTGCGGTGCTTGCACTCCTGGCAGGCCAGCGTGATCTTGGGGCGGACGTCGCTTTTGGCGGCCACGGTCGAGTGCCTCTCTGGAAGCTGCGGGAACATCACGCCGCGCTGGGAGCGCGGAACGCGGACGAGCCAGGATAACCGACGCCGCCCGGCCGCTCAAAAGCCGCCGGGGTTCGGCCGGCCGCGAAGCGCGCTCGACGGCAGCGGGATGGAGTAGCGGAGACGGGATTTGAACCCGTGACACAGCGATTATGAGCCGCTTGCTCTGCCAGGCTGAGCTACTCCGCCGAGGAGTGTGGAGCCCCCTTACGGAATCGAACCGTAGACCTTCTCCTTACCATGGAGACGCTCTGCCGACTGAGCTAAGGGGGCGCGTTACACGCGAGCGGAAACTTTACACGGCGTGACGCCAGCCATCGAATCGGGTTCAGCTCGTCGCCAGCCGACGACGTCGCGACGGAGGCGTGGCCCTCCTGAGCCGAACTGGCCCGAGGACAGGCCTGCGGAGGTGTCCTCGGACCCGTACACGTCCGAAACGTGATCAACCCGGCGGGCGGGGCGGGTGTGGCGGGGTGGTGATGTGGTGGCAGGTGTTGGGTTCGAACCAACGTAGGCTGAGCCGACGGTTTTACAGACCGCTCCCTTTGACCACTCGGGCAACCTGCCTTGCGTCCGGCGCGAGCCGCGCCGGTTGGTGAAGCGCCGCCTGGCGAGGCAGCGGGAGACAGGATAACGCAGGAGGGTGTGCCAAATGGCCGGGGCCGACTCGTCCTTCGACATCGTCAGCAAGGTCGACCGTCAAGAGGTCGACAACGCGCTGAACCAAGCCGCGAAGGAGATCTCCCAGCGCTACGACTTCAAAGACGTCGGCGCCTCGATCGCGTGGAGCGGCGAAAGCGGCGTGGAGATCAAAGCCAACAGCGAGGAGCGGGCGAAGGCGGTGCTCGACGTCTTTCAGGAGAAGCTGATCAAGCGCGGCATCTCGTTGAAGGCGCTTGACTCCGGCGAGCCGCGGGCGTCAGGCAAGGAGTTCCGGCTTTCGTCGTCCATCAAGCAGGGCATCAGCCAGGACGACGCGAAGAAGATCGCGAAGATCATCCGCGACGAGGGCCCGAAGGGCGTGCAGGCGCAGATCCAGGGCGATCAGCTTCGGGTCTCGAGCAAGAAGAAAGACGACCTGCAAGACGTCATCTCGCTGCTGAAGGGCAAGGACCTCGACGTGGCATTGCAGTTCGTGAACTACCGGTAGGGGCGTCATCCGCGCATGTTGCTGGTGGGCTTGCTGTTCGCGCTCGGCGCGGCGCTGACCACGGGCACCGCGTCGGTGCTGCAGGCGGTCTCCGCCCGTCGGCATGAGGCAGGGGCGGTCACCCGTCTCGTCGTGTCCCCTCTCTATCTCGCCGGCACCGGGCTGGACTTCCTCGGCTTCGTCTGCATGGTCGCCGCGTTGCACTGGCTCCCGCTGTTCTTGGTGCAGTGCGCGGCCGCGGCGAGTGTCGGGGTCACCGCGTTG
>Ga0187809_10000783_pt1 | contig 15973 bp, 15 predicted proteins | sample NC_wetland_sal_i_8_FD_132415 | JGI IMG/M metagenome (GOLD analysis project Ga0187809, IMG submission 132415) | Wetland sediment microbial communities from Neuse River Estuary, North Carolina, USA - ASW_4 | ecosystem: Environmental > Aquatic > Freshwater > Wetlands > Sediment | place: USA: North... | reverse complement strand
GGCGGCCGTTGCGCGTCGGCTTCATGCCCATCAGCCGCGCGTTCTGGCGGTCCTGCATGTAGCCGACGAGGATGCCGTCCTCGATCAGCACGGTGCGGTTGGTCGGCGTGCCCTCGTCGTCGATCGACAGCGAGCCGCGACGCGAGTTCATGGTGCCGTCGTCGACGACGGTGACGCCCTTGGCCGCGACCTGCTTGCCCATGAGACCGGCGAAGGCGGACGTCTTCTTGCGGTTGAAGTCGCCCTCGAGCCCATGGCCGACGGCCTCATGCAGCATCACGCCGGGCCACCCGGCGCCGAGCACGACGTCCATCTCGCCGGCCGGCGCGGGCACCGCCTCGAGATTGACCAGCGCCTGGCGCACGGCCTCGTCGACCGCGCCCTGCCAGGAATGCGTGGTGATGAAGCGCTCGTAGCCTTCGCGGCCGCCGAAGCCGAACGAGCCGGTCTCCTGCCGCTCGCCGTCGCCGGTGACGACGGAGACGCTGAGGCGCACCAGCGGCCGGATGTCGCGATAGATCTCGCCGTCGGCGCGCAGGATTTCCACCACCTGCCAGGTCGCCGCGATGCTGGCCGAGACCTGCCGCACGCGCGGGTCCTTGGCGCGCGCATAGGCGTCGATCTCGCCGAGCAGCTTCACCTTGGCGTCGAAGGCGGGGGCGGCGAGCGGGTTCTCGTCGCCGTAGAGCTTGCGGTTGGTGCGGCCGGGCGCGTCGGCGTAGCTGCCGGTGTAGCCGCCCTTGACCGCTCGCACCGCGTCGGCGGCGCGCTTGAGCGCCGCTTCGGACATGTCGGAGGCATGCGCGTAGCCGACCGCTTCGTCCTTGACCGCACGCAGGCCGAAGCCTTGCGCCGTGTCGTAGGTCGCCTGCTTCAGGCGCCCGTTGTCGAACACCAGGACTTCGGCCTGGCGGTATTCGAGGAAGAGCTCGCCATCGTCGGCCCCCTCCAGGCCATGGCCGACCAGCTGGCGGACCTTGCCGCGGTCGAGGCCCGCCCTGTCGATCAGGGACGAGATCGCTTCATCCATTGCTGCTTTGCTCCCGGCGGGAATGTGCCCTCGCGGCATCAGATAGGACGTCTGTGGCCTTTTGGCGAGGGCGGTGGCCGGGGGCCCCGGCGCGGCGAAGGGCCCGCGGGCCCCGGAACCAAGCGTCCCCGCTCCCGCTTAAAGGCCCGTCCGGGGGCGCAGCGAGGGGATCTCGTCATTCCAGTCAACCGCCGACACGTCCTGGGCCTCGGCCTGACCTCCGTTCTTGCCGCCGTCACGGGCCACGCCACGGCCGCCGCGGCCGACGGCCCGCACCTCGGTCCGCCGCAACCGTTCGATCCGGACGCCCTGCGCCGGCAGGCGCAGGCGCTCGCGGCGCAACCTTACGTGCCGCCGCGCGCACCGGACGCGACGCTGGTTCAGGACATCGATTTCGACGCCATCCAGAAAATCAAATTCCGTCCCGAGTGCGCGCTGTGGGAAAACCGGCCGGGCTCGCTGCCGGTGCGCTTCTTTCATCTCGACAAGTTCAATTTCCTGCCGATCGACGTGCATGCCGTCGCCAAGGGCAAAGCGCGGCGCGTCCTGTTCAGCAAGGATTGTTTCGCCTACGGCGATCCGGCGCTCGCGGCGCGGCTGCCCGACGATCTCGGCTTCTCCGGCTTCCGTGTCATGAATTCGCGCACGAGCGACACCGACTGGCTGGCCTTCCAGGGCGCGAGCTACTTCCGCAGCTCGGGCCCGCGCGGGCAATACGGCACCTCCGCGCGCGGCATCGCCGTGGATACGGGGCTGCCGCAGCCGGAGGAATTCCCGCGCTTTTCGCAATTCTGGCTGATGGAGACCGGCGCGCCCGACATCGTCACCATCTACGCGCTGCTCGAAGGCGCCAGCGTCACCGGCGCGTACCGGTTCGACGCGCGCAAGGGCGACACCGCGATCGTGATGACCGTGCACGTCGATCTGTTCGCGCGCAAGGACGTGGCGCGGCTCGGCATCGCGCCGCTCACCAGCATGTACTGGTACGGCGAGAACGACCGGCGTCACGCGCTCGACTGGCGGCCCGAGGTGCACGATTGCGACGGGCTGGCGCTGTGGACCGGCAAGGGCGAGCGCATCTGGCGGCCCTTGATCGATCCGCCGTCGGTGCTGACCAATTCCTATCTCGACGTCGATCCGAAGGGCTTCGGCCTTCTGCAGCGCGACCACGACTTCAACGACTACCAGGACGACGGCGCGTTCTATAACCGCCGGCCGAGCGTCTGGGTCGAGCCGGTCGGGAAATGGGGCGCGGGCGCCGTGCAGCTCGTCGAGATCCCGACCGACGACGAGATTCACGACAACATCGTCGCCTACTGGCTGCCTGACAAGCCGGTGAAGACCGGCGAGTCGATCTCGCTGGACTACCGGCTCTACTGGCAGGACGACGAGCCGCATCCGCCGAACCTCGCGCGCGTGGTGGCGACGCGCATCGGCCGGGGCGGCGTGCCGGGTCAGCCGCCGCCGCCGAACGAGTGGAAGTTCGTCATCGACTTCGAGGGCGGCCCGATCGAGCAGATGGCGCCCCGCTACGACATCAAGCCGGTGGTGACCGTGTCGCGCGGCAAGGTGATCAATCCGTACGTCGTCAAGGTGGTGGACACCAACCGCTGGCGCGGCTTCTTCGACGTCGCCATCGACGGCAAGGAGCCGGTCGACCTGCGCTGTTACCTCAAGCTCGGCGATCAGACGCTGAGCGAGACCTGGCTCTATGAGTTCTTCCCGTAATACGAACGCTTGCGGGCCGACGCACGGATTTGTATACCGTCCGCGCTGCCGGTTGGGGCAGCGTGGAAGAAGATCGCAGACTTGGAAATGCCCAGCCTGTCCGGGCGGATCAGGAACCCGGATCTCCGCAGATTCTACCAGATCTGGCGCGTCACCCTGATCGAAGGGCTGGCGCTGCCGCGCGTCGACACTTTTGATCCGCGCGAGCTCGAACCGATGAGCTTCGTCGCCGCAATCGAGGGCGACGGTTTCCGCTTCATTCGCTTCGGCGCGCGGCTGGTGGAATGGCTCGGCGAATCGCTCGAAGGCCGGCTGGTGCGCGACGACGCGCCCCAGGGCTTCGGTTCGCTGGCAGCCGCCTACCGCGCCTGCGCGGATCACCAGACGCCGACCTGCGAATCCATGCGCTACGATTTCGGCGGCGGCGAATCGGTGTCGTTCGAGCGGGTCGTCGTCCCGCTGTTCGACGACAAGCAGACCGTGTCGCATCTCGGCGGCGCGGTCATGATCGAAGACACAGGTCCGAGGGTGAATGATGGTTGATTTTGAAACGCCGGATATCGCCAGGCAGGTCGAGACACTCGACGAAGCGGCAATCGACGCGCTGCCGTTCGGCGCCATCCGCCTCGACGACAAGGGCGTCGTCACCTTCTTCAGCAAGGCCGAGCGCGAAGCTTCGGGCTACGGCGCCCGCCCGACCGTCGGCAAGGTGTTCTTCACCGACATCGCGCCGTGCATGGCGCAGGAAGGATTCCGCGGACGTCTCGAGGCCGCGCGGGCGCGCGGCACGCTCGATCTGCAATTTTCCTGGACCGGCGACTTCGCCGACCGCCGGCGCGAACTGCGCGTGCGCGTTCAGTCCGCGTCCGACGGCGGCGTCTGGATCTTCATGCAGCGGCAGGTCTAACCGGGGAGCGCCGGATAGTCGGTGTAGCCTTCCGGACCGGGCGTATAGAACGTCGCCATGTCGGGCATGTTCTCGGCCGCCCCTTCCTTCCAGCGCTCGACCAGATCGGGGTTGGCGAGGAAGCGCCGCCCGACCGCAATCAGGTCGGCCTTGCCGGACGCGAGGTCGGCTTCGGCGCGCGCCGCGTCGTAGCCGCCCGACAGGATCAAGGTGCGCTTGAAGGTCTTGCGGTAGACGTCCTTGACGTCGTCCGGCACCGGCGGCGCGCCCATGCCGCTGTGATCGACGAGGTGGACGTACATCAGCCCCTTCTCGTTCAGCGCGCGGGCGAGATACGCGTAGTCGGCCGCCATCTCCGGATAGTCCGGCATGTCGTTGAACACGCCGAACGGCGACAGGCGGATGCCGACCTTGTCCTTGCCGATGGCGGCGCAGGTGGCCTCCACCACCTCGAGCACGAAGCGCGCGCGGTTCTCGATCGAGCCGCCATAGGCGTCGGTGCGCGTGTTCGTGTTGGGGCGGATGAACTGCTCGAGCAGGTAGCCGTTGGCAGCGTGCAACTCGATGCCGTCGAAGCCGGCGGCGACCGCGTTCTGCGCGGCCTGCACGAACTCGCCGCGTGCGTGCTCCAGATCGGCGTCGGTCATCGCCTTCGGCACGATGAAGTCCTTCATGCCTTCGGCGTCGGTGTACATCTGCCCCGCCGCTTTCACCGCAGACGGCGCGACGACCTCGGCGCCCTTGGGCAAATTGAGCGGATGCGTGATGCGGCCGGTGTGCATCAACTGGATGAAGATCTTCGCGCCGCGTGCATGCACCGCGTCGGTGACCTTCTTCCAGCCCGCGACCTGCGCGTCGGAGAAAATGCCGGGAATGCGCGGATAACCGAGACCGTTCGGCGAGGGCGAGGTTCCCTCGGTGACGATCAGCCCGGCCGAGGCGCGCTGTGCGTAGTACTCGACCATGAGGTCGTTGGGGACGTTGTCGGTGGCGCGGCTGCGCGTCATCGGCGCGATGACGAGATGGTTCTGCAGCGTCAGCGGGCCGAGTTCGGCCTTGGAAAACAGGATCGACATGAAGATCTCCGCGAGGATGTCGTCAGGAAAGCGCTATCGTCGCGGGACATGGGCGCGCGTGTGCGGCGCCGCAAGCGATATACATTTTTATTCCGACCAAAGGCGGAGAGGGCGGAACGAATATCGCTCATGCCGCCGCGCTCGCATTACGCGGCGGTCGTTGCCGGCTGCGTTGCCTTGCCGAACTGCTCGAACGCGTCAAGTGCGTGCGCGGCGTACATGACCGATGGGCCTGCGCCCATGTACACCGCCATACCGAGCGTCTCGACGACTTCCGCCCGCGTCGCGCCCTGTTCGAGCGCCGCCTTGACGTGGAAGCCGATGCAGTCGTCGCAGCGGATCGCCACCGCGATGGCGAGCGCGATCAGCTCCTTCGTCTTGCAGTCCAGCGCCTGCGGCGCCAGCGCCTGCGGCGCCAGCGCCGCCTGCGCCAGCGACGAGAAGGCCTTCATCACGTTCGGTGTGTCGCCGCGCAAGGTGCGCATCAGCGCCTTGATCTCGTCCGTCTGGCCCTGCCAGTCGCTCATGTCGATGTCCTCGTATCGTCCTGCCGGCTGACGATAGAAGAACGGACGTCGCCGTCCCTTGATCGCGATCAAACCTTCTTGTCGCGCGCGCGGCGCTCGGGCCGCAACAGGAACAGCAGCAAGGACCGTCCGGTCACCTGGTAATCCTGGCCGAAAGTGAAGCGCACCGCGTCTTCCGGGTCCTCGTCCTCCTCCGGCAGGTTGGTGTCGATCAGCCGTTCCCAGTCGCGGCCGCCGACGACCTGCGGCAGCTTGAAGCCGACGACGTCGTGATGGGCATTGAGGATCATCAGCAGGGTCGCCTCGCTGCCGCGCTTGCGGATGCCGGACTGCTGCGCCCGGCCGTCGAGCAGCACGCCGACGCAGCGCGCGTTGCCGTCGGACCAGTTCTCCGCCGTCATCTCGGTCGCCGCCGGCGTGAACCAGGTGCAGTCCTTGACGCCGAGGTCCTCGTTCCATTCCGCGCTGAGGAAGCGGCTCTGCCGCAGCACCGGATACTGCCGCCGCAGTCGCGTCAGCCGCGCCACGAACCGCTCCAGTCCCTGGCCGTCCTCGGCGATCTGCCAGTTCACCCAGGAGATGTCGTTGTCCTGCGCATACGCGTTGTTGTTGCCGTTCTGCGTGCGGCCGAACTCGTCGCCGCCGAGGATCATCGGCGTGCCCTGCGACAGCAAGAGCGTCGCCAGCATGTTGCGCTTCTGCCGCTCCCGCAGCGTCACGATCGCGTCGTCGTCGGTCGGGCCCTCGGCGCCGTGATTCCAGGAATGGTTGTTCGAGGAACCGTCCTTGTTGTCCTCGCCGTTCGCCTCGTTGTGCTTGTCGTTGTACGAGACGAGGTCGTTGAGCGTGAATCCGTCGTGCGCGGTGATGAAGTTGACGCTCGCCCACGGCTTGCGGCCGCGGCGGTTGAACAGGTCGCCCGAGCCGGTGAGGCGGGCGGCGAGCTCCGGCAGCACCGCGTCGCCTTTCCAGTAGGCGCGCACCGTGTCGCGATACTTGTCGTTCCACTCCGCCCAGCCCGGCGGGAAGCGGCCGACCTGATAGCCGCCCGGGCCGCAGTCCCACGGCTCGGTGATCAGCTTGACGGACGACAGCACGGGATCCTGCCGGCAGGAATCGAGGAAGCCGCCGCCTTCGTCGAAGCCGTACGGCTCGCGCGCCAGGATGGTGCCGAGGTCGAAGCGGAAACCGTCGACGTGCATCTCCTGCACCCAGTAGCGCAGCGAGTCGGTCACCATCTGCAGGACGCGCTGGTGCGAGAGGTTGAGCGTGTTTCCGGTGCCGGTGTCGTTGATGTAGTAGCGGGCCTGGTCGGGCAGCAGCCGGTAGTAGGACGCGTTGTCGATGCCCTTGAACGACAGCGTCGGTCCGCGCTCGTTGCCTTCGGCCGTGTGGTTGTAGACGACGTCGAGGATGACCTCGAGCCCGGCGTCGTGGAAACGCGCCACGGTCTCCTTGAACTCGGCGAAGGCGAAGTCCGGCACGCTGGCGTAGTCGCGCTCGGGCGCGAAGAACGAAATGGTATTGTAGCCCCAGAAATTGCGCAGGCCCTTGTCCGCGAGATAGCTGTCGTTGACGAAGGTGTGGATCGGCAGCAGCTCGACGGCGGTGACGCCGATCTTGCGCAGATGCGCGATCACTTCCGGCTCGGACAGGCCGCGGAAGGTGCCGCGGAATTCCTCCGGCACGTCCGGGTGCAGCTTGGTGTAGCCGCGCACATGCGTCTCGTAGACGATCGTCTGCTCCCACGGCGTGCGCGGCGGACGGTCCTCGCCCCAGGTGAACGCCGGATCGATGACCCGGCACTTGGGCATGAACGCCGCGCTGTCGCGCTCGTCGAAGGTCGTGTCGTCGCCCGACTCCATCTTGTAGCCGAACACGGCCGGGTCCCATTTGAGGTCGCCGACGATGGCCTTGGCGTAGGGGTCGAGCAGCAATTTGTTGGGATTGAAGCGGTGGCCGTGCTGCGGCTCGTAAGCGCCGTGAACGCGGTAGGCGTAGATCGTGCCGGGCCGGGCGTCGGGCAGGAAGCCGTGCCAGACCTCGTCGGTGTATTCCGGCAGTTCGATGCGCTCGATCTCGCGCAGGCCGCCCTGGTCGAACAGGCAGAGCTCGACCTTGCTGGCATGCGCCGAAAACAACGCGAAGTTGACGCCGCGGCCGGTCCAGGTGGCGCCGAGCGGGAAGGGCTGGCCCTCCCGCACGCGCGACGTTCGTTTCGCCTGTCTCGCCGTTTCGCGGCCGACCATGGCGTCCATGCGCGATCCCCTTGAAGGTTGACGCCCTTCAAGCGGGACGACCGGCATTCGGTTCCCGCCGGCCGCTGCCGAAACAGGCGGCAGGCCGGCGCCGCTGCCGCGCCGTCAGCGGGCGAACGCGACGCTGACCTCGCCGACCGGATCGAGCGCGTGGGTGAGCGCGGTCTCGTCGCCCTCGATCACCAAAGGCGGCGTGATCGACCCGGTGATGATGACGTCGCCGGCCGACAGCCTTTCGCCGAAGGCGGCGAGAGTGTTGGCGACGTGGGCGACGGTGTCGGCGAGCTTGCCGGTGAGTGCTTCCGGGTCGTCGGTGTTGTTGGCCTCAACCCCGCGGCGGATCAGGCGCGAGACGATGCCGTCGAGCGAGGCGCCCACCCGGCTCCGCTCGCCGAACAGCACGTGGCGCTGGAAGATGTTGCGGCCGACCACGGCGTCGAGATTGTCCGGCGCCGGCACCAGGTCGAGGTCGGCGATCTCGATCGCCGGCCGGATGCTGTCGATCGCCGCCAGCGCATCGGCCGGGCTGGCGTCGCCGCCGAGATCGCGCGCCATGCGCACGGCGATCTCGATCTCCGCCACAGGCCGCACATAGCCCTTGAAGGATACGGTCGCGCCGGACGGCAGTTGCGCGCCCTGCATCAGATAGCCGACGGCGGGGGCGGCGATGCCGAGTTTCTCGAGGCTCGCCGGCGCGCCGAGGCCGACCTTCCAGCCGAGCGGCGTCTCGCCGGCGGCAATGCGCGCGCGCCGCGTCGCCAGTTGCGTGGTCATGCCCGAATGGATGAGCGGATGATCCCAGGGGTTCAAGCGTATCTGTCCTTCCAATCGCGTCATGGCCGGGCTTGTCCCGGCCATCCACGTCTTCACATTATCTCGCCTTTAAGCGTGGATGCCCGGCACAAGGCCGGGCATGACGACTTTCTACTTATGACTCTCCGGATGCACCTCGTACCCGGAGTCCTCGATCGAGCCGGCCCCCATCCAGCCCCACACCAGCACCACGTCCTCGTTCGACGTGTTGTTGAAGCCGTGCCAGCAGCCGCGCGGCGAATAGACCACGTCGCCTTCCTTCGACGGCGTGTCGCCGTGGTCGGTGTAGACGTGGCCTTGCCCCTTCAGCACGATGAAGAACTCGTCGCAGTTGTGATGGCGATGGTTCTCGTGGCGCGCGCCGGGCTTCAGGACGGTCCAGCCGACGACGTTGTCGGCGCCGGCCGACTTCTTGTCGATCAGGAACTGCACCTGCATGTCGACCCAGCCGTCATCGCGCTTGAGGCCCTCGACCTTCGGCACGTCGTTGATGTTGGTGATGTACATCACCGGATCGGCGGTGCGCTCCTTCATCGCGGCGGCGGTGCCTTTCACCGCCTTCGCCAGAGCGGCGCCGAATTTCTCTCCCTGCGACGTCATTCTTGTCCTCCCAGACGGCGATAGACCCGGTGCGCGACCACGAAATCGTTGGCGTCGATGCCGAGGCCGCGGCACGCATTCATCATCTCGTTGGCCGCGGCCGCAAGCGGCACCGGCGAGCCCAGCCGGCGGCCCAGATTGAGCGCCAGCATCATGTCCTTCTGCTGCAGCGTCACGTCGGCGAGCGGGACCTCCGGCATCTTGCCGTCGAGGATGAACGGCCCGCGATAGCCGAGCACCGGCGAGGCCGCCACGCTCTTGAGGATCGCGTCGACCGCGGACTCGCGGCTGACGCCGCCCTTCTCGGCGAGCGCCACCGCTTCGCCGAAGGCGATCACCTCGACCATCAGCAGGAGGTTCACCGCGATCTTCATCTGGCAGGCGAGGCCGTTGCCGCCGATGCGCGTCACTTTCGGCCCGACCGCCAGCAGCACGGGTTTCGCCCGTTCGAACGCCGCCTCGTCGCCGCCGATCATCACCGAGGCCTGCCCCGCTTTCACCGTGACGGGCGAGCCGGACAGCGGCCCGTCGAGCATGGTGGCGCCGGCCTTCGCGAATTCGGCGGCGATCGCGCGGCTCTCTTCCGGCTCGATCGTGCTCATGTCGATGTAGATGCCGCCCGGCCTGATGCCGGCAACGATGCCATCCGGTCCGAGGGCGCAGGCGCGCACCGCCTTGGCGTCGGTGACGATGGAGAACACGAACTCGGCTTGCGCCGCGACCTCGCGCGGCGTGTCGGCCCAGCGCATGCCCTGTGCGATCAGGTCGTCGGCCTTGTCGCGCGACCGGTTCCAGCCGGTGACGTCATGACCGGCGGCCATGAGCCGGGGCACGATCAGCTGTCCCATCGCCCCGAGGCCGATGAATCCCAACTTCATGTCAATTCCTGTCGATCGCGCGCCGCCGCGCATCTGGGGGAGGGCATCTAAGCAGCGGTCGACAGGCGCGGCAATCGAATTCCCGGACATTGCGCGCATGCGTGCGGAGCGTGGTCGCCTCGGTGGGCCGCGTCCCGCTCAATGCGCAATGCCGCGAGCCCGCCGCTCCAACACCGCGTCGATCTCCGCGCCGAGCAGGATGACCATGCTCGAGATCCACATCCAGGTCATGAAGCCGATCACCGCGCCGAGCGAACCGTAGGTCGCGTTGTAGCTGCCGAAATTCGCCGTGTACCACGAGAACAGCAGCGAGGCGCCGAGCCAGCCGACCGCGGCGATGGCGCTGCCCCAGCTGATCCAGCGCCAGCGCGCGCGCTCCCGGTGCGGTCCGAAGCGGTAGATCACCGACAGCCCCAGCCCGATCAGGATCAGCAGCACCGGCCAGCGCGCGATGCCGATCAGCGAGCCGAGGAAGGACTGCATCGGCAGAAAGTTGAGGATGATCGGGACGACGAGGAGACTGGCGAGCGCCGCCAGCAGCAGCGCGATGGCCGCCACCGTGAAGGTCAGCGACACCATGTTCAACTTGATGAAGCTGCGCAGCTCGTCGACGTTGTAGACGACGTTGAGCGCGTCGAACATCGCCTTCATGCCGGAGTTGGCGCTCCACAGCGAGATCAGCAGGCTGATGACGAAGGCGATCCCGAGCGTGCCGTGCGGCCGCGCGGCGATGCGCTTGACCTGCTCGCCGATCACGTCGATGGCCCCGCCGGGCAGCACGCCGGAGAGACTGTTGAGTTGGGCGATGATCGTGTGCGTGTCGGCGAAGAAGCCGAAGAGGGTGACGACGGCGGCGATGGCGGGGAAGATCGCCAGCAGCGCGTAGAAGGTCACCCCGGCGGCGATCGACATCACGCGGTGGCAATTAAAATTGGTCCAGATGTGCCATAAGACGTCGCGCCACGTGTCCGGGCGGTCCTGCACACAGCCGAACGGGGCAGGTCGCGACGGCGGCGTGTCCTGCCGCGGCGGAGCGGCGACGGCTTCGCCCCGCCGGCGCCGGAAGCCGGCCCAGTACAGTGCGCCGCTCAGCAGCAGTGGCGACAATGACGGACGCCGGCGCGGCGTGCGCGTGGCGCGGTCGGCGCTCGACATGACGGCTCCCGGGTTGCGGCGCACGGCAACAGCCGGACGGCATCCCGATCCGGCTGTGGCGGGTCAACGTCATTCCCCGCGGCGTGTTCCGTTCGCCGCAATCACGCCATCGCGCGGTCGCGGATCGCCACTCTGTGGCGCTGCACGCGGTCGACGTCGACGCTGACGCCGAGCCCGGGCGCGTCGAGCGCCGCGACGTGGCCGCGCGCGGTGGCGATCGGCGCCGCCGTCACGTCCTCGCCGAGCGCCGTGTGCGTCAGCGTCAGCGCCCAGTCAAGATTCGGGATGACCGCCGCCGCGTGCAGCGCCGCAGCGCAGGCGACGCTCGACTCGCCGGTCTTGCACGAGATGTTGACGTGCATGCCGAGCGCGCCGCAGAGCCGGCCGGCTTCCGTCAGCGCGCGCACGCCGCCGAGCTTGATCGCTTTCAGGCTGACGCCGCGCGCCGCCTTGCGCTCGTGGTGACGGCGGATGTCGTCGAGCGAATGGATGCCCTCATCCGCGCCGATGGCGATCGGCGTGGCCGCCGCCACCGCGGCCATCGCGCCGAGGTCGTCCGCCATCACCGGCTGCTCGAAGAAGCCGAGGCCGGACCCGTCCACCGCACGCACGTAGTCGAGCGCACCGGCGCGGCTGAAGCCCTGGTTGGCGTCGGCCGAGATCAGAACGTCGCGGCCGAGCACGTCGCAGATCGCCCGCGTGCGCGCGGCATCCTTGTCTGGCGTGTCGATGCCGACCTTGATCTTGAAGGCGGTGAAGCCTTCGGTCTTCTTCTTGCCGGCATCGACGAGGTCGCCGTCGAAGTCGCCGCCGCCGATGACGCCGAGCAGCGGCATGCGCTGCCGCAGCTTCTGTCCGAGCAGCGCGTGCACCGGCAGGCCGGCGGCGAGCCCGGCGAGGTCGTGCAGCGCGATCTCGATAGCGGCCTTGGCGCCGTGGTTGCCGTACATGCGGCCGTCCATCGCCGCGAGCGCGCCGTCGATGTCGCGCGGATCGCGGCCGGCGAGCGCCGGCGCGATGTAGTGGACGGCGGTGACGATGCTTTCGAGCGTCTCGCCGGTCATCACCGGCGCGGCGGCCGCCTCGCCCCAGCCGACGGCGCCGTTCCTGGTGGTGACGCGCACCAGCACATTCTCGGCGCGCCGGACTTCCTCGCCCGCCATGATGACGGGCTTCTTCATCGGCAGTGAGACGGCGAAGGGCTCGATCGACGTGATCTGCATGAGGACTTTCGAACCGCTTCGCCGCCTGGCCGGATTACAGCTTCTTGATGTGCGCCGTCTCGATGATGGTCTTGAAGGTCGTCATTTCCTTCGTCATGCGCGCCCAGGCCGCGGCGCCGCCCTTCGGCCGCACCATGAAGCCGCTCTTGTAGAGCTTCTCCTTCATCTGCGGCGACGACAGCACCTTCAGGGTCGCGGCCTCCAGCCACTTCACGTGGTCGGGCGGGGTCTTGGCCGGCGCCAGCAGCGCCATGTCGGTGGCGAAGACGAAGTCCTTGAAGCCGGCTTCTTCCATGGTCGGGATGTCCGGGAAGTCCGGCCAGCGCTGCTCGGCGCAGAGCGCGAGACCGCGGATCGAGCCGGCGCGAATGTGCGCCGAGGACGGGCCGAGCGAGTTCGATGCGATCTGCACGGTGCTGGTGAGCAGCGCCTGCAGCGCGTCGCCGCCGCCCTTGAACACGACCTCTTCCAGCTTGGGCAGGTTGGCGCGCACCTTCAGCAAGGTCGCCTGCAGTTGCGGCGTCGTGCCGATCGGCGGCACCGACACGTTGTATTTGTCCGGGCTGGCGCGGGCGATCTCGACGAAGTCCTTCATCGACTTCGCCGGCGACTCCTTGCGCACGACGAAGATGTTCGGCACGCCGGCGAGCTCGCTGACGGCGACGAAGTCCTTCATCGGGTCGAAGGGCAGGTGGTTGTAGAGCCCGACGTTGACCGAGAACGCGTTGGTCGCGAGCAGGTAGGTATAGCCGTCCGGCTCGGCATGCGCGGCGTAGCCCATGCCGATGTTGCCGCCGGCGCCGCCGCGGTTCTCGATGATGAAGGTCTTGCCGGTCGATTCCTGCAGCGCGGCGGCGACGACGCGGCCGACGAGGTCGGACGGGCCGCCGGGCGTGTTGGCGACGACGATCTTGATCGGGCGGTCGGGATAGGCGGCGAAGGCCGAGCGGCCCATCAGCACCGCGGGTGCGCTGACGCCGGCGGCGAGCACGCCGATGCCCTTGATGACGCGCCGGCGCGACGGCGCGAATGTCTTGCGTGAAGTCATTTGTTTCTCCCCCAGGGTGGCCGGCTTGTTGTGTGGTCGCCGCCGCGGCATCAGGGTAGGCGGCCCTCCGCGGCGGATCAATGGACTTCCGAGGAAACGTCGCGCGCAATGCGCCGGCGTCCTTCCGGCATTGGCGCGATGAATGCTACAAATAGGGACAATGAATTTCACGAATGGAAAGCCGGCTCCTAAAGTCGCGCTCCCGACGACGGCCCCGACACCCGACAACGACGACACAAACCGATTCTGGTGGTGATGACTGACACGGACAAGCCTTGGCACCAGGTGGTGCTGGAAACGCTCAAGAAGAACGACGTCAGGCTGGTGCCTTACGTGCCCGACCGGGTGTTCACGCCGCTGATCAAGGCGCTGCACGCCGACGACTTCTTCACCACCTTTCCCTGCACGCGCGAGGAAGAGGCGATCGGAATCGTCACCGGCGCGCATATGGGCGGCCTGCGTGCGGCGGTGCTGATGCAGACGTCGGGCTTCGGCACCATCCCGAACGCCATCGCCTCGCTGGTTTGCCCGTCGCAGATCCCGGCGATCATGTTCGTGTCCGAGCGCGGCACGCTCGGCGAGTTCAATCTCGGCCAGGCGCTGGTCTGCCGCACGATGCGGCCGGTGCTCGACTCGCTCGGCATCGAGACGCACACCATCACGCGCCACGACGAGCTCGCCTTCATCGTCGACCGCGCGATCAAGCAGGCGCTCGCCACGCAGGCGCCGGTCACCTTCATCCTGTCGCCGCTTTTGACCGGCGGCAAAGTCTTCGCCGCGTGAGGCCCGTCATGACGCAGAACTCCAGCCTCACCGCGCACAACGCCAAGGTGATGAACCGCTTCGAGCTGACCAGGCGCGCCGTCGCGCAGCTCAAGCACGAAGAAGCTGTCATCGGCGGCATCGGCAACACCAACTTCGATCTCTGGATGGCCGGCCAGCGGCCGCAGAACTTCTATATGCTCGGCTCGATGGGCTTGACGATCCCGATCGCGCTCGGCGTCGCCATCGCGCAGCCGAAGCGCCATGTCGTCGCCCTCGAAGGCGACGGCTCGCTCCTGATGCAGCTCGGCTGCCTCGCCACCGTGGCGATGCGCAAGCCGCAGAACCTGACGATGGTGGTGTGGGACAACGGCATGTACCAGATCACCGGCGGCCAGCCGACGGCGAGCGCCGCGGTCGCCGACATCGTCGCGGCGGCTCGGGCCCTGGGCCTCGCCACCAGCAACTGGGCAGCCGACGAGGACGACTTCGATCGGCTGTTCGCCGCCGCGCTGAAGGACGGCGGGCCGACGCTCATCGCCGCGCGGATCGACGACAAGCCCGGCACCGGCACCACCGATCGCGACCCGGTGCAGATCCGTCAGCGCTTCATGATGGGCTTGGGCGTGAGGAAGTAGCAGAAGGTGTCTCCGTCATGCCCGGCCTGTGCCGGGCATCCACGTCTTGCCGGTACGGCCCTCAAGAAAGTCGTGGATGGCCGGGACAAGCCCGGCCATGACGCGCAAGCAGCGGGCGGATAACGCTACTTCTTCCCGTTCTCCAGGATCCCCGCCATCATCGCCATGCGCACCAGGTCGGACAGGCTGTTCGCCGCCATCTTGGTCATCAGGTTGGCGCGGTAGATCTCGACGGTGCGCGGGCTGATGCCGAGATCGAAGGCGATGTTCTTGTTGGCGTTGCCGGCGACCAGCCCTTCCAGCACCTGCCGCTCGCGATTCGACAGCGCCGCCAGCTTCTCGTGGATGCCGTTCACCTCGGCCTTGCGCTGGGCGACGTCCGCCTCCTGCTCGAGCGCGCTGTTCACCGCGGTCAGCAGGTGATCGTCGTCGAACGGCTTCTCCAGAAAATCGACGGCGCCGATCTTCATCGCCTCGACCGCGAGCGCGATGTCGCCGTGGCCGGTGATGACGATGACCGGCAGGTCCGGCTTCACCTCCTTCACCTTCCTGAGCAGGTCGATGCCGGTGATCTCCGGCATGCGCACGTCGGTGATGACGCAGCCGGATTCGACCTGCTGCAGCACGTCGAGGAAGGCCTTCGCCGACTCGAAGCTGCGCACCTTGATGCCGGCGGTCTTCAACAGGAACTCGAGCGACTGGCGCACCGCCTCGTCGTCGTCGATCACGAAAATGGTCGCGTCAGCCTGCATCGTCGACATCCTCTTCGGTCACCGCCGCGAGCGTGAAATTGAAAATCGTGCCGCCGCCGGGGTTCGGCTCGACCCAGATGCGGCCGCCATGCGCCTCGACGATGGTGCGGGAGATCGACAGGCCGACGCCCATGCCGTGGCGCTTGGTGGTGATGAACGGCTGGAACAGCTGCTCCGCGATCTCGGGCGAAATGCCGGAGCCGGTGTCGGCGACGCTGATGCGGACATGCGTGCCGCCGTCCGGCACGACCACGATCATGAGGTCGCGGGTCGCAGACTCCTCCATCGCGTCCATGGCGTTGCGGATCAGGTTGAGCAGCACCTGCTGGATCTGCACGCGGTCGGCGAGCACGAGGTCGACGGACGGGTCGAACCGGAAGCGGACCTTGATGCCGCGGTCCTTGACGCCGACCAGCGCCAGCGCGCTCGCTTCCTCCACCAGCTTGGTGATGGTCTCGACACGCCGGTCGCTTTCGCCGCGCGCGACGAAGTCCCGCAGCCGCCGGATGATCTGGCCGGCGCGCATCGCCTGGTCGCCGGCCTTGTCGAGCGCGTCGCGCAGCATGGTCGAGCGCTCG
>Ga0187809_10000782_pt1 | contig 15991 bp, 15 predicted proteins | sample NC_wetland_sal_i_8_FD_132415 | JGI IMG/M metagenome (GOLD analysis project Ga0187809, IMG submission 132415) | Wetland sediment microbial communities from Neuse River Estuary, North Carolina, USA - ASW_4 | ecosystem: Environmental > Aquatic > Freshwater > Wetlands > Sediment | place: USA: North... | reverse complement strand
GAATGGCGGCCGCTTTGTCGAGGACAAAGTGCTCGCCGATGCCATCGAACGCGTCGCCGCCGCCAATCGCGGCGAGAAGATCACCGTCTTCGAGATACTGACGGCAGTGATGTTCGTGCTCTTTTCCGAGCATCCGGCCGACGCCGCGATCGTCGAGGTCGGGCTGGGCGGCCGCTTCGACGCGACCAATGTCATCAAGACCCCCGCCGTATCTGTCGTCATGCCCGTCTCGCTCGACCATCAGGCCTATCTCGGCGATCGCGTTGAACTGATCGCGGCAGAGAAGGCCGGTATCATCAAGCCCGGCCGGCCCGTGGTCGTCGGCCAGCAGGAATCGGATACGGCGCGTCAGGTGATCGTCGAGACAGCCGAAAGGCTCGGTTGTCCGGTTTCGATCTACGGGCAGGATTTCGTCGCCTTCGAGGAGAACGGCCGCCTCGCGCATCAGGACGAAACCGGCCTGCTCGACCTACCGCTCCCGCGCCTGCCCGGCCGGCACCAATATGCCAACGCCTCCGCCGCGATCGCCGCCGTGAGAGCGGCGGGATTCAAGCTGAGCCATGCCGCCGCCGAAAAGGCCATGGAGGCGGTCGACTGGCCGGGCCGGCTGCAGCGGCTGACATCGGGCCGGTTGGCGGAGTTTGCGCCGGCCGGATCGGAACTCTGGGTCGATGGCGGTCATAATCCGGGCGCCGGCACAGTGATCGCCGAAGCGCTCGCCGAACAGGAAGAGCGTTTGCCGCGGCCGCTTTTTCTCATTTCCGGCATGATCAACACCAAGGATCAGAGCGGCTATTTCGCCGCTTTCCAAGGCATCGTGCGCCACGTTTTCACCGTGCCCGTCAATATGAGCGATGCCGGTGTGCCGAATAGCGAACTGGCGGCTCGGGCGGAGGAGGCAGGCCTTCCCGCGGAGCCGATCAGCTCGATCGAGGACGCGCTTCTGCTCCTCAGGCAGACATGGAACGCGGACGAGCCGCCCCCCCGCATCCTGATCAGCGGATCGCTCTATCTAGCTGGCGAGGCTCTTGCGCTGAACGGCACGCCGCCGCAATAAATTCCCCTACGCCAATCGACGAGGGAGGGAAGAATGTTTCGCTGGGGCGTGCTTTCGACGGCGAAGATCGGGCGGGATCATGTCATCCCAGCATTGCAGGACGCCGAAAACGGCGTTGTCACCGCTATCGCGAGCCGGGACATTGCGAAAGCGAAAGCTCTGGCGGGCCGCTTCGGCATTCCGCACGCCTTCGGCTCCTATGAAGAGCTTCTCGCGTCCGACACGGTCGACGGCGTCTATATCCCGTTGCCTACATCGCAGCATGCCGAATGGGCGGTGAAGGCGGCCGACGCGGGCAAGCATGTGCTTGTCGAAAAACCACTGGCGCTTAAGGCCGAGGACATCCGGCCCGTCATCGCCGCGCGCGACCGCAACAGCGTCCTCGTCGCCGAGGCCTTCATGGTCGCCTATCACCCGCAATGGATCGCCATCCGGGAGATGATTGCAAGCGGCGCGGTCGGGCGGATGCGGCACGTTCAAGGCGCGTTTTCCTACTACAACGCGGATCCCGCCAATATGCGCAACCAGATGGCTCTCGGCGGCGGTGGTTTGCCCGATATCGGCGTCTATCCGACCGTCGCAACCCGCTTCGCCACGGGTATGGAGCCGAGAAGGGTGCAGGCGACGGTCGAACGCGACCCGCGCTTCGGCACCGACATCTATGCCAGTGTCAGGGCCGAATTCGAAGGATTTGAACTTTCGTTCTACTGCGCCACCCAGATGGCCGCGCGGCAGTCGATGGTCTTTCACGGCGACGACGGCTTCATCGACGTCGCATCACCCTTCAATGCCGGGCTCTACGATCATCACAGGATCGTGCTGCACAACCGCAATCACACCGAAGCGAAGGTGATGCGGTTTCCCGACACACGCCAATACCGGGCGGAGGCCGAAACTTTTGCTCGCGCCGCGCAAGGCGAGGCGGTGGAAATCTTCACGCTGGAGCAGTCCGTCCTGAACCAGAAGGCAATCGACGCGATCTACCGCGCCGCCGAGCATGGCGGCTGGGAGTCTGTCTGATCCCGATGCTATGAAAAACGACTTTGCGTCGGACTCCACAACCGGCGAAGACTGTTCTTGAGGCGGCGGGCCAAGGAAAAAAGACGCCAACGGCTCTTCCCAAATTGATGCGGCTTCCGTTTTCCAGGGTGCGGGAACAATCCGGTCCCAATTGGATTACAACTTTGGCCCCAGACTATGGAGTGGATGAAGGTCTGCCCCCGCAGCCGAAACAATCTTCCGTCTTTTCGGCGCCGACCGGCGGGCAGCCCGAAAGCATGGGAGAAGAGTATGGCCGCCGAAGCCGAAACTTCCGGCACGCTCAGGCGTGACGCACGAATCATCGGGCTCCTTTTTGCCAGCACCACCAGCATGATCGGCTCGGGTTGGCTATTCGGCGCCTTTCACGCGGCGAAGATTGCCGGCCCTTACGCGATCTGGAGTTGGGTCGTCGGCGCAATTATCATCATGCTGGTCGCGCTTTGCTTTGCCGAATTGGCGGCTCTTTTCCCGCGCAGCGGCGCGCTCGTTCATATGAGCCATGCCAGCCACGGCGAGGGTCTCGGCCGCATCTGGGGCTGGATGCTTTTTCTTGCCTATGTTCCCGTCCCGCCCGTCGAGGCGGAGGCGATCGTGACTTATGCCAACAACTATCTGCCCTATTTCATCCAGCCGGGTAGTCATGGCCTGCTGACAGCGACCGGCTTCATCGTCTGCGCCATTCTCCTCGGCATTCTTGCGCTCTTGAACCTGCTCGCGGTGCGCATGTTGCTCAATGTCAATTCGACCGTCACATGGTGGAAGATCGCCGTGCCGATCCTGACCGTGATTGTGCTGATCGCCGCCAGCACCCATTGGGATGTCTGGTCGGCTGACCCGAATAGTTATCATTTCGACGGTATCTTCACGTCGCTGCCGGCGGCGGGCATCGTCTTCAGCTATCTCGGCTTCCGCACGGCGATCGACCTCGGCGGCGAAAGCGCCAATCCGGGCCGCAACATTCCGCTTGCCGTCATCGGATCGGTCCTGCTCTCCGCGGTCATCTACATCCTCCTGCAGGTCGCCTTCCTGATGGCGCTCAGACCCTCCGACCTTGCGCATGGCTGGGCCAATCTCAGCTTTACCGGCGAGGCAGGCCCCTTTGCCGGCTTGGCGGCGACGCTCGGTTTGGGCTGGATGGCGACGCTGCTCTACATCGACGCCTATATCTCGCCCGGAGGCACCGGCCTGATGTACATCACCGGCGGTTCGCGCATTCTCTTTGCGAATGGCGAAATGAGCGCCGGTCCGCGCTGGCTGACCCTTCTGAACGGAGCGGCTGCCCCTTGGGCGGCGGTTGCTGTGATGTGGGCCGTCGGTGTCCTCTTCCTGCTCCCCTTTCCGGCCTGGCAGTTGATGGTGAACTATATCACCTCGATCACAGTCCTGACCTACGGCCTTGGCCCGATCGTACTCCTCGTCCTGCGCAAGAACCAGCCGACGCTGGAGCGGCCCTTCAGGCTGTGGGGCGCAAATATTCTTGCGCCTGTCGCCTTCATCTGCAGCAATTGGATCGTCTACTGGACGGGCTACAAGACGAACTCTTTCCTCTTTATCCTCGTCGCCATCGGCTTCGTCCTCTATGCGCTCTATTACCATCTGGTGGCGCGTAAGCCGGTAGCTGAATTCGGCTGGGGCAATATTGGCTGGCTGCTCGCCTGGTTCGGTGGCATGTGGATATTGTCGGCGTTGGGCGATGTCGGCGGCGGCTACAGCGCCCTCGGCTTCTGGGAGGGCGTGATTGCCGTCGCTGTCTGGAGCCTGATCGTCATCTGGTTGGCGCTGCGTTCCGCGATACCGGCGGAAGAGACAGCCGAAATGATGCTCCGCGCCGAACAGACGATGTGAGCTCGGATGATGAGGGCGGCTCGGTGTCGCCCGTTCCTCTATTTTGCTGGCGGCGTCGATGCGCGTGACTTCACCATGGGTCGCCCGGTGCGGCCGTAGCTGGTGATGAAATCGGCAATGCGCGGTACGATCTCCGCGCGGAAGCGCGAGCCGTTGAAGACGCCATAATGGCCGACCGATGGCTGGAGGTGGTGGATGCGCATATCGCGCGGGATATTGACACACAAATCCTGCGCCGCCCGGGTCTGGCCCACGCCGGAAATATCGTCATTCTCGCCCTCGACGGTCATCAGCGCGATGTTGCGGATGGCCTTCGGATCGACCGGTTCCGAACCATGCATCATTTCACCCTTGGGCAGCGCGTGACGGATGAAGACCGAATCGACTGTCTGGAGATAGAATTCCGCCGTCAGATCCATCACCGCGAGATATTCGTCATAGAACTCGCGATGCTTCTCCGCACCATCCCCGTCATGCTTGACGAGGTGCATGAAGAAATCCTTGTGCGCGATGATGTGCCGGTCGAGGTTCATGCTCATGAAGCCCGAGAGCTGCAGGAAACCGGGATAGACATTGCGCATGAAGCCCGGCGCCGGCCACGGCGCCTGCATAATGGCGTTGTCGCGGAACCAATTGATGCCTTTTTCGACGGCCAGCCTGTTGACCGCGGTCGGATTGCGCCTGGTGTCGATCGGACCGCCCATCAGCGTCATCGTCGCTGGTGCCAGTTTATCTCCGCGCGCCTCCATAAGCGCAGCAGCGGCAAGCACTGGGACGGAAGGCTGGCACACCGCCATGACGTTCACGTCCGGCCCAAGAAAATGCAGCATCTCGACGACGTAGTCGATATAATCGTCGAGATCGAAACTCCCCTCGGAAAGCGGCACCATCCGCGCATCCACCCAATCGGTGATATAAACCTCCGCATAGGGAAGCATGGCTTCCACGGTGCCGCGCAGCAATGTCGCGTAGTGGCCGGACATCGGCGCCACGATCAAAAGCTTGGGGTCCGTTTTGCGCCGGGCGCCCACCGTCCGCTCGAAATGGATCAGATTGCAGAACGGCCGTGACCAGACGGTCCTTTCCCGCACATCGACCTTCTTCCAATCGACGACCGTACTCGTGAGATTGAAGGAAGGCTTGCCGTAGCGGCGGGTCGTCCGCTCGAAGAGTTCGGCTGCCGCCGCGATGGAACGTCCTGCGGCGGTCTGCGAGAGAGGGTTTATGGGATTGGTGTAGAGAAGCTTCACCGCCTCGGCCGCGGCCCGGAAAGGCTGGAGCGCCGCGTGATTGAACTCGTAAAGCTGGTAGAACATGCCCGCCCGTCACCGTCCCGTCGCGCGCGAGCGGGCCATTCGTCATTCCATTATGCGGCAAAAAGTATCACCGATCTGTTGCAACGCAACAAAATAGAGACGATTTCGTTCCTTCAGTGTGGAAAAGCAGGTAAAATGATCGGTGCTGCAGGCGATTCAGGCAGTCGAACCGCCGTCAGAAACGAATTCGTTTTCAGTTTCCTTCCACCAGAATCACCTCGCCATCCGCCACGGTGACGCGGATAGCCTTGGCGGCCTGATATTCGGGCGAATTGTAGCAGTCCTTCGCCGCCTGGAGGGAGGGGAATTCGATGATCACGTTGCGGGCGCGGCCCTTGCCCTCGAGCGCCACCGTCGCGCCGCCGCGCGCCAGGAAATTGGCGCCGTATTTTTCGAAGGCCGGCTTTGCCGTCGCGACATAATCCTTGTAGCGGTCGGGATCGCGCATATCGACATGAGCGATCCAGTATCCCTTCGCCATTTCAAACTCCCGTGGCTTTTTGCATTTCGGCAAGAATAGCGTCCGCGGCGGCCCGCCTGTCAACCGCCCCGATGATCGGGCGCGCCACGACGAGATGGCTGGCGCCCGCGCGGATCGCATCCCCGGGCGTCATCACGCGTTTCTGGTCGCCATGGGCGCTGCCGGCCGGCCGGATGCCCGGCGTGACGACCGCCATCTCCTTACCGACGATTCCGCGCACCGCCGACGCCTCGGCCGCCGAGCAGACGATGCCGCCCATGCCTGCGGCGCGGGCCTGCTCGGCGCGGCGCGCGACGAGCGCGTCCGGTTCATAGGCATAGCCCGCTTCGGCGAGGTCTCGCGCGTCCATCGAGGTCAGGACGCTGACCGCAAGAAGCGTCAGGCCGGAGCCGCGCGCCGCCTCGACCGCGGCGCGCATCGCCTTCGGATAAGCATGGAGCGTCAGCATCGCAACGCCCATTTGGGCGATCTGCTCGACCCCTTTCGCGACCGTGTTGTCGATATCGAGCAGTTTCATATCGAGAAAGACGCGTTTGCCGTCCGCCGCCAGCTCCCGCGCGAAATCAAAGCCGCCGACGAAGGCGAGCTGATAGCCGATCTTGTAAAAATTGACGGCGCCTTCCAGCGCCTGGACGGCATCGGCCGCCTCCTTGACGCTCGGCAGGTCGAGACCGACGATCAGGCGCTCATCCATTCCGTTCTCCTATAGTGCGGCGTGGTGGGAAAAGAGCCGAGCATGATCGATCAGGCTTTGGCAGAGCGTTTCCATCGAGTGTTGCAGGCGCTCTTCGCGAAAGTTCCCTTCTTCGTCGAAGGCCGTACTCGCATGCGGCACAATGCACTGCGGCGTCACCACCTCGATGCGGCAGGCCATCAGCACCGCGCGCAGATGATAGAGGCCGCGCGCCCCGCCAAAGCTGCTATCGGACGAAGAGCAAAGCCCGGCAATTTTTCCGGCGAGCGGCGCGAAGGACTTTCCATTGTCACGCCTTATGCGGCTTACCCAATCAATGGCGTTCTTGAGCAGAGGTGGAATCGATGCATTGTACTCGGGGCTTGCGATCAGCATCCCGTTATGCGCGGCGATAAGGCGGCCCAACGCCATCGCATTTTCAGGGATGCCTTTCGCCTGCTCAAGATCCTGATCCATCAGCGGCAAGGGATAGTCGCCAAGCGATATGCGGGTGACATCGGCCCCCTGCAGGGCCAGTTCCTTCATCGCGCAGTCCGCCGTGCGGATGCTGAACGCGCCGGTCCTCAACGATCCGGCAAAGACAAGGATTTTCGGCGGCATCGGTCGTTCCGCAGGGATTCGCTAGGCGCTTGATGCCTCAATCCGGCGGCGAGAGCAATTCCAGTGTAGGACGCGCTATCGGCGTTTCCGCAGGAAACGAACATTCGTCCCAACCTCCGGTCCGCCGCGGCTGTAAATCCACAATTGGGTCGGCGGAATGTTGCGGAAGATGAAGTCGAAATGCCTGACCGTGTAATTCCCGCGTCCGGGCGGAACCGGAGAGAATGGCCCGTATGTCAGCTGGACGATCGGCCGGCCGGGCGGCAATCGGTCCAGAATGCCCTCGACATAGGCGATGCGCTGGGCGACGGGAAAATTGAGAAGCGGAACGCCCGAGACCACGGCGTCGAATTTGAGGTCCCTTGCTACGCCGAGCGTCTTGTCCAGATCGAAGGCGTCGCCGTGGATGACGTTGACGCCTGGAAAATGCGACCGGAGATGATCGACGAAATCCCCGGAATATTCGATCAGGTAGAGATCTTGCGGCTTGACGCCCTGGTTCAGGATGGCGCGGGTGATGACGCCCGTACCAGGGCCGAGTTCCAGAACGGGAAGGCCGGAATGCGGGTTGATGACGGACGCCATTCGCTTCGACGTGACGGAACTCGTCGGGACGATCGAGCCCACGGCCTTGGGCTTGTCGAGCCAGCCGCGGAAAAAGCGCAATTCATCATCGAATTTGGAGGCGAAGGTCTTCTTCAGACCCGTCTTGACAGGCATTCGGCGTCCCTCTCATCCCGCCCCTCGCCCCCTTAGATAAAACACTTTCCGCACAAAACAAGTCGAAACCACAACACCTTAGCAAAATGCGGTGTATCGGGGCCGGTCTTGCCAGCGTTAATCCCCCAGCGATTCGAAGAAGTCCTTCATGCGGTTGAAGAAGCCCGAGGATTGCGGGCTGTTCTCCTTGGAGGAGAGTTTCTCGAACTCCTCAAGCAATTCGCGTTGGCGCTTCGACAGGTTCTGAGGCGTCTCGACCGCGACCTGGATATAGAGATCGCCGATCTGCGGCTGGCGCAGGACGGGCATGCCCTTGCCCTTCAGGCGGAACTGCCGCCCGTGCTCGGTTCCCTCCGGCACCTTGACGCGCGTCTGCGTGCCATCGAGCGTCGCCACCTCGAAGGCGCCGCCGAGCGCGGCCGTGGTCATCGAGATCGGCACTTTGCAATAGAGATCGGCGCCGTCGCGCTGGAAGAACTCATGCGGCTTGACTGAGAGGAAGATGTAGAGATCGCCCGCCGGACCGCCGCGCAAACCCGCCTCGCCTTCGCCGGCGAGACGGATGCGGGTGCCGTCTTCGATACCCGCCGGGATGTTGACGGAAAGAGAGCGCTCCTCGGTGACGCGGCCCTGGCCGGAGCATTTTGGGCAGGGATCCTTGATCATCTGGCCACGCCCCTGGCAGGCCGGGCAGGTGCGTTCGACCGAAAAGAAGCCCTGCGCCGCACGTACCCGGCCCGAACCTGAGCACATGGTGCAGGTGACGGGAGAGGTTCCAGGCTTGGCGCCGGAGCCGGAGCATTCCGAACACTGGATGGAAGCGGGAACCCTGATCTGTGCGGTTTTGCCCGTATAGGCCTCTTCCAGCGCGATTTCCATGTTGTAGCGGAGATCGGCGCCGCGTTCGCGTCCGCCGGTCGAGCGGCGCTGGCGACCCCCGCCCATCATCTCGCCGAAAATATCCTCGAAGATATCGGCGAAGCCGCCCGCCGCAAAGCCATGCGCGCCGAAACCGCCGCCGCCTCCGTTCATGCCGCCCTCGAAGGCGGCGTGGCCGAAGCGGTCATAGGCGGCGCGCTTCTGCGGGTCCTTCAGGACCTCGTAGGCCATGTTGATTTCCTTGAACTTGACCTCGCATGTCTCGTCGCCGGGATTGCGATCCGGATGATATTGCATGGCCAGCTTGCGGAACGCGGCCTTCAGTTCCTTCTCGTCGGCCCCCCGTGCGACACCGAGCGTTTCGTAGAAATCAGCCTTCATCGTACCCTTGGCTCTTGCTCTTCTCTGCCTGGCTGAACAGCGGCGTCCTCAGCGGCGCGGCATGCCTCTCGATTTAGTGATCCGCGGCGCGAAACGCCAGTCCCCCTGCTCATCGGCTTGGAGAACCTTATGTTTGCTCCTTACCATTTAAGCAGATATTAAGCATATTTCGCGCGTTCACGCATCGTGGCAACGAAAAAGCCCGGCCGCGAGCCGGGCTTTTCCAGTATTTTCGACCGATCAGGCCGACTTCTTGTTGTCGTCCTCGTTGATCTCCTCGAAATCGGCGTCGACGACATCCTCGCCCGAAGCCTTGGCGTCGGCTGCGGCGTCCTTGTTGGCGGCTTCCGCCTGAGAGGCTTCGTACATAGCCTGGCCGAGCTTCATCGACACTTCGGCCAGCGTTTGCGTCTTGGCCTTTATCTCTTCGAGGTCATCGCCTTCCGAGGCCGTCTTCAGGGCGGCGATGGCGTCCTCGATGGCCTTGCGGTCATCGGCGGAAACCTTCTCGCCATATTCCTTCAACGACTTCTCCGACGAATGCGCCAGAGCCTCGGCTTGGTTCTTCGCCTCGACGAGGTCGCGCCGCTTCTTGTCAGCCTCGGCGTTGGATTCGGCGTCCTTCACCATCTTCTCGATCTCGGCATCGCTCAAGCCGCCCGAGGCCTGGATGCGAATCTGGTGCTCCTTGCCGGTGCCCTTGTCCTTCGCCGATACATTGACGATGCCATTGGCGTCGATGTCGAACGTCACTTCGATCTGCGGCACGCCACGCGGAGCCGGCGGAATGCCGACCAGATCGAACTGGCCGAGCAGCTTGTTGTCCGCCGCCATCTCGCGCTCGCCCTGGAAGACACGGATCGTCACCGCGCCCTGATTGTCCTCGGCGGTCGAGAAGGTCTGCGACTTCTTGGTCGGGATCGTCGTGTTACGCTCGATCAGCCGTGTGAACACGCCACCCAGCGTTTCGATGCCGAGTGACAGCGGGGTCACGTCGAGGAGCAACACGTCTTTCACGTCGCCCTGCAGCACGCCGGCCTGGATCGCGGCCCCGATCGCGACGACCTCGTCGGGGTTGACGCCTTTATGCGGCTCCTTGCCGAAAAACTGCTTCACGACTTCCTGGATCTTGGGCATGCGGGTCATGCCGCCGACGAGAACCACCTCATCAATCTCGCCGGCGCTGACGCCGGCATCCTTCAGCGCGGCCTTGCACGGCGCTATCGTCCGCTGGACGAGATCGTCCACGAGGCTTTCGAACTTCGCTCGGGTAAGCTTCATCGTCAGGTGCTTCGGACCCGACTGGTCGGCGGTGATGAAGGGCAGATTGATCTCGGTCTGTGCCGAAGAGGAAAGCTCGATCTTGGCCTTTTCGGCGGCTTCCTTCAGCCGTTGCAGCGCGAGCTTATCGTTCTTGAGGTCGATGCCCTGATCCTTCTTGAACTCCGCCGCCAGATATTCGACGAGGCGCATGTCGAAATCCTCGCCGCCGAGGAAGGTGTCGCCATTGGTCGACTTCACCTCGAACACGCCGTCGCCGATTTCCAGAACGGAAATATCGAAAGTGCCGCCGCCAAGGTCATAGACGGCGATCGTGCCGGCCTTCTTCTTGTCGAGGCCGTAGGCGAGCGCCGCGGCGGTCGGCTCGTTGATGATACGCAGCACTTCCAGCCCGGCGATCTTGCCGGCGTCCTTCGTCGCCTGGCGCTGCGCGTCGTTGAAATAGGCGGGAACCGTGATAACGGCCTTCTCGACCTTCTCGCCGAGATAGCTCTCCGCCGTCTCCTTCATCTTCTGAAGGATGAAGGCCGAGATTTGCGAGGGGGAGTATTTCTTGCCGCCGGCCTCGACCCAGGCGTCGCCATTGTCGGCCTTGACGATGTGATAGGGGACAAGCTTCTTGTCCTTGTCGGTGACGGGGTCGTCATAGCGGCGGCCGATCAGGCGCTTCACCGCGAAAATGGTGCCTTCCGGATTGGTCACGGCCTGCCGCTTGGCAGGCTGGCCGACAAGACGCTCGTCATTGTCCGTGAAAGCGACAATGGAGGGCGTCGTGCGCGCGCCTTCCGCGTTTTCGATCACTTTCGCGTCCTTGCCATCCATGACGGCGACGCAGGAATTGGTCGTTCCGAGGTCGATGCCGATTACTTTTGCCATATGTCTTCTCTCCACTAAGCAGGCTGCCTGGACCCGATGCGGCGTTCCGTATGACAGCCCCTGTTCACAAGAATTTCCGCCGGACAAGCACCGCTGCCGCCCGGACGGCGTCGAGGCGTATATAAGAACCGGGCATTTTCGACGCAAGGCGCGATTGCCCTGCTTTTGCAGGGAAATATTCAGGAGAAAAGGCGTTGCGGGGCCTCCCGCTCCGGCGGAACAAGGGCGCGGTGGTCGCTGTTACCTCCTGAGATAAACGGGAGTTCGAAACCATGATCGCGCCGAAGGACAAGTGGCAGCCGGATGAAGGACCTGAGATCGCACAGCGGAACTGGGACGAGATCGAGGGTGCGGAAGTCCGGCCAGAAGATGCGTTTCAAAATGGCGACTTCCCTCATGAAGGGCAGCGGGAAGACCATTCTTATGACGAAGAGGACGACAACGCCTATCAAGAGAGCGACGAAGCTCTTCCCGATGACCGCGAGGAAGCGGCACTTAGGCGCGATCCCACGCGGGAAAAGAGCCGTTTCGACGAGGTATAGCGAACGCCTGTTCGGCGGCTAAGGCCGTTTTCCCGTCTCCGGATGAGGCCCCTATTCGGTCGCGTTGGCCACAAGAACGGCTTGGCCGCGATATTCCTTCGGGAAGAACTGCTTCAAATTGGCGATCTTCGGCATGTCGTTGATGACGATGTAAGGATAGTCGGGATGCCGGACGAGGAAATTCTGATGATATCCTTCGGCGGGATAGAAGGTCTTTCCCGGCTCGATCGTCGTTACGATCTTGCCGTCGAAGACATGCGCCTTGTCCAACTGAGCGATGTAATCCTTCGCCACCTTCGCCTGTTCCCCATTCTGCGGAAAGATGGTTGAGCGGTATTGGGTCCCGTAGTCCGGTCCCTGCCGGTTGAGTTCGGTCGGGTCCTGGACGACGGAGAAGTAGATCTGCAGGATCTTGCCATAGCTGATCTTGTGCGGGTCGAAGGTGATCTTTACCGATTCCGCATGGCCCGTGGTGCCGGTGCCGACGGTTTCATATTCCGCGGTCGCCTTCGCTCCGCCGGCATAGCCTGAAACCGCCTGCTCGACGCCTTTGACGTGCTGGAAAACGCCCTGTACGCCCCAGAAACAGCCACCCGCCAGAACCGCTACTTCCGAATGGCTGCTGCCGGCCGGCTCGTCGATCACGGGCGCCGGAACGGCATGGGCGTCCTCCGCCTGCGAGCCAGTGGCGAGGAAACCCCCGGCGGCCGCGAGCAGCAGCGTGCTCAAAGTCAGCTTCCATGGAAAACCGCGCAACGGGGATTTTTCGGGAGAAGGAATGGTCATGGTCCGTTTCCTGTCTAGCTGATGAAAAAAATATCGTCCAAGAAACAATCGTTGCCGTTGCCCGCCACGATCGTTCCTGCGGCGCTCAGGAGACCGCCGGCTTGAAGGTCAACGCGAGGCCGTCCATGCAGTATCGCAGGCCTGTCGGTTGCGGGCCGTCGTCGAAGACGTGGCCGAGATGCCCGCCGCAGCGGCTGCAATGGACCTCGGTGCGGATCATCCCATAGGAGAGGTCGCGCGTCGTCGCCACGGCGCCCTTGAGTGGAGCCCAGAAGCTCGGCCAGCCGGTACCGCTGTTGAATTTGGTTTTTGACGAGAAGAGATCGAGGTCGCATCCGGCACAGGCAAAAACGCCGTTGCGATGCTCGTTGAGGAGAGGGCTGGTGAAGGGCGCTTCCGTGCCGCCTTGGCGCAGGATGTTGTATTGCGCCGGCGTCAAAAGCTTGCGCCATTCGGCGTCGGTATGCGTGACCGCGAATTTTTCCTCGGCGCGTGATTGCGTATCCCACCATGGAGCAGTGGCGGCGAATGCCGCTCCCGCGGCAAGGCTTGTCAAAAAGAAGCGCCTCGTGGCCATCGCGAACCTCCCGATACCGAAATGAAATAAAATTTCACTCTGCGAATATACGGGCGTGGTTTTCGCGTTTCCATGAAAAGAGAAAGTCTCACACGCATTTGATGCCGAGTTCATCGATGCAGCGCGTGACTTCACCTCGGCGTTACTGGGCCGTCATCAATCCCGCGGTAAGCGGTCCTTACGAAAATACCCCCGGCACGGCCGCCGGAGGTATATCGAGAGTGTTCCTGCCGGTTGCGGTCAGAACTTGAAGCTGATGCGCGCGCGGATAACATCCGCGTTGGCGTCGATGCCGGTATGGTCGAAATTGCCGAAGCCGTAATGCAGATATTCGATCCCGGGAACGATGTGGTCCGTCGCGGCCCATTCGATACCGGCGCCGGCGACCCAGCCCGTATCGCTGAACGGGCCGGCCTTGGCATAGGCGACGCCGCCCGTGCCGTAGATCATCCAGCGATCGATGGCATAGCCGAGGCGGCCGCGCCCCGTGATCGTGTAGTCGACGCTGCGGCCATCGAATTTCATGCCCGTGCCATCAATATCGCCTTCGATGCCGATGACGATCGGATTCCACTCGTAATTGTAGCCGATATGACCGCCGCCGATGATGCCGTTGTCGGCTGCGGGGCCGGCGTCGGCCCAGCCGTAGCCGATGTTGCCGCCGATATAAAAGCCGCTCCAGGTGAAAGCGGGCGCCGTAATGATGGGCGCGGCCGGGGGGGCCGGAGGCTGTTCGATCACGTCCGCCGCGCGGGCTGCCGTCGTGAAAGCGGTGGTGGCGAGCGCCACGGCGGCGACCGCCGCAAGGATCATACGAGACATGTTTTCACTCCTTTTCCCTGCCCGCTCCGCCGGTGCGGGCGCCTTATGCACGGCTCAATGCGGCGAAACGGAGTTCTGTTCCGGAAAAATTTTGAAGGGAAAGAGAGTGTGGCCGATCGGCAACAAAGCGACTGGAGCGACGCTCGCGCTTACGCGTCTTTTTCGGCGCGGGCGTTGAGCGGACCGGGTTCAGCCGCGGTCTCCGGAGCCGCAACCTTCGGGCCGCCTTTCGCTATGCCGACCATGGCCGGGCGCAGAACCCTGTCGCCGATGACGTAGCCCGTCTGGACAACCTGGATGACGGTTCCCGAGGGAACATTCGGGTTCGGAACCTCGAACATTGCCTGGTGAAAATTCGGGTCGAACTTTTCGCCTTCCGGCTGGAGCTTTTTGACGCCGTGGCGCTCGAGCGCCGCCAGCATGGACCGCTCGGTCAGCTCGACGCCTTCTATCAGCGCCTTGAACCCGCCATCGCCCGAGGCCTTCGCCTCGGCCGGGATTGCATCAAGCGCGCGCTTCAGATCGTCGGAGACGGAAAGCATGTCGCGCGCGAAATTGGCGATAGCGTAGGTGCGCGCATCATGGACGTCCCTCGCCGTGCGGCGGCGCAGATTCTCCATATCGGCGGCAAGTCTCAAGGAACGGTCCTTCAGTTCCTCGTTTTCCTTGGCGAGCTTCACGAGAGCCTCGTAATCGGCCTCGAACGGTTTCCCGCCGCCGGAGCCCTGGGCCGCTGCTTCGGGATTCATGCCGTTGTTTTCGCTCACATTCTCCTCGGGCACGCCGTCCTTCTTCGCCTGGTCGCTCATTGCGTGTCTTTCACCCCATGTGATGATCCTGAAATTGCGCCCGATATCGAGGTTCGGACGAGGAAAATCAAGAGGCGGGCAGGATTTCCTTCCTATCCGGCTGCCGAAGGCCAGCGCCGCCGACAGGCTCTGTCGTCACGCGGTTATCGAATCCCGCGATCAAGGGGCGCGCCTTTTCGATCGCCGCCTGAACGACGGGTAGGGAAAGCGATGCTTTATGGCTCTCCGGGCTGTCCCATACTTCGGTGATCCATAGGCTTTCCGGATCGGAAGCGTCTTTCGCCACCACATAGCTCAGGCATCCCGGCATATCACCGGTCGCCTCAAGGAGAATCGTGAGAAGGGCATCACGTTTGCCGGCTTGTGCCTTCATTCTTGCGATCAGGCCGAACATGTCGGCTTTCTCCTTCTTGTCACCACGTCATTCCCGCGTCTCAGGACCCCAGGATCCGGCTGATCATCTGCGCCGTATAGTCCACCATCGGAACGATGCGGGCGTAGTTCAGCCTTGTCGGGCCGATCACGCCGAGAGCGCCGATGACACGCTGGTCCTTGTCGCGATAAGGCGCCACGACCACCGAGGAACCCGATAGCGAGAAAAGTTTGTTTTCAGAGCCGATGAAGATGCGCACGCCGGAACCCTGTTCGGCGAGGTCGAGAAGCTGGATGAGGCCGTCCTTGGTTTCGAGATCGTCGAAGAGGTGCCGCAGAAGCTCGATATCCGCGGCCGCCGTCACGTTTTCCAGGAGATTGGCGCGACCGCGCACGATGATGCGCGCCGGAAGACCGTCACCGCTGCCGGCCCAGACCGCAAGTCCGCGCTCGACGAGGTCGCGCGACAGTGTGTCGAGCGCCGCCTTCGTCTCTTCCTTCAGCCGTGTGATCTCCGTGCGCGCCTCGATAAGCGTACGGCCGCGGATATGGGCGTTCAAGAAATTCGATGCTTCGTGCAATTGCGACGCGGTTATGCCGAGGGGCGTGTCCACGACGCGGTTTTCGACATCGCCATTTTGCGCCACCAGCACGACAAGCGCCTTGCCGGGCTCCAGTTGAACGAATTCAATATGCTTGAGCGGCGCTTCCGATTTGCTCGTGAGCACGAGGCCGGCGCCGCGCGACAGGCCGGCGCCGACGCACAGGACGCACTCGCCGTCCACGACCGCCTGCTCCAGCTCCCGGGGGTAGGCCGGATCGGGCGGGACCTCGCCGACGATCTGGCGGCGGGCGTCGAGGAAGACCTGGTAGATGGCCATGGTGTACGTGATTACCGCGATGTCGATGCCG